>Ga0209514_10000972_pt1 | contig 53775 bp, 31 predicted proteins | sample Subgrocontami58m_FD_187452 | JGI IMG/M metagenome (GOLD analysis project Ga0209514, IMG submission 187452) | Subsurface groundwater microbial communities from S. Glens Falls, New York, USA - GMW37 contaminated, 5.8 m (SPAdes) (version 3) | ecosystem: Environmental > Aquatic > Deep subsurface >... | reverse complement strand
GGGGAATGGCCGTCCCGGGAGACCCCGTGGGAGGTTGCGAGACCCTCTCGCCTGACCGCCTCAGCCCAAAACAGGCCCAAGGTCCAGCCGCGAGGCTTCACCCGACGATTGTCCACGGATTAAGGGTACGGGGCACGCCTTGCGGCAGTCTTGGGCCTGTGCTATCCTCGGGCATAGTGGATTGAGAAGGGAGGTCTGCTGTGCCCCAGGACACACAAGTACCCATTCGAGAGGGCCTCTTCACCTGGCCAGCCTCCCCAACAGATGCCAAGCTGCTCGGCAGCAAGTGCACCGACTGCGGAGAGGTGACGTTCCCCCAGCAGCCGTCCTGTCCCAAGTGCGGCACGCTGACCACCCAGCCAATCGCCCTGTCCCGGAGGGGGCGCCTACATACCTACACCATCATCCACCACCAGACTCCCGGCTATCAGGGCCCCGTTCCCTACACCATAGGGCTGGTGGAGCTCCCCGAGGGTCTCTTCGTGCTGGCCCCGGTTACGGTGACCGATCCCCAAGCTATCCGCGTGGGCATGGACCTCGAGTTCACGCTGGAGACCCAGTTCACGGACGAGAAGGGCGCTCAGGTCGTAGCCTATAAGTTCCGGCCCGTCTAGGAGGCCGCCATGACGCAAGTTGCCATAGTCGGCGTGGGAATACACCCCTTCGGGCGGTTCGCCGGGAAGACCTACGTGGACATCGGCAAAGAGGCAGTGTACCAGGCCCTAGCCGATGCCGGCATACCCTGGAAGCAGGTGGAGGCCGCCTTCTGTGGCACGGTCTATACGGGCTCGACGTCCGGGCTTCGTGTGCTGGCCCAGGTGGGGCTTACCGGCATCCCCATTGTGGATGTGGAGAACGCCTGCGCCAGCGGTGGCTCGGCCTTGCGTCTGGGGTATCAGGCCATCGTGTCCGGTCTCCATGATGTAGTGCTCGTCCTAGGCTTCGAGAAGATGCCCTCCGGCTTCATCGTCTCGCCTCGTTTTGAGCCTTGGGAGCGGCAGATCGGCTTCGCTGCCAACCCGGTCAGCTTCGGCCTGCGCGCCCGCCGCCACATGCACGAGCACGGGACCACCGATCTCCAGCTTGCCCAGGTCTCGGTAAAGAACCACCGCAACGGGGTGAACAACCCCAACGCCATGTACCGCCGGGAGCTGAGCATTGAGGAGATCATGAACTCGGTCATGGTCTGCGACCCGCTGCGGCTGCTCATGCTCTGTGCCCCCAACGAGGGCGCGGCAGCAGTCATCCTGACCAGCCTGAACACGGCCCGTAAGCTGACCAGCAAACCCATCATCGTGGCAGGCACCTCCCTCAAGTCCCCCGCCTACGGCGCTGACCGCATAGATGGCCAGAGCTACCCGGTGAAGAGCACTGCGTTGCCCATTACCACGGCAGCCTCCCAGGATGCCTACCGCATGGCCGGGCTTGGGCCTCAGGACCTCAGCCTGGTCGAGCTCCAGGACACCGACTCCGGGTCCGAGATTATCGCCTATGAGGAGTTGGGCCTGTGCCCCGTGGGCGAGGGCGGGCGCCTCCTGGACGAGGGCGCCACTGAGCCGACCGGCCGCATCCCGGTGAACGTAAGCGGCGGCCTCCTGTCCAAGGGAGAGCCTGTGGGCGCCTCCGCCCTGGGGCAGGTCCACGAGCTGGTCCTCCAGTTGCGCGGACAGGCCGGCGCCCGCCAGGTGCCAGGCGCCAAGGTGGGCCTGAGCCACGTCATCGGCGCGGGCGGAAACTGCGCCGTTACCCTCCTCAAGCGCTAGCCCTGTTCAACTGCGGTGGGATAGCCCCCGCATGGGGGTACCTTCTTGTCGTTGCGAGGCCTTCCGCAGAAGGCCGAAGCAATCCGTCTCTCCACGCCTTGCCAGGGTGCGGATTGCTTCGTCGCTCCGCTCCTGGCAACGACAGGACGCAAGTGCCTACCCTCGCTTGACAGCAGGCGTCCGCCGTGTTATAAGAATAAGCAGAATTTTCAGAATATGCTGAGCACGGCAAGGGGGCCAAGTCATGGCGAGGAAAGCTAAGGAGACGGCCTGTGGACCACCCCAAGGCATGAGCATGGGGTGCTGCCGGGTAGAGGCAATTGTCAGCGTGGACGAGCGCGGGCAGATGGTGCTGCCCAAGGAGCTCCGCGACAAGGCGGGCATCCGGGCCGGCGACAAGCTGGCCCTGGTCGGTTGGGAGCGGGACGGGAAGCTCTGCTGCATCGCCATGATCAAGGTGGACGAGCTATCCGATATGGTGAGAAGCTTCCTGGGACCGGTGGTCAAAGGGGTTTTCCAGGAGTAGACAGGAGGACAGCATGGAGAAGAAGGACATCAAGGCTGCGGTAAGGGAGAGCTACGCACGGGTGGCCTCCGGTCAGGGCTCGTGCTGCGGCCCGTCAACGGACTGCGGCGGCTCCCGGGCCGCCAGCGCTATTGCCAGCGCTATTGCCAGCACCATCGGCTACACGCAGGAAGAGCTGCAACTGCTCCCCGAGGGCGCTAACCTGGGCCTGGGCTGCGGCAACCCAACTGCCCTGGCCTCTCTCAAACCTGGTGAGGTGGTCCTGGACCTGGGATCGGGCGCAGGCATAGACTGCTTCCTGGCGGCCAGCAAGGTGGGGCCCACGGGCAAGGTCATTGGCGTGGACATGACGCCTGAGATGCTTGACCGGGCCAGGGAGAAAGCACTGAGGGGCGGCTTCGCCAATGTGGACTTCCGGCTGGGGGAGATCGAGAATCTGCCGGTGGCTGACAGCTCCGTAGATGTTGTCATCTCCAACTGTGTCATCAACCTATCACCGGACAAGCCCCGGGTGTTCCGCGAGGCATTCAGAGTGCTCCGCGAGGGGGGCCGGCTGGCCGTGTCCGACATAGTGCTGCTAAGGCCGCTCCCCGAGGCCGTCAGGGAGTCCGTGGCTGCCTATGCCGGCTGCCTGGCGGGCGCCTCGTTGCGGGACGACTACCTGCATACCATTGAAGCCGCCGGCTTTGAGCAGGTCACCGCCATAGAAGAAACACCCATTCCGCCCGAACTGATAACCGACCCCTCCGTCCAGGCCCTGATCGGGCAGTTGAATCTCGATACCGAAGCCCTGAACCACCTGGCCCACTCGGCCATAAGCCTCAAGGTGCAGGCGCTCAAACCAGGCTCCGCTTCGTAGGCCCACGGCGAATTGTGTAGGGGTCGAGCGTGCTCGACCCCTACATCTGCCCCCTTTGACTACTTCCCCCAACCCGACCACAGGTAGGCCGGAAACTCGCCCTAAGGGAACGCAGTCAGGACGACAACTGCCTCTGGCCCATGTCCCCGTGTGCTATTATTAGTCCTATGTTTTTGCCTTCGGGCCAGGAGGTATGATGACGCTTCAGTCTGCTTCCACAAGACCTGCCGCTTCTAGGGATGACGTCTGGGTACACACGGCGTGCGACTACTGCAACGCGAACTGCCCCATCGTTGTCCACCGGGTGAATGGCGTTGTGATCAAGATCGAGGGAGACCCCGACTCACCCCACAGCCGAGGCCGGCTGTGCTCCAAGGGACAGTCGGCGCTGATGACCCTCTACGACCCCAACCGCCTGACCACACCCCTCAAGAGGACCAACCCCGAGAAGGGCCTGGGCATTGACCCCAAGTTCGTGCCCATTTCCTGGGAGGAAGCGCTGACTACGGTGGCCCAGCGCCTGGGGCAAATCCGAAAAGAAAACCCCCAGAAGCTGATAGTCACCACGTGGGACGTCAACGGCATGCCCATGTTCACGCCGTGGTCCAACGCCTTCGGGACGGCCAACAACACGCGCATCAACCCCTCCTGCGGTGACGCCATCCACCCCCTCACATACCTCATCAATGGCACCTTCCAGCAGGAGATAGACCTTGACTACTGTAACTACGCCATCCTGCTGGGCGCCCAGTACGGGTTCAACGCCGGTGTGAACGCCACCCTAATCGCCCAGAAGATGGCCGACGCCCGAATGCGCGGCATGAAGGTCGTGGTGGTAGACCCCGTGGGCACTAACGCCGCGGCCAAGGCCGACGAATGGGTCCCCATCCGCCCGGGCACCGATGCCGCCCTCGCCCTGGCCATGGTCAACCTGCTCATCAACGAGTACGGCCTGTACGATGCTGAGTTCCTGAAGCACCGCTCCAATGCGCCCTATCTGGTTGGTCCCGACGGCTCCTACGTCCGCGACCCGTCCAGCCGCAAGCCCCTGGTCTGGGATACTGCCGGCGGACGCGCCGTCCCCTTCGACACCGCCGGCATCGCCGAGGCCCTGGAGGGGACATACAAGGTCGGCGGGGTGCAGTGCAAGCCAGCCTTCCAGTTGCTCAAGGAGCACACCAGCAGGTACACTCCCGAGATGGCCAGCGAAATCACCACAGTGCCCCCCGCCACCATCCGGCGCATCGCCCGGGACTTCGGAGAGGCTGCCAAGATCGGCTCCACCATCGTAATCGGCGGCAAGGAGCTGCCGCTCCGCCCCGCCGCCATCAAACCCTTCAACGGCGTCATGAGACACGCCCACGCCACCCTGACCGGCCTGGCTGTGCTGCTCCTCAACCTGGTCATCGGCGGCATCTACGTGCCCGGCAGCTACCGGGGCACCAACCTCATTGGCCCGGACAGGAGGTGGCACGACGAGGTGGAGCCCGACGGTTTGCTGGTCACGCCGGAGGTCCTCGGCCTCCACGACGTGAACTACTACACCCGGGACGTGCGCGCCCCGGAGACCATCAACTGGGGGGAGATGCTGCCCTTCGCCCACGGCATGGGGGGCATACTGCACCTCAACATGCTGGACCCGCAGCGCATCAAGAACCTGCCCTACCGGCCCGAGGCTATCATCGTATCTCGCACCAACCCCGTCATGACCGGCGCCGGCCCCAAGCAGACCGCCGAGGTCATGCGGCGCATCCCCTTCGTGGTGTGCTTCGCCCAGGAGATAGACGAGACGGGCGAGTTCGCCGACATCATCTTCCCTGACACGCACGCCCTGGAGCGCTGCAACCTGTTCCCCCAGCGCATGCGCATCAACGTCAGCCCCGCCAGCGGCCAATTCTACTGGGGTCTCCAGCAGCCCGTGGTGGACCCGCCGCCAGGCGTGCGCCACTGGGTCGAGGTCCTCTTTGACCTGGCTGAGCGCATGGGCTTCCGGGAAGAGTTCAACATTACCCTCAACACCGCCTTCAAGCTGCGAGGGGACCTGGCTCTCAAGCCGGAGCAGAAATACACCTACGCTGAGGTGCTCGACCGCCGTACCAGGAACGCCATCGGCCTGGACAAGGGCCTGGACTACTTGAAGCAGCATGGCCAGCACACCAAAGTGCGCACCGTCGAGGAAGCCTACCCCATTGCTGAGGTCAAGGCCCGCTTCCCCATATACTTCGAGATAATCACGCGGCATGTCCCCAAAATACAGAGCGTGGCCGCCGAGCTAGGCTACCACGTGGACACCTCGGACTACATGGCCCTGCCCGATTGGAAGCCCTGCCCGGCCTACAACGAGGTGGACCCGGAGTTCGACCTTTTCGGCGTGAACTACAAGGTCCCCATGCACCACCACTCCGTGACCGCGCGCAACCCGTGGCTCACCGAGGTATCGGACCGTCACCCCTACTTCTCCCACATCATGATCGGCCCCGAGGCGGCCCGCCGGAGGGGCATCAAGGACGGCGACCAGGTGTGGGTGGAGTCCACCTTCGGTGGCAAGCAGAAGGCGATAGCCCGGGTCACCGAGTGCATCCACCCCGAGGTGGTGGGCATCGCCGGGGTCCTGGGCGGCTGGGCGTCGGGCAAGGGGGCGGGCCGGGGCAAGGGCGTACACTACGCCAGCCTGCTCTCCCTGACCGAAGAGCGCATTGACTGGATATCCTCCGCCAGCGACCAGTGCATCCGCCTCAAGGTGACCAAGGCGACCCCCTGAAGTCCCCCTTGCCAAGGGGGACTTCAGGGGGTCATGAAGTCACCCGAGCCATCCGTGTGCCTGGGTCATGCGCGTAGACATCCCGACGAGTCGGGACTTCGGCCCTGCCGGGCCTCGCAACTGTGCATGGCCGCTGGTCCGGCCACCACGCCGGATGAAAAACGGGGGCTTTTTCATAGGAACGACAATTGGGCTACTCTCAGGGGAGGGCAATGAACATGCAACCACAGCTCAACGGCGGTGATGCCCTTGTCGAGGTGCTGTGCCGACACGGCATCGAGAACGTCTTCTGTTCGCCGGGCTCCGAGTGGCCCTCGGTATGGGAGACGCTGGCCCGGCGGCACGCCCAGAAAGAGAAGGCGCCAGCCTACATCAACTGCCGCCATGAGGCGCTGGCCGTGGGCGCGGCCTCGGGCTATACGCGGGTCACCGGCCGTACCCAGGCGGTGCTGCTGCACACCGGCGTAGGCATCATCAACGCGGCGCTCTGCATCCGGGCCGCCTACCATGAGCACATCCCCATGCTCATCTGCACGGGGGAGGGCATCGCTTTCGGCGAGGACCCCAACGCGCATGACCCGGGCCGCCACTGGCTGGTCCAGCTTGCCGACGAGGACCACCCGGCTGCCCTGGTCGCACCCTACGTCAAGTGGCATGGCGAGGTGAAGTCCCCACACACTCTTGTTGGGACGCTGGAGCAGGCCCTCCAGATCGCCAACAGCGCTCCGCAAGGTCCAGTGGCCGTGTCCATCCCCTTCGAGCTACTCATGGGGCCGGTAGACCCTGCCACGCTCGCCCGCCACCAGGCCTGTGAGATCGCACCGGCCGTTGCCAGCGAAGAGGCACTCCAGCAAGTAGCCGAGGCATTGCTCGAGGCCAAGGACCCCATAATCCTCACCGAGTACGCTGGACAGGAGCCGGGGGCTATGGCCGCCCTTACCAGGCTGGCCGAGCTTCTCAACTGCCCGGTCATGGAGCCTGCCGGGTGCAGCTTTGTCAACTTCCCCACCACCCACCCTCTTTATCTCTGGCCTGAACCCGAGGCCGTGGCCGGCGCCGACGTAGCGCTCCTGGTGGGCATCAGTGCGCCCTGGCACCCCATTCGGAAGCAGCCCGCAAACGCCAGAGTCATTGCCCTGGACAGCTACTTCCCCAAGTCCTGCCTCCCATACCTGGGCTACTCATCCCATTTGGCCATCCCAACACCCGTGACCCCGGCTTTGAAGCGGCTGCTGGGCATACTTGAGGTAGACAGGCGGACGCGGCCGTCGCCGGAGAAGCGCGCACGGTGGGAACAGCTCCATCACCGGCAGAGGCAGTCCCTGGACGCGCAGGCGCAAGCCGAATCCCGACAAGTCGGGACCATCAGCCCGCGCTGGCTGTGCCACACCATTGACAGGGTCCTGCCGCAGGATGCCATCGTGTTCCAGGAGGTCACCGTTCACCGTTGGCTGGTCCACAACTACCTCCGGCGGACCCAGCCGGGGACGTTCTTCGGGCGCATCGCCGGCGGCCTGGGGGTGAGCCTGGTCAACGCCGTGGGCATCAAGCTAGCGGCGCCCGGCGCGGTCTCGGTGGCCCTGGTGGGGGACGGCGCCTTCCACTACAACCCGACCCTAGCGTGCTTTGGCATGGCCCAGGAGTACGACCTGCCCATGCTGGTGGTGGTGTTCGACAACGAGTCCTATGCCGCCATGAAGCGCGGCCTGGTAGAGTCCTTTCCCACTGGCTGGGCGCAGCAGACCAAGACGTTCTACGGCGCGGGCATAGTGCCGCGCCCCGACTACGCCGCACTGGCCCGGGCCTATGGTGGCTACGGCGTCTGCGTGCAGGAGCCTAAGGAGTTGGAGCACGCCCTGAGAGAGGCCCTCGACCAGGTCAGGGAAGGTAAACTGGCCCTGGTAGACGTGCTGCTGAGAGGGTAACAACCCGAGCGAAAGCGTGTCACACGCAGGATTGAGGAAGCAAGCTGACATGAGCGCCAAGGTCTCATCCAAGGGCAAGGACTCCACCGCACGCGGGGTATGGGAGGACGTCTGGGTCCCTACCACCTGCTATGCCTGCAACCACGGGCCGGACCTCATTCGGGTGCACCGGGTCAACGGCGTAGCTGTGGGCGTGGACGGCAACCGCGAGGGCGAGGGGTTCGTGGACCTGACCCAGGCCCGGGGCCGGACCTGCCCCAAGCCTTTCGGCCTCATCCAGAAGATCTACAACCCACACCGCATCAAGGCTCCCCTGAAGCGGACCAATCCCGTCAAAGGCTGCGGCATAGACCCTCAGTGGGTGGAGATAACCTGGGACGAGGCTCTGGACACCATCGCCGCCAGGCTCAAGACGATACGTGGAGAGCAATCGCGGAAGCTGGCCCTCTCAGTCACCAGCAACCAGATGGTCTTGCTCAAAGGCACCTGGGACGCCTTCAAGGCCGCCTTTGGACCCACCCAGGGCCTGTACGGGGGCGGCGCCATCCACTGTGACTTCGCCGAGCACGTTTTTGGTAACCAGGTGCACGGGGGATGGTCCTGCGAGCCTGATGTAGTCCACTCCAACTACTGCATACTCCTGGGGCGCAACCCCCGAGCCTCGGGTGGCGTGGGCGAGAACGTCCAGTACGGGGATGCCCAGGGCCGGGGAATGAAGATGGTGGTGGTGGACCCTGTGCTCACCGTCTCGGCGGCCAAGGCCGACGAGTGGGTGCCCATCAGGCCGGGCACCGACCTGGCCTTCGAGTTGGCCCTGATACACACCATTCTGCACGAGATCAAGGTGTGGGACAGCGAGTTCTTGAAGACGCTGACCAACTCGCCCTACCTCGTCGGCCCTGACGGGTACTTCGTCCGCGACCCGGAGACCCGGAAAGTGCTGGTGTGGGATGCGGCAGCGGGTACGGCCCGTGGCCACGACGACGGTGCCCAGGACATGGCTCTCGAAGGCACATACCTCGTCAACGAAATAGCCTGCCGTCCTGCCTTCCAGGTGCTTAAGGACCACGTGCTCCAGTACACGCCGGAATGGGCCGCAGGCATCACCGACATCCCCGCTGACACCATGCGCCACATCGCACGGGAGTGGGTGGACAACGCCCACATTGGGGAGACCATCCAGATCGAGGGCGTCACCCTGCCCTATCGGCCGGTGAGCACCAAGATCGGGCGGGGGCTCACCGGTAACATGCGCTCCTTCCAGAGCATCTCGGCGGAGCACATCCTGGCGGCGCTGGTGGGCGCCCTCGAGGCGGTGGGCGGCCACTGCGGCGGCCGGGCCGTTCCCGGCGGGTTCTACGAGAAGTTCCCCCACCGGGGTATCTCTGCCGGGCCGGACGGCATGGTGGCCACCGATGCCTACCCGTTCACCTGGCCGCCGGTATCGCTCGAAGGCTCGGAGACGCTGTTGCCTTTCCTCAAAGTGGTGCCAACGGTACGGGCGGGACATTTGGCCTACCGCAACCTGGCTGACCCTCCCCCCAACTACCCTCCACCGCCGGCGCCGGAGATGCTCATCCAGCAGCGCACAAACATCCTCCTCTCCGTGGGCGATCCAGCCACGGTGGAGAAGGCGCTCCTCAGGATACCCTTCATTGTCTCCATTGCCTACGTCCTGGACGAGATGACCGAGCTTGCCGACATTGTGCTGCCGGAGCACGTGGAGATGGAGCACTACGAGCTGAGCACCCAGGTCCGCCGGCCTCTGTCCCGCATCTTCTCGCTAGTGTCGCTGCGACAGCCGGTGGTGGAGCCGCACCTCAACACCCGGGATATCGCCGACATACTCACCGAGCTAGCGGAAAGGGCTGGCTTTCTGGATGCCTACAACATGGCCGTCAATGAGAAGCTGGAGCTTGCCGCCGCGTGCCAACTGAAAGCAGGCAGGAAATACGATTGGGCCGACATTGTTGACCGGCAGTGCAAGTCGGTCTCCGGCGGCGCCCACGACCTGGCCTGGTTCAAGCAGCACGGGGCCGTTACCCAGAAGGTGAGCGTGGACAAGCAGTACAGCGTTCACCCGCGCATGGTGGCCCAGAAGCTGCGCTACCCTATCCCCTACATGGAGTTCGTCAAGCGGACGGGGGACGAGCTGGCCAAGGGACTCGCCCAGCAGGGCGTCACCTGGTGGCCCACCGACGAGTATGTTCCCCTCCCTACCTACTTCCCCTCCATTGTCGAGGAGAACGTGGGACCGGGGTATGACCTCTATGCGACCACCACCCGCTCTATCCTGACAAGCTGGGGCGCCAACAACGACCAGCCCTGGATGAACGAGCTAGGCCAGCAGGAGCTGGGCGCACAGCACATCATGATCAACCGCCAGACGGCCCGCGCCAGGGGGATCAAGGACGGGGACGAGATCTGGGTGGAGTCTCCTGTGGGCAAGGTCAAAGGCAAGGTGAAGCTGATCGAGGGCATTCACCCGCAGACTATCCTGATCGAGGGGGCCTTCGGCCAGTGGGCCACCCCCATTGCCAAAGACACGGGCCGGGTCTCCCTCACACCCCTGGTGCCCATAGACCACAAGTGGACCGATCAGGTCATCGGCTGCATGCAGGGCCACACCGTCAAGGTCAAGGTCTACAAGGCGTAAGTGCCCGAACCCGTGAGGCGGAATCCGCACCAGCCGATGCCACGGAGATGCCTTTTCGCTGTAGGGGTCCCGACGTGTCGGGATGCCCGCCCTCGCCCCCCAGGGGAGGACACGGAGTTCCTCCCCTACGCATCGGGAGAGAGCTCGGCAGGATTCCTATGCTCCCATTAGGAAACGGCGACTGACGGAGACAGGTATGCGCTACGGCATGGTCATAGACCTCAAGAAGTGCATCGGCTGCCACACGTGCACCATTGCCTGCAAGGTGGAGAACGGCACCGGTCCGGGAGTCTTCTGGAACCAGGTGATGGACCGAGAGACCGGCGCCTACCCCAGCGTCAGGCGCACCTTCATCCCCAGGCCGTGCATGCACTGCGACAACCCGCCCTGCGTTCAAGCCTGTCCCAGCGGGGCCAGCTATAAACGCGCGGACGGGCTGGTGCTCATTGACCACAAGAAGTGTATCGGCTGCCGGTACTGCATCGTGGCCTGCCCCTACGGCGCCCGATACTTCGTCAAGTCCCAGGCAGGCTACTTCGCACAGGGGCTGACCCCCTACGAGAAGCTGATGTACCCCGAGCACCAACTGGGAGTGGTGGAGAAATGCAACTTCTGCGCGGGGCTGATCGAACAGGGCCAAGAGCCAGCCTGCGTGCGCTCCTGCCCCATGAACGCCCGGACCTTCGGCGATTTGAATGACCCCCAAAGCCAGGTCAGCCAGCTAGCCCACTCTAGCCACGCCTTTTGCCTGCTGGAGCAAAAAGGCACCCGCCCTTCGGTGTTCTACCTGCCAGCGTAGCCCTCTGTTCCTTTGAACGGGATATCCTCTCCCTCTGGGAGAGGACTAAGGTGAGGGCACCGCGCTACGCCCTAACCCGCGGCGCGCACCCTCTCCCGCTCGCGCCGAGTGGCCACGAGGTCCACACCCCTATCGCCATCCAGGAGCACCACCCCGTACGACCGCAAGGCGGCCTCTGCCGAGACGTAGCCCTCGCGGACATCGCGGAGCACGGCCTCGGGGTCCCGCTCCAGCGGGTCGCCAAAGCCTCCCCCGGCGGGCTTGCGGTCCATGAAGACGTCGTCTCTAGTACACGACAGGACAGGGTTCTGCGAGGCCATGACCAACTCTTCGCCCGAGATGTCTCCGTAGTCGGGCGCCTTCTTCCGCAGGAGGACATCCACGTCGCTTCTCCGTTTGATGGTCATGCCCGGGGCTGCACCCGCCTGCCCGCCGGCAAGGCCCAGATTGGGCACATCGTTGTTCATGCACCAGACCAGAGCAGAGGCCTTGTCCACTCCGTGCAGCTTGTAGGCCAACTCCGTGGCCAGGCCACCCCGGTACTTGCCCGCGCCACCGGAGTCCGGCCGGTAGCGGTGGAACAGAAAGAGGAGCGGGTAGCGCCGCTCCAGGAACTCAATGTTGGTAGTGGACTGGTTGGTGGAGTGGACCACGCCACCGCCGTCCACACCATCCTTGTTAGCGCGGGCGCCGCCGCCGTGGACGCCCACATCCACCGGCCGGGCTACAAAGCGTTGCCCGTTGGCGGCCTCACCGTACAACGTGGCATCGGCACGGCCTATGCCCCAGGCGGCGTTGGCCCGCCACCATTCGTCCGAGCTCAGCAGCGCCAGGCTCAGAACCCTCAACGCCAGAATGGCCGCCGTGTGCCCCGAAGCCACTGATGCGGCGCCGGCCGGCGCCGGAGGCTTGCAGGAGAAGATGGTCCCTTCCGGTACGATGAACTTGAGAGGGCGGAAGCACCCTTCATTGATCACCAGGTCCGGGATAAGCAGGCAGATGAACAGGTTGTGCACATTGGCTACCGTGCAGGGCAGCGCCGAGTTCACAAAGTAGCCTGCCTGAGGGTCGCTGCCCGTGAAGTCGAAGGTCAGGCTGTCCCCTTCCACCACCAGGGCGCACTTGACGGTGTACGTCTTGTCATACTGAAGATAGTCGGTGGCCTCGTACCGGCCCGGACGCAGCGTGCGTATGCGCTCCCTGGTCTTGGCCTCCGAGAGCTCAATCATCTCGTCGTAGCACGCCTTGATAGTGCCCCCGCCATAGCGTTCCACCAGGCGAGCCAACTGCCCGTGGGCCACGTTGTTGGCTGCAATCTGCCCCTTCAGGTCGAGGCCCGTGTACTCGGGCACCCGTATGTTGGTCAGCAGGAAGTCGAAGAGGTCCTCCCGGAGCTCGCCCCGCTCCACGATCTTCATAGGCGGGAAGATCAGGCCCTCGGCGAAACAGTCGGTGGCCATTGGCGCCCGACCGGGGCTCATGCCGCCCATGTCCATGTGGTGGGTAGCGCATCCTGTCCAGGCCACCAGCTCGTCCTTGTAGAAGCACGGGGCCAGCACCGCCAGGTCTAGATTATGTAATGCCCCCTCGAAGGGGTTGTTGGTCAGGAACATGTCCCCGGGGTGGATGCGGTCTGCGGGGAATCGCCGCCTGGTGGACTGGAGCATGTAGGACAGCGTGGTGCCATGGCGCGGCATCCACTTGGAGTAGACCACCGAACGCCCCTGCGCATCGGCGATGTTGAAGCCAAGGTCCTTGGTATGCACGATGACCGGCGACGCGCCCGTGCGTATCAGGGCCAGCCCGCCCTCATGGGCGATCTCGCTGAGGCGGTTCTGGACCACCTCCAGGGTCACTGGGTCAACTCTACTCATAGCTTTCTCTCCGCTGGCGTTGCAGATGCCCCCCAATATAAGCCGCCGATGGGCACGCGTAAAGCCTGTGGCGTTACCGAACGAGTTCGGGGCGACCGGCTGGTCGCTCCCACGGGTCCGGCGACGGGAGCTTAGCCTGTAGGGAAGGCCCGCCCCGACTTGCCGGGACCCTCATAGGGGCTGACAGACCGATAGAGGATTGCTCTAGAACGCCCCTCTAGTGGACCCTTCTAGAACTGTATCGCTTATCGGGCGAGGCAACGGGGCGTATAAATGACATCGCCTAAGGGTATACATCAGGAATAGTCACATTAGGCCCAAGGAGAGGCGGAGGTCACGGGTGAAGACGAAGCTCACCAATATGGTGTCCCATGCAGGGCAAGGCCAACGCTTCGCGCCTTTCCTCTGTGGCTCAAGGTCTTCCCAACGCTTGTGTCCAGGCAGCGGTTGGTATGCGGCCCCTGCATACGGGGCCGACGCCACAGGGCACTTGCGGGACCCTACGGAAAGGGGGCACAAGCAAGAACGAGAATGAGGCCCATGTGGGCGTCAAGCAGCTTCGGAAGACAACAACGGCAAGAGGAATATGTCATTCTGAGGGAGCCGCAGCGACCGAAGAATCCGTACCCCCGGAACAGTGGTGAGACACGGATTCTTCGCCCCCTCTGGGGGGACTCAGAATGACAAAGGAAGGAACAAGGAGAACATCATGAAGAACATGTTAGGCAGGAAGCTCCACCTGGGGTGGTTCGCAGTCCCCATGTGGACAGTGGGGCTGGCAGGGCTGCTGGTAGCGGCGGCCGCCGGTCAGGCCGTGGGGCCGGTGCTCTCCGGCTCCGTCCAGGGCAGCGCCGGGCTGGTGGTCTCGCAGACCGTGGTCCTGGATTCCACAACCACAGGTGACACGGTCACTGGCGCAGACGACTTCGCCATCACCTACAACGATGAGGGCACTGCCTTCACAGTGGCCATCGAGACCCAGGTGGGCCAGAGCCAGATGATCAAGCTGGTACTCGAGAACAAGAGCGGCAAGACCGCCAACGCCATCTTGGAGCTCAATGCCCCCTGTTGCATTGACGTGGACGCCGACGACGATAGTGATGACGTTAACACCACCGCAGACGACGACGTCACCGCCATGGCCCAGTTGAACAGGAATACCTACCTGCTCACCCTACAGGCCAATGATGGCACTGACGACACCCCAGACCTGTTCATCACTGTCGAGTCCAAGGACGACGCCGCGCCGGGCTTCTACACCATTACCGGGCGCATCATCCAGGTGGCCAACTGATCCCGACAAGTCGGGACAGGCGTGTCATTCTGAGCGAGCGTTTCGAGCGAAGAATCCGTAGCCCATAGCGAGTCCAAGGTACGGATTGCTTCCCCCGATGCATCGGGGTCTGCAACGACAGGTGGTGAGGGAAGAAGAGAGATCTTGGGAAGGGGGGCGGCGGGCAGGTCACTGTGACCCCGCCGCCCCTTTCCGTTGCCGTCAGGGTCCCTCACCAACATACGCGAGCAAGCATAGGGCAATTATCCTCACCTGCCCATCCAAGGTCGGGGCCAGAGTACCCCACCCAGGCGGCTCAAACAGGGCAGCGCAGCACGCGGCGCGAGGCCGCCCCTGGAGGAATCTTCTAGCGCTGGATTCACTATGTCTGTGACTTACACAAAGCTAGCCACAGGGATATAAGGAGTATCGTTGCGGGTTACACCGGGACCTGCCGCCAACGTAGTCCCTCCCGGCGAGAGCGGCGGCGATAGCCTACACGAGAGAACAATGGGCAAGCGATGTCCATAGCCAAACGCATAAGGCGGAAGACCAGGGCATTCCGATTCTCGGGACCGACCGGGGTCCTGGCTGGCGTGCTTATTGCGGCGGTGGCTGGAGCCGGCGCAGTGGGCGCAGTGCTTACCGGCTACATAGGTGGGTCAACGGGAATGACCGTGGGCCAGGCCATTGTCGTTGACCGCGAGAACTTCACCACTAAGGACATCGGCCGTTGGACCGACGACAAGGCGGTGACCTTCAACGACGAGGGCACCGGCCTTACCGTGGCTGCCGAGTTCCAGGTGGGCGACACCATGGTCCTGGACGTGCCGCTGGCCAACGCCTCGGACAGGGACGCCTCAGCCATCACCACCCTGAACGTCTCGCCCGGGCTGCGCAAGGAGATCGAGGCCTTCTGGAGCACCGAGGAACGTACAACCACGCCGGCAGCGCGGACCACCACCCCCTCGCCGGCGCCGGTTACCAGCACCGTGCCCCAAAACTCAGACACCGTGGCCGAGCCGGCTCCCCCCATAGGCACCGCGGGCATCAATGCCCAGGTCTCGGACACCACGGGGACGACATCATCGCCCGGGCTCGCTACATCAAGTCCACAGACGGCGAACACTTCCACCACCACTGATAAGCCCTCGGGGGCGCAGGACAACGCCGCCAGGGCTGCCACCACTTCGGCGGCGACCAACGACCCGGCGGACGTGCCAGGTTCCACAGCCATCACGCCGCGGACGACCGACTCCGGCAACACCACCACACAGCCCACGGGACTGGCTGGTCTGGTGACTGCCCGCACCGTGACGTTCGGCGCGGTGACCGCTACACCTAACGGCACACCCGCCATCATCGCTCAGACAGTAGGCACCGGCGCGGGCACTACGATCCAACCCACGGGCGCACCGACCAGTCAGTCCGGCAGATGGTACACCGGCCAGTTTCAAGTTGACGTAAACGCCGACGGCGTCAAAGAGAATGTCGCTTTCGTGCTCACCGACACGGCTGGGGCGGGCACGTACAACGCCATGGACCTTTCCTCCGATGACAGCACCTTCGGCGAGACCACCGGCGGGCCGCTGAGCAACAGCATGACCGGCCCCGACGACGACGAGCGCATCACGGCCTCCGGGGACGTCCGCCTTGGGCCGTTCTACACCTTCACGGTGACCTTCCTTGCCAACGGCAGCTCGGCCAGCATCACCTCCAAGACGTGGTTCACCACCACCATCAGCGGGACAGACCTGGACGGCGACGGCTCCGCCGACGACACCTTCTACGCCGCAATCACCGACATAGATTCAGATGGCCTCTACGACCGGCTCGACCTGTCCATTGGGAACAGCGTCTTCGGCGAAGGCAACCTGACTGACAGTGTTGTGGACTACTCGGCGACCGATAACACCAACGACGAGAGCATCTCCGGCGCTGCCGACGTGAAGATGGGCGCTAATACCTTCCACTTCACCTTCGACACCACGCCGGGTGGAGGGGCGTAGCCGTGAAGCCTCGCGTGTGGCCGCAGCTAGCCTCTAGCCCCTTCCCGCATTTGGGAGGGAGGTTGTGCAACTGGGTTGCGCGCTCCCTGGTCGCAGCGGGACTGATGCTAGCCGTAGCCATGGCCTTGCTTGTGCCCTTTGGCTCCATCGCCCGCGCAGCCGGGACATGGACCGTAACCAAGCTGGCGGACACGAACGATGGCATCTGCGACGCCGACTGCTCGCTGCGCGAGGCCATTGCCGTCGCTGCCAGTGGCGACACGGTGACCTTCACCGCCGGGCTAACGGGAACCATTACTCTCACCCTGGGCCAACTGACCATAGACAAAGACCTGACCATTGAGGGGCCTGGCGCAGGCCAGCTCGCGGTGAGCGGGAACAACACCAGCCGGGTGTTGCAAATCAACAGCGGGAAGACGGTCTACCTTTCCGGACTGACCATCGCCAACGGCAGCATTCCCAGCAACGCCTACGGTAGCGGCATCTACAACAACGGCACGCTGACGCTGACCAACATCATTATCAGCGGAAACACAGCCAGCAACGCCTATGGTGGCGGCATCTACAACAACGGCACCGTGACGCTGGCGAATACCACCATCAGCAGCAACACGGCTAGCAACAGTGGCGGCATCACCAACAACGGCACGCTGACCGTGACCAACAGCACCATCAGCGGCAACTCGAGCTACTGGGGTGGCGGCGGCATCTCCAACAGCGGCACGGTGACGCTGACCAACAGCACCATCAGCGGCAACACGACCAGCAACTACCATGGTGGCGGCATCTACAACAACGCTGGCACGATGACACTGTCGAATACCACCATCAGCAACAACACGGCCCATGACGGCGGTGGCGGCATCTGGAACAGCGGCACGGTGACGGCGACCAACAACGCGATCAGCGACAACTCAGCCAGCTACGGCGGCGGCATCTTCAGTAATGGTACGCTGACTGTGACCAACAGTACCATAAATGGCAACACGGCTACCAGCGGCACCTATGGTGGCGGAGGTATCATGAATGATACCACAATTACGCTGACCAACAGCACCCTCAACGGCAACTCGTCCAACAACTACGGTGGCGGCGTCTACAACCGAAACGGCACGCTAACGCTGACCAACGTCACGATCAGCGGCAACTCGGCCGGCAGCTACGGTGGCGGCACTTACCGGAGCGGTGGCACCGTCTCTGTGGGGAACACCCTGATTGGTGGGAACACCGGGCCATTGGGAGGGCCCGACTTGTACGGCAGCGTCACCTCCCGCGGCCACAACCTGGTGAGCAATGGAAGTGGGAGCACCGGCCTGACCAATGGCGTCAATGGCGACCTGGTCGGAACCGCCGGCTCACCCATAGACCCCAGGGTGGGCCCGCTGGCAGCCAACGCCCCCGGGTCAACAGCCACTCGTGCCCTCCTGCCGGGCAACCCGGGCATTGACGCCGGGGACGATGTCATGGCCGCCGCAGCCGTCGGCTCGCCTAACTACGGGGCCGGCGGCCTTGACCAGCGCAGTGTGGCAAGACCCCAGGGCGCACACTCGGATATCGGCGCCTACGAGTTGGTCCCTGCAGTTTCGATAACACAAGACTTCGGTGATGCCCCCTACGCAGAGCAGTCAGGCTTCGTCGCGCCCTACCCCACGCTGCTGGCTGACAACGGGGCCCGGCACACCGCAAGTGGCCCCCGTTTGGGCGCGGCTGTGGATGTGGAGTTTGAAGGCCAACCCAACGTCAACGCGAATGGCGATGACACCAACGGCGCCCCGGATGAGGAGGACGGCGTCACCTTCCTCACCGTCCTGGTCCCGGGCAACTCGGTCAGTGTCCGGGTCAACCTGCAGAACGCGGCCTCCGCCAAGTTGGACGCCTGGATGGACTTCAACCGCGATGGTGACTGGCTAGATGCTGGCGAGCAGATCTTCTCCAGCCAAGTGCTTGTCTCAGGGGACAACACCCTGAGCTTCACCGTACCTGCCGGCGCTTCCCCCAGTTTCACCTACGTTCGCTTCCGGGTAAGCACCGTTGGAGGGCTGGCCCCCACCGGAGAGGCTACGGATGGCGAGGTGGAGGACTACAGGGTCACCACCCAGATTGTCGTAACCACGATGGCAGACCATGCAGTAGGTCCCTGCACCGCCGATGATTGCACCCTGCGGGAGGCGATTGCGACAGCGGCGTCTTCCGGCGACACCATTATCTTCGCACCCGGGCTTGCGGGAACGATCACCCTGTCGCTGGGCCAACTGACCATAGACAAGGACCTGACCATCCAGGGGCCTGGCGCCGGCCAGAACACGGTGAGCGGGAACAGCGCCACCAGGGTATTCCAGATCAACAGCGGGAAGACGGTCTCCCTGTCCGGGCTGACCATCGCCAACGGCAAGGTCACCGGCAGCAACTACGGCGGCGGCATCTACAACAATGGTGGCGTGCTGACGCTGACTAACACCACCCTCAGCGGCAACTCGGCTGCATCCTCCTACGGTGGCGGTATCTACAACAACAGCGGCACGGTGACGCTGACCAACACCACTATCAGCGGCAACTCGGCTGGCAACTACGGCGGCGGCATTGGGAACAGCGGCACGGTGACGCTGACCAACACCACTATCAGCGGCAACACGGTTGTCTACGATGGTGGCGGCATCTGGAACAGCGGCACACTGACGGTGACCAACACCACCATCAGCGGCAACTCGGCTGGCAACAACGCCTACGGCGGCGGCATCTGGAACAGCGGCACGCTGACGGTGACCAACACCACCCTCAGCGGCAACTCGGCTGGCAACGGCGGCGGCATCTGGAACAGCGGCACGCTGACGGTGACCAACACCACCCTCAGCGGCAACTCGACTGGCACCTATGGCGGCGGCGGCATTTCCAACAGCGGCACGCTGACCGTGACCAACAGCACCATCAGCGGCAACTCGTCTAGCCTCGGCTCCGGCGGCATCTACACCAACGCTGGCACAGTGACGGTGACCGATAGCACTATCAGCGGCAACTCGGCCAGCAGCAACTACGGCGGCGGCATCTGGGTCAGCAATGGCACGGTGACGCTGACTAACACCACCATCAGCGACAACACAGCCGGAAACGTGGGCGGCGGCATCTACAACCAAGGCACGGTGACGCTGGCCAACAGCAAGATCAGCGACAACACGGCCAACAGCGGCTATGGCGGCGGCATCACCTCCTCTGGCACGGTGACGCTCACCAACAGCACCATCAGCGGCAACTCGGCTGGCACCCATGGCGGCGGCATCACCTCCTCTGGCACGCTGACGGTGACCAACACCACCATCGCAGGCAACACAGCCGTGACCCACGGGGGCGGCATCACCTCCTCTGGCACGCTGACGGTGACCAACACCACCATCGCAGGCAACACAGCCGTGACCTACGGGGGCGGCATCTACAAGAGCGGCGGCACCGCATCTCTGGGGAATACCCTCATAGGAGGGAACACCGGGACATTGGGAGGGCCTGATGTTTATGGCAGCGTCACCTCCCGCGGCCACAACCTGGTCAGCAATGGAAGTGGGAGCACCGGCCTGACCAACGGCGTCAATGGCGACCTGGTCGGTACCGCCGGCTCGCCCATAGACCCCAGAGTGGGCCCGCTGGCAGTCAACGCCCCGGGGACCACCGCCACCCATGCCCTGCTGCTGGGCAGCCCAGCTATTAACGCCGGCGACGATGCCATCGCTGCTGCAGCCATAGGCCCGTCTGCCTACGGGGCAGGCGGGCTGGACCAGCGCGGTGTGGCAAGACCCCAGGGCACGCACGCCGACATCGGCGCCTACGAGTACATTCCGACGGGGCCACCCTTCACCAGCTACACGGCCCCAGCCAACGGGTCGGCCAACATCTACACCGCTAAGCTCAACGGCGACAACATCGAGATCTGGTCCGGCGGTGTCCTGCTGCAGTCCGGCACCTTTGACCCCACGCAGCCCTTCGTCTTCAACGGCGAGGATAACCAGGATGATACCCTCATCATTGACTTCAGCGGGGGCAACCCCCTGCCCGATGCGGGCTTCACCTTCAACAGCGGGGCTGGCGGTCACGATACCATGACCCTCACTGGCGCCGCCTTCGGCACAGTCGCCCACACCTTCACAAACCTCCATGATGGCAGCGTGAGTATGGGCAGCCGCACCATCAACTACACCGGCCTGGAGCCTATCTTTGACAACCTGAGCGCTACGGACCGCGTCTTCACCTTCAACGGCGGCGCCGAGACCATCACGCTGTCGGACTCGGGGACGCCTGGCCAGACCACCATCTCCTCTACCGCAAGCGAGAGCGTTACTTTCACCAATCCCACAAACTCGCTCACTATCAACGCTGGGACTGGCGATGACATCATCAACATCACCGGCGTCGGTTCCGGGTTCAACGTCTCCCTGACCATCAACGGGGATGCCGGCACGGATGCCGTCAACCTGACCGGCGCGCTCAGCATGGGCAGCAATGCCCTCACCATCAACGCCGAGTCCTTCACCCACAGCGGAACGTTCACCGGCGGGTCAGGGGCGTTGACTGTCAGCGGCAGCGTGACTATATCCGGCGGCACCTTTACCGCGCCGTCGGGCAGCTTCACGGTGAGCGGCAACTGGAGCAACACGGGCGGCGCGGCTGTGACACTCCTCTCCAACGATGCCCTGCTCGCTGACCCACTCCCCATCACCACGGACGGCGTGAACCTGTATGTGGGCGAGGGCAATCGCGTCCTGTCGATCCCCGTGAGCGGCGGAGCGGCAACCGTCCTGTACGGTAATGCCACGCCATGCTGCGTGTTGGGCCTCACTCGCATTGGCACAGACCTGTTCTGGATAGACCCCAACGGCGACCCCGACGCCACCGCGATCTTCCGCGGCTCGACCAGCGGCAGCGCGATCACCAAGATCTACTCCGGCTTCGCGACCGGGCAGCCCATCGTCGACGGCGACGGCATCACCACCGACGGCACCAAGCTCTACACGTCCGACGAAGTCCAGGGCCGCGTCCACAGCCTGAATGCGAACGGCTCCAACATCACGCAGCTTGGCTCCCGCTACGGTGGGTTCTTTGACCTCGAGCACGGCAACGCGATCACGGAGAGCGGTGGGGTTCTCTACATCGCCGATGACGGCACCAAGGCCGTCTCTCCGCAGGTGGTCAGCATCCCGAAGACTGGCGGCAGCTTTACCACGTTGCACTCCGGCGCGCCCTTCGTGCGGCCCGTCGCCATTGCGGTTGGAAACGGCACGATCTACGTTGCGGACGCTGGAGCCAACACCATCTGGACCATGCCGATCGCCGGCGGGGCTCCGACAGCCCTTGTGTCGGGGTCGCCTTTTGTCTCTCTGGGCTTCAACGGGCTGGTGCTCTTTAACGGCGCTCTCTACGTAACAGACGCGGCCGGCGCAGCCACGGGGGCCATCTACCGGGTCGACCTGGGGGCAGGGTCGACATTCAATCCGGGTGCCAACACCGTGACCTTCGATGGTGCTGGCACGCAGACGCTGGACTCCGGTGGTGCAAGCTTCAACAACCTCGTGCACTCCGGCGCGGGCACACTCCAGCTCACCAACAACGCCCTCACCGCGACTGGCGCTTTCAGCAACTCCAATGGCACCTTCGACGCCAATGGCAAGGCCACGACGGTGACCGGCCTGGCCACGGTCAGCGGCGGCACGTACCAGGCCTCGACCGCTACGCAGACCTTCAACGGCGGGCTAACGGTTTCCGGCGGCGCCTTCACCGGTGGCGCTGGCGCGGTGGACGTGAATGGCAACCTGACTCTCAGCAGCGGAACGCTGACGGCCCCGTCGGGCAGCTTTACCGTGTCGGGCAACTGGGTGAACAACGGGACGGTCACTCACAACAGCGGCACGGTCACCTTCAACGGTACAACCACCATCTCCGGCAGCGTGTCTACGACCTTCAACAACGTGACCATCACCGGCGCCCTGACCGGACATGCTGCCAACATGGACGTGGCCGGCAACTGGGTGAACAATGGGACGTTCACTCACAACAGCGGCACGGTCACCTTCAACGGTACAACCACCATCTCCGGCAGCGTGGCTACCACCTTCAACAACGTGACCATCACCGGCGCCCTGATCGGACATGCCACCAACGTGAACGTGGCTGGCAACTGGGTGAACAATGGGACGTTCACTCACAACAGCGGCACGGTCACCTTCACCGGTACAACCACGACCTCGGGTAGCTCCACCACCACCTTCTATAACGTAACCATCAGCGGCGTGCTGACCGGACATGCTACCAACGTGAACGTGGCAGGCAACTGGGTGAACAATGGGACCTTCACGCATAACGGCGGCACCGTCACCTTCACCGGAACGACCACGATCTCGGGTAGCTCGGTCACCAGCTTCTACCACATCACCGTCGGGATTGGCGGTGTGCTGACTGCCCCGGTGGGCAACCTGAATATCGCAGGCAACTGGGTGAACAACGGGATCTTCAACCAGACCACTGGAACCATGGTCTTCAGTGGCGTTACTACGGTGTCCGGCACTGGAACGATATCTTTCAACAACGTCACCATCGACAACAGCGGCGCCTTGACGGCGCCCAGTGGCGCGATGAACGTGGCGGGCAACTGGGTGAACAATGGGACCTTCACGCATAACGGCGGCACCGTCACCTTCACCGGAACGACCACGATCTCTGGCAGCGTCGCCACCACCTTCAACAACGTGACCATCAGCGGCGTGCTGACCGGGCATGCCACCAACGTGAACGTGGCCGGCAACTGGGTGAACAATGGGACGTTCACTCACAACAGCGGCACGGTCACCTTCAACGGCACAACGACCATCTCCGGCAGCGTGGCCACCAGCTTCAACAACGTGACCATCAGCGGGACGCTGACTGGACATGCTACCAACGTGAACGTGGCCAGCAACTGGGTGAACAACGGGACGTTCACTCACAACAGCGGCACCGTCACCTTCACCGGAACGACCACGATCTCTGGCAGCGTCGCCACCACCTTCAACAACGTGACCATCAGCGGCACGCTGACTGGGCATGCTACCAACGTTAACGTGGCTGGCAACTGGGTGAACAATGGAACGTTCACCCATAACAGCGGCACGGTCACCTTCACCGGCACAACGACCATCTCCGGCAGCGTGGCCACCAGCTTCAACAACGTGACCATCAGCGGCACGCTCACCGGACATGCTACCAACGTGAACGTGGCCGGCAACTGGGTGAACAATGGAACGTTCACCCATAACAGCGGCACGGTCACCTTCACCGGCACAACGACCATCTCCGGCAACGTGACCACCTTCTACCATGTCACTATCACCGGCACCTTGACCGGACATGCTACCAACGTGAACGTGGCTGGCAATTGGGTGAACAATGGAACGTTCAATCACAACAGCGGCACGGTCACCTTCACCGGTGCCACGCCCCAAGGCCTGGCAGCCAACGCCGCTACCCCCTTCGCTAACCTGACGGTCAGCGCCGGGACGACCCTGGTGGAGACAGTGGCGGCCGACAACGTGACCGTCAGCGGGACGCTGACCAACAACGGCACCATCCGCAAGTCGCAAAGCATCTCTGGCACGGGCAACAAGACCTTCGGACTCACCGGAGTGGCCACCAACGTAACGACCAAGGGCAGCCTGAGCAATCTGCAGGTGGACCGCGTGGACTCCAACCACGCTAAGGTGCCCGTCGCCCCGAACACCGGGCTACAGACGGGCCGGACCTGGACGGCCACCCCCACCGGCGGCGACTATTTGGTTAGCCTGACCCTGCCCATAGCCGGGCCGCTGCCACATAGCGGGGCCAACTACGATAAGGCGCAGATCTGCCGCTACGCGGGTAGTGGTGGCTCAGACCCATCGGACTGGGCCTGCTCCCGGACATCCTCCAGTAGCCTTGCCGCCATACCCGGGCAGACGGTCCAGGGGCCGACGGTAACGCGGAGCGGCCTTGCCACCCCGGGTGACTGGGTAGTTAGCGACCCCGAGGCGGACCTGTCGGCTAGCAAGGCTGACAGCCCGGACCCGGTGCTGATCAACCAGACCATCACCTACACGCCGTACACGGTCCGCAACCTTGGCCCGTTCCCGGCCACCAGCGTCGTCCTCACGGACACGCTGCCCGCGGGCGTGAGCAACGTGTCAGCCTCGGCTGACCTGGGTGGGGCCTGTGGTGTGGTTGGCCCGGTGGTGACCTGCAACTGGTCCACCCTGGCCAACGGTGCCACGAGCACCGTTACCCTCACCGTGACTGCGCCCAACTCGCCCCAGAACATGATCCTGAACACGGCCAGCGTGTCGGCTCTGGAGTACGACCCGTCTTCCGCAAACAACAACACCACTTCGGGCACCACGGTCATTAACCCCGCCCCTGGGACTGGCGCCATGACCTTCTCCGCCACCTGGTGGACCGGCAGCCTGACGGTGGACGCCAACGCCAACGGCACAACCGCCGACGCTGTAGACCGGCTGTACTATGCCCTGACCGATACCGACTCCAACGGCGTGTATGACCGCCTGGACCTGTCCCTGGGCGACGACACCTTTGCCCAGGGCGGCAGCCTGACCAACTCCAGCGTGAGCACCTCCGGCGACGACGAGCGCCTGCTGGCCTCGGGGGACATCACCCTGGGCGCGCGCCTGTTCACCGTAGCCTTCGCCGGCAACCCGGGCAGCGCCGGAGTGACCAGCGACCTGTCCATCACCTCCAAGACCTGGTACAAGGGCGCCTTCACCATTGACGTGGACGCCGATGGCAACGCCAACGATACCGTCAGCTTCGTACTGGTGGACACGGACTCCGATGGCCTCTACCAGAGGATTGACCTGTCCACCGACGACGCCACCTACGGCGAGACTGCCGGGGAGACCCTGAGCGATGGCCACACCGGGGCCAACGATGACGAGGAGTCAACCTCGGGCAGCCTGGTGCGCCTGGGCAGCTATTACAGCTTCACCGTCTCGTTCGTGAACAACCCCAGCGGCGCCGCCAGTGACGCCAGCCTCACCTCCAAGACCTGGTTCACCGGCACGTTTACTGTGGACATGAACGCCGACGGCGATCTGCTGGACAACGAGGACATCGTTGCCTTCGTGCTGGGTGACACCGACTCCGACGGGCGCTACGACACGCTGGACGTGTCCACCGACGACGGCCTGCTGGCCAGCACCACCTTTGGCGAGGGCACCCTCTCGGGACAGAGTCCGCGACAGACGGGCGTAGGCGATGACGAGCGCCTGACTGCCTCTGCCGACGTCCGCCTGGGCGCCAACTACCTGTTCACCGTTGCCTTCGACAACAACCCGGGCAACGACAACGACGATGCCCGCATCGCCGCCAAGACCCACTACGAAGGCAGTTTCATGTTCGACGCCGACCGCAACGGCACGCTGGAGGGCGACGGCTCGAACACCGTCTTCTTCGGCCTATCGGATACCGACTCCAACGGCCTGTACGACACCATGGACCTATCGCTCACCTCGGACGGTGTGGTCACGCCAGCCCTCAGCCAGTTTGGCGAGGGCGGAGCCCTGACCAACGCAATACTGAAGCCGGGTGACGACGAGCGGTTCGCGTTTGGCAATATCCCCTGGCGGTTGCAAATCGGGACGGCTACGACCATCGGCAACAACACGGCGTTCGCCGTGGATGCCTCCTTCGACAATAACCCACCGGCGGATGTCCAGGACGCCTCCATCCTGCAGATCAGCTCCGGCCCGCCGCTGGTCTACACCGCCCTCAATAGCTGGCAGATTGACGCCGACGGCGACACCGTGGCCGATGACCACGTGTTCTTCGTGCTCTCGGCTACCGGCTCCACAGGCGTCATAGACACCATTGACATCTCCATCGGCAACCTGACCTTTGGCCAGAACGTCAACGACAGCTACGCCAGCGCCGACGGCCTCACCGATGCGCGCTTCAGCGGCGCTTGCCCGTGCAGCAAAGTGGTCAAGCTGGGCACCCATTACTTCCTGGTGGAGTTCTTCTCCGACGTGCTGGCCCGCACCGATGACGCCCGCATCAGCTCTCGCTGGTATGTGGGCACCTTCCCCGTAGACGTGGACAACGACCGGACAGACAACACCATTGACTTTGTGCTGGTGGACCCTGACTCCGACGGCGTGTACACGGTCATGGAGCTGGACGGCGACGATAGCGGCGCCTACACCGCCGACGAGGTCCACCGCAGCGCCGGCGCCCGCTGGGGCAACCCCCGACGGGCGGCTGCCCCCGGCGACGTGGGCACCCACACGGCCATCGCCGCCACCGACATCAATACCGTGTTCATCGCCTACTACGACGCGGACAACGCCGACCTAAAGTTTACCAAGACGGCCAATGCCGGCCTGGACTGGAGCACGCCGGTCACCATTGACAGCACCGGCGACGTAGGCCAGTACGCCTCCATCGCCGCGGTCAGCGCCAACACGCTCTATGTGAGCTACTACGATGCCAGCAACAGCGACCTGAAGTTCGCCAAGTCCAGCGACGGCGGCTCGACCTGGACCATGGTCACCGTGGACAGCGGGGGCAACGTGGGCCAATACAGCCACCTGGCCGCCGTGGATGCCAACACCATCTTCATCAGCTACTACGACGCCACCAACGGCGACCTGAAGCTGGCCAGGACGACCAACGGCGGCGCCGCCCCCGGCGATTGGTCGGCCATTACCGTGGACAGCGCGAGCGATGTGGGCCGGTACACCTCCATCTCGGCCCTCAACGCCAACCGGGTGTATGTGAGCTACTACGACGTGACCAACGGCAACCTGAAGGCGGCCCGGACTACCAACGGCGGCGCCGCCCCCGGCGACTGGACCACGGTCACCGTGGACTCCTCGGCCAACGACGTGGGCCAGTACACCTCCATCGCCGCCGTCTATGACACCACGCCCAACGACGACGCCAATGGCGGGGATACCGTGTTCATCAGCTACTACGACGCTACAAACAAGGACCTGAAGTTCGCCCGCACCCCCAGCGGCGGCGACGCCCCAGGCGAGTGGACTATCTCGACTATTGACTCGGCGGACGACGTGGGCCAGTACACCTCGCTCTATGCTAAGGAGATGAGCACGGTGACCATCGCCTACTACGACGCCACGCCCAACCAGATCAGGCTCAAGTCCATCACCTCGACCAACGGCGGCGCATCCTTCGACACCCCCGTCATCGTGGACTCGGGCAACGTGGGTAAGTACGTCTCCCTGACCGGCATCCAGGTGCACACCCTCTTTGCCAGCTACTACGACGCGCATGAGCGCGACCTGAAGTTCGTCCGGAGCGTGTTGCTGGTGGACCTGGAGGGACACCGGATGAGCATCCGCTACAGCTTCAACCCCACGGTGGCCGACTCCGCGGTGCTCAAGGACGGGCGCATCATCCGGGTAGCCCAATTGGACCGCGACCACTGGCTGTTCACCATCCCTCGCAGCGCCGAGCCTGGCCCCAACATCGAGCAGAGCCAGGTCCGGGTGGTGGTCCAGGCCACCGGCGAGGTCGCCCCGGGCTTCTACAACGCTACCCTCACCATACAACAGACCCAGTAGGGGCGAAGCATCGGGCCATCACTTTGATTTGGCCCGGGGACTTGCCATGCCCGATGCTTCGCCCCACGCTGGTGTATCATGCAGGCGAGTTGTGCAGCCATGATGCCGATCTAAGGACACACGGCAAGCCGCCCTTCACCATTGCCGTCGTCCATGGCGGGCCGGGGGCGCGGGGGGAGATGGCTCCGGTGGCCCGCGAGTTGGCATCAACCTGGAGCGTGCTGGAGCCGCTCCAGACAGCCATTACGGTGTGCAGCCAGGTGGACGAGCTCAAAGCGGTCTTGGACAGATACGCCAGCCCGCCTGTCACCCTGATTGGCTTCTCTTGGGGAGCATGGCTCAGCAGCATCCTCGCCGCCAGACACCCTGCCTTGGTCAGCAAGCTGGTGCTGGTCAGCAGCGGCCCCTTCGAGGAGACATACGCGGCGCAGGTCCAGCAGACCAGGCTGGCCCGCCTCAGCGAGCATGAAAGGGCTGAGGTCGAGTCCCTGCTAGACGCGCTGGACAGGCCCACGGCGGGGGACCAGAGCAGCGCCCTGTCCCGGCTGGGCGCGCTGCTCTCGAAGGCCGATGCCTTCGACCCCATAGGTGACCCCGCCAAGGAGGGCGAGGTCCGGGCCAACGTCTTCCGGGTTGTGTGGTCGGAAGCCGCCGAGCTGAGAAAGAGCGGGCGGCTGCTGGCCTTGGCCAGGAAGCTCCAGTGCCCAGTGGTGGCCATCCACGGCGACTACGACCCCCACCCCGCCGAAGGCGTTCAGGTGCCTCTTTCCGCCGCTCTGAAGGATTTCCGGTTTGTCCTGCTCCAGCACTGCGGGCACAAGCCCTGGATGGAGAGACAAGCCAAGGACACGTTCTACGCGGCCCTAAGGCAGGCGCTCGCACCAGCGCCCTAGGAGTGCTGTCGTTCCTATGAAAAAGCCCCCGTTTTTCATCCGGCGTGGTGGCCGCATCAGCAGCCATGCACAGTTGCGAGGAGCGCAGCGACGAAGCAATCCGAAGCCTCCACATATGACCAGGGATACGGATTGCTTCGGCCCTTAACGGGGCCTCGCAACGACAAGAATGGTACCCCTGCGGCGGCCTCTCAACGGCAAAGACGGCGTTTGTGACCCTCCAGACTGGCTAGTGCCGGTATGGTATAATACCACGCGGGTTCAGAGAAACATTCCCGCTTGCGTAGTCGTAGCTATTGCTGCTAACGCGGCCTCACGAAAGGCTTTTTCAGAGTGATTTGTGGAGCTAAACGGGCATAGTCAGCGCTTCTACGCGGCCCTGCGCTCGGCCGACTCCAGACAAGCCCAAGAGGTAGTGCGCTCGGCGCTATCTCAGGGCATCTCGCGCGAGGAAGTCCTGGACCGCCTGGTAGTGCCGAGCCTGGACTCCTTGGGCAGAGGTTGGGACGAAGGCACCGTCTCGCTTACGCAGCTTTATATGGGCGGCCGCATTGCTGAAGACGTGGTGGACCGCCTGCTGACCCCACCCGCGACTCCTCCCATTCCCTGGGGCCGGGTGCTCATCGGCACCCTCAGCGATAGCCACGGCATGGGACAGCGCGTGGTATCCCACTATCTGGCCACCGCCGGTGCACAGGTCGTGTCCCTGGGAATCGGGGTGAAACCAGAGACCTTTACGCAGCGGGCCAAGGCGGAGCGCTTCGACGTTATTGCCGTCTCCGTCCTCATGTACCGCTCGGCGCTGCTGGTCAAGGAGCTTAGGCAGCACCTCAGCCGAGAGGGCGTCACTACTCCGGTGCTGGTGGGCGGCGCTCCTTTCAACATGGACCGGACGCTGTGGCAGGAGGTCAACGCGTCGGCTATGGGCAGCAACCCCGCCGAAGGCATCGCCGTCACTCGCCGCCTGATGGGGTTGCAGCCATGAGCGATACCATGACCCCCCTCCAGCGGGTGCTCACCACCCTGGGCCATAAGGAACCGGACCGCGTGCCCGTGTTCCTGCTCCTCACCATGCACGGGGCCAAAGAGCTGGGGTTGAGCCTGCCCGAGTACTACGCCCGGCCCAGCAATATGGCAGAGGCACAGCTTCGGATGGCCGACAAGTTCGCCCACGACTGCTTGTACGCCTTCTGGTACGCCGCCGGAGAGTCCTGCGCCTTTGGCAGCGAGGCCATCTTCTTCGAGGATGGCCCGCCCAATGCCGGGGCGCCCGTGGCAGAGCGCATCAGCGACCTGCTGGCCCGTCCGCTGCCAGACCCCACCCGATCATCGCCCCTGAGGGAAACCATAGAGGCCATAGAGCTTTTGTCACAGCGCAACCGCGGCCATCGCCCCATCATTGGCGTGGTCATGGCCCCCTTCTCGCTACCGATCATGTTGTTGGGTCTGGAGCGCTGGATAGGGGCGCTGTACGAGGAACCTGCCAACGCGCGGCGCCTGGTGGAGCACCTGGGCCAGTTCTGCGCCGCCTGGGCCAATGCCCAACTGGCGGCTGGCGCCAACGCCATTGCGTTCTTCGACCCCATGGCTTCGGCCACCATGGTCACGCCCGAGCAGTTCAAGAGCTTCGACTTGGCGGCGGTTACCCGCACCATCGGCCAGATAAAGGGACCTTGCGCCTTCCACTTCGCCAGCGGGCGGGCCGGCCCCGTTGTGGACCTGGTCCCCCAGACCGGCGCTGCGGCTGTAGTCGTGGGCGCTCTCGACAACCTGAGGGCAGTGAAGTCCGCACTGCGGGGCAGGCTCGGGGTGTTGGGCACACTCAACGGCATCGAGATGGTCCGCTGGACACAGGCTCAGGCCGAGGCTGCCGTGAAGGACTGCATCGCCGCAGCCGCCCCCGGTGGCGGATTCATCCTGACTGACCAGCACGGCGAGATCCCCTTCTATGTGCCCGATGAGACACTACACGCCATCGTCGCCGCGACCCGGAAATGGGGACAGTACCCCATCACCTGGTCTGGGGCACGGTAGGACACGCAGCCGTGGAGGCAAGCCCATGAGCCCGTCGTTGAGGGAGTTTGTGCAGTCGCTCTCCTGTAGCTGAGTGGCTCTATGGAAAGCCAAGCAGACCTCCGCTCCCGACTAGAGCAGCTTCAGACCGATTTTGCTCTGGTCACCGAGCTCTTCTCCACTTTCAGCCGGACACTGAAGCCTCCGGTCATCTGCGGCGAGGTCGCCCGCGTGGTGTGGGAGCTCACGGGCGCGGCCCTGGTGCGCCTGCGCTGCCGGTCCTTCGGGGAGCCTTGGCAGGCACTTACCCTGGCCAATGGGCAGGAGGATGGAGGAGACTGGGACTTTCGGTCACTGTCCGACCAGCTTGAGGCATCTGGTGAGCCGCTCACCATCCTGGACGACACCGCCGTCCCAGGCATGGGGAGCTACGTCGGCATACCGCTCAAGTTCGCCGAGGCCGTGATCGGGACGCTGGAGGCCGCGAGCCTGCCTGTAACAGACCGCTTGGACGACACCCTGCGGGTGCTCCAGTTCGTAGCGGGCATGGCGGCGGTAGCCCTGAACAATGCGTTGCTCGCCGAGCAGGCAGCCCGCGCCGCGGAGAGGTTCCGGATGCTGGCTGAGAACGCACGGGACCTCATCGTACGCCGCGGGCTGGCGCCCACTCCCACCTACGAGTACGTTAGTCCCTCGGCCACAGCCATCACCGGCTACTCGCCCGAGGAATGGTACGCCAACCCAGACCTGGGATCTAAGATAGTCTATCCGGGGGACCTCCCTCTCCTGGCAACCCTGAGGCGAGACCCAGCCTCCTTCCCCAACCCAGCCACCTGGCGCTGCGTCCACAAGGATGGCCATATCTACTGGGTGGAGACACAGATCGTGCCCGTCTACGACGACCGCGGCACCATGGTCGCCTTCGAGACGTCGGGCCGGGACATCACCGAGCGCGTGCGTGCCCAGCAAGAGCAGACCCGGCTCCTGGCGCTGGCCGAGGACGAGCGAAAGCGGCTGGAAGGCGTCGTGGACAGCAGTCCCGTGGGCATCCTGGTGGCCAGCGCCGGCGGCCAGATGCTCGCGGTCAATCGCGAGGCCCAGCGTATCTTCAGGCTCCAGCACCAGCCCGAGTTCGGAGCTGACTACTACCTGCGGGCAGCGGTGTGGCGCCGGCCAGACGGCACACCCTACCTCAGAGAAGCCCTGCCTCTCGAACGCGCCCTGCGCCGGGATGAGACCGTCCGAGCCGAGGAGGTCACCCTAGCCTTCCCCGATGGACACACCCTCCTCACATTGGTGAACGCAACCCCCCTCACCTCCGCCGAGGGGACCGTGAGCGGGGCCATACTCGTGGTTGAGGACCTTTCTTCACTGGACGAAATGGAAAAACGCCGTAACGAGTTCCTGGGCATGGTGAGCCACGAGCTGAGGACCCCCCTGACAGCCATCAAGGGCGCGGCAGCCACGGCCCTGAGCAGCCAGTCCCTCGACTACAGCGAAAGCCGCGAGCTGTTCAGAGTCATAGACCAACAGTCGGATATGCTCCGTGACCTGATCAACAACCTCCTGGACATGAGCCGGATCGAAGCCGGCGCGCTGTCCATCAACCCCGTGCCCACCGACCTGAGAGGGGTAGTCCAGGAGGCGCTGGAAATCCTCAAACGCGCCATGGGAGCCAGGGAGATCCAGGCCAGCCTACCCAGCACACTCCCCAAAGTCCGCGCCGATGGCCGCCGTGTGGCGCAGGTGCTCACCAACCTGTTGCACAACGCAACCAAGTTCTCGCCTCGGGAAGCGCCCATCGCGGTCTCGGTGGACCACGATGCCTCATACCTCACCGTGCGCGTTCAAGACCATGGCCGGGGCATACCGCCGGACAAGCTCCCCCTCCTCTTCAAGAAGTTCTCCCAGGTCCATACCGACAGCGCACAGCGGTCCGGTACCGGCCTGGGCCTGGCCATATGCAAGGGGATAGTCGAGGCCCACGGCGGACGCATCTGGGCAAACAGCCCCGGTGAGGGCCGAGGGACGACCTTTGGCTTCACTCTGCCTGTAGCCGCTGAGGCGCCCGCGGTCATTGCCGAGGCTGCCGCCAGGGCGGAGCACGTGGCAGCGACCGTGCGCGCCGGCCGGCGTTCCAGCGTCCTCTCCGTGGACGACGACCCGCAGAGCCTGCGCTACATCCGGCGCACCCTGGAAATGGGCGGGTACGAGGCCATCGTCACGGGAGATCCGGCCCAATGCATTCGGCTCATTCAACAGCATGCCCCTGACCTGGTCCTGCTGGACATGAAACTCCCCGGCACCAGCGGGTTCGACCTGCTCCAGCGGATACGCGAGCTCTCCGGAGTGCCCGTCATCTTCCTTACCGGCAGCGACCAGGGGGACAGCTCGGTGCGCGCCCTCAAGGCAGGGGCGGACGACTATGTGACCAAGCCTTTCTCACCATCGGAGCTGCTGGCACGCATTGAAGTCGTGATCCGGCGTCGCGTTGTGCCCCCCGTGAGCGAGGTACAACCTACCCTGGTGCTGGGCGACCTGGCCATCAGTTTCGCCGAGAGAAAGGTCACCCGGGCCGGCCAACCGGTCTCTCTTACCGCCACCGAGTACAAGCTCCTCTATCACCTGGCGAGCCATCCCGGCCAGGTGCTTACGCATGACCAACTTCTGGAGCGCGTGTGGGGAGCGGAGTACCAGGGAGATACCGAGCTGCTGCGCTCCATGATGCGCAACCTCCGCCGCAGCCTGGGCGATGACGCCCGCCACCCCAGGTATGTCCTTACCGAGCCCCAAGTGGGCTACCGAATGGCCAAGCCATAGGGGCATGGCGCGCCATGCCCCTACACCACACGACGGGCAAATTGCGCAAGTTGCCCAGACATAGAACCGAATTGCATAGTGCTCCCCCGAACTAGCTGATACGCAACTCATACGCTACTCACACCCATCACACCTTGAACGCTCACGCTGTCCCATGATACAAAAGCAAGCGTACAGCCAATACGGGCTGGGCGAGTTGTCTGGGCACCACCTGCACCGCACTACTAGAGCACCGGGTGCCGGGGACCGTGGTGAAGGCAAGGTAACGAAGACAACTAAGAAGCGCAGGCAATACTCACACCTCGAAAGGAGGGGGCAAATGCGCAAACTATGGATGGCGGGTGTTCTGGCAGTGGTGGTAGTGGGCCTACTGACTACAACTGCCGCAGTAGCCGGGTGGTTCTGGGATGACCCTGCCTGGAAGATCGGCGACACCGAGGTACATTTCCTGTGGGCGGTAGATAACCCCAACGGCGACTACCGGTCGCAAATAGGCCTCGTTCACCCTAAGGGTGTTGAGGTGGAGCTGCTCACCCCGTCTACCAAGACGGACCGGGCCTACGACGTAGCTTCTCCCCAACTGAAGGTCACCCGCAAGGGCGTAGAGATCCAGGGCGTGTTCCAGATTAAGGCCAAGAAAGGCGCTGACGCCAACGTTCTTGCCGAGATACGGACGGCTGACGGCGTGTTGCTCGCCAGTGGCAACGGCAGAACAAACGGCAAGATAGTGCTCTCTGCAGTCGTGCCCCAGGACGACTAGCGGCGCCCAGGGCACGTATTGTCAGGGTTGTTGAAGTAGGAGGCCCGCTACGCTTCAAGCTGCGGCAAGCACGGTCAAGAGGATAGCGCGACCCAATCCCTTGCTGGGATTGCTCATCGCGGCGACCTTCGTCGCCGGGTTCTGGTGGCTGCGCTACCTGGTGGCGCCGGTTTCCTGGACCCCTTCTCTGGCCATCGCCACTGACGCCTTTGCCGTGCTCATCATGCTGGCCGGCCTCTTCCCTCTCCCCGTAGGGCCACGCATCAAGGCGGGAGTGACTACAGCGCCCCTGTTCCTGGCCGCTGTGGTACTCCCTCCTGGTCCAGCCGCAGTCGCCGCCGTGGTGGGCAGCGTGGGCTACAACGTCGTCCTCAGGATCAGAAGACCCACCCTGTACCTGTCCTGGTACAAGTACGTCTTCAACACAGGCGAGACGGCACTGTCCACAGGAGTCGCTTCCTGGCTCTTCCACCTGCTGGGCGGTAACCTCACCAGCTTAGCGGTTGTTGTCCCTGTGGTCTCCATGTACCTGCTGAACACGGGGCTGATATCCCTCGCCGCCGCCAGCCAACTGGGGGCCAACCCACTCAAGTTCTGGTGGCAGGGGACCAAAGAGAACGGCCTGGCCGAGGTGAGCTTGTTCTCCTTTGGCTATCTGGGGGCGGTCAGCTACCAGAAGGACCCACGGATCCTGGTGGCCCTTCTCATCCCCATCGTTATCATCTATTTCGCCTTCTCCCGCCTGGCCTCCGCCAACGGTAAGCTGGAGGAGGCCCTGGACAAGGTGAAGAACCTGCAAGGCCACCTACTTCAAAACGCCAAGCTGGCCACTGTAGGCGCACTTACCCTCGACCTGGGCCACCAGGTAAAAAACCCCCTGTTCATCACCATCGGCCGCCTGGAGACCCTGCAACGCAGGCTCCCGACCGAGGACCCCAACCGGACCAAGGTTGACGAGGCCCTCCAGGCGGCATGGCGCGTGAACGAGCTGACCGACGCGTTCCTCAGCGTGGCACGTCAGCAGATGACCAAGCTCGACCTTGTCCTGGTGCTGGAGGAGGCAGTGGGCATGTCTACCACCAGCATAAGCAAGGCGGTAGACGTGGCCCGCGCCTTCTCCGTGGAGGCCCTGACCACACAAGGACATGCCATACTGCTACGAGAAGCGCTCAGCAACCTGGTGAACAACGCCATCGAGGCGGTGCCCACCGGCGGCAAGGTGACGGTGGGGCTGGAAGCCTCCAATAGCCATGCCACCATCACCGTCGCCGACAACGGCCCTGGGATTTCCCAGGCGCAGATGACCAAGCTGTTTGAGCCGTTCAACACCTCCAAGCAAAAGGGCATGGGACTGGGACTGTTCTCTGCCAAGCACATCGTGGAGATGCACCACGGCACCATCCAGGTGCACAGCCAGGCGGGCAAAGGGACCCTCATAGAGATCATCCTGCCTGTGGTCAAGACGCCAGAGGAAGGGGCCGGGGTTGGCGCGCCCGCCATAGCCCAGCAGCCCACTGCCACCGGCTCCTGACCCGACCCTCCAGCCCACCACAGCCCCCATGCCCGGGCAGGCCACCGCCACCGGCCGGTGGCATCCGCTTGGTCCGTGTTTCCAGCAACTGTAGAGTGCTCGCCAGGCTGGCCGCAGAGCACCTGGCCTCACTTGCTCCTCCTTCTCCACGGAACCGCACCCGCCCAGTCAGCGCCGCGCCCCCTCAGGTCAACCTGTCTCCTTTTCTCAACCCTATCCCCACCGAATTACCACCAACCCGGAGCCAAGGTCGCTACATTTATTGACGGTGCAAAGCACCACGCCACACCATTAGAAAAGGAGGTGTCACTTTGAGCAAGCGGACCATGTTGGCTACTGCGGCACTCGTAGCTATCGCAGCACTGGTGCCCAGCCCCCAGGCTGCCCAGGCCAGGGTGACCTGGTGCCTAACGGACCTGGGACCCATGGCCAGACGGGCCGAGGAGACCGGACGAATCCCCCAGCACGTGCTGGACAAAGAGGTCAGTGTGCCTATCCAAGCTGTTTCGACCGCAAAGGGCGGCGACAACGACCACAAATAGAGGAAAAGGGTCATGCTCTGCGTAGTGTTGCGCTGTGAGTACCAGGGAGGCGCGGTGTAGGATGAGGCAAGACCGCAGGCCCAGCAAGCCGGTGCGAACGAGGTTGGCCGCATATGTGACGGCGGTGGGCACGCTGGCGGCGGCTACTCTCGCCTTGGCGTTGTGGCGCTCCAGTGGGTGGGACGTCAGCGAGGTATTGTTGGCTGTTGCGTTTGTGTTCATTGGCATATTGGCCGAAAGGTTCCCCCTCCACTGGGCCACCAAGAGCAAGGCCGATGTTAGCACCGCACCCTTATTCGCCGGCGCCCTGCTGTTGCCTCCCCCACTGGCCATACTGTGTGGCCTGTTGGCCACGCTGGTCTCGGGGACCTGGCGGCGCCGCCCCCCCTTGGAGACCGCATTCTCGGCGGCGGAGGTATCTCTGGAGGTGGGGCTCGCCGGGCTACTGTTCCACAGCCTGACACCTGCCCCGCTGCCGGCTGCGGCCACTTCACCCTTGGGCTTGCTGGCGGTGGCTGGCGGCGCGTCCCTGTTCTATCTAGTGAACACGACTTTGGTCTCTGGGGCCATCTCCGTGCAGTTGGGGAAGGGCTTCATGTCACTTTGGCTCAGTGCCCACCGGCAGGTGAGCGCGGTGGAGGCCATGCTGTTCGCCCTGGGTTTTCTGGGCGCTCTGCTGGCTGCCTCGTACCCCTGGGCGCTGCTCCTTGTCGTCCCGCCACTGGCCCTGTGCTACAAGCTGTTGCAGGGGATAGCAGAGAAGGCAGACCTCAGCGACAGGTTGGAGCAGCAGTTGGAGCAGGTCAAGGCCTACGAAAGCGAGCTAGTACAAGCGGCCAAGCTGAGCTCAGTGGGCACACTGGCTACCGGCGTGGCCCACGAGGTAAACAATCCCCTGTTTGTAATCATGGGCCGCGCCGAGATGCTGCTTGAGTCACCAGAGCTGTACCTGAGGTCTCCCAAAGCAACGCAGCACATACGGGTCATCCACGACATGACAAAGCGTATCGAGAGCATTGTGGGGGGGCTACTGGGGTACACACGCTATCGGGACGAGTCGGGTCCGGTGGACCTGGCCGAGGCCGCCGAGGAGGTGCTGATGCTTGTAGAGCATGAGCTCAAGGTGCGCAAGGTCTCTGTGGCCAAGCGCTGGTGGCATGACCGGTGCCTGGCTTGGGGCAACCGCAGCGAGCTACAGCAGGTGTGCATGAACCTGGTGATGAACGCCATGGACGCCATGCCCCAAGGCGGTACCCTGCTCGTGGGCACCAGCGCCGTGGATGGCAAGGTCTGTCTCTCGGTATCCGATACGGGCACGGGTATGGACCAACGGGTCATGGACCATCTATTCGAGCCCTTTTTTACCACCAAGGGTCCCGGCCGGGGTACAGGGCTGGGCCTGTACTTGAGTCGCAAGATCGTGGAGCGGCACCACGGCAATATCGCAGTAGACACCCAACCAACTCGTGGGTCGCGCTTCCATGTGGCGCTACCCCGGTTGGCCCCTGAGGAGGCTGGCAGAACAAGGCCCCTGGACGACGAGGTGGCCTACGCCTCGCGGGCGTAGGCAGGCGCACACCCCTTCCGGTCTCCCTCGCCACAGCCCTGGCATACTCACCCACTCCCCGTCATAACACACCAATTTCTCACCGTATTCAACAAATATTCTAAAGAGTATCGGCGCTTTCCCACCATAGTCGTACTACCCACCAACTGTTTCTCCACAAACCAACTACCTGCGCCTGGTAGCCTGTGGTCGTCCTGGGCGGAGAGCCATGAGTCAATGTGTTTCTATGCGTGTGGGATTTCGTCTGTGCTTGGAGCACATCCACTGAGCGGAAAGCTGGAGGTGACTATGCTAATGCGCGCACCGTACCGTTCCTCTGAGGATGGGCCTAGTAGCAGCCCAGCTTTGAGTGTAGTCCACATCAATGGAGGCGTGATGGTCCGGCCCACCTATTTGGAGGGTACCCGGTTCAACGCTCAGCCGTTGACCGCGAGAGAGGGGGAAGTCCTCTCCTTCGTCGCCGAGGGCTACTCCAACAAAGCCATTGCCGCCCGCCTGTGTATTTCAGAGCGCACGGTAAGAAACCACCTTACCTACATAATGACCAAGCTGCGCGCTTCGGACCGCACCCATGCCGTGGTCACAGCGGTCCGCCTTGGCTGGCTGGCTATCTAGTAGGAGGTGACAGCATGAGAGACGATACGATTGTAAGTTGCCCGAACAGGTCACTGGAGTTCGTGGACGCGGCTGTCGGCGCCCTCCGAGACCAGGAGCTTGAGGCGGCAATATCTCTTGGCGCACGACGGATCGCCCACCAACTCCGTGAGATCGAGAGCCTAACCTCCGAAATCCAGGCCACCATTGCAGATAGGGTCAAGGCGAGACTCCTGGACCTGCTTCAACAGGAGATGCGTCGCACCTTCGCTCGGCCCTCTAGCGACATCCCCGAGGCTTTTCTGAAGTCGGGCTTGCGAGAGGCCTTGGCCAAGAAAGCAGCCCCTGAGGCCGTCCCGCACGTGACCCTGGAACCCGAAGAGGCGGCGCCAGAGCCGAGGGACTGGCGGTTCGGGCCCACGTCGCAGATAGGCGAGCGCTCTGACGGCCTGCCCTCTCTCCAGTTGGTCACAGAGCAGGCGGCTGGGCCTGCTGGCCCAGCCGTGGCAGTCGCTGTGGCCGGGCCGGTGACAGTGGCTGCGTCCGGGCCTGTGGCGGTAGCCGCCGCTGGGCCTGTGGCAGTCGCTGCGGCAGGGCCCGTGGCAGTTGCCGCTGCCGGGCCGGTGGCCGTGGCCCAGGCCGTAGCTGTGGCCAACGCGGCCTCCAAAGCGCAGTCTGACTCCACCGATGAGGAGGTGTACGAGGGCAGCGTGCGGCTCGATGTCGAGACCAGCGGGTGCATCAAACAGGTGGTGGATTTCGTGGACGAGCTGCGCCAGAGGCCCCAGTTCCGCCTGTTCCAACTGGCGGGCCAGAAGGAGCGCGCCAACATCCTGCTGGGACTCCGCGAGCCGCTACCGTTGAGAAAGATGCTACGCGAGATGCCTGGCGTGTCCCAGGTCGTCGTACCCCAGGGGCGCGCTCGCGGCGGGTGCGAGCACCTCCTCAACGTGCGCCTGGCAGCCGGTAGTGTGGCCCACTAGCGCGCCTGTGCACATCGGTAGGGGCATAACATCCGTCCCCTTGCTGCGGGTCAGCTACATAGCTGGGCCGGATGCTTCGCCCCTACACTCTAGGTTGTGAGTGCAATGCCAGCCAACACGGGTGACATCCGCGGCAGCCTTCCAGCAGCCCGCCAGTCAAATGGCACCGGCGGCAGCCCTGCCAATGGCGCACCTACGGCCGTGGCCGAGCCTTCCCCTGCCAACACCCGAAAGGGGCGCCGGTTCTCCCTGGCGCGCCTGCTGGTGGAGGCGGGCATGGCCACCGCCGACCAGGTGATCAAGGCACAGGAGTCGGGACAGCGGGAGGGGATCCCCCTGGGACGTATCCTGGTGCGGGATGGTCTGGTCCTCTCCCGCGACCTGGCGGCCCTTACCGCCCTGAACCTGGGCCTGACCATGGTGGAACTGCGCAGCCAGACCATTGACCCCCAGGCTATCGCCCTGCTCCCCGAGGAGGTTGCCCGCAAGTACATCGTGCTGCCCGTAGGCGTGAGCGATGGCCGCGTCACTTTGGCCATGACCAATCCCAGCGACCTCCAGTTGCTCCAGGACCTGGCGGCCCTCACCGGCTGCTCCATTGAGCCGGTTATTGCCACCTCCGAGGACATCCTGGAGCACCTGGATATCGCCTACCGTTGGTCAGAGACCCTCAGTACCGGGCCCTCTGAAGAGACTCCGGCGGCCACAGGGCGACTTACAGCCCGAGTGTTGGGCGAGGCCCCTCCGGCGCAGGTCATTGACCTCCTCCTGCGCCAGGCCCTCCAGGACCGGGCTTCGGATATCCATATCGAAGCTACGGAGGCCCGTCTCCGCGTGCGCTTCCGCATTGATGGCATCCTCCACGATGTCACTAATCTTCCCCTGGAGGTGCACCCCACCATCATCTCTCGGCTCAAGATTATGTCTAGCATGAACATCGCCGAACGGCGCCGTCCTCAGGACGGCCACTTCACAGCGGAGGCGCAAAACCGCAAGGTGGACGTACGGGTGGCTGTCAGCAACACGGTGTACGGTGAGATGGCGGTGTTGCGCCTTCTAGACAAGAAGTTCACCCTGTTGGGGCTGGAGCAATTGGGCATGAGCGCCGAATCCCTGGAGCAGTACCGACGCCTGCTGCGTCTACCCTATGGAATGATCGTGGTATGTGGCCCTACAGGCTCGGGAAAGAGCACTACCCTATATGCCTCTGTCCTTCAGGTCAACAGGCTGGAGCAGAACGTTATCTCCCTGGAAGACCCGGTGGAGTACCACATGACGGACGTCAACCAGATGCAGGTGCATGTGGAAGCAGGGGTCACCTTCGCCACCCAGTTGCGCAGCATCCTGCGGCTGGACCCCAATGTAATCCTGGTGGGCGAGGTCCGGGACCAGGAGACGGCGGTCATTGCTACCCAGGCCGCCCTCACCGGCCACCTGGTGCTGACCTCGGTGCACGCCAATGACTCGGTGTCCGCCCTGCTTCGCCTGCGGGACCTAGGCGTGGCCCCATACCTGCTGGCATCGTCGGTGGCGGGAGTGGTGGCCCAGCGCATGGTGCGTGTAGTGTGCAAGGGTTGCCGCATGCGGGTGGCCCGCCCGGTAGCCGAGCAACAGGCCTATGCCTCCGAGCTGGGCGAGGAGCAACAGCAGTTCGCCTACGGCTCCGGGTGCAACATGTGCGCCCAAACTGGCTACCACGGGCGGACCGGCGTGTTCGAGGTCCTCACCATGTCCGACGCCCTTCGACAGCTCTTCCTGGGAGACGCCCCCAGATACCAGCTCTGGCAACAGGCCCTCAAAGAGGGCATGGTCCCCGTGCGCCGGGACGGCATGCTCAAGGTCAAGCAAGGCGTGACCACCCCGTATGAGATAATGCGCGTGCTATTCAGCCTGGAGTAGCCGACAGAAGCCATGAAGTTCCAGTACGTCGCCTATCAGATCAGGGGTGGTGTGGTCAAGGGCGGAATCGAAGCACGCACCGCACCTGAGGCCTGGGCCGCGGTGGAGAGGCAAGGCTTCAAGCCACTGCGGGTGACCCCCAAACGGCAGATACCCAGTCTGGATGTCCTGTTTCCCAGCCTCTCCAGGGCGGGCACCGGTGAGTTGGTCCGCTTCTGCCGGCAGCTCGCCACCATACTCATCAGCGGCGGCAATCTGATGCATGCCCTGGAGATGCTGGAGAAGGAGAGCCACAGCCGGGTGATGCGCCGCACCCTCGCCTCCATCCGCCGCACTCTGGACGAAGGCGGCGGCCTGTCGGCGGCGCTGGCGGAGCACCCCAAGGTCTTCAACCGGCTGTTCATCAGTGTGGTAGAGGTGGGCGAGTACACCGGCCGGCTTGGCCCTTCCCTGGAGCAGCTAGCCGATATCCTGGGCAAAGAGCATGAGGCCAAGCAGAAGGCCATGCGCAGCCTGATGTACCCCCTGGGCATCATAGGTCTCTCCCTGATCACCCTGGCGGTGCTCATGACGGTGGCCCTTCCCCCACTGCTCAAGACCTTCAACCAGATGGGCGCCGATGTCCCACTGATCACTCGGGTGGCGATGGGCCTGTTCGCCGCCATCAGGGACAACATGTTGAAGCTGCTGATGACGCTTGTCGTGGCCACGGTTTCCTTTGTCCTGCTGCGCCGCATCCCCGCCATGAGATATCGGCTGGACAGGACTCAGGCCGAAGCGCCCCTCCTGGGACCCTTCGTGGTGGCGGGGGAGCTGTCCCGCTTCTGTCGGACCATCGCCATGCTACTTGAGGCAGGAGTATCCCTGGCCACAGCCCTCCGCTTAGGCGTCAGCGGCTGTAAGAACGTAGCGTTGCAGCGGGCCTTCTCCGATGCCGAGCAAAGCCTGGTGGACGGCCACGACCTGACGGACGCCCTCAGACACCACACCATCATGCCCTCCATGTTTGTGGAGCTGGTCATGATTGGTGAGGAGAGCAACTCCCTGAGGCGGACGATGAACGACGCCGCGGACGCTTACCAGAAGCAGCTTGAGGAGCGCCTGGCAAGCCTGCTGGGAATAATGGAGCCGGTGTCCACCATCGCAGTGGGAGCCATAGTTGGGTTCATTGCTTTCTCCATGTTCGTGCCCATCTACGCCGGCCTGAACGCCATACACTAGGAGCCGGGACCTACGTGAAAGAGCTATCTGGTCTGGTCCAGCGACTCCGCCTGCTCAAACCCTGGGCGGTGGTGGCCTTGTTGCTGGCTTCGGCACTGGTCGGCTACTCCGCGTATCTGGGTGCGCGCTACTGGGGGTTGTCCCGCCAGGTTGCCGCCATGGATGGCGAGTTGTCGCCTCTCTCGACAGCGGGCCGGCGGCTGTCGCCCAGTGAGACTGCCCTGGCCGCACAGCTCGCCCAACAGCAGCAGCGCCTTGGCGAGCTGTCAGGCCTGTTCAGCTTTGGAAAGGCCGGCGACGTGACGGCGGTAGTGGCGGCTACCGCCAAAGAGGCCGCGGTGACCCTAGCGTCGGTGGCCCTGGGGGAACCCCAGCCCAAAGTAGTACAAGGCATACGCTATCAGGCCCAGCCGGTAGCCGTCGGCCTTGTGGGGAAAGAGGCAGATGTCGTCCGCTTCCTGTCTTTGTTTCAGGAGAAGCTGCCCTCCGCTTCGATAACCAGCCTACAGATGACCAGCATGGAGACCGCGCCATCCGCCCAGGTGCAGTTCCTTGTGCTACTATCGCCGGAGCCGGTGCCTGAGAAGACGCCCCAGCCAACGCCGGACCAGGGTAAGGTGCGCTGATGCGCCTCCCGCTGCGCCGCAAGGATACTGTGCCCTCAGAGGCAACTCCGACCTTCGCCGCGAGTGCACGGCCAGGCCCACGCCGGCTCCCCACGGCCCCAGGCCCCAGACAGGCCAACGTGCCCCTGTCACGCCGTCGCCTGGTGACCGTCAGCATTGAGGACGGGAGTGCCCGGATCGTGGTGCTCAAGGGGAAACAGGTCCTGACCTGGTGGACGGCAGACCTGGCTGCGGCGCCCCGGCCGCCGGAGGAGAGTGGCAATGGGCACGGGCCCATGCAACCATCGCGGCCGCCCTTGACGGCCTACGCCGCGCCGACGGGACGTATTGTTGCCGATCTGCCTTTGAAGATACCGCTCATACGGCACTTCACGCTGACCAAGGTTGGCAAGCACTACCTGGAGCAGGTGGTGTTGTCTGAGATCCTGGACTCCATCCCCTTCCCGCGAGAGGACGTGGACATCTTCTGGCAAGCCAAGAGGGTGGGCGACGAGCGCGAGGTGTTTGCGGTGGCAGTGGCCAAGCAGGCCATGGACAGCCACGTCCAGCAGTTGCGGGCCGCTGGCCTGCGCCCTCGGGCGGCTTATGCCAAGGCAGTGGCCCTGGCCTCCGTAGCCGGTGTGCCCGATGCCGTAGTGGTCAGCTTGGGACTCGCGCAGGCGTCCATCGTGCTTGTGCGCAACAGCGTGCCCCTGGCTATCCACCAGATGGAGCTTCGGGAGCAAGAGGCGGACCAGGCTGCCCTGGCAGCAGCCCTGGCCCAGGATATCGAGCTGGTGGCCAGCTACAACCAGCCCCTGGAGCCTCAGGAAGGGGATGCCCAGGTGCCCGTGGTGCTCACCGGACTGTTGGCAAGCAGAGCGCCCCTGGTCGCTGCGCTTCCCGCCGCGCTGGACCGGGAGATGCTGCCTCTCGCCACACCGTTCTTAATCCCACAGGGGTTCGATCCCAACGAGTACGCCATCAACCTTGGGCTGGCCCTGGCGGACTCGGCCCGGGCCGGGGGACAGGGCAAGGCCACACGGTCGGGGGTGCCCTCGCTCAATCTGCTACCGCCGCGGTACCTTCCCAAGCCCTTGCCCACGCGGCAGATTGCGGTGTTTCTCACCCTGGCGATCTTCGCGGCGGCGACCCTCGGCCTCAGGGCACAGGTGAGCCACATGTCCTCCGAAGCCGCTGCGCTCGCAGGTCGGCTCGATAGCATGGAGCGCGGAGATAGAGAACAGCGCATTTCCCTGTTGCGGGCCAGCAGCTTGGAGGCCAAGGCCAAGACCGCCGCAAACACGATCTCCACGCTGACCGCCCACCTAGAAGGCGCGCGCAACGGGACGGAGTCCACGATGGACCGTCTGGACACCCTGGTGAGTCAAGCTGCGTTGCCTCGGGTCCAGCTTTCTGCCATTGGCCTGCAAGGGAACAACTTTGCCCTGTCGGGGAGTGCGGCCACCTATGAGGACGTGCTCCGTTACGCGGACGATCTCCGTTCGTCCGGCGCCTTCGTCGAGGTGAGGACCACGCGCATGGATGCCCTTGCGGCGAGTGGGGAGGGTGCTGGCATCGGTGCCGGCGGAACTGCCAGCGCAGGCGCTGGTGCCACTACCGGACCCGACGGTGGCTCTGGAGCCGGTACCGCTATGCGTCTCCCGCAGCCGACGCGTCCCAAGGTGAGTTTCCAGATCAAGGCATCGGTGGCCCCGCCGGCGCAGGAGACCAGCAGCAAGCCTACGTCAAAGTAGGTGCGCCCGGGCCCTCTCTCCCTACCTCTCCCCAGCACGGGGAGAGAAGTGCGGTCGGTAGCCAAACATAGGGGCGAACGGCCGTTCGCCCCTACATCTGTCTCGCCCGAACGGCGGTGAAACTCGCCGTCATGGGGCGAATCCCTTCTTCTGGATGTACCGGAGTCCTAGTACTTTAGTCACAGTAGCAAGATACCAGACACTTTGTGACCATGGGACGAAGCTGAAAGACTAGTCATGGGCTAGAGTATGGTCATGTGGGGGTGGCGTTCCGGAGACGCCTTAGTCGTACCCCGAGCTGATTCACACTAGACCGGAGGAGGCATAGATGCGCAGTATTCTCAGGAGACCAATGGCCCGTTCTAAGAGGAACCAGGCTGGTTTCACCCTGGTGGAGCTACTGGTGACGGTAGCCATCATCGTCGCTCTGGCCGCGGCCATCATCCCCAACGTGTCCCGTTTCTCAGGCAAGGGGGACGAGGGGGCCAGGGCTTCGGAGTTGGAAGCCGTGCAGGCCGCCGTGGACGCCATGATGGCGAACCAAGGCATAACCGCGCTGACCGCTAGCGTCACGCCTGCGGCGTCTACGACCAACTGGGCCGCTCTGCCAGCGGAAGCTACGGGAGGGCTCGCCGCCTACCTGCGGGCGAACCCGACTACCTACGGCTACTGCTGGGACATCAGCGGCAAAGTCACCCAGGCCACTACCTGTTAGCAGTTCCGCCACCTCAAGCGGTAGGGAAAGCGTGAAACGCCCCTACCAGCCTCTAGCAGCGGCCCGCCCTTCTCCGGAGGCGGCTGTAGTTGGCACCCACGGCCCGGCAAAGCATCATCAATTGAGTGCTCTGCCGGGCCGCTCCTTGCCCTTCCGCTCCTACAAGCGGACCACGCCGGTGCCATCCACGATGTCCATGCGCGTGCCGTAGGGTACGGACAGGCGCTGGATGCGCTGAAGTATGCGAGTGGCATGCTCACCCCGGGCAAGCATGGGCCGCCCCCGCTGGGGGCGAGGCCGCCCGAAGCCCTGGTCCAAGGGGTAGAGCACGATCTCGGCGAGCTTGCGCCCCTGGAAACGCACCCGGGCGATGGTGTTCTCCCACCACACCGGCTCCCTGGGGTGGGCGCCCTCTCGCCGGTCGAAGAAGTCGGCGGGAGTGGCCTCCCCGGCCATGTCGAAACGCCCGTAGGCGAAGTCGGGGAGCCAACGCACCGTCTCATTCTGAAAGACCAGGCCGCCCAGGCTGTAGAACAGGGGACGCCCCTGGTAGACCTCTACTCCCAGGGACTTGTGGGGACCATGGGCCACAAAGACGTCGGTCCCCGCGGCAAAGCACTCCAAGGCGAAGGCCCGCACGAACTCGGCGGGCTCCTCCAGCTCGGAGCGTCGCTGGGCGGTCTTGAATGCCTCTCCTCCCGGCTCATGGTAGTGGTGGCTTACCACCACCCAGTCCGCCTGGCGCCGTGCCTCTCGCACCCAGCGCAGGATGTCCTTCATGTCCCCAGGATGAGGGCTGGTGTGAGTGGAGAAGTCCTCTCCCCGGACGAACTTGGCGCCCAGGAAGTGGAACTGGGTGTCGGTGTCCTGGGGAGTCTCCCCCGGCCCGGAGAAGCCAAAGCTACGGGTGCGCTCCTTCTCTGCCTCTAGGCCCAACTTGGCGCCGATACGGCGAAGCTCGCCAAGCGCAGAGGCGTCCACCTGGTATGTGGTATCGAACCGCAGGGCGCTCACTCCCGGTCGCCCCACAACGTCCCGTCCCTGGGAAGCAGCCACATTCCAGGGACGGAAGAAGGAGGTGGCCGCCACCAGCGCCACCCTGCCATTGAGGGTATCCAAATAGGCAGGCGCCCGGGCGGCGCTCAGGTGCTGCCCGATGCCCGCATAGGCGATGCCAGCCGCCGCGAGATTGCGGATGGTGGCCAGCACCCCAGCCTCTCCCCAGTCAAAGGCATGGTTGTTGGCGCAAGTCACCAGGTTGATGCCCAGCCACCTCAGGTCCTCCAACAGCTCGGGCGGCGTGCAGGTGAAGGTCCCTGACAGAATGCCTGGTGACGCCTCATACCGGTGCACGGCGCCCTCCAGGTTGGTGAAGCCCACATCCGACTCCTGGAAAACCTGGCGCAGGGCGAGGAAGTCTGGCTCCTGGAACACTGACAGGCGCCTGGTGAGCATCGCGTCACCGCTGAGGGTCAAGGTGAGGTTCCCGTTTTCCGACTGATAGGGCACAGTCCTACTCCTTTGGAGGGCTTTTGGCGACCGACGTTATCGCCAAGCGCGTGGTGCCTGGGACTTGTTCCCCATCAAAGTACGAAAGCGGCCCCCTGTCAAGACATACGGCCGTGCACTGACACCCCTCAACATGCTAGCATTACATCATGATGGTGGCCCCGCCTCGTTTCCGGGCGCCGCGCCAACTCTCCCCAGCGTTCTAAGGTGAGAGTTGCCTGAGGCCCCAGAGCTAGCCGTGGTCCGTGAGGTGCTGGAGAGGCGCATGGCCAGCGCCTCGATAGTCGGCGCCCGCGTGCTGCACCCCTTTGTGCTGCGCTCCCTCGCGGCGGGTGACTTCCCTGCCGACATCGCTGGACGTGCCTTGACGGCTGTCAGTCGCTACGGCAAGACCCTGACCCTGGCTCTTTCCGGGGACCGGTATCTGGTGGTCATCCCCATGCTCACGGGGCGCCTTCAGCTAGCGTCACCTGGGGAACGGGTCACCAAGGACACGGTACTCGTGCTCACCCTGTCCATCGCCCACACGGAGCTCCGCTACCGGGACGACCGCCAAATGGGGATGTTGTACTACGCCCGCGAGGACCAGCTCCCCTCCATCCCCCGTCTGGAGGAGACCGGCCCCGATGTCCTGGACCAGCCCCTGGACCAGGATGCCTTCGCTGGGAAGCTGCGGGCGTTCCATGGGGAGATCAAGGGCATTCTGACGCGGGGCGCCCTAGCGGCCGGCATTGGCAACGCCTACGCGGACGAGGTGCTGTTTGTGGCGGGCATCTACCCGTTTCGTCGCCGTCGCGACCTTAGCCCTCAGGAAGTCGCGCGTCTCCACTCGGCCGTCTACTCCGTAACGAGTGAAGCGGTCTCGGTGCTGCGGGACCTCATGGGGGACCAGGTCCACCTCAAGCCACGGGACTGGCTCCATGTGCACAACAAGGGGGGACAGCCGTGCCCCAGGTGTGGGGGACGCATCAGCCAGATCACCGCCAACCACCGGATTACCTCCTACTGCCGCAACTGCCAGCCCGGGCTGCTGGTCAACCGAGACCGCAGGCTGTAGGGCACGCGGTGGTGACAAGAACGTGCCCACCGCTGGCGCCGGCAGGGGTGAGCGGCGTTGGGTCCGGCTACGTGTACGCTGATTCCTGCAACCAAGCCCTAGCCCACGTTCGCGGCCTGCTGGCGCCGTCGGGATCCTCAACTGTGACATAGCTGTGACGCCAATGCGCAGTCACGGTACGTGACCGTGACTTGGCAAGCCTACTCTGGGTGTGTAGACCAGAGTAGACTGTGATGGAACGCTCAGACCCAGGGAGGTGTCCGGTGGCCAAGAAGGTACTGGTGGTGGACGACGAGCGGATGGTGGTGCGATTGCTTATCCTGACCCTGCCCAACGACTACGAGGTCCGCCAGGCCAGCGACGGCAACGCAGCGGTGGCCGTGCTGGAGCAGTTCGTCCCTGACCTGGTCCTGCTCGACGTGGACATGCCAGGTATGAACGGGTTCGAGGTGTTGCGCCACGTGAGACAGTCGCCGAGGACCGCACATACCCGGGCCGTCATGATAACCGGCAACACCGACGAGACCTACCCTCAGCGGGCTGCCGAGCTGGGGGCCGACGGTTTCTTCACCAAGCCTTTCAGCCCGCTGGACCTGCTGGCCAAGGTTACTGAGCTGCTGGACACAGCATAGGCGCCCACTTGTCGTTGCGAGGAGTCCCGACGCATCGGGACGACGAAGTCCCGACCTGCCGGGATACTCTCCACGTCTGACCAGGGGCATCCCGATACATCGGGACTTCGGCCCTTAACGGGGCCTCGCAACGACACGAGAAAAGACGTAGGGGCGCCCCGATAATCGGGGCGCCCCTACGCATTGTTGGTTGGCGCGGTAGGGGCGAACCGCCAGCTCGCCCCTACGGTGTGCCTCTATTCCTTTCTGATGGGTTGCCGTGCTCCTCTGAGCATGCGTGCCCCGACGAAGAGCACCATCAGGCCGGCGCCAATGACCAGCAGCCAGAGGGAGTTGCTGGGCACTTCGCCACCGGTGGGCAGTGCCGCCGTCGGTGTGGGCTTGGGCGCCGGTGTGGCTGTGGGCGGGATCTGGGCCACTGGTGCGGGCACTACCACGGCGAACAGGGAGAGGTGCCGCAGTTGCGCCCGGAGTACCTTGTTCACCAGGTCCAACTCTGCGGTCAGCTTTACCCAGACGCCAAAGCTGTCGTCGTAGCGGTGCAGCTCCACGTTGTTGGGGTTCTCGCCGATGGCGGCCAGGACATCAGCGCTCAAGGGTATCGTGATGGTGACGGCCGTGGTGATCTGGGGGGCCTCGATCTTGACGGCCTTATCGTCGAAGACCTCGATCTCCAGGGCCTTTACCACGGCGCCCTTGGGAGGCTTGGGCAGCTCTACCTCGGCCACCGTTCGGGTCTTGATCTGGGCCACCGCGGCGGGAAGCGCCGATGGGGGCACCGTGATGGCCGTGCGGTCCTCCAGCTCTACCCTGGCCGCCGTGGCGGGCAGGATTCTGGTCGCGGCCTCACCCACCTTCGTGGGTACCGGTGTTATCTGGGGTACCGGTGTGGGTGTAGGCGTGGGCGTGGGTGTCGCCGTAGGCGCCGGTGTGGGCGTGGGGGCCGGCGTAGGCGTGGGGGCTGCCGTGGGCTGCGGCTGCAGTGGCTGCTGTGGCTGTTGCGGCTGCTGCGGCTGCTGCGGTGGCTGTGACGTGGGCGTAGTCACAACAAACACGTTAGACGGGCTGGAGCCAACTATGTTGATGGCCACCACGCGGTAGTAGAAAAGGGTGCCTGGGGTCGCTGTGGTATCTGTCGAGCTGGTGACACCGGCACCCACGACGGTGCCAATCGGTGTGAAGGTAACGCCGTCTGTGGAACGCTCGACGCGGAAACCGGTCTCGTTGTTGGAGGCGTCCACCCAGGTCAGGAGCACTGAAGTGCTGCTCACAGGGGTAGCGGCAAAGCTGCTGGCGGGCGTAGGCGGCCCCGGAGGAAGGATAGGTGTGGTCACCTCGACCGCGTTGGACGCTGCGGAGCTGCCCACGGCGTTGGTCGCCGACACCTGGTACCGGTAGGTCGTGGTGGGGACGACGCTGGTGTCGGTGTAGGTCGTGGCATTGGCTAGTGCCGTGAAGAGCAGGGCGAAGTTGGCGCATGCGGCCCCGGTGCACCGCTCGATGCGGAAGCTCGTCTCATTGGTCGAGGCGTCCGTCCAACTGATGGCGACTGAGTTGTGGGCCACGGTGCCCAGGGTCAGGGTGGCCGGGCTGGCCGGGGCCGCCACGGTCACCTGCACTGTGTTGGAAGCAGTAGCCGAGTCGCCCACGTTATTGACGGCGAACACACGGTAGGAGAAAGGACCAGCGCCGACTACGGTAGTATCGGAAGCCTGGACTAGGCCAGCGCCCACCGTGGTCAGCGCAACGAAGTTGGCGCACGCGGCCCCGGTGCACCGCTCGACGCGGAAGCCCGCTTCAGTGGTGGAGGCGTCCGTCCAGGTAAGGTCTACTCTGGTGGTGCTGACTATTGTCGCGCTGAGGCCGGTGGGAGGCAGGGGGACCACCGTAGGCAGAGCCGGTGTAATGGCTGAAACTGCGGCGGAGGCCGTTTCCCCTATTATGTTGATAGCCACCACCCGGTAGAAGAAGGTGGTGCCGGCCGTAGCGGTCGTGTCTATGAACGCGGTGGAGTTGGCGGCCAGTGTCCCCCCACCTAGCAGGGGGTCTGTGAAAGGTCCGGCGACAGCAGCCCCCCGCTCCACGCGGTAGCCGGTCTCGCTGGTGGTATCCGTCCAGCTCAAGTTGACCTGCGTGCTGCTGACGGGGACGGCAGTCAGACCGGTGACTGCCGGCGGCGTAGCCAGGATCACTTGCACTGGGGCGGACGGGGCCGACGCGGCGGCGCCGTTGAGGGCACTGACACGCCAGAATGTTATGGTGTTAGGCGCAACCGTGGTATCGGTGAAGGTGACGACGTTAGCCGCGATGTCATGAACGTGAGGGGCAGTGAACTGGGCGTTGTCCGCGTGCTCCAGCTTGTAGGCCGTCTCCCCGATGACATCTGTCCAGTCCAGCTTAATCCCTAGCGGCGGACCGGCGACGATGCTTGCCGTGAGGCCGGTGGGCACAGGCGGCGCGCCGACCACCAGGGTCTGCGAAGAGGTAGCCGTCCCGGCGCCACTGAATATGTTCAGCGTGATGGTAAAGGTCCCGCCGGCGGCATAGACATGGGTGGGGTTCGGCACGAACCTTTCGGCGCCGGTACTCCCGTCGCCGAAGTCCCACGACCAGCCGGTGGGGTTGCCCGTCCCGGAGCTGGTGAGGTTGAGCGTCAGGGGCGTACCGCCCACGGCGACAGTGAAGGTGCCCACGGGCGCCGTGAAAACGCTGACCATCTGGGAGGCCGAAGCCGAGCCGCCGACGTTGGACGCCGTCAGCTTGGCGACGAAGTTCCCCGCCGTGGCATAGGTATGGCTCGGGTTCTGGAGCGTGCTGGTGGCGGTGCCGTCCCCAAAGTCCCACAGCCAGCTCGTGGGCGTGCCGGCCGTGGCATCAGTGAAGGTTACCGCCCTGGTCGCCGGGTTGATGACCTTGGTGAAGCTGGGGACAACCGCAGCAGCCAGGAACCGCCCGTTTATGATCCACTGGTTGCTGGTGACAGGGCCGGCGATAATAGCGCTCGTGATAGCATCCCGACCGGTAATGGTTACGGAGTTGACTCCCCCGGGACCGCCGGTGACCGTGCCAACCGTGGCTCCGTCACCGAAAAGGCCACCAAGCTGTGCGGTCGTTGGCCGTAGGAAAACGTTGACGGGTCCGCCGGCGGCCGCGGCGAAGTCCCGTGACGCTGCCCCCATGATATCTATGGTGGTGTTGATATCAAACCCCTGTGCCCCTGCCGTCGCAGCAACTTGAAAGGCGTTAGCGCCCTGGTGGTAGGGGGTCGAGATGGTGTACACGCCGGTCACCGGCACATCAAACCTTATGCGAGTCCGGTTCATGACATTTTCCAGGCCCGGTGACGCTGCGCCGGTCTCATCAGCCGGGGTCGCGGGATTATCCAGAGTGTCAAAAACCGCTTCAATGGCAAACTCGATCAGCGCCGCGCCGGCGCCAACGTCGAGACCATCAGGTGCGGCTATGTAGTAGAAAGCCTCATGGCCAAAGCCGAGGGCCGCGGAATAAGCGTTTCCCGCAATGACCGCATCGGCAAAGTTTTCTCCGCCGATCGGCAGCAGGGCCAGCTTGGTTCCCAAGGTATCCTGGTAGTAACGCGGGTAGCCGCTGTTGGCGCCAAAGCCGGCAACGGGCACCGCCGCTCCCGCCTGCATCCCCGCCGCCGCCGCTACCGTGATAGACCCGGGGGCGCCCAGCGCGGCGAACGCGGAGGCGCCGTTGGTCGAGAGCGCGGCCACCCGGTAGAAGTACGTAGCGCCGGGTACGATGTCGGCGTCTATGAAGGTTACCGGGGCAACCGCCACGTTGGCCACCCGCACGTTCTGTACCTTGTTCGTGGTGAATCCAGCGTTGTCGGCGCGCTCTATGAGGAAGCCGATTTCGTTAGTGGAGTTGTCGGTCCAGGACAGGGTGACGGTCTGCGGTGGACCGGCCTGCTGCGTGGCCGTCAGGCCGGAGGGCGCAGCGGGCACGGACGCCGTGATGGTCACAGTGGTGGATTCCGTCGTTGCCGCCAGTGAGTCGGAGGCAACCACCTTGTAAGTATAGGTGACACCGGCGGTAACCGTGTTATCGGTGAACGACACGCTCTCGGCTGCCAGGCCGTTGGTAGCCGCCGTGATGTCGGTGAAAGTGGTGGAGGGAGCCACGGCCCGCATTACTCTGTAGCCAATTTCACCGGTAGAGTCCGTCCAGGTGAGGGCGCCTCCCAGGGGCGGGCCGGCCACCACCGTCGCCTGCAGGTTGCCGGGCGCCGTCGGCGCAGCCAGGCCGGCTGACGGCAGCAGGAATATGACCATCAGAGCTGCCATCAAGCCCAGGAACGTTTTTCTTAGGGCCCCACTTGGTTTCATGTGTTGTACCTCCCTACCTACTTGCGGTTGCCCGACCACACGGATTGTCCGGTGCTCACATCACCTTTGGCTATTGTCGTTGACTCCACCCTGCCACGCATAGCAGGTTTCGTAAGAGAACGGTAAGAACAGCCCCCCCTTGTCGTTGCGAGGCCCCGTTAAGGGCCGAAGCAATCCGCTCTCTCTACGCACGGCCAGGGGGGTACGGATTGCTTCGCCCCGATGCGTCGGGGCTCGCAACGACAGAAGGGGCCCCGATGCATCGGGGCCCCTTCGTCACACGGGTGTCCGCGGAGCT
>Ga0209514_10000970_pt1 | contig 53923 bp, 53 predicted proteins | sample Subgrocontami58m_FD_187452 | JGI IMG/M metagenome (GOLD analysis project Ga0209514, IMG submission 187452) | Subsurface groundwater microbial communities from S. Glens Falls, New York, USA - GMW37 contaminated, 5.8 m (SPAdes) (version 3) | ecosystem: Environmental > Aquatic > Deep subsurface >... | reverse complement strand
CGCGGGGCTGGAGAAGGTCCCAAGCGTATGGCTGTTCGCCATTTAAAAGGGCACGTGAGCTGGGTTCAAACCGTCGTGAGACAGGTTGGTCTCTACCTGCTGTAGGCGTTGATCTGAAAAAGATCTATACACAATTGAGGGAAGTCGACCCTAGTACGAGAGGACCGGGTTGAACGAGCCGCTGGTCTGCCAGCTTTCCTACCAAGGGAATTGCTGGGTAGCTATTGCTCGGAAAGGATAAGTGCTGAAAGCATCTAAGCACGAAGCCTCGCCCAAGACTATTTGTGAGGTCCGTGGAAGACTACCACGTTGATAGGCTCCAGATGTAAGGCCGGTAACGGTTTTAGTCGAGGAGTACTAATAGACCGACTTTTACTTACACAAGGCCTTACTATATCCGTCGCAAGACTGGTGTAATGAGATTTTGTGCAAGTAATTTCTGACCTCTTAAGCCAGTATTCATACCTTGCATATCAGTTATGCAAGGTTGATGCGATGTTAGTAATAAGAATGCGCCCTTTTTTGTTGGTGCTTTATCCGAACGTGACCCACCTCTTCCCATTCCGAACAGAGAAGTGAAAGCGTTCGCATCTGATGATATTGCCTGTTTCGACGGGTGAGAAAGTAGGATGTGCCAACAACAAAGGGCGTATTTTTATTTACAGGAAAATAATTCGGTGGTATCATTCATTCAGTTCCGGATTACGGATGTGATAATGGCTAAAAAGCGCAAGAAGAACCTGATCGTAACCCCGTTTCCTTCCCCGAAAGAAACCGCCAAGAAATTCGGTATTTCCAAAAAGCGATTGAGTTGGATATTAAGAGAGGCGTTAAAAGCCGGGTAATCAGATCTCCGAATATGGAGATTTTTTATTTACAATATTAATGTTTTCATATATATTCATCTGAGCTGTCAATCAATTGAATATGGTGGGGATCATGGGCAAGCGGGATTTCAGAGGCAAGCTGGTTTCCAAAGAGGAAGTTCTCCGGGAGCTCGGCGATCCGGCAGGATGGGGAAAGATGCACAGGAAACTAGAATTCGAAAAACACCTTGTTTTCGGACAAAAAGAACTCAACCTTTGCGGAATAAAAGGTCTCCCTGGAAGTTTAACCTGCGGCTATCTGGAATTTTTAGAGAAAGAATTTGAGCATCCCATAGGCTCCGAAACCGGACTGGTTTCAGCCGGTAAAAACTTCCACATTGAGGAGCAGGAAAAAGAAGCAATCAAGGATGAAATCAGGAAATATACAGACCTGCTCGGGAAGCTGGAAAAAAATCCGAAAGAGGTCAGTGATTATCTTGATCGGATGAAACAAGCCCTAAAGGATCTCATGACTAATCCGCTGTACGGCGATCTGCCTCCGGATAATTTCGGAGATGACGAAGAGGGCCGCACGCTTGTGAAGGAGGAAAATCTCAAGCGCAGGGAGAATATCAGGAACCTTCGGAAAGAAATCAGGAAATACACCGCTCGGCTTAAAAAGCTGGAGCAAGCCGCTTAAATGCGGCTTTTTTATTTGATTTACCGCGGATTCTGATTTATCATGACATTCAGCTCATTCAATGGAGGTTGCAATGAATTATTATCGGACTGCTGTGCTGACAAGCTGGCTTACGGTCGGCGGAACACTTTCCGCCCTTGCGGCCATGCGCGGAGCTTATCCGCTTATCCCCATTTATCTGGCTTTTGCGGTCGCCGGCGGGACTGTTCCGGCGCTGATTTGCGCTTGGGTCTTGCGCGGAATATGCCGGGCGACAGGTTTGAACTGGGCTCCGCTCTGGATGCTCCGGGGTGGCTACCTGAGTCTCGCTTACGTCTTTATCAGCCAAATGGTGATGAAGGATGTAATCGGACATGTGGCGATTGGATCCATCAAGGGATTCTCCTGTCTTGTACTATTCGGCCCCTCCATACTTATGGAGAGTGGATATATCGGCCTTGGAATCGTCGTATCGGCCGGAGTCATGAATGGTATCGTCCTTCATCGCGTCAGTCAGGAAGATCGATCCCCGTCATAGGGGATTTTTTATTTACGAGGATTTTTTTCGGAATTGAGGTATAATTTTAGTGATGTCCCGCGCAGTCAAACAATTCTTATACGGAACTTTTTATCTGATAATTTTCGGGTCTCTGGCCTGGGGACTGTATTCCATAACCCTGAAGCCGGCACCGAGCTGTTTTGACGACCGCCAGAATGGCGATGAGACCGGGATCGATTGCGGCGGATCGTGCATATCCTGCGATGTGAAGAATCTCAAGCCGCTATTCGTCGGCGAAGCCAATCTTTACGGAGTGGACCGGACTTTTTCCGCAAGCGCCAGAATCCAGAATTCCAGCCCGGCTTTCGGCGCCAGGAATTTTTCCTATACTGTGAATTTTTACGATGCAGGAGGGGTGTTGCTGAGGTCGGTTGCGAACAAATCATTCATCTATGCGAACGAATCCAAGAATATAGTGGAGGCCGGCGTCCGGATCACCAATGGAATTCCGAATCGCGTTGATTTCGTGATAGATGATTCCGTTACGGAGTGGGTGAATAATTCGGAATTCAGCGAGCCGAAGTTCGAACTCAAGGAATTGGTCGCGGTCCTGGATGGCGAGCAGGTAGTCATCAGCGGCGCGATCCAGAATCCGAATAACTTCTCATTTTCGAAGGTTGTTCTCAGCGCGTTCCTCGGTGACAGATTCGGGACCCGTTCCGGAGCTTCCCGGACCGAATTGAACAATGTCGGCCAGTTTCGGCAGGAGAGTTTCAAGATATTCATTCCGGTCAGCAAGGATATGCTCGCGAATATCGATCTTAAAGCCACCGCCGAAAGCGTCTCCGCTTCTGTCCTGAAATAATCCCTCACCCTTTAAGAATAGGGGATTCAAGATCGAAGCGGGTCCGGGATTTCATCAATATGAAAATATATAAGATTAATAGTCGCTTAATTAATTCAAAAGAATTGCAGGAGCTTCGCAATTCTTAAAGGGTGGGGGATGAATATAAAAAAACTGGATTGGTCTCTGAATTTCGGAATTCTTTTCCTGTTCGGATCCGGATTATTGTCTTTGGCCAGCACTTCTCCGAAATTGTTCTGGACCCAGTTTTCCTGGGGCATTCTGGCTTCCTTGATTGTAATTTTTGTGGCGAATTTCGACTGGCGGTCTTTTGTAAATTACAGATGGTTCATTTATGGAGCATACGGATTTTCATTGCTGCTTCTGCTTCTGACTTATCTTGTCGCGCCATCCATCCGCGGCGCCAGGGCCTGGCTGCCGCTCGGTCCTTTCCAGTTCCAGACTTCGGAATTTTCCAAGTTTGCGCTCATTCTTATACTTTCTTATTTTTTCGCCAAGAAGCATGTCGGCATCGCGCATCTGAAAACAATTTCCACTTCGCTTGTTTTCCTCGCATTCCCGGCCTTCCTGATCCTGCTTCAGCCGGACATGGGATCGACGCTCATTCTTGCCGGAATCTGGTTCGGCTATCTGCTTGTAAGCGGAATCCGCTGGCGACATCTTTTCGCCGCATTCCTGGTCGGGGTTGTCGCCTTGATATCAATGTGGAATTTCTATATGCGCGATTATCAGAAAGAAAGAATTCTCGGTCTTTTCCAGCCGGAGCGCGATCCTCTCGGGGTGAATTACAGCGTGATCCAGGCGAAGATCGCCATCGGTTCTTCCGGTTTTTTTGGAAAAGGCTTCGGTCAGGGGACGCAGGCTCAGCTGGGATTTTTGCCGGAGGCACAGACGGATTTCATGTTCGCCGCCTTTATCGAGGAATGGGGATTGGCCGGCGCCATCGCGGTTCTCGCCGCTTTTCTTTCCATCCTTTATCAGATAACGACAATCGCCATGCTTTCGGATAATAATTTTTCCAAGCTCATCTGCCTGGGGACCTCCATTATGTTTCTTCTGCATTTCATCGTCAATACGGGATCGAATCTCGGCTTGATGCCGGTCATCGGTGTGCCGTTTCCATTCCTAAGTTACGGAGGATCGAATCTGCTCGTGAATGCGCTCCTTATCGGAATGATCCAAAGCAGTGTATTATATAGGAGATTCTAATTCATAAGTCTTAAAGTCCATAAAGTTGAAAGTGACATCCAAAACGATGTCATTCCGGACACCGATCCGGGATCCAGTAAATAATCCTGGATGCCGGACCAAGCCAGGCATGACAAATAAAATAAATTCATGAAATTACGGGAAAATATCACAATTATTTTGATGCTCTCGCTGAGTCTGGGCGTCGCTTTTTTATTTTTCCTGCTCAGTGCTGTTTCCAGCGGACCGGATTACCGCGGATTTGATGTGCAGAGCGGTTCCGGTTTCCGGGAAATAGCTTTTTTACTGCATGAGCAGGGCTTCATCCGTTCACCGAGGATTTTCATTGTATATGGCGTCCTGACCGGCGCGGCGCATCAGCTCAAGCCCGGAAGTTATCTCCTGAGTTCCGGATCCAGCACCCCGGCTATTTTGAATATCATAGAAGAGGGGCCGATGACTGATATGGAAATGACCTTTCCGGAGGGGATGACTCTCAAAGATATGGATGTAGTCCTGGCTTTAAAGGGAATACTGCCGTCCGGAAGCATTTCCAAAATTCCACTCAAGGATCTGGGCGTGAAATATCCTTTCCTGGATAGCGCAAGCAGTCTGGAGGGATTTTTATTTCCTGATACTTATCGTTTTTATAAGCAGGGGGAATCCCGAAAGGTCGTGGAAAAAATTCTGGATAATTTTCTGAAAAAAGCCTGGCCGCTTCTTTCCTCTCAGCCGAAAAATCTCAGTCGGAATCTGATAATCGCTTCCTTGCTGGAAAAAGAAGCTCCAGTCTATCGCGACAAGCAGATGATCGCCGGAATAATCTACAGGCGCATGCAGATCGGTATGGCGTTGCAGATAGATGCGACGATAACTTATGCGAAATGCGGCGGCGCTTTCGTGACTTGCGGAGATCCGAAGGTCTATCGGAACGATCTGGATTTCGAATCGCCGTACAACACCTATCTTCACAATGAACTGCCTCCCGGCCCGATAGGGAATCCTGGTCTGGATTCCATAAGGGCGGCTTTGAATCCGATAAAATCCGACTTCCTATATTATCTTTCCGATCCAAAGACAAAAAAGACGATTTTCAGCAAAACGCTTGAAGAGCACATAGATAACCGGGCCAAGTATCTGGGAGCCTGATTTGTCCACATCTCTCTATTGACTTTTTTTTCTGTTCTGATATAATATTATTTACATGTTTTTTTAATACCCAAAGAGTCCTTTAAGCACGGAACGGTTTTTTTATTTTGCTTTCAAAAATAATTTTGATACAAGCCGGCCCTCCAGCCAAAAAACAGGGCATTCGGCGAAGTGTCGGTCAAAAATTATTCATAAAAATTTAAACAATAATAATTAATTTTTCTAAGAATTCTTTTTCAAAGAATTCATCGCCGCGCATGCGTAAACTACCAACAAAAGTTTTCTCCTCCCATCCGGGCGCATTGATAAAACAGCCGAACCTCGTCGAAATTCAGACCGCTTCCTACAAGTGGTTCCTGAAAGAGGGGCTTAGGGAACTGTTCGAAGAAGTTTCCCCGATCAAGGATTATACGGGAAAAGATCTGGAATTGAATTTCGTCGATTTTTATTTCGATGAACCGAAATATGACGAAGAGTATTCCCGTTACAAGGATCTGACCTATGAAGCGGCGCTCAGGGTCAAATTCAAGCTGACCAACAACAGGACGAAGGAAAAGAAGGAGCAGGAAGTTTATCTCGGTGATTTCCCGGTCATGACCAGCCGCGGAACTTTCATCATCAACGGAGTCGAGCGCGTAGTCGTTTCCCAGCTCATCCGTTCCTCCGGTGTATATTTCACCGCCAATGTCTGGAAGGGCCGGAAGCTTTTCGGCGCCAAGATCATCCCTAACCGCGGTGTCTGGATTGAATTTGAAACCGATGCTGACGGCTTCATCGGCGTGAAAATCGACCGCAAGCGCAAGGTTGCGGCGACTACTATATTAAGGATCCTCGGAATGGAGGATAATCAGGAGATTCAGGAGACCTTCAGCGAGGTTGACCTGGGTGAAATCAAGCATATCCAAGCCACTTTGAAGAAAGATGCGGCTAAAACCGCAGATGAATCCTATATCGAAATCTACAAGCGCATCAGGCCGGGGGATTTGGCGACTGCGGAAAACGCAAAAAGCCTTATCGACGCCATGCTTACCCGATTCGACCGTTATGACCTCTCCCAAGTCGGCCGTTTCAAGGTCAATCAGCGCCTGAAGCTCGACAGTCAGAGCCGTCTTTTGGAATTGCAGGACTTCATCGCCATTTTGAAGGAAGTCATCCGTTTGAATAACAATCAGGAAGTTGAACCGGATGATATCGACCACCTCGGCAACCGCCGCGTCCGCCCTGTCGGAGAACTTCTTCAGAACAAGATGCGCGTCGGTCTGGCCCGATTGCGCCGTATCGTCCAGGACAGGATGTCCACTTTGGATATCAACACCTTGGCGCCGGTCCAGCTGGTCAATTCCCGTCCGATAATTTCCGTCATCAAGGAGTTCTTCTCCTCTTCCCAGCTTTCCCAGTTCATGGATCAGGTTAATCCGCTGGCCGAGCTTGAGCATAAGCGCCGCATTTCTTCCATGGGTCCGGGCGGTCTCACCAGAGAGCGCGCCGGCTTCGAAGTCCGCGACGTCCACAGCTCCCACTATGGACGCATCTGTCCGATCGAGACTCCGGAAGGTTCCAACATCGGTTTGGTCAATCACTTGGCAGGCTATGCCCGCGTGAACGCGCTCGGCTTTTTGGAAACTCCGTACGCAGTCGTGGAAAAAGGCAAAGTCACCTCCAAGATCGTCTGGCTGAACGCTTTGGATGAAGAAAGATACAAGATCGCCCATGCCGGAATGGAATTGGATGAAAATGGGAAATTGGTTGATGACACTGTCGAGGCTCGCATCAACGGAGAACCGGGTACTTGCCCGCGTTCCGAAGTGGATCTCATCGACGTCGCTCCGAACCAGCTGATTTCCGTCGCAACCGCCTTGATTCCTTTTCTTGAACATGATGACGCTAACCGCGCGCTCATGGGTTCAAACATGCAACGCCAGGCCGTCGTCTCCATCAAGGCTGACGCTCCTTATGTCGGTACCGGCATGGAAGAGCGCGCCGCTTATGATTCCGGACACGTCGTCATCGCCGAAGAGGCCGGTGAAATCACCGCCGTCGATGCGACCCAGATAACCTTGAAGACCAAATCCGGATTCAAGAAATACGCTTTGAATAAATTCAAGAGATCCAACCAGTACACCTGCATTTCCCAGAGGCCGCTCGTCGCCAAAGGACAGGAGGTGAAGAAAGGCGAAGTACTCGCCGACGGACCTTCCATCGATAACGGAGTCCTGGCTCTCGGACAGAATCTTCTCGTCGCTTTCGTTTCCTGGGAAGGCGCGAACTTTGAAGACGCCATCATTTTGTCTGAGCGTGTAGTTCAGCGTGATAATTTCACCTCGATCCATATCGAAGATTTCACCGTTGATGTCCGCGACACCAAGCTCGGTCCGGAAATCACCACGCCTGACATCCCGAATGTTTCCGAGGAAAAACTTAAGAACTTGGACGAAGACGGAATCATCCGTGTCGGAGCGGAAGTCCGAGCCGGCGACATCCTCGTCGGAAAAATCTCTCCGAAGGGCGAGAGCGAACTCACTGCTGAAGAAAGATTGCTCCGCGCGATCTTCGGAGAAAAAGCCCGCGATGTCAAAGACACTTCTTTGACCATGCCGCACGGTAAATTCGGACACGTTGTCGGGATCAAGATTTTCGACCGCGACCGTGGCGATAAACTTGAACCGGGAATCATCAAGAGAATCCAGGTTGAAGTTGCCCAGCTTAGAAAGGTCCGCGCAGGCGACAAGCTTGCCGGCCGTCATGGAAACAAGGGCGTCATCTCACAGGTCCGTCCCGTGGAAGACATGCCTTATCTCGCGGATGGAACTCCTGTGGATATCATTTTGAATCCGCTCGGTGTCGCATCCCGTATGAATCTCGGACAGATTTTGGAAACGCACCTTGGTTGGGCGGCATCCAGGCTCGGCTACCGCGCTTTGACCCCGGCTCTTTCCGGCGCGACTTGGGAGCAGATTCAGGATGAACTTGAAAAAGCGGAATTGCCGCGTTCCGGCAAGGTCCAGCTTTTTGACGGACGCAACGGCGAAGCTTTCAAACATGAAGTGACTGTCGGAATGATCTACATGCTCAAGCTCAACCACTTGGTTGAAGACAAGATCCATATGCGCTCCATCGGTCCGTACTCTTTGATCACCCAGCAGCCGCTCGGCGGAAAAGCCCAGTTCGGCGGACAGCGTTTCGGCGAAATGGAAGTCTGGGCGCTTGAAGGTTACGGCGCAGCCCATACCCTGCAGGAAATGCTCACTATAAAATCAGACGACGTTCTCGGCCGTTCGGCCACTTATGAATCCATAATCCGCGGCGAACCGATCAAGGCCCCGAACATTCCGGCGTCTTTCAATGTGCTTGTAAGCGAATTGAAAGCTCTCGGACTCAATGTGGATCTCCAGAGGGAAGGCGGAGAGCCGGTCGAAGAAAGAAAACAGCGCAGAAAATCGAAATAATTTTCACACATTAATTCTTTCTTAACACTATGGAAAATCTCAAAGCCATAAAACTTAAAATAGCTTCTCCGGATGACATCCGCACCTGGTCTTACGGAGAAATCACCAAGCCTGAAACCATCAACTACCGGACTCAGCGTCCGGAAAAGGACGGTCTCTTTTCCGAAAGGATTTTCGGTCCGACAAAGGACTGGGAATGCTATTGCGGGAAATATCGCAGAATCCGTTATAAGGGGATAGTCTGCGACCGTTGCGGCGTGGAAGTCACCCGCGCGATTGTCCGCCGTGAACGCATGGGTCATATCGAGCTTTCCACTGCGGTCGCCCATATCTGGTTCCTCAGGAGCGCTCCTTCCAAGCTGAGCTTGGTTCTGGACGTCCCGCTTCCGAAATTGGAACAGGTCATCTACTACATTTCATACATAATAACTTCCGTAGACAAGGAGGCTCGCGATCGCGTGCTTAAGGATCTTGAAAAAGAATTCGAAGCCCGCAAAAAGACCGCGCGTAAGGAAGGCGTCAAGACCGCCGATCTCCGTTCCGGACTTTCCGAAACCAAGAAGGATATCGAATCCCTGGAAGTCGGTTCAATTCTCACTCAGTCTGAATTCCACCGACTGGCCCGCCGTTTCGGCGATGTTTTCGAAGCCGGCACAGGAGCTGAAGCCATCAAGAAAATTCTGGAACAGGTGGATCTAAAAAAAGCCGCCGCAGAGGTGGAAAAGGAGATCGAAGTCAGCAAAGACACGATCCATGAGCGCCGTCTTTTGAAGCGCTTGAAAGTGGTCCGCTCAATGCTTCAGGAAAGTATGCGCCCGGAATGGATGATTCTCACCGCGTTGCCTGTGCTTCCGCCTGACCTGCGCCCGATGGTCGCTTTGGATGGAGGGCGCTATGCGACTTCCGACCTGAACGATCTTTATCGCCGCGTAATCAATCGCAATAACCGCTTGAAGAAACTTCTGGAACTCAATGCTCCGGATGTCATCGTAGTCAATGAAAAGCGCATGTTGCAGGAATCCGTCGATGCTCTGTTCGACAACTCCGCCCGTTTCGGAACCCAGCAGATGTCCAGCCAGCGCCGCCCGCTCCGCTCCCTTGCAGACATGTTGAAGGGTAAGCAGGGACGTTTCCGTCAGAATCTTCTCGGTAAGCGCGTGGATTATTCCGGTCGTTCCGTCATTGTTATCGGCGCGGATTTGAAATTGGATGAATGCGGTCTTCCGAAGAAAATGGCTCTGGAACTTTTCAAGCCTTTCGTCATCAGTAAGATAATCGAACGCGGACTTGCCCACAACATCCGCAATTCCAACCGCCTGATCGAACAGGCCCCTCCGGAAATCTGGGCGATTTTGGAAGAAGTCATCAAGGATCGAAAAGTTCTCCTGAACCGCGCTCCGACTTTGCACCGCCTCGGCGTCCAGGCTTTCAAACCCGTGCTTATCGAGGATCTCGCCATCCGCATTCCGCCGTTGGTCTGCACCGCTTTCAACGCCGACTTCGACGGAGATCAGATGGCCGTCCACTTGCCGCTCTCCGATGAAGCTCAGAAAGAAGCTTCCGAAATCATGCTTTCCAGCCGCAATCTTTTGAAGCCGGCGACCGGCGAACCGATTGTCAGCCCGACCAAGGATATCATTCTCGGCATCTATTACATGACCGGAATCGATCCGAAGGGTATGGGCGCAGGAATGCGCTTCAGCAGCAAGGATGAGGCTAACGTCGCTTTTGAGAACGGAGTTATTTCATTGAACGCCCAGATTTTCGTGAGGATGGACGGGCAGAATGTCGAGACAAGTTTCGGAAGAATACTGTTCAATAACATTCTTCCGCCGGATTACGGCTTCGTCAACAAGATGCTTCGCAAGAAGGAGGTTTCCGAAATCATCGGTCAGATCATCGAGAAGTACGGAAACGAAGAGTCCAGCTTCTATGTGGATCAGATGAAAAAAATCGGATTCTACTATGCTACTTATTCCGGTATCACCTGGGCGATGAGCGATCTCAACCCTCCGGCCGAGAAACCGGCTCTGCTTGCAAAAGCTGAAGTCGATATCGCCGCAATCAGGCATCAGTACGAGGAAGGTCTGCTCACCGACGGCGAGCGCCGCGCCCGCGTCCTCAGCGTCTGGGAAAAGACCAAGGAATCCCTGGCCAAGCTTGCGCCGCAGTCTTTGCAGGAATCCCAGTCCATTTATTCCATCATCGATTCCGGAGCCCGCGGTACCTGGGCCCAGCTGATTCAGATGATCGGCATGAAAGGCTTGGTGGCCAACCCGAAGAACGAAACCATCGAACTTCCGGTCAAGTCTTCTTTGAAGGAAGGTCTGAGCGCTTTGGAATACTTCATCTCCACTCACGGTGCACGTAAGGGTACCACTGACACCGCTCTTAAGACCGCATCCGCAGGTTATCTCACCCGCCGTTTGATCGATGTTTCACAGGACCTCATAATCCGCGAGGATGATTGCCGGACCAAAGAAGGCATTGAGCTCAGTCGCGCTGAGGGTATGGAATTCGGACTTAATTTCAAGGATCAGTTGTTCTCCCGCTCCGCTTTGGAGGATGTGAAAGTCGACGGAAAGACTGTCGTCAAAGCCGGCGAAGTCATCGATCGCGAAGTTTCCAAGAAGCTGCAGGATTCCAAATTGGAAATGGTCAAAGTCCGTTCTCCGATCACCTGCAAGACATTGTATGGAATTTGCGTGAAGTGCTATGGATTTGATCTTGGAAATAACCGGGAGGTTCAGCACGGCGCCGCCGTCGGTATTGTCGCCGCGCAGTCAATCGGTGAACCGGGAACCCAGCTCACGATGAGAACTTTCCACACCGGAGGTGTGGCCGGAGGCGATATTACCCACGGTCTTCCTCGCGTTGAAGAATTGTTTGAAACCCGTCCTCCGAAAGGAAGAGCGTTTCTTGCGGAAGAAGACGGAGTCATCGATTCAATTGAAGACAAAGGTCTTTTGAAGGTGCTTAGATTGAAGTCGACCGGCAAGAAAGACAAGATGTACGAATATCTTGTTCCGAGATTGGCGGTCCTGTTTGTCAGAGTCGGCGATGCCGTAAAGAAAGGAGACCAGATTTCCGAAGGCGCGCTTGATCTTAAGGATCTCTTCACGCTCCGCGGAAGCAAGGCTGTTGAAAAATATGTCATCAATGAAGTTCTCCGCATCTATGTTTCTGAAGGTGCGACCATCAGCAACAAGCACGTTGAAATAATAGTCCGTCAGATGTTCTCCCGCGTGAAAATAAAGGAATCCGGAGACACTGATTTCGTCCGCGGCGAGATTATCGAGAAATCCAAGTTTCTTGAAGTCAATCGCGCGATGAAGAAAGCCGGAAAACAGCCGGCCAAGGCCCAGCAGCTTCTTCTCGGTATCACCAAAGTCGCCTTGTCCACTCAGAGCTTCCTATCCGCCGCATCTTTCCAGGAAACTGCCCGCGTCCTCATCACCGCCGCGACCGAAGGCCGCGTGGATCTTCTCCGTGGTTTGAAGGAAAACGTCATCATCGGCCGCCTGATTCCTGTCGGAACCGGATGGCAGAAGCATGTTACCGGAGATTTCGGTGGAGGAGAGGAAGACGAATCAGTCGAATAATCGAATGTCATCCCGTGTCGGAAGCCATGCCGGCTCCGGCGCAGGGGTGGACATCATCAGTAATTTTTGTTAGTATAAATAACTATTAAAGCCATGACACAGCAAGCCAATAAAAAAGAATACGAAATCGCTTTCCTTCTTAAGAGTCAGGACGGTGTTTCTGTCATGGAAAATCTGCTCCGCCAGCACGGCGCCGAGGTGTCGTTGAAGGGCCCGGTGACTGAAACTCGCCTCGCTTTTCCGATCAAGAAATTCAGCCAGGCGAATTTCGGATATATGCATTTCATCGCCGATGCGTCCGAGGTTGAAAAAATCGTCCATGATGCGAATCTGAACCAGGCCATCCTTCGTGTTCTTGTCGTCACTCCGCCGGTTGGCAAGATGCCGTCCGGACGCCCGGCCAGATCCGAGAAGTCTTCCAAGAAATCCGAGACAGCCGCTCCTGCTGCCGTCGGAGGCATGCTTACCAATGAGGCTCTGGAAGAAAAGCTTGAAGAAATCCTTAAATAAGATATGAATCTCAACAAGGCACAACTGATCGGAAGAATTACCAATGATCCGGAAATGAAGGCTTTGCCGTCCGGTTCGCCAGTGGTGAAATTCGGTCTTGCCACGAACCGCGTTTATAAAACCAAGGAAGGGGAGAAGAAAGAGCTGGTTCAGTTCCACAATTGCGTCGCATTCGGAAAACTCGCCGAGATCGTCGGCCAGTGGGCCAAAAAGGGTCAGGAGGTCTATGTCGACGGCCGGATTGAATATCGGTCCTGGGACAAGAAAGACGGAACCAAGGGGTATGCGACCGAGATAGTGGTTGAAAATTTCCAGATGGGAGCGAAAGCCAAGGGTTCCGCTTCAGCCGATGAGGGTCGTGGTTCGGCGCCGGAGATTCCGACAATCGAAGTTTCGGACGGAGAGATCAGATCGGAAGATTTACCATTTTAATATAAAGACATGCAACAGTGCTATTTCTGCTCGCAAAATTTAAACGAGGTTGATTACAAGAACGCCGAATTGGTGAAGAAATTCATGTCCGGACAGGGAAAGATAATCGACCCGAAGTTCACCGGAACCTGCGCCAAGCATCAGCGCCGCCTTGCGGAAGCTGTGAAGCGTTCCAGAATCCTCGGACTTGTTCCGTTCACCCGCCGCTAATCAGTTAGCTTTGCGGAGGGAATTTGCTACAATTTAATTGATGGAACTTTCGATTTTCAACGCAATCCATGATTTAGCCGGTAAAAGCCGGCTTTTGGATTTTCTCGGGGTGTTTTTTGCGGATTATTCCGGTTATGCGCTTATTCTGGCGGCTGTGGCAATAATCGCCATGGAGAATGATTGGCGGAAAAGATTCCTGAATGCGTCGCTCGTGGCGCTTTCCCTGATTATCTCCCGAGGACTGATAACTGAAATCATACGCGCATTCTATCATCGCCTGCGGCCTTTCTTGGCTTTAGGGTTCGATCCGCTGGTGGCTGAAATCAATCATGGCGCTTTCCCGTCCGGACATGCCGCGTTTTATTTCGCGCTTGCCGGCGCGATCTGGCTGCTGGACAGGAGCTGGGGCCGGAGATTTTTCTTTATCGCATTTCTCATCGGCCTGGCAAGGATTTTTGTCGGCGTACATTGGCCGCTGGACATACTAGGCGGCGCCCTGGTCGGAGTTTCCAGTGTCTGGATAAGTCGGAAGATATTGAATGTCCGCTAAATAAGGTTTTTGACAAAACCCCGACTTTCGGGGTTTTGTATTTTTTTCTGTTGTTTTTTATTTAGTTTACATTATCATATAAGACAGGTCTGAACATTGAAAATAAGGTTAAATTATGAAATTGATGAATGATCTGAAGGAAAAATTTTCCTCAAAGTCTTCACATTTTTTCATTCTACATATGAACGTTTCGGATTACGTGCACTTCGGCGGCGAATTCCTACAACTGGAGGAATTCCTGAAGAAAAACGGACCGGCCTCCGATCCAAACGGTGAGACTTCTGGATTTGTCGCGTATTTCAACCGTGGCATCGGAATAAATTTCCTCACCAGCGATGAAGAGAAGAAATTCGTCCATTTCCTGAAGGAAATAAACGAATCGCTTCCTAAGGATTTCTATAAATTCCGGAAAGATATAGGATTTATGCTCGGTCTTTTCAATGATTTGCTTAAAATCTCCTGGGATACCGAAGACAGAAAGAGTAAGGAGGTTTTGGAAAAGATTTTTGGAAAAGATTTCAAAAATAATTCCGGAAGGCCAGTCATCACTTTGATCATTGAATATGGCGAAACTATTGTTCCGCCAAATTCCTCGCATCAGGATGCTTCGGATAGGAATGCGCTCGTCGCCTTCCAGGTCTGGGCGAAAAATGCCGCAATCCGTAATGCGAATAATCTGGTGATCATCATTGCTGAGAGCTTGTCGGCCATCGCTCCAGCTCTCCGCTTGGAGAATAATGACGCAACTCCGCTAAAGATTCCTCTTCCTTCGTATGAAAGCAGGTTGCTGGTCATACAAGAGGCTAAAAAGAAACTAGATGTCTGCATCTCAGAGATGTCGGATGAAATCTTCGCCGATCTTTCGGCCGGTCTGACCGTCAAAATAATTGTAAATCTACTCAGGGAGGCTAAGAGCCAGAGAATTTCCCTCAATCCGGAAACTGTGTTCCGGGTCAAAAAGAAATTTTTAGAGGATCAATCCAACGGTCTGTTGGAAGTCATCAAGCCCATTTGGGGAATTGAGGCGATCGGTAGTCTGGAGAAACAAAAGGCTTATATCCGGGAAGTCGTCCAGGCGATGAAAAATAAGGATTTGGCCGCGGTTCCGATGGGTGTACTGCTTCTCGGTCCGCCCGGCGTCGGCAAAACTGTTTTTGCCGAAGCTCTCGCTCACGAGGCTGGAATTCCCATGCTTATCATGAAGAATATCCGGGAGATGTGGGTCGGCCAATCCGAAAGAAATTTGGATTTTGCCCTGGAAATTATCAAGGGTTATGCTCCGGTCATTATTTTCATCGATGAGATCGATCAGCAGTATCAAAGCCGCGGATCCGGTTTCAATGGAGACAGCGGTGTTTCCGCCAGAATTCAGGGCAAGATATTCGAATTTATGTCCGATACGAATCTTCGCGGCAAAGTCCTCTGGATTGCCGCGTCGAACCGTCCAGATATGCTTGATCCAGCCATGCTTCGTGAGGGTCGTTTCGACGAAAAGATCCCGTTCTTTCCTCCTGTGCCGGAGGATCGGGCGAAAATCCTCGAAGCCATTCTGCAGAAGAAACTTTCCCAGTCCAAGGCTGGAAATTCCGAATTTAGATGGAATCTTACAAAGGAAGATATCGATCTTTTCGGCGCTTATGCGCATTGCCACCATGATGAAGACTTCGGTCTCATTTCCTGCGATGGCAAGCTCCATAAGTTCGGATCGGAAAGCGAAAACGAAGTAACTTATACTGGGGCGGAAATCGAATCAATAGTTTCCCGGGCTTATATGTCCGCTATGAGGAAGCGTGCCCCACTGGACATTGATTGTCTTATGGAAGCCTTGAAGGATTTCATTCCAAACCGGAACCTTGAAGCCTTTGATGCGATGATCGATTTGGCTATAATGCACTGTAACTCCGAAAAATTTCTGCCTCAGAAGTGGAAGGAGAGGGCCAGGAAGCTTCGCCGGATGAAACCGAAAACGAATCGCATTGATCTCAGCTGATGGTACTCTGACACCGCTTATTGCGGTGTCATTTTTTTTGTGTTTAAATTAGGCTCAGACGCTTGAAAACTCATTGGAGAGAAATGGAAAGGATAGTGATAGGGGATGAGATTATTAAGAATAAAAGACTGATGGAAGTTCTCAAGCCGTTGCTTCCAGTCTTCAACAGGACGGCCTGGCTTTGGGAGAAGACCATCGTACTTCGGGAACTGCGCTATAACGGACCGGAAGATCTTTCTGATCCAACCAAGATGTGCGTGAATATTTTTTCCGGACATTCAGTAGGGGGCGCGACTGCGGAATCCGCGGAAAGCGTTTTCGGTTATGGACCGAAGGAGAATGAGAAGCCGTCCGGGATGATCCTCAGGTATTATCCGGTTATGAGCGGCGGTCAGATGGGATATTATCCGTCGAACCCGAAAAGTCGTTTTGACGGGGGCTATCAGCAGTTTTATAGTCCGGAGGGGCATTGCATAGCCAGGATTAAAGAGCGGTCTCTGAACATTCTTGTAGATCTTGGAAAGATCCATCAGGACGGGGCTCGTGATATTCTGGAGATAATTCTGATGTTCGCCATGCCGGCTATTTTCCCCGGTGATAAAGCCGGGAAAAGGCAGAATGCGGAAAAGATCGCATTCGGATCGCGGAAATTCATCAATAAGGAGAAGGACCGGACTAAAGTTCTTGAGTCCATTGAGCGCTATATAAAAAGCGATCTCAGAAAATCCATAACTGACGCCGAGCAGGAATCTGAAGGTCTTTTACGGAAGATGTCCGAGCTCGAAAGATCTCGGATAGAGAACTGGACTAAGATACTTGAATTGGAAGGCGTACTGGATTCACTTAAGGAGAAAGTCCGCCGGGATAGCGATTATGTCTCGCAGTACGATCAGATTGTCAAAATGGACGGAGTCCTGAGTGTTATTGTTGAGGGTGGATACCTTGTGATTTATACGGACCTGATTAAGGTTGTCAAAAAAGACAATTCTTATAATATTGGCGCTTATCGGATCATTCTTGATCCGAAGCCGAAACAGGGTCGTCAGGGAATTAAATTCCAACGATACATAAGGGGTGATTTCAATCATGCCCATATCGTCGAGAATCAGATGGTTTGTTTCGGGGGCGGAGATTTTGGATTCAATTCCGCGCTGGATAAGCTCATGCAGGATTTTGATGTCGTACCTATTGTTCATCTGATAATGACCTTTTTGCGGTTTGAAGACAGTGATCTTAAGGAAAACAGGAGCCTCGGCAGGTCCCTGCTGGATACGGACATGCCGGCTCCAGTGAAGGATGCTGTCCTGAAAAAAACGGATTTCTGTAATTTCATGACTAATGCAATTATGAAAATCCTAGAGGCTCCGATGGCCGCTTCTCTGGAAGCGTACAAAAAAGCCGAAATCGAGATGCAGAATGCCTATTTGGCGGCTAGAAATTCATTTCAGTCTTCGCTTGTAAAAGTCGAATACTTAAAGTCAAAGGCGGACGAAAGTTTTTTCGAAGAAATCCGTTCCGGATTTTCGGAACTGGAAATTCATGAAAAATCAAAAGGAGTTCATTTCCGGCGCGGTCTCAGAATCATCATTGATGATAATTCATTAGACTGGCCGGTGCTTATCTGGATCGAGCTCGGCCGCATCCCTTGGGTGATATCTTCGGGGCCGGAGACAATCGGAATTAACAGTCTCTCGCATGTTTTCTCATTACAGGAAACAGCGGAACTGCTTCTTAAGATCCTTCCGACGAGAAATCTGCCGGCCATCGGCCTGCAGGCGGTTAAGGAAGTTCTTACGGACAGGCGGGGCTGGTTCCGGAGGATGCTGAAATGATAAAAATAAGAATTACAGCCGAAGCTTTGGCCGATATTCTTCTCGCAATCCATATTTGTCCCGTTGAGATTTCCGGACTCGGGAGAGTCCGGAAAATCAACGAAGAGGAATTCCTTATCGAGGAAGTGATAGTCTTCAAACAGTCCTGTTCCCGAGGCGGAACGGAATTCGATGAAAATGCTTATGGATTTTTCCTTCATACCGTCATGAAAGAGGGGCGGGGAAGCGAAATAAATTCCCTCCGACTCTGGTGGCATAGCCATGTATACAGCAGGGCGCGCTGGAGCAGGATAGATAATGGGAATATCCGCAGCTTCGAAGGGTCTGATTACATCATTAGTATCGTCGGAAATAAATATAACGATCTCACGGTCCGATTCGACCGTTTTGGGGCGGATAAGATATCCTTGGACGGACTGGGTATTTTCTGTGACGATATTTTCCGTATCAAAGCCCTCATGAGCGAGCGCTTTGACCGGATGAAGAAATATGTTTCGGAAAATGTGACCATAGTCGAGGAAAAGTCATGAAGATAACGATCATCGGAGCCGGAAGTCTTGGCGGTTTTACCGCCCTCCTTCTGGCGAAAATGGCCGCGGGCTTCAAGTGGTCGATCCGGTTATGCGATTTCGATAAAGTTGAACCTCATAACCAACTGAACCAGCTTTTTCAGAAGACTGATGTCGGGATGAAAAAAGTTGAGGCTCTCCGGAATCTGTTGCAGATTCTGGGTGATGCCGATATCACGATATCCGATGAAAGAATCATGAAAGATTCAAAGCTCGACGGGATTGTCATAGTTTTGGTCGATTCGATGAAAAGCCGAAAGGCGATTCTTGAAGCGGCCAGATACCGGGCGAATATTCCTCTGGTAATCGAGGCCAGATCGGGCGGAGATGTTGCCGCAATCTATGCCTTTGATCCGCGGAATCCGGACAGCCTTAGAAGATATGAAGATACGCTGCATGATGACGAGGAGGCCGTACCGGCGCCTTGTGCAGATAGTCAGACTGTCGACATAATCTTCGTGATTGCTTCCCTGATCGGAAGGTTTATGGCGTTGCATGCAAAGGGCAAGCTCAATGGATTCATCGAGGCCCTGATAAACTTTGAAAATCATAACTTGCCCGTAATCACCGTGGATGGTAAGATTGCAGATGTAAGGAAGCTATTTGAGAAGTGATCATGGGAGAGAAGGAAAGACAGGATGACCGCAATCGCGAAGGCGAGGGCGGGGAATATCGTGAAAATTCGAACATCGAGGTCGATATCACTGTTCATAACGTCCATAAGGGTAAAATCTCCATTCCGGCCGGCTCGACCCTTTCGGAACTACTTGACGCTGTTTCCAATAAATTCAACGTGAATGTTTCCGAGTATAAGGTCGTTCTGGACGGGAAAATCCAGGACCTAAAAAAGGAGAACCCTGTTCTTACAAGTAATTCAACGCTTGCGTTGATTAAAAAGATTGTAGGAGGATGACCACCCGGAAGGGTGGTTTTTTAATTGATGTTTAAATTTAAAATAACCCGTCTGGGTTATTTTAAATCTGTGCCCGGGGAGAGACTCGAACTCTCATGGATTGCTCCGCACGATTTTGAGTCGTGTGCGTCTGCCGGTTCCGCCACCCGGGCATTATTATTTTTGAGATGATTGTATTATAATATCTTTATAATGAATAATCAATTCATCCAGCAGCCGAGATTGCCCGACCCAATTTTCCATATTGAAACCGATAAGATCAAGCCGAATCCATTCCAGCCGCGCCGGGTTTTTGATGAAGCGGCGCTCGGAGAATTGGCGAGTTCAATCCGGGAGTTCGGTATTCTTCATCCGCTCGTCGTCACTAAAACGGAGACGCCGACGGAAAACGGAACTCTTGTAGAGTATCAGCTCATCTCCGGGGAGCGCAGGCTTATGGCTTCCAAAATAGTGGGGTTGGAACGCGTGCCGGCTATCATCAAATCCGTACCGACAGATCGTGAAAGACTCGAGCTTGCCATCATCGAAAACATCCAGCGCGAGAATCTGAATCCGATTGAAACCGCCAGGGCTTATTCAAAACTCCAGGATCAGTTCGGTCTGACTCAGCGGGAAATCGCCGTCCGCGTCGGAAAGAGCAGGGAAGCGGTGGCCAATGCCATCCGCCTCCTCAACCTTCCGACTCAGATCCAGGATGCGGTTTCCGGTTCAAAGATTAATGAAAGCCAGGCGCGCCTGCTTCTGATGATTGCCGATCCTAAAGAGCAGCAGCTACTTTTTGAAGATCTCATACTTAATAATCTCAGCGTCCGCCAGCTTAGGACGAGAATCATGGCCAAGAAAGAGGCGATCGCCCGTCCGGTGGATTCTGTCATGCCGGATGTGGAAACCGCTCAGATCGAGGAACAGCTCAGGGAAGCTCTCGGCACGAAAGTCCGGGTACAGAAAGAGGGTCAGGGAGGCAAAGTGACAATCAATTATTATTCCCCGGAAGAGTTGCAGGGAATCATTGATAAGCTGACGAAGGCAAAGGAGTCCTTTGGCAGGCATCTGGCCGTATCGGAAACTCCTGCGTCAGCTGATCTGCCGATGACAGCCGAGGCTTCTGTAATGCCAAGTATTGCCCATGAATCGCCGACTATGCTGCATGAGTGGCCTGCTTCATCGGCAGAGACTCCGAATGAATTCGACGGATTACCGGATTTATCTGCGCAGAAACCAGATTTCACTGTTTAAAATATTATAAAGGCTCTGGAGGCAATTATTTATGTTTTAGAACGTTCCTCTTGAAGCCTGAGGTTCGCCAGTCGCGAGAAAAATTGAACATATTGTCGGCAACGACTTTCAAGGAACTCCAGCGGGATTTAAATAAAAAGATAACTTATCTCCTTTATCTCCTTGAGCTTTTTAAGCTTGAGGATGAGTTTTTCTATTTTGTCCTTGCTGACGATCTCGCAATGGATGCGGAGAATCGGAAATTTCGCATTGGTGATGGTGTTTATGGAAGTCATGTTGATGTGGGAGCGGGCGATGATGTCGGTGATGCCTTTCAACAGTCCGATCTTGTCTTCGACAACTAGTTTGAGTTCGATGCCGGTCGGTTCGGTCTTGCTGAGCCGCGCATCGTTTCCCTTCAGGGCGGCCTTGATATGGTTTTTGGCATTGGAAGTCTTGACGAATTCCAGCCAGGATTCCGACGCTTTCTTGTTTTTTTGCGTAAGAATTTCCACAATGTCGCCGGATTTGAGCTGCTGTTCAAGGGAGACAATTTTTCCGTTGACTTTAGCGCCGGCGCAGGCGTTTCCGATTTCAGTATGGATCTGGTAGGCGAAATCCACCGGTGTCGCTCCGGCAGGTAGGTCGATGACTTCTCCGTTCGGAGTGATTGCGAAAATCCTGTCCTTGAAAAAGTCTATCTTCAAGGAATCCAGAAATTCTTCAGGTGTGTTGAATTCCTTCTGCCAGTTCCGGAGCTGCTGGACCCATTGCAGTTCTTTTTTGCCGGCGAAACTGGATTTCTTTTCAATATAATCCTTGGTCTGCTTGGCCTGCTCGTAAGCCCAGTGGGCGGCGATGCCTGTTTCCGACTCATCATGCATTTCCTGGGTGCGGATCTGGATTTCAGTTATGCGGTTGTCCACGCAGAAGACGGTCGTATGGATGCTGCGGTATCCGTTCGGCTTCGGCAGAGCGATGTAGTCCTTGATCCGGTTAGGAAGAGGCGGCCAGAGATTGTGGACCACGCCCAAGGCGGCGTAACAGTCGGGGATGTTCTTGACGACAATGCGGAGGGCGACGAGATCGTAGATTTTTTCTATATCCATGTCATAGCGCAGGAGCTTTTTATACAGGCTTGAATAGCGCTTCGCCCTGGAATCGACGAGCGCCACTTCAATTCCGGCTTTTTTCAGCGCATCCAATACCACCGGTTTTATTTTTTCCGTGTATTTTTCCCGCTCCTCGTATTTTTCCTGCACGTGTCCGATCAGCCAGCGGTATTCCTGAGGATAGATGAACGGGAAGGCGAGATCTTCCAGCTCGCCGCTGATTCTTTGCATTCCGAGGCGGTAGGCGATCGGGGAATAGATCTCCATAGTTTCCAGGGCGATGCGCTTCTGTTTTTGCGGAGGGAGGGCGCCGAGAGTTTCCATATTGTGCAGGCGATCCGCAAGTTTGACGATTATGACCCGGATATCCTGACTCAAAGCCAGTATCATTTTCCGGAGATTTTCCACCTGACGTTCCACTCCGCGGTATTTTATTTTCCCGAGTTTGGTGACGCCCTCAACCAGAAAGGCGACTTCTTCGCCGAATTCGGCCCGGATCTTTTCCGCCGTATACTCGGTGTCTTCCACCGTGTCATGAAGAAGGCCGGCGGCGATGCTCGCCGGATCCAGGCCCCATTCGGCGATATGTTCCGCGGTCATAAGGACATGGTTGAAATACGGCTCGCCGGTCTTGCGCTTCTGGCCTTCGTGGAGGCGCTTAGAGAGATCATAGGCGCGCCTTATGAATTCATTTTCCCGGATAAGTTGTTCGATTTTATGTGCTTTCATGATTTTTATCCGAAATTTTCCCGACGGGTATTATTCTTCAGCATCCGGTTCTTCCGGAGAATCTTTTTCTTCGGAACCTTTATTTTCAGATTCTGATTTTTCGGCGGTTTTTTCCGCAGGAGGATTGAGCGGGTTGGTCCAGCTGGCGTAATCGCAATCAGGATAACGGCTGCAGCCCCAGAAGATCTTTCCGCGGACGCGCCCTTTGAAAACTCGGCGTTCGATTACATCACCCGGAGCATCCTTTCTTACGGGATCAGCCTGGCATTTCGGGCAGATGAGCCCGATTTTTTTCGGCTCAGTCTGGATTTTTTTGGTATTCCGGCATTCCGGGAATCCGGAGCAGGCCATGAATTTTCCGAAGCGGCTGAATTTTATGATCATCGGTTTTCCGCATTTTTCGCAGTTTATTCCGGTCGGTTCCGGAGCCGGCTGTTCGGTCTTGGCGACGAGCTCGTATTTTTCCTTGAGATTTTTTTCGAACGGAACATAGAAATTCCGGATGATTTCGCGCCAGTTCTTGTGGCTCTCGGCGATTTCATCCAGCTCATTTTCCATTTTCGCGGTGAAGTTTATATCCACGATTTCCGGGAAGTGCTCCTTGAGGACGTTGGTGACGAGTACGCCGGTTTCGGTCGGCATGAACCGTCCGCTCTGCTTGAAAACGTAATTGCGGTTCTGTATGACGGAGATGGTCGGAGCATACGTGGATGGACGGCCGATGCCGTGTTCTTCCAGCGCCTTGATCAGGCTGGCTTCATTGAAGCGCGGGGGCGGTTCGGTGAAATGCTGTTCCGGAAGGAATTTCTCCAGGGATACGGATTCATTTTCGGAAATTTCCGGGAGCTCCCGTTCCACGAATTTCTGCTTCCAGACTTTAAGAAAGCCGTCGAATTTCAAAGTGATTCCGTTGGAATGGAAATTGTATTTCCCGGCGGCGACATCGATCTGGGTCGCATAGAATTCCGCCTGCGGCATCTGGGAGGCCAGGAATCTGGACCAGATCAGGCTGTACAATTTTGTCTCGCCGATGTCTTCCGCCTGGACCGAGTCCGGAGTCTTATTCGCGTCTGTCGGTCGGATGGCTTCATGCGCCTCCTGCGCGAGCTTGGATTTTGTCGTGAATGTCCGCGGAGTTTCCAGGGCGTACTCTTTCCCGAGATTCTCCGTAAGCCAGTTCTGTGCGGCGGTCAGGGATTCCTTGGAAAGGTTGACCGAGTCCGTGCGCATGTAAGTGATCAGGCCTTTCTCATAAAGTCTCTGGGCGAGCAGCATGGTTTTCTTGGCTGAAAATCCCAGCCGTTTTGAGGCGGTCTGCTGGAGGGTGCTGGTTGTGAACGGCGCAAGCGGATTGCGCTTGGTCTCCTTTTTTTCCACCCGGGCCACTTTGTAGGCGGAGTTCTCCAGGTCCTTGAGTATCTTGTCCACTTGTTCCTTATTGCGGATATCCAGCTGGCCGACGGTTTCACTGTTTATTTTTGAAAGATTTGCTTGGAAAACATCATTTTCGGAAGTGCGGAAGTCCGCAGCCAGTGACCAATATTCGTCCGGCTTGAACTGCTTGATCTCTTCTTCGCGTTCCACGATCAGGCGGACGGCGACGGACTGGACGCGTCCGGCGGAAAGTCCGCGGGCCACTTTTTTCCAGAGGAACGGGGACAGTTTATATCCGACCAGGCGGTCGAGTATGCGGCGGCCCTGCTGTGCGTCCACCATCGCCATATTGAGTTTGCGGGGATTTTTAAGCGCCGCTTCTATGGCGGACTTGGTGATTTCGTGGAAGACGATCCTTTCGGCTTTTTCCGGATCAAGCCCGAGGGCGAAAGCGAGGTGCCAGGCGATCGCCTCACCTTCGCGGTCCTCATCGGTCGCCAGAATGACCTTGTCGGCTTTGGCGGCGAGCTTTTTCAGTCCGGTGACGATCTTCTTGGACTTGGTCGGGATTATGTAATGCGGTTCGAAATCCGCTTCCGTGTCGATTCCGATCTTGCTTTTCGGGAGATCGCGAATATGGCCGTAGGAAGATTCTATCTTCTGGCCTTTTTTAACGAATTTGGAGATTGTTTTCGCTTTTGTCGGAGATTCGACGATTATCAGCTGCATATTTCAACTGTTGATTGAATATTTTCCGCTTAATTCCTTTATTATACCTTTAATCGTAAGTAATGCGAGCATCCGGTTTATTTCCGGAACTTCCATGCCGCTCGCTTCTATTATATGTTCAGCCGAGGCCGATTCGCCGAGTTCCCGGATTATTTCCAGGATTTCCCGGTCTGATTCGGATAATTCCTCTGAATTGCGGATATTTTCCTCCGTGTTTATTCCATAGTGATCAAGGATGTCCTGCGGGTCGGTCACGAGTATGGCCCCGGATTTCAGAAGACTGTTCGATCCTTTATAATTGAGCGATTCCGGGTTGCCCGGGATGACGAATATGTCCCGGTCCTGTTCAAGCGCGAATTTGGCCGTAGCCAGGGATCCGGACCGTTCCGGAGCTTCTATTATAAGGATGCCTCTGCTCAGTCCGCTGATTATGCGGTTCCGGGCGAGGAAGTTGGCCGGATTATACGGATGCCCGAAGGCGAATTCCGAAATGACGGCGCCGTCATTTTCAAGTATTTCCCTGGCGATCTGATCGTTCTGTTTCGGATATATGTTATCAAGCGGAGTCCCGAGAACGGCGACGGTCTTGCCTGACGTTAGAAGCGCCCCCCTATGCGCCTCGGCGTCTATTCCCAGCGCCAGCCCGCTTATTATCGGAATTCCGGCGGCGGAAAGTTTTTCTGAAAATCTGCCGGAAAGATCTTTTCCGAGCGGGGTCGGTTTTCTTGTTCCGACAACGGCGACGGCCGGACTGTCGTACCGGACATTTCCGAGGACATAAAGCCCGAACGGCGGGAAGGGGATGTGCTTCAGGGATTCCGGATATTCCGGGTTTTCCATAAGAATCAGTCGGACCCCGAATTTTTCCAGTTGGAGATGTTCTTTGTCCGGATCCGGCGCATTTTGGATATTTCCCAGAACGGTTTTCCAAGTTACGTGTCTGTCTTTGAGTTTTTTTATTTTGCCGTAGCTGCCTTTGAGGGCGATCGCGACTGCATTGTAATATTTCGATTCATCCATAGATGACTGAAGTAATGTTAAATGGTTTATTCTGATAAAGCAAATCTGATACAATTAGAGTAATGCAAAGCAAGGAACTAAAGCAGTGGCTCATATGGAATGCCGGCGGCGGAGCGGCGATTTTGGCCGTCCTCTTCTTTTCCGTATTGCTGGTGGGCGGAGATATCGGTTCGAGGGCGCAGAAAATCCGGTCCGGCGCTCTGGATCTTGAAACGCGTGTTCAATCCCTGAATTCCCTTATTTCTCTCAGAGCTGGAGCGGACCGGGCCAGCCGTCTTCTGCCTCAGCTGCAGAATTCGCTTCCCTTGAAAGATCAGCTGATCGGATTTTCCAAATATATTGAAACCCAGGCGAAAAAGAACAATCTGACTTCCAGTTTCACTTTTGAATCGGAAGAAGAGGCGCGAGAGACGGTTCCAGGAATAAATTCCTTTTCCCTTACTTTGGCCGGTTCGTACAATGATTACGTGAGGTTTTTGAAATCCCTCGAGGACAGCAGCTATTTCGTGAATTTCGGTTCAATGGATGTTTCGGAAAAGGAAAACCGCTTCGAGATCCTCATCAAAGGAAAAGTATTTTCCCAATAATCCCATGCAAATAGATTTTAAAAATAAAAATGAATTGACTTTTCTGGGGATTGGTATTTTAATGGTAATCATAGTTGTTTCTATGCTGGCTTGGGCGATCACTTTTCTTGCTGGCAGCATCGGAAGCGCTTTCGATAAGCAGGGGATCGGCACCAAGGCCGTGATCCGGTTTAAGGTGGACAGGGCTGAGGCGATTCTTAAGAAATAAAGGGTGACTAGTTCAGTGGTAGAACGCTGTCCTGATAAGACAGAGGTCGCAGGTTCGATTCCTGCGTCACCCACAAAATAAATAATCCCGCATTGCGGGATTATTTATTTTTATGTTACAGATTCGAACCAGCCGCACCCCGTATCAGGAAAGGTGGGAAACCGAAGGTGTCCCAGACGGGGGTCGGGGTGCGGCGGAAAGGTTCGGTGAGCGAGCGGACCGTCCGGTCGCGAGCGAAACCATGATTCCTGCGTCACCCACTATTGTTTGACTTTTCTTTATTTTAGTGTTATAATATATTTAATCTGCTAAGGCAGGGAATCCCGGATGCCGAAAGGCAAGTGAAAGGAGAGTGTTATGAACGACAAGAAAGAGTTGACGGGCGACCCCCGGAAGGATTCCGGGTGGTTTTCCCGGAAGAACGAGACGCGCGAGGCGCACGACATCGCCGTGATGCGGCGGGAGAAGCACCAGGAAGATAAAGCCCTGCTGCTCGAAGTCAATCGGGCGGGGCGCTCCCTGAGGACGCCTCAGCAGCAGCTCGAGGTCCTGGATCGGCGCCTTGGTCTCAACATCGGCGCCAGGAAGGAGCGCGCCCGGCTCATTCTGAGCATCGTGGAGCCGCGAGTGGAGCTGCCCGCGGCCTGAGCAGTAGGTTTTCTGGCAGATTTTCCCTAAAAATCTGCTTTTTATTTCCTGTTGCCGAACATATATTTTTTTGATAAGCTATTTACAGTGTTTTCAAGACTTGCGCGTTTAGCTCAGTGGTAGAGCGTTTCATTGACATTGAAAAGGTCGCTGGTCCGATTCCAGCAACGCGCACAATAATTATATGAACCCCGAGGAATTAAAAGACGAAGAGGTGCTCCGGCTGGCGGATGAAGACCCGTCTTATTTTGCGATCCTCGTCGACCGTTACCAGATTCCGTTTATCCGGAAGGCGATGGGAATAGTCCGCAATTATCATGAGGCCGAGGATATAGTCCAGGAAACTTTCACAAAAATTTACCGCTATTCCCATCTTTTCAAGAAGCAGAAAGGGATAGAGTTCAAAAGCTGGGCTTACAAGATCCTCATGAACACCTCTTTCACTCATTATCAGAAGGTGAAAAAAACCGGCGCCAACACCGAATATCTGGATCCGGTTCTGTACGATGAAAAGCCGGGGGAGAAGGTGGATCTCGGGGCCATGCATGACGCCAAAGTGGCTGTGAACGAAGTGATCTCCCGGATGCCGGAACATTTCGCCCGGGTGCTGAAGTTATATTATCTGGAGGACAAATCCTATGCCGATATCTGCAAAGTCGAGAAGATCTCCATCCCGACCCTGAAGATGAGATTGTTCCGGGCGAAGAGGATGTTCGAAAAATTAAGCGCCGATGTCATTCATGAATAACGAACAAAAAATTACCCTGAAAGTTTTCCTGAAAAACCGCATATTATGGAAGGTCTATCTGACTTGGTTCCTGCGCCGGATCATCCCGCTGATAATTCTTCAGCTGGTCCTGTTTTCCGCCGCACTCCGGATTTTCGCCAGCAATGTTTTCGTCAGCAACGTCTTCAAGAACGCGGCCGTAGTTTCCGACCGGGGCTATTTTGAACTTCTGAAATATATGGCGCTTTCATTTTTAAACACCAAGCCGGTCACCCAGATTGTGATTCTGATAATTCTCGGCATTATGGCGCTGCTGATCCGGGATTTCATCCGCATGCTTGTGACCTATAGGGCGATGTGGATCCGTTCGGGATCGGAATCCAGGTAGTGTTACCTTTTCAGGACGGCGCAGGTTTTAAATAGCAGATCCAGTGATTTTAGAGTAACCGCACCGCCTTCGACAAGCGATGCCCCTCATGGATACTCTAAAGTTTCTGTATCATTCATATCTTTTCCTAAAAGCCCCTTCTCGGGGGCTTTTAGGTTGCTTATTTTTTCAGGAGGGTGAGATTTATGCGCTCTCTGGATCTTATCTGCTGGGTTCCGTATTCGAATATGGACCGCCCATTTTCTTTCCAGAAATAGCCCGGCGGAGCGGCGACGGAATATTCCAGCGAGCCTTCGGCGCCGGATTGTTTTTCAAAGACGAAACCGTATTCAAGATTGTTCCGGAGCGTGAGCGGGGAGCCGTTCTGATATTGGAATGTGACTGTCCTGGATTCTCCGGGTCCGGTGGTGACCCAGGATCCGAATGAAAATTTTCCGGACTCCCGTCCCAGATAGGTCCGGAATGCGTCCATCAGCGTCGCGGTTTTTTCGATGGCGGCCAGATCCGGATCGTATCTGAGATTTCCGGACACCGGTCCCGATGCCGTAAGGGTATTCCGGTCATTCCCGGCCACGGAAAGCAGCGTGGAATTTTCCGGAACCAGAAGCTTGAGATAATTCTTGTTCGGGACGCTGTACCACCAGTCCTGTTCGCTTTTTCCGGAGTGTTCGCGGGTGACGGATACCTGATTGAGGACCCGGCCTCCGGCGTCGATGGCGCTGCGTATGGAGATATGCTGGGAGGTGACAGCATCGGTCTTTCCTCCGGCGATGTTCGCATTGACCACCGCCAGATAATCTTCAGATTCTTCCTGCAGCACCGACCCGGAAATTCCGAGTGATTCGAAGAAGTTCTGCATCCGCCAATCCTCGGAATACATCATTATATCTTTGTTTTCCAGATGGCCCTTAATTGCGGATAAGAGATTGGATTTCCTATCGTCGGAGAGATTTTTAATTTTTTCCATCAGTATCGGAGAGAGAACGGAGAGTATTTTTTTAGGATTTTGTCCGGGCTTCTTGTCCCGTCCGGCTTCGACTTCCCGCTGGAGCTCTTTCAGGAAATTTTGCGGCGTAATCGTCATGTCGTATTTGTCGATTGCAATCGGTTCGGTAGCGCTCAGGACGGATTGCAGTACGTTCGTATTGATGGCGATGGCCCCGCGGAAGCGGATCCCGTTTTTTTTGAAAAGGTCGGATTCCTCGAGCAAGGATATGACTTTTCCGGCCGAGGTCGGAAAATTGAAGAACCAGTTCGCATCGCGGGCGCCCCAGGTCGGAGTGATATTCCTGAGCTCTTTCGGAGGAAGAAGTCTGAGGTTCAGCTGGCGGTCGGCGTTATAGATGTCGTCAATTTTTATCTCTTTGAGATTACCCCGGCTCAGGATGATGTCGCCGAAACTGCCGATGAATCCTCCTGCCGGGCGCATCTCCGTCGGATTTTGGAGCATCACGAGGATGTGCTGGTCTTCCTGCTTGAGAAGTTCGATGAGGGCCCCGAGAAATTCTCCGGATTCTGATAATCGTCCGACGGCCGGAGCGGATCTTTTTGAAAAAAGGCCGATCAAAGAGGCGAGTCGACCTGATTTCGAATCGATATTTCTGGATTGTCCGGCCAGTTTGACGCCTGATTCTTTCAGTCCGTCGATATTGCCCTTGAGATTTTCCAGGGTGCCTATGAGCTCTCCGCCGCGTTGCGATATCAGCATTTCCGCACCCTCAGATTTGAGGATATCCAGATCTTCGGCGACTCGGAGGGATTTTTCATTCAATGCGGATATGTTCGAAAGTATTTCCGGAATCTCTCCGATGGCCGGAGAGATATGTCCGGCGATTTCGGAAAGAAGCGCCATTCCGGAATATCGGAATTTGGCCGATATGCCCGCTACGGATCCGTAGATGTTGGAAAGCCGTCCGGCGATATCGCCGGTGTCCAGATTTTCCGCCGATGCCCGGATGGCGGGAATCTCCGATTGGATATTCCGCATATCGCTGAAAGCGCTTTGCGCGAGAAAGGCTATGAGGATCGCATAGATGGAGGCTGTTCCGGCTATGACCAGTGATGATCGCTTGAGGTATTTCCTGAATTTGGGATGGAAATCAAAGCGGAAATTCAATTCTGCCTTGGTTGGCGGAGTTATGAATCTGGTCGTATAAGCAGGGCGTTTTTTCGGCTTGCGGATATCGCGCAAAGTTTTTTTCGGTCTGGAGGCCGGTATGTTTTCCATCGGATTATATCTTTAAAATACCATTTAAAGCCCATTTTCCCAATCAAAACAGTGGATTGCCGGGGGTTGACTGAAATATGTTTTTTATACTATACTAATTAGCATTATGATCGCACAAGCAGTATTGCCGAAAATTAAAGCAGGCGCCACAGTGAAAGTCTTCGAGAAGGTCAAAGAAGGCGACAAGGAGCGTCTTTCCCAGTTTTCCGGGCTCGTTTTGGCCAGAAGGCATGGCAGTGAGATGGGGGCTTCTTTCACTGTCCGCACCACTATTGCCGGAGTCGGGGTGGAGAAGGTTTTCCCGATCAATTCACCGGTCATCGAGAAAGTTGAGATCGTCAGCTCTCCGAAAAAAGTCAGCCGGGCCAAGCTCTACTATGTCCGCGACTTGTCAAGAAAGCAGACCCGTCAGAAAATGGGTTCAGCTCAATAGATATCAGGAACAGTCCGCCGCCGGCGGGCTGTTTGCTTTTAAGGGGTAAATTGATTTACAATTTAAAAAGTAAAATGCCCAGGTGGCGAAACGGCAGACGCACTACCTTGAGGTGGTAGCGCCGAAAGGCGTGGAGGTTCGAATCCTCTCCTGGGCACAAATTAAAATAACGGCTTTAGCCGTTATTTTAATTTTGTTCTGCATGGTTCGAACCAGCCGCGCCACGTATCAGGAAAGGTGGAAACCGAAGGTGTCCCAGACGGGGGTCGGGGCGCGGCGGAAAGGTTCGGTGAGCGAGCGGGCCGTCCGGCCGGCCGCGAGCGAAACCTTGAATCCTCTCCTGGGCACAAATTAAAATAACCGCAAAGCGGTTATTTTATTTTGAAAACTTTTAGTTTATTCATTGGTTGTAATTTATAATGACCAAGAAAAAAATTCTGGTGACCGGCTGCGCCGGTTTCATAGGGAGTAATTTCGTCAGGGGTTTCCGCCGGCAGTTTCCGGAGACGGAAATAGTCGGCCTGGATGATTTTTCCACCGGACGGAGGGATGCCGTTCATCCGGACCTGATATTGTATGAAGGATCGATTCTGGACGGAAAACTCCTGGAAAATATATTTAAAAAGCACGGGCCGGAATTCGTCTTCCATTTTGCAGCCCTCCCGCGCGTTTCTTATTCGGTTGAAAATCCGGTGGAGACCAGCGAGGCGAATATCATAGGGACCGTCGCACTGCTGGATGCCGCCAGGAAAAATGGAGTGCGCAGATTCATTTATTCCGCCTCTTCCTCCGCTTATGGGGGCGCGAAAATCCTTCCGACCAGGGAATCTGAGAATGCGCCTGATCCGAAATCTCCTTATGCGGCCCAGAAATATGCCGGGGAGATTTTCTGCAGGATTTTCAGCGGGCTTTACGGGATGGATACGGTATCGCTCAGATATTTTAATGTTTTCGGGCCTTGGCAGTATGGTGATTCCGCGTATTCAACGGTTATCTCCGCATGGCTGGAATCGCTTTACGGGTTTACGGATCTAAAGCCATATATCGACGGCGACGGTTCGCAATCCCGGGATTTCTGTTTTGTGGATAATGTTGTGCAGGCGAACATCAAAGCCATGCAGTCTGTAGAGGATTTTGAGGGCGAATTTTTCAATATAGGAAACGGCGAGCAGGCTTCGCTCGGGGAAGTGAAGGAGCTGATCGAGCAGTTTACCGGAAAAAAATTCACTCCTGCTCCGAGACCGCCCCGCGTCGGAGATGTCCATGATACGCTGGCCGATATTTCCAAGGCCGGAGAACATTTCGGCTATCGTCCGGAAGTGAGCTTCCGGGACGGTCTCAAAAAAACCATCGACTGGTTTGATTCGAGGGTCTCATAAATCAGAAAATCAGCGGGTTTTTGCGAGTACGAAAGTGATGATTTTTTTCGCCTCCGCCGATTTCAGGGTCCGGACAGCCTCATTCATGGTTGCGCCGGAAGTGAAGACATCATCTACGAGGACGATATTTTTTCCGGCAATCAGCTTCGGATTTTTGATTTCAAATGCTCCGGCGATGTTGATTTTCCTCTTATCATAATCTTTCTGTTCCGCCTGAGCTTCGGTTTTCTTTGTGCGTGACAGGATGCCAGGCTCCATTTTCAGTCCGAGAATATCGGCTATTTCCACAGCCAGCAGCTCCGCCTGGTTGAATCCTCGCTCTTTCAGCCGCGAGGGGTGGAGAGGAATCGGAATCACCAGATGATTGTTCGCGGTCAGTCCTGAATTTTTCACATATTTTTCCAGGTATCTCCGGATCTTCAGGGACAGAGACGGCCAGCCGCGGTATTTGAGCTGCCGGATGACGCTTCTAACCGGGCCGTCGTATTTAGTGGCGGCGGCAAGAAGATAGGCGGAATTTTTATGGCAGATTTTCCGGTTTTCCGGCAGGCGGGCGCCGCAGACGGAACAGAAAAGTGTCGTGTGGATTATTATATTATTTTCACATGAGAAACAGAGCCAGGATTCCTTTTCGGATTTCTCAAGACCGGTTCCGCAATGGAGACAGCGCGGAGGGAAAAGGAGATCGAGGAATATTTCTTTTATGTCGGTCAGGGTTTGTCGCATGAAGGCCTTTCTATTATATAAGCGTAAATATTCTATCAGAAATTTATGATATAATAAAGCTAAGAAACATTCCGCCGACCGACATGCTGTCAATATTCAAAAAATTCATCGCTTCTAAAAATTATCTCGGAATCGATATCGGCACCACTTCCGTGAAGATGGTGGAGCTTAAGCATACGGACAGCGTCCTGGAGCTGGTCAATTACGGATTTCTGGAAAGTTACGGCCATCTTGAGCGCCTGAACAACGCCATCCAGACCAGCACGCTCAAGATGCTTGATCAGGAAATCATCGAGCTTCTGAAAATCCTCATCAAAAACAGCGGCGTGAAGACGAATGACGCCGTCGCTTCCATCCCGGCCTTTTCCGCATTCACTACGCTTCTGGAAATTCCGGTGATGTCCAAGGAAGACATGGCCAAGACCATGCAGTTCCAGGCCAAGCAATACATTCCGCTTCCGATTTCCGCCGTGACCATTGATTGGGTGAAGGTCGGGGAGAGGACGGATGCGCAGGGAAATATAATCCAGCAGATATTGCTTGTTTCAGTTCCGAATGAACAGATCCAGAAGTACCGCGCAATTTTTAAAGGCGCGGGATTGAACCTGACCTCGCTGGAAATCGAAGGATTGAGTCTGGCCAGAGTCCTGACTGCGGATGAAAAGCAGACTGCCATGATCATTGATATCGGTTCCCGGTCCACCAGCATTTCCATCGCCAAAAACGGCTATCTCAAATTCGTCGGGCAGACTGATTTCGCCGGCGGATCGCTGACTCAGACCATTTCCGCCGGCCTGAACATCCGCGTCCGCCGGGCGGAAGATCTTAAAAAGCTGCGCGGCCTGAAAGGCACGGGCGGAGAGTACGAATTGTCCACGCTTATGCTTCCGATCCTCGATGTCATCATCAGCGAGGCTCAACGGGTTAGAAATAACTATGAAAAAGGTTATAATGATAAGGTGGAGAAGATAGTGGTTTCCGGCGGCACAGCCAATATGCTCGGGATAATCCAATACATCCAGGAGCAGATGGGATTGCCGACAGTGAAAGCCAATCCATTTTCCCAGATCCGCTATCCATCGGCGATGGATCCTCTGGTGGGGGATCTCGGTCCGGAATTCGCGGTGGCGATCGGGCTCGGAATCAAGCCGTTCAGCTAATAGAATAAAAAATGCCTCAGCAATTCGTTCAAAACCCAATGGACCAGTTTGAATCAGAGCGCCTGCCGGTCGGCTGGCCTTGGCGTTTTTTCATGGTCTCTTTCGTGATTTTTCTGGCTTCGATCCTTGTCTATCTCGGCCTTGCTTTCGGCTACGAGCCATTCCTGGACAGTCAGATACAGAAAGTTGAAGATGAAATCAATGCCAGGGCGGCTTCGGTTTCAAAGGAAAATCAGGATAAGTTCATCCAGGTCTATTCCCAGATGATAAATATCAAGAGTCTTCTGGATGCTCATATTTTTCCCTCAAGCGTCCTGACGCTTCTTGAGCAGAAAACCCATCCGAGAGTCTATTTCATCGGCGCCAATCTTAAATCAGCGGAACGCGAACTCGAATTGGACGGATCGGCCGCAAATTTTTCCGCTCTGGCCGAACAGCTTGAGATTTTCGCCCAGACCAAGGAAATCGAAAGATACACCCTCAGCCAGTCGCAGCTGACCGGAGACATGGTGCAATTCAAAGTTGCGCTCAAACTCAGCCGTAATGTTCTCAACCCTCCTTCATTATGAAACCTTCGGTAAAAAGAGCTTTGAGTCTTGTTCTGTCCGCCGGCCTTCTGGTCTCGGCGTTGGCGGTTTATGCGACCCTGATAACCGGAGAATACGCCATGGTCCAGGACCTGCGCGGAAAACTTGATGCGAAAAATCAGCTTCTGGATCTGGAAGCCCGGGCCGTGGAACAGGTCAATAATCTCATCGTGAACCTGAAGAGCGTGGATAATATCCGCGGAACCCTTTTTGAAATCCTTCCGGAGACCGAATCATTCTCATCGGTGATGTCCCAGATAAACGCCCTCAGCCAGGTAAACGGTCTCACGCTTCAGGGTGTCGGCGTGAGCTATCTTCCGATCACTCCGTCTCCAGCCAAGCGTTCTTTCGCGAAAAATATCGGAGGCATGAGGCTTGATCTCAAGTTTTTCGGATCGTATTCCGCCGGAAAGGATTTTCTGGCCAGTCTGGAGCGCAATCGCAGGATAATGGATGTGAAAAATATGAAAATGGAATCCGCAAGCAAAACCGGCCAGGACCTTTTGAGTTATTCATTGACAGTCGACACTTATTATCAGGCTAAATAATCAAATTTTATGGCAATAGTCTTGGAAGAAAAACAAAAATTCAACTGGAAAGCATTGCTGATATTTTTATCGGTCATCGGTTTTCTTTTCGCGCTCGCATACTTCCTGTTCTTCGCCCCTGTTCCGGTCATCGAGGATATAATTCCGCTGAATATCCGGTCCACGACCGAACTTTCCACGGTTGAATTCAAGCCGGGGGATCTGACCAGCAATAAGACCTATCAGTCCCTGCGTCCGTCCATCGGTCCGGCGGTCGTCACCCAGGTTGGCAGGCCGAATCCGTTTATTAAATTTTAATCCCTCACCCTTGAAGGATAGGCAATTCAAACGAAACTGGTTCAGATGATTGAAAATCAATATATAACTTTACGATATGAATATCATAATTAATTGCTTGAAGAATTGCGGAAGCTTCGCAATCCTTCAAGGGTGAGGGATGGATGACAAACAATTATTAGAAAATCTGGTTTCCTCCGGTCTTTTGACCGAAGAGGTCGCCAAAAAAACTCTGGCAGATGCCGGCTTGCTCGGGAAAAGCGCCGAGGATGTCCTTTACGACCGCCATCTGGTCGCGGAAGAGGAGATCGGCAAGATTAAAAGCAGGCTTCTGAAGATTCCGTTCAAGCGCATCAATCTTGACGAGATAACCAAGGATCTCATCACTGCCATTCCGGAAGAGACCGCCAGGACTTACAAAGTCATGCCATTATCGAAAGCCAAGGATATGCTGGTCATCGGCATGGTATATCCGACTGATCCGCAATCCCAGGAAGCGCTCCGTTTCGTTGCCAAACAGCAGAAGATAAATCTCGGCGTCTATCTCATAACTCCGGGAGATTTCGATCTCGCGCTTCAGAAATATTCGCCGTATAAGGATTCCGTGGACGCCGCCATTGCGGCTCTGAATGTCCGGCCTGGAAAGGGCGGGCAGGGCGGCCAGAAGATGGTCCAGTTGGAGGCGGGTGTGACGGTTTCCGAAGAAGCTCCGATAATCAAGCTGGTTGCGTCGACTTTGAAAGAAGCGGTCAATCAGCGCGCATCTGACATACATATAGAACCTCAGCGCACTTCGATGAGAATCCGTTTCCGCGTGGACGGCGATCTGAAGGAAATCAGCAAGATGCCGATCGAACTTCATCAGCCGATAATTTCCCGCATCAAAGTGCTTTCCAATCTTAAGTTGGATGAGACGCGCGTTCCTCAGGACGGACGTTTCCGCAGCGTGGTATTCGGACGGGATATCGATTTCCGCGTGGCCAGCTTTCCGACTCCGGCAGGGGAGAAAGTGGCGATCCGCGTCCTTGATCCGAGCACGGGCCTTAAGACTCTCGATGATCTCGGTCTGATCGGGAAAAATAATTCGATCGTCCAGGAGGCGATAAAAAAGCCGTTCGGCATGATAATGATCACCGGTCCGACGGGCTCGGGTAAATCCACCACGCTTTACGCTCTTTTGCAGCTTCTCAATGATGAGGCGTCCAATATAGTCAGCCTTGAAGATCCGGTGGAATATTTCATCGATGGCATAAACCAATCCCAGGTCCAGCCGGAAATCGGATATGATTTCGCTTCCGGACTCCGCCAGATTCTCCGTCAGGATCCGGACGTAATCATGGTGGGTGAGGTGCGCGATGTGGAGACCGCCCAGCTGACTATCCATGCCGCCTTGACCGGACATATCGTGCTTTCGACTTTGCACACAAATAACGCCGTCGGCGTCATTCCGCGTCTTCTGGATATGAAAGTGGACAGCTTCCTCCTGCCTTCTTCTTTGAACATAATGATGGCCCAGCGCCTTATTTCCAGGCTTTGCCAGAAATGCAAAAAACCGGAGGCGATGCCGGCGACAATGGCCGAGGTGGTCAGGAAAGAACTGGAAAAGATCCCGGCTGATTCCCGTCCGAAGTCCAAAGATCTCCAGATCTGGCATTCGCCGGGTTGCGATGTCTGCAAGAATAAGGGTGTGATCGGGCGGTTGGCCATATTCGAAGTGCTCCGCATGACTCCGGAATTGGATAATATCGTCACCACCGGCATGAGCGAGCAGAAAATTATGGAAGAAGCCAAGCGGCAGGGGATGCTGACGATGCGCCAGGACGGAATTTTGAAAGCTTTGGACGGTCTCGTCGGAATGGAGGAAGTTTTGCGTGAAACTTCCGAGATATAGACTGCGCAATTTTTCCGTTTGAGGTATAATGAAATCATATGGCTGAAGCAGGATCTTATCGCGCAAAATTGAATGAATTCTTACTTACCGCCGCAAAGCAGAATGCGTCGGATTTGCATCTGGCCGTCGGGCGCCGCCCGACTCTCCGCCTGGATGGAGTCCTGATCGGTCTTCAGAAAGAGGCGATCCTCACTCCGGAAATGATGGAGGGTCTGATCGACGCCATGCTGACCAAGGAACAGAAGGAAAAATTCCTCCAGGAAAAACAGCTGGATTTCGCCTATGCGTTTGAAGACAAGGCCCGCTTCCGAGTGAACGTATTTTTCCAGCGCGGCTACATGGCCGCGGCTTTGCGCCTGATTCCGGCCCAGATCAAAACCATCGAAGAGCTCGGCCTGCCTCCGATTCTTCACGATTTCGCCCGTCTTTCACAAGGATTCGTCCTTCTTGTCGGACCGGCTGGGCATGGAAAATCCACCACTTTGGCTGCGATTCTTGATGAAGTGAATCATCAGCGTACCGATCACGTCATCACCATCGAGGATCCGATAGAATATCTTTTCGTCCAGGATCGCTGCATCATTTCCCAGCGCGAAGTGGGAAACGATGCCCTGGCTTTTCACGACGCTTTGAAAACTCTTCTCCGTCAGGATCCGGACGTGGTCATGATCGGTGAAATGCGCGACCGCGAATCAATAGCCACGGCCATGACCGCCGCGGAAACCGGCCATTTGGTCTTCTCCACTTTGCATACAAATTCCGCTTCGCAGACCATCGACCGTATCATTGACAGTTTCCCGGCCGATCAGCAGAGCCAGGTGGTTTCCCAGCTTGCCGCGACTCTGGTCGGAATAGTTTCCCAGCGCCTTATTCCGAAAATTGACGGCGGACGCGCTCCGGCCGTGGAAATCATGCTTGTGAATTCCGCCATCCGCAATCTCATACGCGAGCGGAAGACTTATCAGATAGACCTGGTCATCGAGACGAGCATGCAGGAAGGCATGATGACTTTGAACCGTTCTCTTGCCGATCTCATCCGTAAAAAACAGATTTCCCTTGAAAACGCCGAGCTTTATTCCTTGAATCCTTCCGAATTGAGGATCCTTCTTGAAAGAAGCTAATATCTTTTTCAGATGAAATTCCAATATACGGCGAGAACAAAACAAGGGGATCTCCAGACCGGTTTTGTGGAAGCGGTCAACCGGGAGGCTGTGATAAATATCCTGACCGGACATGAGCTTTTCATCATGTCCGTGGAATCGGCTGAAGCCTCGAAGTGGTATGATCCGTTTTTGAATCTTCTGAACCGGGTCAAAGCCCAGGATCTCATGATTTTCACCCGCCAGTTCGCTACGCTTCTTGATGCTAAGATTTCAATCGGCGATTCCCTGAAGAATCTCTACCGCCAGACCAGGAATCCGATCATGAAAGAAGTGATTTCCGAGATTTCCGCGGATATCGATTCCGGACTCCTGCTTTCCCAGTCCATGGAGCGGCATTCCCAGGTATTCTCCCAATTTTATGTGAGCATGGTCCGTTCGGCGGAGGTTACCGGCCGGCTTGAGGAGGTCATGGGTTTCATGGCTGATTATCTTGAAAAAGAAGTCGGGCTTCTTTCCCGGGTCCGCGGCGCCCTCATTTATCCGGTGGTCATCATGGTACTTTTCGGGGTTGTTGTCGGAATAATGATCGGAGTCGTTTTCCCTCAGCTTGAACCGATCTTCGCTGAAACCGGAACCGATCTCCCGGTAATCACACAGATACTTCTCGGAACCGGAAATTTCGTCGCATCCTGGTGGCTGGCGATCCTGATAATTCTCGCGGTCATGATAGTCGTGCTTTATGACTATACTCAGACACAGGAGGGCAAGGTGGTATTGGACGAACTCCGTGTCCGTTTGCCGATAATCGGGGATATGTATAAGAAGCTTTATGTCGCCAGGTTCGCTGAATCTTCCGCCGTGCTTATCCGGGGAGGAATTCCGATAGCGCAGTCGCTGGAGATTTCCGGCCATACGATCGGCAGTCTCATCTATCGTGATGCGCTTCATGAAGTCGCGGAAGCGGTCCGCGGGGGTCAGCTTATGTCCCAGGCATTGGCCGATCATGAAGAGTATTTTCCGGCACTCGTCCATCAGATGGTAGCGGTCGGGGAATCCACCGGAAAACTTGAGTCCCTGCTTTCCCGGGTTTCCAATTTTTATACGAAAGAAGTGGATAATACGGTCGCCAATCTTGTTGAGCTCATCCAGCCGGCATTGATGGTCGTCATCGGTGTTCTTGTCGGCGTCCTGTTCGCTGCCGTTCTCTTGCCGATATACAACCTCGCTCAATCCTTCTGAAGAAGGCGGATATGTTATAATTCAGAGAGGTTAATATCATTATAAAAGATAAGAAAAGTCATGAAAATTTCAAATAAAAAAGGTTTCACATTGATTGAAGTGCTTATCGTCGTTTCCATCGTCGGTCTTTTGGCTTCTGTAGTGCTTGTCGGTCTTGGCGGATTCCGCGCCCGCGGCCGCGATGCCCGCCGGGTGGCAGATTTGAAGTCTCTCCAGAACGGTCTTGAATTGTATTACGCAAGGAATAACTCCTATCCGGATACTCTGGACGCGCTTCTGACCGCCAGCATCGGAGTCACTAAGATCCCTAAGGATCCGGCAACCAATTCCAATTATCTTTACAGTTTCAAAACCACCGATCATCAGGGCTACTTGATAGCTTCCAGGCTCGATGCGACCGCCGGTGACGCAATTTTCCAGGACAGCAATCAGGAGGCAGTGATCGGAAATTATACTGGAACTGTTTCCAGCTGCGCGGCCCCGTATTATTGCGTTTCATTCTAGTTTTTCGGGCATAGCATGACAATATTCACATTTTCAGCGCTTTTTGTATTGGGACTTATTTTAGGGAGCTTTCTGAATGTGGTGATTTTCCGGTATCATCCGGAAAATTTTCTTTTTTCGCCGGCGCCTCTGCGCGGGCGTTCCAAGTGCCGGGATTGCGGCAGGACTCTTTCCTGGTACGAACTTTTTCCGCTTTTAAGTTTTCTCATCCAATTCGGACGCTGCCGCTCCTGCGGAGCCAGGCTTTCCTGGCAGTATCCTCTGGTGGAATTCCTTACCGGAGTGATTTTTCTGACTCCTATTTATTTCTACAGCCCGATTTCTCCGGCTTATTCGGTCGCAACCGGATTTTTCTGGACTTTCATTCTAATGCTGTTTCTGGTTCTGGCCGGAATAGATTATCGCTGGTTCATAATTCCGGACGAGTTGAATGTACTTTTGGCGATTTCCGGACTTGTGAAGATCGCCTGGGATGACTTGTATGGTGATTTCGGTATTTTCTCCGGAGCTTTCATCGGAAGTTTTTCCGCTTTGTTCGGATTGCGGGAAAATATATGGCTGAATCATTTTGCCGGTGCCGCCGCCGGACTGGCGATCGTCGGACTCATAATCTGGCTGACAAAGGAGCGGGGTATGGGCTGGGGGGATTTCAAGCTTGTCGGCGCATTAGGAGTCATTTTTGGATGGCCTGATATCATATTCCTGTTGGCTTTTTCCTTCATCATCGGATCTGTCTATGGCCTTTATGTCCTCGCAACCGGAAAGAAAGGGATGAAAGACTCGGTTCCGTTCGGACCGTTTCTGGTTTTCGGATCCCTGGCCCTGATATTTTTCGGGAATGACATCCTCCGGTCCTATTTCAGCATCTTTATCTGAGGGATTCTCACGCTGTTTTGTGGTAAAATTCAATTAATGGAGAAGAATCAGTCGGCAAGATCGGGTTTCACTCTGATTGAAATGTTGGTGGTGATAAGCATCACCGCCCTTCTTTCATCTGTGCTGATAATCTACAGCCGTATCGGAGAAAGGCAGATATTGCTTTTTCGCGAACAGGCTAAGATAATAAATATGATTTTGAAATCAAAATCCCTCGCTTTGCAGACATATGTCAGCGGTGAGAAGACCTGCGGCTATGGCGTTCATTTTGAAGCTCCGCGGTCCGCAATTCTTTTCAGGGACCTTTCAGACGATTGCTCCGCCTCCGATAACGTCTATTCCGGCGCAAGTGAGGATTTTGAAAAGCTCAGCCTGGACGGTCTGATAAGTTTTTCCGCAATCGATTTCACGGATATACTTTTCATTCCTCCTGATCCGCAAGTTCGTCTGAATCCCGCTCAATCTTCCGGAAATATTTCAATAAAAGCCATAGACAGCGATGCGGTCGTAAAGGTCAAAATAAACAGCGCCGGTCAGGTATCGGCCGGATGATCATGAAAAACAGATTCCGGAAAGGACAAATGATGGTTGAATCCATGATCGCCCTTACCATTGTGATCGGCGGCTTGCTTGGAATTTTCACTTTGACTTCCCGGTCGGTCAGCCTTAACCAGGTCATAACCAGCCAGTATGTCGGATCGAATCTTGCGGCAGAAGGGGTTGAGATCGTTAAAAATATCATAGACAGGAATGTTCTTCAGGGGCGGCCTTGGAATGAGGGGATTGTTTCCGGAGATTATGAAGTGGATTATTCATCCCGTTCTTTAAATCCATATACGGGCCGTACCATGCTTCTTGATGTTGCGAGCGGATTGTACCAGTATTCAGTCGGCAATCCGACCACTTTTTTGAGGAAGATAACCCTGAGCGCCGTTTCGGCGGATGAAATCCTTGCCCGCTCTTACGTTTCCTGGACCACCAGGGATGGAGCTCAGTTCAATGTCGATCTGGAGGATCATTTTTTCAATTGGAGATGACATATGATAAATCACGAATCTAAAAAACTTGCCGGTTATACTATCGCGGAAATGATCGTAGCTATGGGTATTTTTATAATCCTCCTTTCCATCGCTTCTGGTTCTTTCATCAGGATATTGAGGACTCAGCGCGAGACAGTGGCGCTTCTCGCGGCTAACGGCAACGCCAGTCTGGCGATGGAGCAGATTTCAAGGGAGATAAGGACCGGCGGCGGATTTTCAAGCGTCGGCGGAGAATTGCATTTCACGAACGCGAAGAATGAGTCCGTGACTTATCGCCTGAATTCATCTACCGGCAGGATAGAGCGCAGCCCGGACGGGGTGACCTTCAGCGAGATAACGGCGGATAACGTGAGGGTGAGCAATCTTAATTTTATAATTTTCACCGGCGGTCCGGGAGATCAATATCCTGTAAGGATAACCATCGTCCTTCAGGCCAGCCCTTCCGTTTATCAGACCGGAAATCCGGCCGTCAACCTTCAGAATACTATAAGCGCCAGGGTTTTAAGCAGTTAGTTTCATTTGACAAAAGGTATTTATTGTGCTATATTTTCATACGTAGTTTGAAAATCTGATATCCCGAATCGGGAGGAGAAAGATATGAGGAAGATCCTCGTGTCGTTGTCGTTGTTGCTGATCGGATTCGCCCAGGCTGCCAAGGCGGAGGTGGGGACGTCGATCGGGGTCCGTTCCGGGATCTATATGTCCCAGAACTCAATCAACGGCCAGAAGTTCACGTCTTCGCATCTGGCCTATGACGTGGACTGGTTGCGCCATCGCAAGACGCTGACGTGGGGTCTCGGCCTGAGGAAGCGCGAGGCGGATTCGTCCGTCGGGAAGCTGAGCTTCACGGGTATCGACTTCCTGATCGGCTACTATTCCAATAAGGGGAATAAGAACCGATTGGGATTTCATGGCGTTTTCGGCGTCGGCCCGGGTTCGATGGCCGGGGTCGGCAACGGATACGCACGCGGCGGAATCTCCACTCATGTGGAGATGCGCGGCGGGTTGGATCTGGTGGTCATGAGGGCGTCTTCGGCTCCGGCCGGCAAGACGCCTTCGGCCATGGTCCTCACGATGGATCTCGGCCTGGACGGCTTGAGCCATCGCATCCGGCCGGCTTCAGCGCCGAAGGGGAGCGAGAAAGTCTCGACCACTACGGGAAAGGTGCTGTCGCTCGGCCTCCGGTACGACTTCTGATTGTGCCGGAAACAGCCCCGCATGGAAACATGCGGGGCTTTTTATTTTGAATAATAATCGAATTGAGTTTAGAATTAACTCAAATGGTGAATTTCTCTGAAATAAAGAAGATTTTCGAGTTCGTGACAAATAATGCGAATTCCTATTTCTATAAGAAAAAATATTCCGGATTTGGAAAGCTCGAAGAATCGAATTTTAATGAACTGCCTTTTCTGACCAGGGAAGAGCTGCAGTCCATTCCGGTCAGGAGCAGGATTTTTGTTCCGGCCGGCGAAATCGATTTCGTCGCCTATTCATCCGGCACGACCAGCAATAAACCGCTGATAACATACTATTCAAATATAGAAAATTACAGATTTAATCCTTCCCTTGGACTTGGCGTAAAGAAGATTTTTTTTATTTTTCCGCCGATTAACCGTCATTTCAGCCATACTTTGGTTCAGCAGTGTCTTGAGTCCGGCAGCGGAGCCTATCCGATATTCGGCGATTTTGTAAATCTATCAAACAGCGCAGTCATCGCGAAGGAGTGCGAGATTGATTCAATATATTCTACTCCCACCCTGGCTTTTCTTTTTCATGAACAACTGACAAAGTATTATGATGTCGGCCGTATAAAATTGGTCGGACTTTGCGGGGAGGCGCTTTCCGATGCCCGCCGGGCGCAATTGCAGGAGATTTATCCGAATGCAAAGATCGTAAATCTTTATGCCGCATCTGAAATCGGACAATTCATACTTTATCCTTGCTCTGAGCTCATTGATAAAAATCTGGAACTTTTCCACCCGCAGGAGCCGCTTTTGGCAGCTGAACTTATCGACGGCGGCGAGCTTGTTCTGACTTATGCCGCTAACAAGGCGATGCCACTTATACGATACAGGACCGGAGATATGTTCGAGGCGGCTGATCCTCAATGCGGTTGCGGTAAAGAGACCTTGCGCTGGCTCGGCAGGGTCAATTCCGACATCATCCGCATCGCCGGATTGGAATTCAAGGTATCCGACTTGGAGGAGGCTCTGAGGCCGATTTCCGATCTGGTTGGCGATTCATATCAGCTGCATTTTTATCAGAATAAATCCGGAGATTCCATAGTTACCGATCTAATCATTGAGCTCGCGATGCTGCAGAATGAGGTCATAGAAAGCCGAGTATTGGATAGAGTCATCAATTATTGGCGCCTGAGCTCAAGCGCAACGCTTAATGACGCCATAGGGCGCGGATTGATTTCAAAGCCGGTTGTCAGATTCGTAGAGGAATTTTCAATGAAAACGGAGAAGCGAAGAAAGCTTATAAATCATATCTGAGATGGTCTATATCTTATCACTATTGTCTTCTTTGATGTTATGGGTAATTTTTAAGCCTATTGATTGGTGGTGGCTGGCGCCGTTTGCCCTTGTTCCATTCGCATACATTCTTTTTGCAAAAGACAAATTTTCCCTTAGTCAGAGCATGATTGCCGGTTCGATAATCTCCCTGTTTTTTTCTATCGGAATGTCGTTTCCGGCATTGACGCAGTTCCATTGGTACGCGCTTGCTGAAATTTTGACAATAATGATGCAGCTTTTGTGGATTCCCATAGCTTTGCTTGCGATATTTCTTGGTTCATTCGCTTCCTGGCTTGGAAGGAAGTTCCAGGACGGTTCTCTTTGGGATGTTGTCTTGTTTGCCTCTGTCTGGACCGGAATTGAGATTATCAGAAGGTCTATATTCATGTATTTCGATTATGGATTGTTGGGATATTCGGTTCATGCCTTGCCCTTCGCCATGGAGTTTGCCGGTATCGGAGGCGTATTGCTCATTTCGTTCTTGATTGCATCCATTAATGGATTCATTGCCAGGATAATTTATAATCGCGGGATCAAATACTATGAACTTAAAACGGCATGCGGGCTTTTGGTCTTTCTTTATCTTATTTTTTTGATGAATCATATATATTTATATGGCGGCGACGATAATTTCCAAACCGTTTCAATTTCAATGATTCAGATCAATGAGCGTAAAAATCCTTTTGGAAAATTCGATCCGGAAAAAAACTTCATATTATCGGAGCGTACGCAAAACATCATAAAGGCCGCAGCTTTGCAGAATCCGGACTATCTGATTTATCCATTCAATATTGTCGGAGGGATCCTTACGGATGGATCCGATGTCGAAGCTCCTCCTGATTTGATTAGCGGGACATTCAATGATTTCGGAGGTTGGTTGGCTACATTTTTGCCCCAGAATACCCGCTTTGTAATGTGGACGAATACAGCCCGGTCCGGAAGCGGCATAACCGCAGAGATTAATTTTTGGACGGGCAGGTCTATTTCCGCATTTTACAATAAGCGCACCCTTTTCCCATTCATAGATTTTACTCCTATAAGTGTTCAAAAATTAGGTGTTTATACCACGCCAGTTGATTATATCCCAGGAGAGCGGGATCAGATTGCAGATATTGGCGGAATTAAGATAGGTAACCTGATTTGCTCTGAACTGAACCTTTCTTCGCTTGCCAGTTATGATGCCGCAGGGGCGGATATTATTTTTGCGATAGGATCGTCAGCTATTTTCCGCGACAACATCATGGGTGACAGGAATCTTATCTTAGCTCAATTCCGCGCTGCGGAAAATAATATTCCGATAATACGATCAGATAGAAAAGGTCCGTCGGCGGTGATCGGTTCCAGCGGAGAAGTTTTATCCTCTATGCAATTCGAAAAGGAGGGCGTATTAAGATATGATATGCCAATTCGGAAAAATCATCGTCGGACGCTCTATGGAATAACTGGCGATTGGTTGATCGGGGGAATGTTATTCCTGGCATTTCTTTACCAGATTTTAGGGAAGAGGCGATTGACTCGGTTTTTATAGTCGTTGTAATCATCCCCGTATACAAATAAAAGGTTTTTTTCCTCCGCGCGCATACGGCAGCTGATTATCGGGATAAAAAATATCAGACCCGAAGCAAAAGCAATCGGACTTAAAAAGATTAAAGTTGTTCCAATCCAGATGAGAATCTGACCGAGGTATGCCGGATGGCGGACAAAGGCGTACGGTCCACTTTTCAGGAATGGGTAATTGGATGCAACGGATGTCGTTACCGCCCAAAGCCGGCCGAGGATGGCGGCTGCCCAGATTACGACCGCTGTTCCGGAAAAAAGCAGGAAGTATCCGATCAAAGACCAGGTGGAAACCCAATTTACGGAAATTGATTTTTCCAAAGTCGGCGGCGATATCCAGAGAATGGTGTAAAGAAATGTGAAGTAAATGATCAATGCGGCGGAAGTCAGGTTCGATTTTCCTACAAATTCCGGCTTCGGGTCGTTTTTATGATTCAGTCTTATGAAGACGCTTGCCGCCCAAATCACTAACCATATTAAAAGTGTGCTGATTTTTGCAAATGTCATGTATATATTATTAGGCTTACAAATGTATTATACTATATTTGAAAACTTATGAGAAATAATGCGAGACATAAAGTTATTATTGATGGCGGCAGTCTGACTATCGATAGATTTGTCGATATTGTTAAAAATAAATCCCGCGTAGAGATTTCTGCTGCGTCACTAAAAGCGATATCTTCTTCTAAGAAATTTTTAGATTCGGAAATTTCTTCTGGGAAGCATGTCTATGGCGCGAATACCGGCTTCGGAAGCAATGTCGGATTCCAGATTTCATTTGAAGATCTCGCAGAGCATCAGCGAAAGCTGATTTATTCGCTTTCGGTCGGAACCCCGCCGTTTTTAGATGATGAGCTTGTCAGGGGATTCTTACTTGCGCGATTGAATTGTCTGGCGAAAGGTTATTCCGGAGTCCGTCCGGAAATTGTTTCGGCGATAGGTACGATGCTTAATGAAAATATCCTGCCTTTCATTCCAAGGTACGGATCACTAGGTGCGAGCGGCGATCTGGTCCCATCTTCCGGACTCGGTCTTGCTCTTATGGGATCGGGATCTGTGAAATTCCGGAATGAGGTTGTTTCCGCGCGCCTTGCTTTGAAAGCGGTCGGGATAAAACCGATAAAATTTCAACCCAAGGAAGCATTGGCCATTGTCAATAATACATCTGTCATGACAGCGATGGCTCTATCTGCAACGGATGATTTTGGATATCTGCTGGATGTCTTTGCAAGAGCGGCCGCATTATATGTTCAGGTTCTCGGCGGACTCATCGACCCTTTTTATGAAGAGCTTCATATCTTAAAAAATCATTCCGGTTCTATAAAAGCAGCGGAAAAATTCAGAAAATTATTGAGCGGAAGCCGCTTGATAAAAGTCAGCAAGAACATACATGGGAAATTACAGGATCCTTATTCCATCCGCTGTTTGCCGCAGATGGTCGGCCCTCATTATGAGCTATTGGATACTATAAAACTCTGGATTACTGATGAGCTTAATTCTGCGAATGATAATCCGCTTATTGATGGCAGTAAAGGCAAGATATTGCACGGCGGGAACTTTTCCGGGTTCTATGTCGGAATCGGGATGGACATGATGAAAATTCTGATCGCTCATCTGGCCAATATCGAGCAGACTATGATCGACAGGGTTTTAGACCACGAAAAAAATAACATTCTTCCGCCAAGTTTGGCCGTTAAAAAACCAGGGCTGAACAGCGGGCTGAAGGGGGTCGGCATATCCGCAGGTTCCTATTATGCAGAATCCATACAAAGAAGCTTTTCTCATTCCCTGTTATCCAGGCCATTTGAGTCCGGAAACCAGGATATTGTAAGTTTCGGAACTTTGGCTGCAAGCGCGGCATGCGATCTTATAAAATTAAATCGAGAGATTCTGGCCAGGATGCTGATCGTGCTTGGGGCGGCAGCTGATATCAGGGGTGTCGGGAAATTATCACCGGAGGGAAAGAAGTTATATAAAAAAATTCGTTTATTTTCAGTCAGGGCAGATGAGGATCGGTTGGGAATTTCTTCTGAAATCAGTAGGATTATTTCCGGGATTGAAGGGCGTAAAATTTAGATTTGCAGATTATTATGTTATAATAAGTTAAAGGTCAAAATTAATTTCAATAATATGATGAATAAAGAACAAATTACAAATCGAACAGGGGCGGTTTTATCAGTTGGAATTTTGCTTATAGCAACCTCGATGTTCTTGCAGAAGACATTGGTTACGATTAAAGACGCATTGAGCGACAGCGGCAAGCTTCGCCAGACTGTCGATCGCTGCAATGAATCCGGTAATTCCAATGACCCGCATTTCACCGGGTGCAGCAGTATTTTATAATTTAAATCTTTTCAGATTTAATTAAAAAATGTACAAATCCATTTCCAGTTTTTTAATTATCACCTTGGCTGTTTTTTCTTTCCATGTTCAGACGGCAAGGGCGGAAATCATAGTTGATATCGTAGATGCGGTAGTGGATACGGTAACGACGGTTGCCGACGTCATTATTAATGAAGTTTCTATTATTGTTGACGTTGTGGCAATAGTGGTTGTCAGTGTGGTCACTCTCGGATTATGTTCTCCTGCCGGACCATGCAGCGAGGTTCTCGACCCATTTGTTGACGATCTTACTTGCAGGAATGTAATCGGCGCAAATGGAGAAATCTTTATTGATTGCGACGGGAATGGCAATCAGCTTCCTGGGTCAGGCGGTCCCGGTTCAATCGCCGGCTCGCTTTCAACTCTTTCCACATCCGGCGGGTCTCAGACTTGCACTCAAGTCTATCTGTCCGGAGTGAATCCACAGGGTCATAATTGGGCGCTTTTGCGGGATGGAGCTATCGTAAAACAATTGACCCCTTCCGATACTTCCTATACAGATACCGGACTTACGCCTCATACGAATTATTCCTATGTCGTCCGTTTGCCGTATCCGGCCGAGTCCGGGTTTACGACTTCTGATTCTGCGCCATTGGATGCCTACACAAAGTGCCTCCCGCAGTGCGGATTCGGAGTGGATACTTCCAGCATCGCGGAATTCAGCTCTACTAATTTGCGCTGGAAGTGCATAAATAATGATCCGGGCATTGATGTCGGGAGCTGCCGCATTACTGATTCGACAGGCGCATTATCTCAGGCTGTCGATGCAGTTTCAGGAGAGCTATCAGTTTCTCCGACCGCGGATACTACGTATACGCTTCAATGCACCAATATCGACGGCCCGATATCTATTCCGCAGAACATCAGTGTTTTCAAGCCAGGTATCAAAGAAATCAAGCCGTAAAATATTTTCTGAAAAACTGCCCCGTTTCCGGGGCAGTTTTTATATGATGAAAAATATTTTATAATAGTCATATGGATATATGCGGAAATAAAAGCGGGCAGGTGATGCTGGTGACTGTCCTTGCGCTGTCCGGGACGCTTCTGAGCGCGACGGCCATCGCCGGTTATCTGATGCTTAATCAGATCCGGCAGACCACCGATGTCGTCAATTCCACTAAGGCTGTCTTTGCCGCGGATTCCGGATTGGAATGGCGCCTGTTCAAGTTTTTCAAGGCCGATGATCAGAAGTGCCTTGAATGTCCGGACGGCGCGCAGTGTCCGGCTCCGGAATTGGGGAATGGCGCCACATATCAGGCAACCTGTGTTTCGCAGATAGCCGGCAATACGGAGACCGTGAATATCCAGTCCAAGGGCGTTTCTTTGCGGAATGCCCGCGCTTTTGAACTTTCCTTCACCAGGGAGCTGCCACCGCCTCCTCCGCCGGCTCCGCAAGCGCCATAAAATATGCCAGGCAGCAGATCTGCGGCGAGAATCTGATTTATCCGCCCTACCGACTGGCATCAAAGATAGGATAGTAAATAATAAACAGTATAAATAATTAACAATAAGTCAGATTCTGCGGATAAACACCGCAGGCTCTCACCACCTGGTATGACAAAGCAGGAAGCTAAAAATCGAATTGAGAAGCTTAAAAAAAGCATCGAGCATTACCGTTATGAATATCATGTCCATGACCGGTCGCTCATCTCCGATGCCGCTCTCGACTCCTTGAAAAAGGAGCTTTTTGACCTGGAGCGGGAATTTCCGGACCTGATCACTTCCGATTCTCCGACGCAGAGGATCGGCGGCGAGCCGCTCAAGGAATTCAAAAAAGTCCGCCATGAGACGCCGATGATCTCCTTCAATGACGCTTTTTCCGAGCAGGACATGCGCGACTGGCTGAAACGTCTGGAAAATTATCTAGTCCGGCCGCTTAGGGAATCTGACCGGACTTTTTATTGCGAGCTGAAGATCGACGGTCTGGCAATCGAGCTCCGCTATGAAAATGGAGAGTTCGTCCAGGGCTCTACCCGCGGTGACGGGCAGGTTGGCGAGGATGTCACTCAGAATCTTAAAACTGTTGAGGCAATTCCACTTAAATTAAAAATTGAAAATTTAAAATTTAAAATTCCCCCACAACTTATTGTGAGGGGCGAGGTCTTTCTGACAAAGAAGGAATTTGAAAGGATGAACCGCGAGCAGGAAAAATCCGGCGGAAAAACCTATGCGAATCCGAGGAATGTGGCCGCCGGATCCATCCGACAGCTGGATCCGAAGATAACCGCTTCCAGGAAGCTTGATTCATTCCAGTACGACATAGTTTCAGATCTCGGGCAGAAAATACATGAAGACGAGCACGAGATGCTCAAGTCGTTCGGATTCAAGATAAACCGGCACAACCGTCATGCCGCGGATCTGGAAGAAGTTTTCGAATTCCATTCTTATTGGGCAAAGCGCCGGGAACAGCTTCCTTATGAAATCGACGGCATCGTCGTCATTGTGAATGATAACCGCGCGTATGAAACCGGCGGAATTATCGGGAAAGCACCGCGTGCGGCCATCGCTTACAAATTCGCCGCCAGGGAAGCGACGACTGTCGTGGAGAATATACAGGTCCAGGTCGGCCGGACCGGAGCGCTCACTCCGGTGGCTGTTCTGAAGCCGGTTCCGGTCGGCGGGATAACCATCAGTCATGCCACCTTGCATAATGCCGATGAAATCGCCCGTCTCGGGGTGCGCATCGGGGACACTGTCGTGGTCAGCCGGGCCGGGGATGTCATTCCGAAGATTTCCAAAGTTTTGATCGAGCTGCGTCCGCGACGAACGAAAGAATTTTCCATGCCGAAAAAATGTCCCGTCGACGGTTCGCCGGTGATACGGGACGGGGTGGCTTATAAATGCGGCAATAAAAATTGCGGAGCCAGAAACCGGGAGAATCTCTACCATTTCGTATCCAGATCAGCTTTCAATATTGAGGGAATGGGTCCGAAAATCATCGACCGATTTCTGGACGAAGGCCTGATTTCCGACGCGGCGGATATTTTTCTGCTGCAAAAAGGGGATATAGAGGCGCTGGAAAGATTCGGGGAGAAGTCGGCGCAGAATATAATAGACGAAATCCTGATCCGTAAAAAAATCTCTTTGCCGAGATTCATTTACAGTCTGGGAATATTGCACGTAGGCGAAGAGACCGCAAGGGTTCTGGCGGAAAATTTCAAAATCAAAGGCCAAAATTTAAAAATCAGCGAATTATTGAAGCAAGCCAAGGACTGGAGTTTGGAGAATCTTCAGAAAACTCCGGATATCGGTCCGGTCGTTGCGAAAAGCATCCATGAATGGTTCGCCGATTCCAGGCACGCTGGATTTTTGGAAAGGCTTGATGAAGCCGGCGTGGAGATAGAAAGTCCAAAGTCCAAAGTCAAAAGTCAAAAGTTATCCGGAGTGTCTTTTGTGCTGACTGGCGGGTTGGAATCCATGTCCCGCGATCAGGCCAAGGAAAAGATCCGTGAGCTCGGTGGCGAAGCGAATGAATCGGTATCCAAAAAGACTTCCTATGTGGTGGCCGGAAGCGAGGCGGGTTCCAAGCTTGAGAAGGCCAATAAACTCGGAGTCAAAGTTCTCAGTGAGAAGGAATTCATAAATCTATTGTCAAAATAGTATTTTTGTGTTATAGTTTATTTCAAGCTGTTTAACATCATAAACAAATGGGGGAATCATGAAGACTTTTGTGGCGTTGGTCGTCTGGCTTTCGATGGCGGCGGTGCCGTCATTCGCTCAGGTTCCGGATCGGGATGAGAGCCTGAGGTCCGTTCTGCGGGAAGAGCTGATTGTCGCCTTGCTTACGAACGAAGAGATCGTCGCCGGTGATAGGAATGATCTCTTCACGTCGCAGGTCGTGGACAAGATCAATAACGGCAAGGAAGTTTCCGAGGACGATCTGGATATCGCCAGGAGATTTTGCGAGAGCACTCTCGTGTTCATCGGTACTCCGAAGCTTCGCAAGAAGATGGTCGCGAACATGATGAAGAGCGTGGACGATAAGATTGAGCAATGGGCCTGGTCGGGCGGTTCGGACGAAAGATACTTCCGGGCGAGGCGGATGCAGGCCGCTCTCAGGCGAAGGTTCTCGAGCCTTCTGGAATTCAGAGCCGAGCGATCACGGCGCTTCCTCGAGGTTCTTAAGACCCGCCTTTGAACATCATGGCGCCCCGACTTTGGTCGGGGCGCCTTTTCTTTTAATAATCGCGATCTATTGCTATAATTTTTACATGCTGACTAAGAAAGACTTGGAACATCTGGCTTCTCTGGCTCGTATCGAGCTGAAAGGTAGTGAGGAGGAAAAACTCCAGAAAGATCTCGGGAGCATTTTGGATCATTTCAAAGAGCTTCAGGCGTTGGATACTTCTGATGTCGTTCCGATGACCGGCGGCACTTTTCTGAAGAATTCGCTCCGTGAAGACGCAGTCAATGAAAATCTCATGGGCAAGGGGCCAGGGGCTTTTCCGGACAGCCAGGATGGGCATCTAAAGGTTCCGCCGGTTTTTAAATCATGAAAAATCTCCATAATCTGACAATTAAAAATTTCCATGAAGGCCTTTTGAACAAGGAATTTTCCGCCCTGGAGATGACCAAGGAATTTTTCGATTGGATCAAAGAGCGGGATGTCGAAGTGGGGGCTTATCTGAATCTTCTCAAGGATTCGGCCGTCAAACAGGCTGAGGCCGTGGATCTGAAACTCGCCAAAGAAGAAAATATCGGAAAAATCGCCGGTGTTCCATTGGCGGTCAAGGATAATATGGCTATCGAGGGGACGCCGACAACCGCCGGTTCGAAAATCCTCAAAGATTATGTCGCGAGTTACGACGCCACTGTCATCAGAAAACTGAAGGATTCCGGCGCGGTATTTCTGGGAAAGGCGAACCAGGACGAATTCGCCATGGGTTCTTCAACGGAGAATTCCGCTTTTCAGCTAACAAAAAATCCGCATGATCTGACCCGTGTTCCGGGCGGTTCTTCAGGAGGTTCGGCTGCGGCGGTGGCGGCGCATATGGCTCTTGCTTCCCTTGGCTCCGATACCGGAGGATCCATCCGCCAGCCGGCCGCTTTTTGCGGAACAGTCGGTCTTAAGCCGACTTACGGCTCGGTATCAAGATTCGGGTTGATCGCCATGGCTTCCAGTTTGGATCAGATCGGTCCTTTCACCAGGACTGTCGAAGATGCGGCGATTCTGTACAATGAAATCCGCGGTTATGACAAAATGGATGCGACCAGCGATCCGCGGGCGGATAAGGATATTTCCGAAGAGCTTCTCAATCCTAAGCTGGAAAAGATAAAATCCCTGACCGTCGGAATTCCGGACGAATATTTCATCGATGGCCTGGACAGCCGGATAAAAGACCGGATTGATCAGGTGATAAAAAGCATCCAGGGTCTCGGTCTGAAAACCAAACGCATAAGTCTTCCGCATACGAAATACGCTCTGTCCTGCTATTACATAATCATGCCTGCGGAAGTTAGCTCCAATTTGGAAAGATTCGACGGTATCCGCTACGGAAC
>Ga0209514_10000966_pt1 | contig 54028 bp, 54 predicted proteins | sample Subgrocontami58m_FD_187452 | JGI IMG/M metagenome (GOLD analysis project Ga0209514, IMG submission 187452) | Subsurface groundwater microbial communities from S. Glens Falls, New York, USA - GMW37 contaminated, 5.8 m (SPAdes) (version 3) | ecosystem: Environmental > Aquatic > Deep subsurface >... | reverse complement strand
TGGCAAACGCAGATCACTGCAAGTGCGGCGCACTTTGCTCCTTCAGTAACAGTCGTTGGACGACGAGGCGACGCTGCATGGAATGGACGTCAGCGGACGGCAAACAATGCGGCTGGATGGATCAACGCGATTGACGCAGGAAACCCGACTACAGCCCCTGACTCTGCACAGGACTTCCCGTTTGAAGTGGTGGGGGCACCCGTTGGAGCACCCCCGGCGACCGAAGCATGGACCGACCACGTAACATCCGCGATGCGCGTAAGCGTAACGAACGAAGGCAACATTGGCTCGTTGAACGCGTTCGTGGGAACAGGTCCGGGCAACGGCTTCATGTTCAACCCGGTGACCTCTCTGGGACAGCGCTTGTTCGAAGGCGCTATCATGGTTGGGCTTGATTCCACGCGCGTCTCCGACGGTGCGCGGACTGCAGCTCAAGTGTTTGACGCGGATTTCAAATTCCTCAGCAATCTGGATTCATCGGCATCCTCCGGCATACGGCGAGTGATCACAACGGCATACACTGATTCACTTGCAGAAACACCCTTTAGGGTTCGAGTGAACCAGCGAACAGTAAGCTGGGATAGCGCGGGAATCAACAACTTCTTGATTGTGGAGCTTGATCTCGTCAACACGTCAGCCACAGCATGGACCTCCATGTATGCCGGCGGCTTTTTCGATTGGGATGTGGTCCCGGGTACCGGAGAAGATCGAGGCAGCGTTGTTCTTGATTCCACCAACACAATTCCAGGTGTGAACAGTGGCAACCCGTTTGCCTTTGATTTGTTGGAGTTGCATCAAGGGACTGCGCCCAACAGTTGGATGGGTGTGGTACCGTTAAACGAAGCTCACTTCCGTGGCCGCCGTATTGCCATTTCGAGTAGTGAAGTTTATCCACCGCGTATGACCAATGGCGATAAATGGCGATACATGATTTCCAATCGCGCAACCAACCCGAACGGTGACGGAGGAACAGCGCAAGATCATGCGCAAGTATTCGGACTAGGACCTTACAGTGTAGCAGCAGGAGCAACGAAGCGGGTAGGCGTCGCTATGGTGGGCGGCACGTCGCTGCAGAACTGCGTCAATGCTGCTCGTACCGCACAACGCTTCTGGGTACAACGCTTAGGGAACATACTTATCCCTACCAGCGTGAAGGATGTCGCAGCGGGAATTCCAGAGTCGTTTGATCTGGCTCAGAACTACCCGAACCCGTTCAACCCGTCGACAACAATTCGCTATGCGTTGCCGGAAGCGGCAAACGTAAGCCTGAGCATCTACAACCTGCTCGGACAGCGAGTTGCCGAGTTGACGAATGAAGTGCAAAGCGCAGGCTTCTACAATGCAGTGTGGAACGGTCACAACCAGGCAGGCTCACAAGTTGCAACGGGCGTGTATTTCTATCGCATCGAAGCAACACCTGTCAACGGCGGCGCCCGATTTACCAGCTTGAAGAAGATGCTATTGTTGAAGTAATTTCTTCTTGCGTAGAGACGTAGCCCGCCAAAGGCGGATCTTCGACAGTGCTACGTCTCTACCGTTGTTGTTTGGCTCTGTCCAACAATGTTGGGCAGAGCCTTTTTGTTTTTGTAGCATGCAGATGACCGTCACCTGCCTTGGAATACGCAGCGAGGTGACGGTCATCTTCCTTATTTGAGATGGACTCCACCCTTGCCTAAAAAGCCTTGTGAGGTGGAGCCTATCACCTGGCCTTTTTGTTCTTGTAGCATTTTGATATATTGTTGCCAAGCTATTCCCCTTCTTCATTCTACAACACAGATATTGCCATGAAGCCAACAAGATTTCTCATCGTGTTCCTCGCTCTCGTGCCGGGATACCCGGCGCATGGCGCAACCCCTGAAGCCGTTTACATTCACGAAGGATTTAACGGAACCGGGATACCTGTCGGTTGGAATCAAGTTCGCCTTTCAGGAGTGCAGGCTTCATGGAGTCTTGTCGGCACGGGATCGAACCCGACCGTTCCTCCATATGCCGGAACAGGTCAGGCAAAGTTCAATTCATTCGATGCAGCAGTTGGCGAGCAAGCGCGGCTAACAACGCCGGTAATCAATCTTTCATCCTCGACCGATCCGTTCCTCACATTCTGGATGTATCATGATGACGAGTATCTGAGTGCGTTCGACTCACTCTATGTAGAAGCGTCAACAACGGATAGTGTAAGCGGACCCTGGACAACTCTTGCAGGCGTTCGAAGACCCCGCACGGAGAACCGGTGGATCAAAGAGGTCATCTCGTTGTATCCCTACCGCGGGGCAAATCGTCTTTTCCTGAGCTTGCGCGGCGTGAGCAAGTACGGCAACAATATCTTCGTGGATGAATTTCGAGTCGCCGATTCCTCATTTCACGACATTGGAACAAACGGGTTGTTGTTCAATGGACCGCAACTTCAAGCACAACAATCTCCCTCACCACGCTCTGAGGCAACTTCATCAAGAATTGTTTCAGGAAAATCCGAACGCACTGAGGACATCTCTCCGTCTATAATTCGCGTGGGCGCAGATTCTCCTTTAAATATCGGTGCAATCATACGGAACTACGGGACGTTCACGGAAAACTCGTATAGCGTTTCTTGGCGAATCGACTTGCAACAACAAACTCCTGTTGCCGGACGACCAATCGCCGCTCGCATCGGACGAGATACACTAACACTCACGTGGTCAACGCCCGTCGCCGGTGTGCATTCTCTCACTGCCTGGACAGTGCTTTCCACCGACTCTACGCGAACGAACGATACAACGAGGCTCACGTTTCAAGTTCTCGACACCGCAACAGTCTTTTATGAATCTTTCAACGGTTCAGCGTTTCCTCCGCCGAATTGGGTTGTCATCAACCGGGACGGCGGTGCGCTCGCGCCCTGGTTCCGCGGTGCAGACACGTCGGCATTTGTTCCGTTTGAAGGGAGCGGCTTCGCTGCAAACAATTTCCAGCGGGCAAACAGCGGCTACCTTGACGATTATCTGATCTCCCCACCGATAACGGGCGTTGGACAAGTGGGGCGAGTTGATTCACTCGTCTTCTGGGCTCGTTCCATGAATAATCCTCCTCCAGCCATCAACTTTCCCGATTCGTTGATGATTCTTCTCTCAACAGGCGGAACAGATACATCGAGCTTCACAACGCTGCTCGACTATTTCGCTGTGCCGAAGTCCGGTTGGACGAGAAAGGCGTATCGGCTCACGGGCCGCGTCCCCACAAACTCAACTGTCCGTGTTGCATTCCGGTATCTTCTCTACAACGTGCTGCCCACAAGCGGAAGCGGGGATTTCATCGGTGTTGACGCAGTGCAAGTCGTGAGACCATTGCCCACGGCAGTCGGCGATAGAGTGCAAACTCCCACATCGTTTGCGCTCGAACAGAATTATCCGAATCCGTTCAATCCAACGACAGAGATCAGATTTCAGATATCAGTCCAAAGGACTCCTTACGGAGAAGTCAGAGGTCAGAGATCAGAGGTCAGTCACATGACGCTGAAGGTGTTCGATGTGTTGGGAAGAGAAGTGGCGACATTGGTGAATGAAGAGATGAAGACGGGAAATTACGAGACAACATTCAACGCAGCTGGCTTGTCAAGCGGCGTGTATTTCTACAGACTGACAACGTCCGGCGCCACGCTGACGAAAAGGATGCTGTTGCTTAGATAGTGCCATTTGGTGAACGAGCGGCATTCCTTGCTCGTATGAAAAAGCCTCAGAGGAATTCTCCGAGGCTTTTCTGTTTCCATACCAATGACTTGTTATGATTCCTTGATTGCAGACCTGATGATTGAAAGTCCGAGATCAAGCTCTTCCCTGCTTACCGTTAACGGCGGACGGAAGCGAATTGAGCGCTCGCCGCTCGGTAAAATGATCAATCCTTTCTGCATACAGAGATTCCGAATTTTTGTTCTGACTTCCGGAGTTACAACATCAAATGCAGCGTACATGCCAAGACCGCGAGCATTCGACACAACAGAAGGGAATTCTGCGGCAAGATTCTCCAGCTCTTTAACGAGATGCGAGCCCATGACGCGAGCGTTCTCGACGAGATTCTCTTCCTCGATGATCTCGAGATAGCGCTGTGCGCGCACCATGTCCACAAGATTGCCGCCCCACGTTGAATTGATTCTGCTCGGAACCTTGAAGACATTCTCTTGCACTTCATCAATCCGTTTGCTGCAGAGAAAACCGCAGACCTGCATCTTCTTGCCGAACGCGATCATATCCGGCTCGACAAAATGTTGATGCCCCCACATCTTGCCCGTTAAACCGATGCCTGTTTGCACTTCGTCAATAATGAACATCGCGTCGTTCTCATCAGCAAGCCGGCGGAGCGCCCTGAGGAATTCGCCGCGGAAGTGGTTGTCGCCCCCTTCGCCTTGCACAGTCTCAATGATGATGGCAGCAATATCATCGTTGTTGCTGCGGAACGCTTCCTTAATCTGATTGACGGCAATCTCCTCTTCACGAATCACCCGCGCAAGATTCTCTTCGTTTAGAGGGAACGTGATCTTCGGATTCAGTACGCGGGGCCAGTTGAACTTCGGGTACAAATCCGTCTTCACCGGATCGGTATTCGTCATTGAGAGTGTGTAACCCGTGCGACCGTGGAAGCACTGTTTGAAATGAATGACTTGCGTTCCCCGTTCTTCTTTGTACCCTTTTGCAAAGTTCTTCCGAACCTTCCAATCGAACGCCGCCTTCAGTGCATTCTCGATTCCGAGTGCGCCGCCTTCGATAAAGAACGCATACGGTAGATATGACGGAATCGCAACACGCTCGAACGTCTCAAGGAAGTCTGCTTGCTCGGCAGTGTAGATGTCCGAGTTCGACGGCTTGTTGACCGCAACGTAGGCGAGCTTCTCCAGAAACTCCGGAGTTGTCATCTTCGGATGGTTCATACCAACCGGCGACGATGCAACGAACGTGAAGAAGTCGAGGTAGCGTTTGCCATCCTTTGCATCGATAATGAACGAGCCTTGGCTCTTTTTCAGATCAACAACAATATCGAACCCATCAACCAGCATGTGCTTGGCAAGCGTGGGCAACACGCGTTCCGCTGGAACATGGGTTCTCGTCGGCGTCATAATTTCTAATGACATAGTAATTCTCCTTTTTCTAGAATGATGTGAGTAGAAAGAATGACTGACGTTGAACAAGGAAAGTTTTTTCTTTTGTCAAACCCCTCACCCTTTCCGAAGGAATCCCTTCGGGAAAATCCCTCTCCCAAAGGGAGAGGGACTTTGAGGGCTTTAACGAAAACAATAAAGCCCTTCATCTCACGCAACGCCAGTGAACAACTACATACCGTCGGCAAGACGGCACATCATCTTCAGTCAGAAGAATTCGTTATGCTCGTATAAACACATCAGTATGGCTTCGTGAATTCGCATAGTATTTTTTGTAGAGCGATTCGCTGAATCGCTCACTTAGTACGTTACAATTGCATCTTCACAGACAAAGCACGGATTCTATTCACCACGAATGACGCGAAAAGAACACGAATGCACACGGATGTTTCTGAAGTTCTAAGCGCTATTCGCGCAAATCCGTGTATGTTTCCGTGTTCATTCGTGGTGAATTCTTTCATTGCGTCTCTGCCGCGTTAGGAAACAAGATACACTTTAGTAGTTATCAATTTGTGCGCGCTGCAACCCGCCGCTGTAATCTATGTACACGGTCTTCCATTCCGAGAAGAAATCATACACAGCCCAGCCGCCTTCGCGGTGACCGTTGCCTGTTTGCTTCACACCGCCGAACGGCATGTGGGCTTCAGCTCCGATTGTCGGCGCGTTGATGTACGTGATACCTGCTCTGATATCGCGAATCGCACGAAATGCGCCGTTCACATCTCTCGTATAGACTGACGAGGATAAACCATATACCGTGTCATTCATAATCTTAACGCCTTCATCAAGCGACGTTGTCTTTATGACGGAAAGAACAGGACCGAAGATTTCTTCCTTCGCAATACGATGTTCAGGCTTCACGTTGCTGAACACGGTCGGCTTGTAAAACCAGCCTTTCTTCAAGCTTGCGTCTTTCGGAATCTCGCCCCCGGCGACAAGCTCTGCACCTTCCCGCAATCCGATGTCAACATACGACTGAACAGTCTTACGCTGACCCTCATTGACACACGGGCCAACGTCCACATCTCTCTTTAAGCCGTCGCCAAGCTTCAGCTTCTCGACTCGCTTGACGAGCATCTGCAAGAAGTCATCGTGAATCTTCTCGTGAAGAATCAACCTGCTTGTTGCTGTGCAGCGCTGGCCAGTCGTTCCGAATGCGCCCCACAGAACGCCATCAAGAGCTAGGTCCATGTCAGCATCCGGCATAACAAGCTGAGCATTCTTGCCGCCAAGCTCGAGCGATACTCGCTTCAGCGTTTGACTTGCAACTTCAGAGATTTTCTTTCCGACTCCCGTTGAACCGGTGAAGCTGATAAGGTCAACATCAGGATGACTGACGATTGCCATACCGACTTCGCCGCCACCACCATGCACAATATTGATGACCCCTTCAGGCACGCCGGCTTCGAGAAGAATTTCAACAAGCGATGTTGCGGACGCTGGAGTGTCCGACGCCGGTTTGAACACAATAGTGTTGCCGCAAAGCAACGCGGGGAAAATCTTCCATGTCGGGATTGCCATGGGGAAATTCCACGGCGTGACAATTCCGGCAACACCAACAGGAACACGAATTGCCATATTGAATTTGTCGGGTAATTCGGACGGAACCGTGCGACCGAAAAGTCTGCGACCTTCGGTTCCTGCGTAGTACGCAGTGTCAATTCCCTCTTGCACATCACCGCGAGTTTCAGCGAGAACTTTTCCCATCTCTTGTGTCATTTGCCTGGCAAGTTCTTCCTTTCGTGCGACCATGATGTCGCCGACTTTGCGGAGAATATCGCCCCGCTTCGGCGCAGGTAAGAGGCGCCATGACTCAAATGCTTTGCGTGCAGCCTTTACTGCCTCGTCAACATCTTCTTTCCCGGACTTTGGAAAGACACCAAGCACGTCACCCCAGTTTGCAGGATTCCTGTTTTCAAATGTTTGACCTGACTTTGCTTCAACCCATTTTCCGTTAATGAAGTTTTTGAATTTCTTTGCCATGTTGTCTTTCTCTGTGTTTATCGTTCTTTGTAAATCTTGCTTCGATGTGCAATCTCTCTAACCGTTATCAGGCGTTCAGAATGGGAGACGAGATAGACTACGCGAAAGTCACTTACTCGCAGTTTGTAATGATGCTTATACTCTTTTCCTTTGAGGGCTTGGTGTCGAATAACATTTGCATGTAAAGCCACCTCCTCAATTTTGCGTTGAATCCTACCAAGTATAGTCTTGTCGATTCCTTTGGTTTGTTCTTCAACAGAACCCTCATACTTGATAGCGTAACCGCTCACTTGAGGATTCTCGACCAGAATTCTTCGTGGCTGATGAGTCGCTTCTTGTCAACAGGTTTTTTTAGACGCTTTGCAACTTCGGGTCGTAGCTCCAATCCTTCGTCTGGATCGAATAGAAATTCCTCAAGTGCCATTTCTACGAGTCGAGATTTCGATTTGTCTTCTTCCTTTGAAACTCTTGCGAGTCGCCTCGCAATTCTATCGTTCACCCTTGCTGTTATGGTCTTTGCCATGGAATTTCCTTTTGTGTTTATCGTTCTTTGTAAATCTTGCTCCGATGTGCAATCTCTTCGATTCGAATCAGCTCTTCACGATGTGAAATCGAATAAACAACTCTGAAGTCGCTGACTCGAAGTTTGTACTTTCCCTTGTAACGATTCCCTTTCAGTGCCTGATGACGAATCTCTTTTGCATCCAGAGCAATCCAGTCAATCTTCCCTCTTATATCAGCAAGAACAGTTGCGCCTATGTCGTCATCAACTTTGTCGTCGAAGATGACTCGATACCTGGTCATCGTTTCGCTAGAAGCGCAGTTGAAAAGCCTGAACCGCAGAGAACGGAGAGATCGCGGAGAAAGGATCCCTTATTTTTTATTCCGATTCTTTTCTCGGCGGTCTCTGCGGTTAATTTTTTTTTCATGGGTTTTCGACCGTGCTTCTAGAACCTTTGACCAGAATTCATCCTCGCTTATGAAGCGTCGTTTGTTCAGAGGCTTTTGCAGGCGCTTTACCACTTCCGGCCGAAGCTCAAGACCCTCATCAGGGTCCGGCAAAAATTGTTCAAGCGCCCATTCAATCAACTGTGACTTTGACTTATCTTGCTCCTTAGAAGCCTTAGCAAGACGCTTTGCTATCTTGCTGTTTATCGTTGCCCGTATGGTTGTACTCATCGGTACATCCTTCCTGATTATGAAAGACCAACTCGTCCAAATATGTAATCAACGTTTCGAATACTCTTCTTCAAATCAAACAACTCTTCAATCGTCTCTTTGCCAAGCACTCGCACGATTTCAGCATTGGCGAGCAACAGGTCTTTGAAGTCCTTTCCCGTCTGCCACACTTCCATTGCCGATGATTGAACGATGCTGTACGCATCCTCGCGTTTCATTTCTTTCTTCGTCAATGCAAGCAACACCGACTGAGAAAAAATCAACCCGTGTGTTCGTTCTAAATTCTTCATCATATTGTCTGGATACACCAACAACTTGTCCAGGACATCCGTCATGATGTTGAGCATGTAATCGAGAAGAATGCAACTATCCGGAATGATAACCCGCTCAACAGACGAATGCGTAATATCCCGTTCATGCCAGAGCGCAACATTCTCCATCGCGGCCATTGCATTCCCCCGAAGCACTCTCGAAAGCCCGGCGATCCGCTCGCATGTAATCGGGTTGCGCTTATGCGGCATCGCTGATGAACCCTTCTGCCCCTTCGAGAAATATTCTTCAGCTTCAAGCACTTCAGTTTTTTGGAGATGACGAATCTCCGTCGCAAACTTTTCGAGCGAACTGCCAATCACGGCAAGAACAGACATAAACTCCGCATGTCTATCCCGCTGAAGAATTTGCGTCGAAACTGGTGCAGGCTTCAATCCGAGTTTTTCGCAAACATACTCTTCAACTTTCGGGCTGAGATGCTCGAACGTTCCTACAGCACCGGAAATCTGACCAACGGAAATTCTCTCCATTGCAGATTGAAGTCGTGCGATGTTTCTTCTCGTCTCGTCATACCAAAGCGCGAGCTTCAGACCGAACGTCGTCGGCTCAGCGTGAATACCGTGCGTTCTGCCGACCATGATTGTGTACTTGAATTCCTTTGCCCGCCGCGCAAGTACAGCCTCCAACTTCTTCAAATCATCCAGCAACAACTCACCCGACTGCACCATTTGCACAGCAAGACACGAGTCGAGAACATCCGACGACGTCATGCCGAGATGCATAAACCGCGCTTCAGGTCCGACATACTCGGCTACGTTCGTGAGAAATGCAATCACGTCATGCTTCACTTCCCGCTCTATCTCGTCAATCCGCGCAACGCTGAACGATGCCTTCTCTCGCATCACTCGAACAGCATCTTTCGGGATAACGCCCAGCTCTGCTTGTGCTTCGCAAGCGAGCAATTCAATTTCCAACCAAATCTTAAACTTGTTTTCGTCTTCCCAGATTTTGCCCATTGCCGGGCGAGTGTAGCGCGTAATCATTCGTGTATCAAACGGATTTAGAACAGGGGAGAATTCATACGGAGATACATCTTTCCGTAGAATAATGTACGAAAAAGCGAGGTGAAAAAGAATGTGGCCGAAAAGAACTTAATGTGGAGAAATCTTAGAATCCAACCGCCAAACCTGCATTTAAGCCAAAATACTTCGACGGCGAGCTGGCTGTGTGGATGACGTTGTACGAGCCGGTGAGATTCACACCGAGTGGTCCGACAAGGTAAATTCCAACGCCGACCTGGGTCGAGAATCCAAACTTCAATTCACTCTTATCAGAATATGTGGTTGAATTCGCCGCGATGCCGCGTGTTCGGAGATAATCCATTCCAACAGAAATGCCCACGTAAGGCGCGATAACACTTTTTGAGAGGAGGAACTTAGTCCCTATCTGAACGGGAATTGAAACGAACTTGTACTCGTTGTTCGGAGGAAAGTCGACGCGAGGTCCCCACTTCACATAACCGGCGGAACCTGTAAGAGCCATACGTGAGGTGATGAAATGCATATACGTACCCTTGAGGCCGAAACCTGTTCCTGCAGCATCACGAAATGATTCGGTCGGCTCCGCAACTTCCCACTGGAGAGAGAAGAATGATTGGGCGAATGATTGACCCTGAACAACCAACAATGCAAAACAGAACACAACGAACTTCTTCATACGCTTTCCCTTCGATAGCTCAGTCGTTTCTATAAACATTTCGCCCCTACGGGGCTGTAAATGCATCTCAACTCCGTTAGGAGTGAAATGTTTATAGAACTTATTCCTTCCCTCGAGAATATAGCTCCGGTAGGTCTACGACCCCGTAGGGGAGCGGCATGAAATCATGGTCGTGCGTAACATCAGTTAGTAAATTAGCAATTGAGCTTTCATGTCGAGCGCTTCTCCAACTTCAAACTCAGCTCAACAGCCTTTCTATCACGATACACTTTGAATTTCAACACGTCACCAACACGAGCTTCCTCTAAGATAGAAACCAGTGTCGATTGGTCTGCGACTTTTTCGCCGTTCACTTCAAATACAATGTCGCCCGGCTTGAACCCCGCTCGCTCGCCGGGGCTTCGGCGGTCAACATTACTGACGATTACGCCTTCCGTTTTGTCAAGACCGAAATACCGAGCAACACGTGCATCAACATTTTGAACTTCAAGTCCTGTATAGTACTCACGTTCAATCTTTCCACTTCGCTTCAGCTCAGCGATGATGTTCTTTACTCGATTGATAGGAATGGCAAACCCAAGTCCGATGTTTCCTTGATTGGGAGTAAAGATGACGGAGTTCACCCCGATGACTTCGCCTAAACTATTCACAAGCGGACCGCCGCTGTTGCCCGAGTTGATTGCGGCGTCGGTCTGAATCATGCCGCGATACGTTCTTCCCTCTTGGGCTCGAAGGTTCATGTTCGTCGCACTCACCACGCCAACAGTAACGGTTGGCTTGTTGTTCACGTCGAACAATCCAAAGGGGTTACCAAACGCAATTACCCACTCACCGATGATCACATCGTCGGAGTTTCCCAGCTTTATGTACGGCAAGTCTTTTCCATGTATCTTCAGTAACGCAAGGTCTGTTACCTGGTCTGTGCCGATAAGCTCAGCTTTATATTTTTCGCCGTCCGTCATCGTCACGGTAATCTCTTTTGCATTGCCTGCAACGTGGTCGTTTGTAATCACGTAGCCATCGGACGAAATGATGAAACCGGAGCCAAGCTCTTGCAATTGTTGTGTGTAAAGTTGGTCAGGAAAGAAATTACGGAAGAACGGGTCATCGCCCCACGGACTGCGATAACGCAGTTGCCGAACTTCAATCACGTTGATGCCAACAACCGCAGGACTGCATAGCGCGACCGTGCGAGTGATTGCATTGCGACGTGACGTTGAAACACTTGCCGCGACTGAATCCCGAGCCTGCGGGCCATAAGCGGCAGTCGTGGCTTCAGCTTCAGTGAACGGCGCATCAACATATTCCGGATTCGATGGCTTATCATTGCCGTTGTGTGAGGTATGACCGATGCTGTAGCCAATCAATCCACCAATAAGAAGAGGAAAAAGCGCTAGTCCGAACATAAGTTTCTTATTCATTGTTTCACATCCTTTCTGCTCTTACGAAGAACCCTTGATGAAGATGCGAGCCGACAGGTTTTTTTTTGATTTGCGAGATATTCTCTCACGGGTTCAACTAACCTGGCAAGAATAACCAGAACGAGCACAACAATAAAGATTCTAAACTCCAACGCCGAAGCACCGTCAGGAATAGCCCTGTTTAGCAAGAACTCTGGTGTAAGTAATCCAACCAACAATATTGCAATTGTACCAATTGCATTCCCAACATTTACATCTTTCGAAATCTTATTTACCGCAAACCACATCGCCATCCAAATCGGCACAAACATCCAACCGAGAATCAACATCACACCTGCCGCTGTAGCAAGGCCTCTCCCGCCTTTGAACTTCAGCCACACTGGAAAGGTGTGCCCAACAATCGCTCCGATTCCTCCAGACGCAAGCGATGCGAATTCATTTCCGAACACAATCTTGACAACAAGAACTGCCAACACGCCTTTTAACACATCAACGATGAGGACTGCGACGCCGACAGTTTTCGAGTTCGTTACTTCGTAACTGTTCAACGTTCCGACGTTGCCGCTTCCCGCGTTCCGGATATCAATATTAGATTTCCATTTTACGAGAAGGTAGGCTGTTGGAAAGGCTCCAATCACGTAACCAAGCACTACCGCAAGTATGTGAGACAGCACGACGACATAACGTTATTGATGAAGTGTACTATGAGAAAGAATACTGAAAATCCTTAGGAGAATCAAGGTAATGCGTTGATTCTACACGTCGAAAGGGGTATATTGAGCATGCAAAATTTTCTTTCGTGTTGACGAAAGGAGAACAAGATGGAAACAAACAATACTATTGTCGATAGCTATTTTGGTCTACTACGACATCTCGACCCAGAGATGAAGCGTGAGCTCATAAAGAAATTGTCGGATTCAATAACAACCACACCATCTTCAGAAGATGAGCTTGACTCTCTTTGCGGCGCATGGGAGGGAGAAGAAACGGCGGAAGAACTCATTAAGCTCATCAGGGAATCTAGAACCTTTGACCGAAAAATTGAACCCCTTTGAAAGCTTATTTGCTCGATACAAACATCTGCATCTTCTATCTCAACGATAAGCACAGCATTGGAAAGAAGATAAAGGAAGTAGGAATCGCGAACTGCTTCACTTCGGAGATAACAATTGCCGAACTGAAATACGGAGCAGAATGCAGCAGACGGCGCGAACAAAACAGAGCTTTAGTTGAAGACTTCACGGCAAAGTTCAAAGCTCTTCCGATTTTCGATACGTTTGACATTTACGCGAAAGAAAAAGCAAGATTACGAAAACTTGGAACACTCATCGACGATTTCGATTTGCTGATTGGCTCAACAGCCTTGTTCCATAATCTGGTGATGGTGACAGATAACGTCGAACATTTAGGAAGGCTTGAAGGAATCACAATCGAGAATTGGACGAAGGCAACCGCTTAAGTGAGCCTCTCCCCCCTGTTTGTTCATTCCCTTCACAATCGATTCATGGTCAAACCTGACATCAAAAAACTCCTCCGGCAGTTCAAGCGTGGAAGGGTTTCAGAAGAACAATTAGTCGCTGCCATTACATCGTCAATGGTTGAAACGCTCGGCTTTGCGACGCTCGATCATCATCGGGAGATGCGGCAGGGATTTCCTGAAGTCATTTTTTGTGAGGGGAAAACAGAGAAGCAGGTTGTAGAGATTGCGAAACGCATCGTCAATCACGGAAGCATTCTGCTTGCGACTCGTGCAACAAAAAAACATTTTGCGGCAATCAAGAAAGTAATACCGAATGCTCGCTACAATAAGCTTGCAAGAACGATTAGTGCGAACGAACATCTTGTAAAGCGCAAGGGAAAGGGAATGATACTCGTCGTCACTGCCGGAACGTCCGACATTCCAGTGGCTGAAGAAGCGCTTGAGACTGCAAAGCTGATGGGAAATGACGTAGACTGTCTTACAGACGTCGGCGTTGCAGGCATTCATCGAATTCTCACACAAAGCAAGAAACTTCGCTCGGCTTCGGTCATCATCGTTGTTGCCGGGATGGATGGCGCTTTGCCGAGTGTTGTCGGCGGGTTGGTAGATGTTCCGGTGATTGCCGTTCCAACATCTGTTGGGTACGGTGCACATTTCGGCGGCGTTGCTCCACTCCTCACAATGTTGAACTCTTGCGCTGCTGGAGTGTTGGTCGTAAATATTGATAATGGTTTCGGTGCCGGCTTCGCTGCTAGCACGATTAATAGACATAAACCCTGAGCACTTTTTGCGAAGGGTCTCAATGCCTGAGGCTCAGGGATTCTCTCAAATGAAGAGAATTTTTCTGCTCATGCGACGGCGAGATTCTTCGTTCGCTTCGCTCCCTCAGAATTGGAAATAAGGAAAATGGCAAAAGACATAAGCAAGGTCTGCTACTACGACAACATACTACAGACCATCGGAAAGACTCCCCTCGTCAAGCTCAACAAAGTGACAAAGGGTGTGAAAGGATTGATACTCGCAAAAGTCGAGACCTTCAATCCCGGCGGCTCGGTGAAAGACCGCATCGGCGTTTCCATTGTTGAAGAAGCCGAGCAAGACGGCAGACTGAAACCCGGCGGAACAATCGTCGAGTCAACATCGGGCAACACGGGAATGGGACTTGCACTTGTTGCAGCAGTGAAAGGATACAAGACTGTCTTTACTCTACCGGACAAGATGAGTATTGAAAAGATTCGTTTGCTTCGCGCGTTCGGCGCAGAGGTGATTGTTACACCAACAGCGGTGCCGCACGAATCGCCGGAGAGCTATACCGAGGTCGCAAAGAAAGTTGTTCGCGAAACGCCAAACTCGATTCTTGCAAATCAATATTACAATCCCCGCAATCCCGAAGCGCACTACAAAACAACCGGACCGGAAATATGGGAGCAAACCGGAGGACAGATTGATTACTTCGTGTGCGGCGTGGGAACAGGCGGCACAATCACCGGTACAGGAAAATTTCTCAAAGAAAAAAATTCGAACATCAAAGTTATCGGCATTGACCCGAAGGGTTCAGTTCTACGGGAATACTTCTACACAAAGAAAATCACTCCGCTTCTAAAAACATACAAAGTCGAGGGCATTGGACAAGATTACGTGCCGGGCACATTGGACTTTGAGTACATAGACGAAATGATCGAGGCGGACGATCGAGAATCATTCCTGATGGCGAGACGGCTTACACGTGAGGAGGGCATAATGGTCGGCGGCTCGGCAGGAACCGCGGTCGCGGGCATGATGAAAATTGCTGACCGCTTCAAAGAGAATGATGTTGTGGTCGTGCTACTTCCTGATTTGGGTGAGCGCTATCTTAGCAAGATATTTAATGACGATTGGATGAAGGAAAACGGCTTCCTCCGTCCCGAAAAAATTACAGCCCGTTATGTTCTCGAGTCAAAGGGAAAGGATTTGCGCAAGCTTATCGAAATCGACCCGTTGACGACTATTCGCAAGGCGCTTGAGCTTATGCGCCAAAAAGATATTTCACAAATTCCTGTTCTTGATCGAGGCAAGCCTGTTGGTTCAGCTCACGACTCCGAATTGATGGCGAAAGTGATGGAACGCCCGACGCTTGTTGATTCGCCCGTCAGTTCAGTCATGGAGCCTTCGTTCCCTGCTATCAACATCGATTCACAAATCGAAGATGTTGTAAAGTTGATGACAACGAAGCGAAATTCCGCTGTGCTTGTTGAAGACCAACAGAAGATTACGGGCATTTTGACGCGGTATGATGTGATTGAGTTCATGGGAAAGTGAATTTGATTGCGGATTGCGGATTGTGAAAACTGGTTTCTCAATCACTATATCACTCATAACTTCATTGGAGGATTTATGACATCTGAGGAATTGAAGAAACGAACTAAGGCATTTGCGGTTGCAATCATTAAGTTGGGAGATGAGATACCAAAGAAGAGAGCCGGGGACATCATCTATGGTCAATTACTCCGAGCATCAAGTTCTGTTGGTGCAGACTACCGAGCGGCGTGCCGGGCACGCTCACGAGCAGATTTCATTTCTAAGATCACAATTGTTGAAGAAGAAGCGGACGAAAGCGCGTATTGGCTCGAACTATTTGTTGAGCCGGGATTGATGAAACTCGAACGACTCGCGCCACTCATCAAGGAAGCAAAAGAGTTAACAGCAATCTTCACCTCGTCAGGGAAGACAGCAAAATCAAATCGAGGGTAGGTTGTAAGCTTTTCTCCGAAGGAATCCCCTCGGGACAATCCGAAATCCACAATTCGCAATCCGAAATAATCATAGCATAAACATGGATTATCAAGGCTTCTCCACCAAAGCAATTCATGCCGGACAACCTGCCGAGCCAGTCACCGGCGCCATCATGACGCCGGTGTTTCTTACTTCGACGTACGTCCAAGAAGAACTCGGCAAGCATAAGGGCTACGAGTATTCACGCGTCTCGAATCCAACACGCACGGCGCTTGAGCTGAACATTGCGGCGCTGGAAAACGGCAAGCACGGCATGGCGTTCGGCTCCGGCACGGCGGCGATTGATGCACTTATGCATTTGTTGAAGCCGGGCGATCACGTCATCATGTCCTGGAATGTGTACGGCGGTACGTATCGGATTGCGAAGATGGTGTGGGAGGATTTCGGTTTGCAATTCGACTTCGTTGATACGACGAACTTGCAAAACATCGAGCGAGTCCTTCGACCGAACACGAAAATGCTTTTCATCGAAACGCCGACGAATCCGACGATGGAGATTACCGACCTTGCAGGCGCAGCGGCAATTGCCAAGAAATTCAAATTAATCTCTGTTGTTGATAACACATTCGCAACGCCCTATCTCCAACAGCCAATCAATTATGGCTTCGACATTGTTGTCCACAGTCTCACTAAGTATCTAAACGGTCACAGCGATATGCTCGGCGGAATCATCGTTACGAACAACGATGTGTATGCGGAGAAGCTTCGCTTTTCGCAAAAAGCCGTCGGCGGAATTCTCAGTCCGTTTGATGCGTGGTTATGTTTGCGAGGAACGAAAACGCTCGCAATCCGCATGAAGCAGCATTGCGAGAGCGCGATGAAAGTAGCACGCTGGCTGACGACGCAGAAAAAAGTTCAAACGGTGTATTATCCCGGGCTCGAAGACCATCCGCAACATGTGCTTGCAAAGAAACAAATGCGCGACTTCGGCGGAATGATCTCATTTGAGCTTGGGAGTCTTGACGCGGCAGCAAATTTTCTCAAGAAGGTTCGTCTCTGCGCTCTTGCCGAAAGTCTCGGTGGCGTTGAAACAATCATCACGCATCCGGCGACGATGACACACGCAGCAATTCCGCTTGAACAGCGTGCTCGCATCGGCGTGACGGACGGACTCGTGCGCATCTCCGTCGGCATTGAGGATGTTGAGGACATTATTGCCGATCTCGAGCAGGCCATGCAGTGAATTATTCACCGCGAATTACACGGAAACATACGCGGATGCGCGCGGATAAAGATTAAACCGCAGAGTTTTTCCACGAATGGCGAATGATGAATGGATAATGCAAATGGTCAATGGTCAACCTGCCTGCGTGCCATGCACTTCGGCAGGCAGGCGAACAATTTTCTCCGGAGGAGTCCTTCGGACAAACTCTATGAACGCAATTATAGATTGTATTCCACAATCAATTTTACTATCTTTTTCGCAACAACGTAGCAGACCAATCATTTCCTTTTCCCTTCACATAAGCACAACCGAACGATGAGAGCTGTTATCATGGCTGGCGGGTTCGGGACGCGACTGCGCCCACTGACGTGCAATACACCCAAACCAATGGCGCCGGTCATGAACAAACCGCTGATGCACCACATCGTCGAGCTGCTCAAGAGGCACGGCATCACGGAGATAATTTCAACTCTCTTCTACTCGCCCGACGTCATCACGAATTATTTCGGCGATGGCTCGCGGCTCGGTGTGAAGATGAGCTACGTAAAATCGGACGCCGACTACGGTACGGCGGGAAGCGTGCGCAACGCAACGAAGGGTTTGAACGAACGCGTCCTCATCATCAGCGGCGACGTGTTGACTGATTTCGATTTATCTGCCGCGCTTTGTTACCACGAACAAAAGAAGGCGAAGGCGACAATCGTTCTGACACACGCGACAAATCCGCTTGCTTTTGGGGTGGTTATCACTGCGGACAACGGAAAAATTACGCGCTTCTTAGAAAAGCCCTCGTGGGGCGAGGTCTTTAGCGATACCATCAACACAGGCATTTACATTCTCGACCCTGACGTTCTCGAAATCATTCCTTACCGCGAAGAATTCGACTTTAGTAAGAATCTTTTCCCTCATCTTCTTCGCAACGATTTAGGATTGTACGGCTACATTGCTGACGGTTACTGGCGAGACATCGGCAACCTCAACGAATATCAAGATGCACACGTCGATGCGCTCAATGGTTCCGTAAAGGTCAATATCGAAGGGAAGAAAGAGGGCAATCTTTATTACGGCGAAGGCTGTTCATTCCAACGTGAAAAACTAAAGATCAGCGGCACAGTGCTGCTTGGAAAGAACGTGACGCTTGGCGATGATGTGGATCTCTCCAGCTGCGTTATAGGCGATAACTGTGTCATCGGTCCCGGCTCGCTGCTTCGCAATGTCGTGTTGTGGAATGACGTCGTGGTTGGCCACAGCACGGAGCTTTCGACAGACGTGATTTGCTCGCGATGTTCCATAGGCGAAAAGGCTGTTATTGCGGAAAATGTCTTCATCGGTGATGCGTGCTGGATCGGACGCAAGGCGCAGCTTGCATCGAACATCAAACTGTGGCCCGAAAAAGTAGTGGAAGAAGGTGCGATCCTTACTCGCAGCCTTGTGTGGGAAGATAAGTGGTTGCGAGAGTTGTTTGCCGATGCACGCGTCACCGGACTTTCCAACATCGAAATGAACCCTGAGTTCGGCGCAAAGCTTGGCGCTGCCTACGGAGCGTACATCGGCGAAGGTAAAACGGTTGTAACGTGCCGCGATTCGGACAACGTTTCTCGTATGATGAACCGTGCATTGATATGCGGTTTGATTTCTGCCGGAGTGAATACATTCGATTTGCGCGCAATGTCGATTCCACTTCTGCGTCATGAATTGAGCAGCGGAAAAGAAGCCGGCGGCATTCACGTTCGCCGTTCCCCGTTCGACAAGAATCTCACGGACATCATCTTTTTCGATGCAAACGGCAAAGACCTTCCGATAAGCAAAACGAAAAATATCGAACGTCTCTTCTTTGGCGAGGATTTTCCCCGTGCGACACGTGACAAAGTCGGCAACATCTCTTTCCCGGAACGAACCACGGAATCGTACCGCGAAAAGTTTCTTTCATCGATCAATGTCGAAGCGATCAGCAAGCGCAAGTTCAACATGGTGATTGACTATTCGAATGGCGTCGCTTCAACCATCTTCCCTATCATTCTCGGCTCGTTCGATTGTCAGGTGATTGCCGCAAACGCTCACCTTGACCCGAAGCGATTAACAAGAGACCAATACGAGTTTGATACTTCTCTCAAACAACTTTCGCATGTTGTTACTTCATTGAAGTACGACGTCGGTTGCTTGATTGATGCAGGCGGAGAGAAGATTTTCGTCGTCAACGAAAATGGCGAAACCATTCATAGCGACCGGCTTCTTACGATCGTCGCAGAACTGTTCTTGCAAACGAACCCGAACGCAACAACAATCGCAATTCCGATTACATCTTCCGGCGACATTGATCTGATTGCCGCTCCACGCAGCGTGAACGTGTTGAAGACACGCGACAGTCATCTCGCGATGATGGAAGCCGCGACAACAAAGCAAGCGCAATTTGTGGGCGGCAACAAGGGCGGCTTCATTTTCACCGATTTCTTCTTTGCCACGGATGCGATGTATTCGTTTACAAAGATTTTGGAGATGATGGCGCTGACGGGCAAACGTCTCGGTGAAATAGATGCAGCGTTGCCGCACATGATTATGTCGAAGCGTAATGTGAACTGCTCGTGGGAACATAAAGGCAAAGTCATGCGCAACATCATGCGCGACTCGGAAGGCAAGCAGCGCGACCTTGTTGACGGCGTCAAAGTCCACATCGATCATAACGGGCACAGCGCCTCCGTGCTGTTGCTGCCCGACAAGGAACGACCCCTGTTCCACATTAACGCGGAAGCAGCGGACAAATCAACCGCCGACCATCTGGCAAATCAATATGAGCGCAAGATTATTCAATGGCGCGATGAACCATAGGAGCATTTTAGCGAAATGAAAATCAGCGACCTCCTGACGGAGAATTTCGTTGTAACAAATCTTGAAGGTAATTCAAAAGACGGCATCATCAACGCGATAGTAGACCTGGTCGCAACGTCGCCGAGAGTTCTCGATAAAGAAAAAGTGCGCGACGCCGTGTTCGAGCGCGAGCAAATAATGTCCACAGGCGTTGGCGACGGCTTCGCTATCCCCCACGGAAAAACCGATGCGGTGTCGGACATTGTTGCGGCTTTTGCAATTACCGCGGAGCCAATTGATTACGAATCGCTCGACGAGAAACCGGTTCGCCTCGTGTTCCTGCTTGTCAGCAAAGTGAACATGGTTGGTCCGCACATCAAGCTGCTCAGCCGTATTTCCCGTCTCATGAATAAAGCGGAGTTTCGGAACAAGCTGCTCGACGTGAAATCCCCAAAAGACATCATCGAGATGTTCAAGCAAGAAGAAGCCACGTATTTCGAGGGATGACGCGACGGCATGGCGAGAGCAAAGACGGCTCCTGAGTTTGAATATCGCATGACGATTGCTCGACACTTCAACGAGCGGCAACAGATTCCAACAACTCTCATTACAATCGAAACAACAAAGGTGTTTGCAAGTTTTCGGTACGAACTTTCGATGCGGGAAGAAGTGAAAGGAAAAGAACTGCACTATGCAATTCTTGGCTTGAAGGCACCACCACTGAGCCTGCCTGCTTCAGGATCTGCGCAGTTTGTTCGAGAGTACGAGAATCTCAAAGGCAAATACGAAATCCGCGTCGAGAGTTTGGACGGAACATCGAACGCATTTACGATCAACATCACGCAGAAGCACATCACGATCTTAAAATCACCGAAGACATCATTCATTGAACTTGTGGTTGCATGATACCAATTCTGTTTGAAATCGGACCGATAAAAGTTTACAGTTACGGCTTGATGCTCGGCGTCGGCTTTCTGCTCGGCAGTTACATTCTCTCGCTTGAATTCAAACGCAAAGGTATCGACCCGAATCTCGCAAGCAATATCACTATCATAGCACTCATCTTCGGCATCGCGGGTGCAAAACTTCTCTACTTGATTGAGAATTGGAGTTCATTCGTGCGAGCCCCGATTGACATGACCTTTTCCGCTGGCGGACTTACATGGCACGGCGGATTCATCCTTGGCATGACGGCAGTAATTCTGTATGTTCGCTCAAAGAAGATCTCCATGCTCAAAGTGATTGATGGACTCGGCGTTGCTCTGCTCCTCGCGTACGGCGTTGCGCGTCTCGGCTGTCATTTCTCCGGCGATGGCGATTACGGATTCCCAACAGACTTGCCGTGGGGAACAAATTACGAAAAAGGAACATATCCCCCCTCGCGAGCATTTGCAATCTTCCCTGAAGTTACGAGTAAATTTCCAAACGGCATCGTTCCTGACAACACCCCTTGCCATCCAACACCAGTGTATGAAATGCTTCTTGGCGTGGCGGGCTTTCTTCTCATGTGGAATTATTTTCGAAAGAAAAACTATCCTGATGGGAAACTGTTTGCAATCTATTTGGTGATGTCGAGCGTCTTTCGTTTCGGCATCGAACTCCTTCGCTTAAACCCACGGTTCATGTTCGGACTTTCCGAAGCACAACTTATCAGCGTTGTTCTACTCATTGTCGGCGTAGTGTGGATTTTGAAACTCAACAACAAAACTTCAGCGTCAACCGCGTAATGACTCTCGTAGAATTGTATTCAAAAGAAGATTGCCACCTTTGCGATGATGCGTTAGCTGTACTTGAGAAGGTGCAGAAAGAAATGCCGTTATCTCTTAAAGTCCATAAGCTGATTCCAGGCGAAGCGTACTTTGAAGAGTACAAAGAAGATTTTCCGGTCATTCACATCAACAAGCGTTTCGCGTTCAAGCATCGCCTGAATGAGCAGATGATGAAGATACGCCTGCAACAGGTGGCAAACGAAGGCAAGCGGCTTACGCTCGAAGACGATGCGGATGTTGATAATGAGAAGGACTAATGTTCTTCGCTGCAAAAGGCTTTGAAGCCCTCGGCATTGTCTGCGTGGGACTTGGACTTGTTCTAGGAATTAACAGTCCAACATTGTGGATTGAATTGTACCTCAGCATCATCGGCATTGCGATGTTTCTGATTGGCTGGGGAATTGAAAAGTATCTTTCTCGTAAACAGCCCGCCTCTCGGCGGACAGGCGACAAACTGTAGAACCGTAATTACATTTCAACACGGACCTTTCACCTAAAACATATCGCCTACACATGCCCGAAACCATCGTCGGCAGAAAGCCCGTCATCGAGGCGTTGAAAGCAGGAGCTGCTATTGAAAAGATCACTCTCCTTTCCGGTATTCACGGTAAACCGATTGAAGAAATCCGCTCGCTGGCAAAACAACACAAAGTCCCGGTCAACGAAGTCAACCGTCAGCAGTTTCGAGAGCTTGCCAATGACCAGATGACGCAAGGCGTAGTTGCAATACGTCAGCCGCGTTACAAATATGTTGGCGTTGAAACGATTATCACTGTTGCACGGGAACGGGAAGAAAAACCATTCGTTCTTATCCTCGATGACATTGAAGACCCGCACAATCTTGGTGCGTTGGTGCGAACAGCAGAGTGCGCAGGCGTTCACGGTGTTATCGTTCCGAAACATCACTCTGCACCCGTCAACTCCACCGTGGCAAAAACATCCGCCGGAGCAACGGAACACATGGCGATTGCAGAAGTGACGAACATCGTCAACACGATTGATGATTTGAAGAAGGAACACTTTTGGATTGTTGGGTTAGATGAAAGCGGCGATAAGCTGTACGACAAAGTTGACTACACTGCACCCACCGCAATCGTCGTCGGCAACGAAGGCAAAGGCATTCGCAGACTTGTGAAAGAGCACTGCGATTATCTTGTGAAGATTCCGCTGTACGGGAAGATTGAATCGCTTAACGCTTCAGTCGCTGGGGCGTTGGTGATGTTTGAAGTGGTCCGCTGTAGAAGGGCGTGATTGTTAGTCTACATGTCTTCTTCGAACTGTATTGTAACAGAGAGAAAGAAGGAATATATTGCTCGTAGGAGGAATACATGAATATCATAGAATTCACAGCCGACATAACAAGCGGGCTCATCACAATCCCCGATGAGTACAAGGAGATTGTGGACCAACGTGTAAAGGTAATTCTCTTGCCTCAGCAACTTGGGTCAGGCAAAAGCTACCTCGACGAACTTATGGAACACCCTGTACACATCAAGGGTTTCAAACCTATGACTCGCGAAGAGATGTATGCCAATCGAAACTTCACCTGACGAAATCTGTTTTGTTGACTCGAACGTCTGGCTTTACACTACGATAGTCGGCGACGACGAAACAAAGACAGAGAAGGCAACAGTGCTGGTGAGAAACAACAAATCACTGGTTCGCATCAGCACGCAAGTAGTCAATGAGGTTTCCATCAATCTTCTAAGAACGAAGAGGTTTTCGGAAGACCAAATACGCGCAGTCGTCGGTTCCTTCTTCAGAGATTACGAGATAGTACCAATCGTAGAAGACACACTGTTGAAAGCCTCTCGCTTGCGGGAGAAGTATAGCTTCTCTTTTTGGGATAGCATTATTTCGTCAACCGCGCTTCAGGGAAAAGCAAAAACATTGTACTCAGAAGATATGCAGGACGGACTTGTCGTTGAAGAGACTATGAAGATTGTCAATCCCTTCAAATGATTCCTGATTGAATAAGCCGAGGTCGTCACTCACTCATCCCCACATCCCCTCTCATCATCCCAAACTTCTTCATCTTGTTGTAGAGGTGGCTTCGCTGGATGTCCAACGGTTCGGTGAGGTTTACAGATTCTTGAATTCTTCTTCTGTGAATTGTGCTTATTTGAGAATTTTACGGAAAGTTCCTATCGGAACATCACGTGTGTGCATTGTGTACGACATCGGCAATCTCTACTGTTGAATAGAGCGCCTCACCTTCTACGGGCACGGACTCGCCGTTCGCCCTCTTCTCCTCAATCCACACCGTAATCAAATCACGAGCGGCTTCACGCGCACCATCAATACCCAAACCGTGCGTCGTCAAGTCAAGCACCGAAATGTGAGCGTAGTAGCAACCTTCCGGCAACGACGAATCCTTCACACGCTCGTACATCAACTCCTTCTTGGACTGTCAGATTGTAAACAAATCGCATGTGGGAATCAAACTCTCGTATCGAAACGAGATCGCGCTACTCCTCTGCTTCATCCCCTCTCATCAACCCAAACTTCTTCATCTTGTTGTACAGATGGCTTCGCTGGATGTCCAACGCTTCGGCAGTCCTGCTGATGTTCCACTTATGTTCGGCCAGCATCTTCTTGATATACGCCGCTTCCGCTCTGTCCTTGAAGTCCGAAAACGTTCCGCCGAGGCTGAGCAAATCATCGAACTCTGTTTTCGTGCCGCTCGCACTCTGCTCAATTTGCGCGGCTTCAATGGTGTTCGAGGGGGTCATAATCACCAGCCGCTCGACGATGTTGCGAAGCTCGCGCACATTGCCGGGCCAATCCATCGTCTTCAGCTTCTGCAGCGCCTCTTGTGAGAATTTCTTTTGACCCATGCCATAACGCTGGCAAATCTCTTCTGCAAACGAAGTTGCCAGTAATGAAATATCGTCTCGCCGTTCTCGTAAGGGCGGAACAGGAATTGGAATAACGTTCAGACGATGGAACAAGTCTTCACGAAAATGATTCTGCTTGATTGCCTCAGCGAGATTTTTGTTTGTCGCTGCAATGACGCGTACGTCAACCGAAATTTGCTTGTTGCCACCTACGCGCTCGATTTTCCCTTCTTCTAAAGCGCGCAGCACTTTTGCCTGGGCGTTCAAGCTCATGTCGCCAACCTCGTCAAGGAAAATCGTCGCACCATCAGCCAACTCAAACTTTCCGATACGCTGGTTCGTCGCTCCAGTGAACGAGCCTTTCTCATGTCCAAACAATTCCGATTCAATCAGCTCGTTCGGAATTGCAGCGCAGTTCACCTCAACCAGCGGTTTGTCTTTACGCCTGCTTCTTCGATGAATGGCCTTTGCAACGAGTTCTTTGCCGACACCGTTTTCCCCGGTTATGAGAACGCGGGCATCTGTCGGTGCAACCCGTTCAACCAGCGTCAATACATCTTTTATCTTCTGACTCTCTCCGAGAATAACTGTCTTCCCTTCAACCTTCTCCTTCATCTGTTTGTTTTCGAGCAGGAGAGTTTTGCGGTCAATCGCGTTGCGGACAACGATCAGGAGTTTGTCTTTGTCCAGCGGCTTTTGCAAGAAGTCGAACGCACCCATACGCGTTGCTTCAACAGCAGTTTCAATCGTGCCGTGACCGGAGATCATCACAGCGGGAAGTTCAGGTTCGTTCTCTTTTACCTTGCGCAAGACTTCCAAGCCATCCATCCCCGCCATCTTTATGTCGAGCAAGACCAAATCAAATTGAGAAGCTGCAAGCTGCGAAAGCGCAGAAACGCCGTCTTCCGCAAAGTGCACCTCGTACTTTGCATACTGAAGAATCATCCGCAACGAATCGCGGATTGCCTTATCGTCATCAACTACGAGAATGGATTTCATTTTGTCCCTGTCCCTGATTTTTCAGAAATTGAAAGTTCGTGCGCAAGTGTGTACATGATACACGAAGAAGGTTTCACGCGTTTGTCGCTTAACAGCGCTAACCCAAATTCCTGACCGTGTGTGTTCGCCCGAAAATCACGTTCATCCAACACGCCGTCCACAATCACTTTATCTTCTCCCCACTCAATAAACTCACCAATGCGTTGAGCCGCATCTCTTGATTCAAAGGTGTACGTGAGGAATGCAGACCCGAAGAAATGCTGAAGCTTATCTCGATCGCCCGCTGCTGTATCCGGCGAATCAACATAGAGCATGCGCGGAAGCGCAGAAACTCTTGCGTGAAAATCTTCTTCAAATTCAGAGGTCAATGGAAACCACAATAACGGACCGACGACCGGAAGTTTCACGCCAAATTTGCTATGGTCCATCGTTGCAGCAAGAGAAATGAGAAGGGCTTCGTATGCATTGTTCCAGCTCAGACGCATTGCTTCGGCGAAGATTGCGTCAACGGCATTCAAGTCGCCGCGCTGAGCACGAACTGACGCAAACTCCTCACTGCAAATGTAGTCTTTGAGTTGGTAACCGTCTTGAATGACTTTGGGAAAGATAAATGGTGAGAAGAAACTGACAAGCTCATTGATGCTGTCTTCAAAGGAAAGATTCGAGTCTTCAGTTTGAGAATACGATTCGGCTGAGAATAGAAACCACAGAGAGAGCAGAGAACACAGAGATATTTTTGAGGAGTATGTATTTTCCATCTTGCTTCCCCGCATCAAACAAATAGTAGAGCGGAGTACCACTCCGCTCTACATTGTTACATTTGTATCACACCCGGATTAAAGGGCGGTATGTTTGCATTGTGCGCCGCCATCTCAATTCCCTTCGAAACAATTTGTCGAGTTTCGACAGGGTCAATAATTCCATCAACCCACAAACGAGCTGCGGCAAAGTACGGGTCGGTTTCCTTTTCGTAGCGCGCTTGAATCTCAGCAAGCAGTTGTTGCTGTTCTTCCTTGCTGATATGCTTACCCCCTTTTTCCATGGCCTGCACTTTGATGCTTAGCAGTGTTTCGCTCGCCTGTCTTCCGCCCATCACGGCAATTTGTGCAGTGGGCCAGGCGTAAATCAAACGGGGGTCATACGCTTTGCCGCACATTGCGTAGTTGCCTGCGCCGTAACTATTGCCAACCATAAACGTGAGCTTGGGAACGACGCTGTTCGCTACCGCATTCACCATCTTCGCTCCGTCTTTAATGATGCCGCCCTGTTCAGCGCGGCTTCCGACCATGAAGCCCGTGACATCTTGAAAGAACACGAGCGGGATCAACTTCTGATTGCAGTTGAGAATGAAGCGAGCGGCCTTGTCCGCACTGTCACTATAGATGACACCGCCAACCTGCATCTCTCCCTTCTTCGTCTTGACAACGGAGCGCTGGTTCGCAACGATACCAACCGCCCACCCATCAATGCGAGCGTATCCGGTAACGATGGTCTTGCCATAGCCTGCTTTGTATTCATCTAAGTCGCTACCATCAATAACGCGGGCGAGAACTTCGTACATATCGAACTGCTTCGTTCTCTCAATCGGGAATATTCCATAGATTTCTTCGGCAGAGAATTTCGGAGCAACAGAATCAATACGGTCGAAGCCTGCTTTGGGTTTGTTGCCCAACTTGCTGATGATACTGCGAATCTTCTGCAAACATTCATCATCGTTCGCCATCTTGTGGTCCGTGACGCCGCTGATTTCGCAGTGCACCATTGCACCGCCCAGCAGCTCGTTTTCGATCTCTTCACCGATTGCCGCTTTCACAAGATGCGCGCCTGCGAGAAACACGCTTCCAGTCTTATCAACAATCAACGCCTCGTCGCTCATAATCGGCAAGTATGCACCACCTGCAACGCAGGGACCCATGATTGCAGCAATTTGCGTAATACCCATTGAAGACATCACTGCGTTGTTGCGGAAGATGCGACCGAAGTGTTCTTTGTCAGGGAAGATTTCACTTTGCAAAGGAAGAAACACGCCGGCAGAGTCAACGAGATAAACAACCGGCAGGCGATTCTCCATCGAGATTTCTTGTGCACGAAGATTTTTCTTTGCTGTAATCGGAAACCACGCACCGGCTTTCACCGTCGCGTCATTCGCAACGATGACAACGTCGCGACCATGAATCTTTCCGATGCCAAAGATTGTGCCGGAAGACGGAGCGCCGCCGTATTCTTCATACATTTCGTATGCAGTGAAGAGTCCGACTTCAAGAAAATAGCTTCCGGGGTCAATCAGTTTTCCGATGCGCTCGCGAGCGGAGAGCTTCCCTTTTTGATGAAGCTTCTCGATTGCAGCTTTGCCGCCACCGAGTTTTATCTTCTCTTCACGCTCTCGAACAGTTTTCAATAACGATTTGAAGCTTTCAGCGTTCTTATCGAACGTTGGAGTGTGTTTTATTTCAGAGCCGATCAATGCCATCAGAACAGATTCCGTTTTCGAACCGTTGTTCGTCATTCATCATTCGATGTTCGATATTCAATATTGTTTCCAATATCGAATGCTGAACAAGGAATATCGAACTCCGACGTTCTTGAGTCTTTCAATTCATCAACAACTGTCGCGCAATCACCATCTTCTGCACTTCCGACGTTCCCTCGCCAATCGTCATTAACTTCACGTCGCGATACAACTTCTCAACCGGAAATTCTTTGATGAAACCGTAGCCGCCGTGAATTTGCACGGCTTCGTTCGTCGCACGAACTGCCGCCTCACTTGCAAACAACTTTGCTTGCGAAACAGCGAGCGTAAAGTTCATGCCGTTGCTTGCCATCCAAGCGGCACGCTGTGTCAACAACCGAGAGGCGTTGATTTCCGTCGCCATGTCTGCCAGTTTCCACTGAATTGCCTGGAAATCTGCAATAGGTTTGCCAAACTGCCGACGCTCTTTCGCGTACTTCAAGCTTGCATCAAGCGCGCCTTGTGCAATGCCGACTGAAAGTGCTGCAATACCAATGCGTCCGCCATCAAGCACACTCAATGCTTGCTTGAATCCTTGCCCGACTTCTCCAATGAGATTTTCGCCCGGCACACGCACGCTGTCAAAAATCAACGTTGCAGTGTCGCTGCAACGCATGCCGAGTTTGTTCTCTTTCTTTCCGATCGTGAAACCTTTCATTCCCTTTTCAAGAATGAATGTCGAGATGCTATTCTTCCCCTTCTCGCGATCGGTTATCGCCATAATAACATACGTTGAACCGACAGAGCCTTGCGTGATGAAGGTTTTGCTTCCATTGAGAATCCAATCTCTACCATCACGAGTCGCCGTCGTCTTCATTCCTCCTGAGTCACTTCCCGAACCCGGCTCAGTCAGTCCCCACGCGCCAAGCTTGCGACCGCTCGCAAGGTCGGGGACATACTTCTTCTTCTGCTCATCGTTTGCAAACTTCATGATGTGTCCCGTGCAGAGACTGTTGTGCGAAGCGACAGTGAGCGCAACCGACGGATCAACTTTTGCAATCTCCTCGATGATGACAATTGCTTCAAGCTCACTCAATCCTGCGCCGCCGAGTTCTTCGGGCCACGTCATTCCTAAGAAGCCAAGTTCGGCAGCCTTTTTTACAATCTCATGCGGAAACTCTTGCGACTCGTCGTACTTCATTACATGCGGACGAATCTCTTCCTCAGCGAATTGTCGTGCAAGGTCTTGCACGGCTCTTTGGCTTTCGGTGAGATTGAAATCCAAGCCGACGACTACCATTGTTTCTGACATACGTTTCTCCTTTGAGACTACTTTATGAAACCTTGGTGTCCTTAGTGTCTTTTACCGAAGGCATGCCTTCGGGAGTGGCAAGCGTTCAATCGTGTCAAAGAAATCTTTGCTTTTATTGCAAGGATTTCACCTCTTAGGTGCTAACGCATGTCAATCAACTGACACGTTGCACATTCAACATTCTGCACGCCGGAAATTTTCTTCCGCGCTCTACGAGCCTACGACTCGTAGAGTCGTAGAGCTACGGGGTTTGCAGGTTTGGCAAGCCACGAAGTGGCGACAGATTTTAGCCCACGACGAAGTCGTGGGTAACAATTCAAACCAACACATCAAGCCACGTAGTGGCGACAGAATCCTTGCACAAATCCTGTTCCCCTCATATTGCCTTCGTCATCCCGCAAAGCGGAATGACAGAGGTGTGCAGCGTTTTTCCAACACCACATTACTCCTCCGAAGGAATCCTTCGGACAGCACTCCGGACAACGCGATTCAACAGGCGTTGAGACCCTTCGCTCCGCTCAGGGTTGAGAAGCAACTCTGAAATGACTAATCAACTCCTGTGCAAGGTCGTACGGAGTTGAGCGCAGCTCCATGACGGCATCCATTTTTTGGGACAACAAACCTTTCCGCTCATCACTCCAAAAATCTATACGAAGTCTGTCCGCAACAAGCTCTTGAATACGTTCTTGCATGCGGCGGCGGCGTTTCGCTGCCAGTTCACCGCTCTTTTCCAGGTGCGCTCGATGCTCAGCAATCTTCGTCGCTATTTCTTCAACACCCTTCCCTTCATTCGCAACAGACTTCAAAACATCCGGGTTCCACTCGCTCGCAGCTTTGAAATGCAAAATCATATTGATGGACATGACAGCTTGGTCAGCACCTGCTCTGTCGGCTTTATTGAGAACGAAAAAATCCCCTATCTCCATCAAACCGGCTTTCATCGCTTGAATCGAATCGCCGGATTCAGGAACGAGCACAACGACAGTTGTATCCGCCGCGCCTGCGATATCGAGTTCAGACTGTCCAACACCGACCGTTTCCATAATGATGATGTCTTTGCCCGAGGCGTCAAGAACGTCTGCGGCTTCCATTGCCTTTTTACTCAGTCCACCAAGACTTCCGCGCGAAGCCATGCTGCGGATAAAAACACCTTCGTCCAGCTCGACATCCGTCATGCGAACTCTATCACCAAGCAACGCACCGCCGGTAAACGGACTCGTCGGGTCGACTGCGATGATACCAACAGGCAATCCCTGCTTTCGATAGAATTGTGCGAGCTTGTTCGTGAGCGTGCTTTTTCCGGCGCCAGGTGGTCCTGTAATGCCGATGCGGTACGCATTCCCGGTCTTTGAAAAAATTCCTCGAAGGAAATCTTCACACCCTTCAAGTTCGTTCTCAACAAGCGAGATTCCGCGAGACACAGCAACACGGTCGCCCGCAATAAGTTTCTCCATATCAAAGGCCGGCTTACGCGCCATAGCCTTCTTTCGTTCTAAAATACTCGACGGTGCGGCGCAAACCTTCTTCGAGGGAAACAGTTGGTCTCCAGCCCAATTTGCCCTCGATCTTAGCAGATGAAAGCACACTGCGCAGTTGCTCGCCTTTCTTTGCCGGACCGTGTTTCTCTTCCGCTGAAGACTTTGTCGAGGTTTTGATATGGCAAAAGAGTTGATGAACGTCGGACTCTATTCCTGTTCCGATGTTGAAGATGTTTGAGCCTTCGAAATTCAATGCAAGGACGTTCGCACGAACCACATCTCCAACAAACACGTAGTCACGCGTCTGCTTGCCGTCACCATTGATGATGGGCTGCCGACCTGCTAAGAGTTTTGTTGTGAAAATAGCAACGACGCCCGCTTCGCCCTCAGGGTTCTGCCGGGGACCATAGATATTTGCGTACCGCAAGCTGACGGAATCAATTCCATACACAGCTTTGTAGTAGAAGAGATATTGCTCGGTCGTCAGCTTTGCAACGCCGTAAGGAGAGATTGGCCGGGTAGGATGAAGCTCATCTGCGGGAAAATAATCTTGCTCGCCGTAGATCGCACCGCCGCTTGATGCGAAAAGAACTCTCTTCACTCCGGTCTTCAGACAACACTCAAGAAGTGTCAACACACCTACGATGTTTACCGACGCATCGTAGACAGGGTCTTCAACCGATTTGCGCACATCCATCTGCGCACCGTGATGGTTCATGACATCAAACTTCTCCTTCTCAAAAATCTCTTTCACCTTCACTGCATCACGAATGTCAGCCTCATAAAATTTTGCCGCCGGATTGATGTTCATCTTTCGTCCGGTGGAAAGATCATCTATGATGGAGACTTGATGACCGAGCTTGATGTACTCATCAACGATGTGCGAGCCGATGAAGCCGGCTCCTCCCGTCACAAGAATTTTCAATACGATTCCTCCACGTTAGATCTTTCCGGATAGAAACTGCCAGGCGGTGAACGCATAGACGCAACAGACTGCAACAACCCATGAAGCGATTGCAACTTTGTATTTTTGAATTTGCCAAAACTCTTTGAGCCTTCGTGTGTCAATCAACACGGATGCCCCGATAGCAGACAGCATTGCAACAAACGGCATTATTGGTAAACGATAACGAGCTTCACAGTGCATGATTACTTGCAGCGCTGTAAAAAAGACTATTGCTGCAAAGATGGGAAGAAAACTCCGTCTCTTCTCACCAATCACAATCAAGCCGATGCCGCCAAGCATGTATAACAAAACATCCCCCGCAACACAAATGGCTTGAAGCCTTGTGTTCGAATCTGAATTAGAGATTGGATAAATCCAATGTATGTAAAATTTCTTCAGTGCCAACTTTGCAGCATCAACAGGCTCAGAGGTAATAAACTCAAGAGCGACCTTCCTGCCAAGAGCACTTCTCTGAATTTCAGTTGAGTGAGCAAGGTCGATTCCATTCTCCTTCGCCTTTGTTGCAAACCATTCTTCAAATCCAGGCTTTGTGCTCCACGTTCCGGTCGAGTAGGGATTATTGCCGAGAAGCAACGACATTCCTCCCCACGATGAAATTGGAACAAACGTGCTATGCACATTGTAGTTCCGAATTGTCCACGGCGCGAGAAGAATTACCCAAACGCCGGCTGACATCAAAAGTTTCGTGCCGTACCTTTGGTATTTCTCACGAAACATCCATGCACCGAATAAGAGCAAGAAGATGAAGAAACCAAAGAAGACTGCCCGTGTTAACGTGGCACCGGCTGCAAAAACTCCGAGCAGCGCCGCATTCAACATTGTCGGTTTGCTTCGCGTTCGCTCAAGGAACAAGAATGCAATAAGAACGAACACAATGTACATTGCTTCACTCTGCAAAATATCCGAATAGACGATAAGGCTCGGATAGACTGCCAACAGCGAGGCTGCAATGAGCGCGACGAATCTGTCCTCCAACAACTCCACACACAGTCGAAAGACAAGATACACAGCGAAAGCCCCAAGCAGACAGCCGAGCAAATGCGGAACCAGTAATCCGCTGCCAACAACTCTAAACAGCACAGAAAGCACAAACGGCCACAACGGTGCTTTTGTTGACCACTCACCGTTTGAATCGACAAACTCTTTTCCTTCTGAAAGTTTTGTTGCGAGAGAGAGGTATTCATTCTCGTCACTTGTGTAGCCCCGTACATGCAGCAAACCAACGAAGCTGATTCTCAGAACAAATGCGACGGCAACGATCAGCAACACATCTTGATTAGTTTTCACCCATCGTATCAATGCACAAACGCTTTCTTGCCAATGTCGCGGCGGTAATGCATCCCCGCAAATGAAACTTTTCCAACCGCTTTGTATGCGTCTTCAATTGCTCCCGCGAGGCTGGATTTCATTGCCGTAATGCCAAGAACTCTGCCGCCTGCAGTCACGAGCGAGCCGCCTTGCATTTTTGTTCCTGCATGAAATACAAGAACATTGTTCATGGCGCTCAATTCATCGAGTCCCTGAATCTCGATTCCCGTCGGATACTCATCGGGATAACCGTTCGATGCAAGAACGACACACACAGCGGAGTTCATCGAAACATTTCCATTTCGTTGTTCACCCAACGATGCCTGCGCGTCCGTCAGGCGGGCGATGCGATTGCTGCACGCAGCTTCGAATAACCAAACGAGATCGCCGCCGTAGAGCGGCAACACAACTTGCGTTTCAGGGTCGCCGAAGCGGCAGTTGTACTCAAGCACTTTCGGACCGCTCGCAGTAATCATCAACCCAATATACAAACAACCTTTGTATGGTCTCCCCTCTTCTGTCATTCCTTTCAACGTTGGTGTGATGATTTGTTCTTCAACGTCATGCAAAATATCCTGAGTGACAAGCGGCGCTGGTGCATACGCTCCCATGCCGCCCGTGTTCTTCCCTCTGTCGCCATCGAAGATGCGCTTGTGGTCTTGTGCAGGAGCGAGTGCGACAAAGTCATTGCCATCACAGATTGCAAACACCGAAGCTTCCTCGCCTTCCATAAACTCTTCGACAACAATCCTGTCGCCTGCAGAGCCGAATTGCTTTTTCATTTCATCAAGCGCTGCTAATGCTTGCTCGTGAGTTGAACAGACCACAACACCTTTGCCGGCAGCAAGTCCGTCAGCCTTTAACACTATCGGCATTGACGATTTATTGACATACGCTTTCGCTTCATCAAGCTGAAGCTGAGCGAATGTTCTGTATTGCGCGGTTGGAATCCCATGCCGTTGCATGAAGTCTTTTGCAAATGTTTTACTCCACTCCAGCTCCGCAGCACGCTTCGTCGGACCAAAAATCGCAAGAGCGTTTGCTTCAAACAAATCAACAATGCCCTCAGCAAGCGGCTGCTCGGGACCAACCACGGTCAAATCAATTGATTCTGACTTAGCGAAGTCGAGAAGTCCTTCGAGCGCGGTTGCTTTCATCGGCAGACACTCGGCGAGTTCCGCGATGCCGGGATTGCCGGGCGAGCAGTAGAGTTTCGTGACTCTGCTGCTTTGACTTATTTTCCAGACTAACGCGTGCTCGCGTCCGCCGGAGCCGATGACCAGGATTTTCATTCTTTCGTTTTCAAGAAAATGAATGCGTGGTTTTCAAAACTCCTGAAATTACTAAACTGACCATGATTCTTCCGATAGTGAAGAATAAAGCCCAAACGATTCATGGTGTCTATCAAATCGTTGTCTGTGATACCCCATTGCCAAACGTTGTGAACATCGCGCCATGGCCTGTTATGTTGCGGATGCATTTCGTTTGGCTTTTCAAACAGATTCTTGTACGCTGCGTCGTTGCGATCAATACGAACGTGTTCAAAGTACTTTTCTGCGCCAAGCTCAGGCAGGCGGACGGTTGCCTCCGAAGCGATAAACTGTTGGTTATACACAACGAAGCAATGAGTCACTTGCGAGTACATTTCGAGTATTTCATTCCAATCAGGTTTCACCTGATGCAGCAACACATCAAAGAGCAGGATTGCATCAACATATCCTATCCTTTTCGCTACGGATCGGCTGCCGAAATTATCTTCGATCAGAACAAGATTGCTATACTTACGACTCTTCTCACACACTGTACTCGTGAAGTTGGTATCTACGAGGGCTGCCGATTGAATCGCATACGTGTCAAGAACATAGAACGTGTACGCGCCGCCGATGCGCCATACACCGCCCAGGTCAGCAAACGATCTCGCATCCGGAACAACATTCTTGAATGTGTAATCAATCAACTCTTTCTTTGTGTGGTCGAAGTGAACAGGGAAGCCGCGAACAACGGAGCCGATGAGCCCTTGTACGCCCCGTTTAAGTCTTTTGGTCGAGAAATACATTCCTTGCTTCTCTCTCAGACTGCCAACAATGATTCGAACACCTTCACGAGCTGCCCGGTCAACTTCACTCGATTGTACTTCTCAACCACCTCGACAGAAGGACCTTGGAGTTTTCCTTCTTCATATTGACGATAGAACTCTTCAATCGCTCGCTTGATGCCAACAACATCATTGGGCGCTGTGACTTTTCCGCCTGCTTCAAGAATTGTTTGTTTCAAAAATCCATCCGGCACACAACCGAGAATTGGTTTACGAGCACCAATGTACTCGTACGTTTTTCCCGGCGAGCCGACTTCATCACCAACAATCATCCACAGCACGTCTGAGGCAGCAAGATTATTGACGCACTGACGATGCGGAAGGTAATCAACAACTTTTACCGTATCATTAAGCCCAAGCTTTTCGACAAGCTTAGTATTTTCTTTGCGAAACTTTCCGATGAACAGCGCCTCGATTCTTCCGCGCAGCAAAGGCTGCTCTTGAAATAATGTGTGAAGAGCGTGCAGGAAGTGCGTTGGAACCCGGTCTTCCCAAAACACACCTGCGTATGTTATGCGCATCTTGTTCGCCTTCGGAATAACGCCTTCCGCTTCGGGAACCATGCAGCCTTTGAAATCTTCCGGGTCGTAACCTTGTGGAATGATTTCGATGTCGTTGTAACTCAGAAATCCATAGCGCTGGATGAGTAGTTCTTTGACACGGCGATTCGTTGTTACAATATGACTGCTTGCTTTCAGCGCATGCCGCTGCAATCGAATGTTACGCAGCTTGTGAAATGGTGTCGGGTAAAATTTGTGCGGATACTCGACCCATGGGTCTCTATAGTCAAACACTAACGGTTTGTTGATATGAGATTTGATTTCTGCACCGATGAGAAAATCCGTAAACGGCGGCGCCGTCGCGAATATCATATCGAACGGGGTTATCTTGTGCAAAGCAAGAGCCTTTGCCACAGCTTTCCTTTTCCATCCGATTTTGTTGTCGGGGATGAAGAATGTGTCGCTGACTCTGCTGAGAAATTTTCTCCACCGTTCGGAAGGAAGTCTTACTGTTCCCTTCTTTGCAAAAACTTTTCCCGGTCCCGCCGCTTTGGTCCTTACAACTTCAACATCACAACCTTCGAGTTCCTTCAACAGCGAATCATCGTGTGCAAAGTAACCCCCCGGTTCAACCGTGAGCACCGTTGGCTTCCATCCGTATTGGGGAAGATACTTCACGAACTTGAGTGTTCGCTGCACACCGCTCAAGCCCATTGGCGGAAAGTAATACGCAACAACGAGGACGCGGCGTTGCTCGATCGTTTCGATTTCCTTTTGTGTTGGAGCAATTATTTCTTCTATCATCTCTGTTCAAACTCGCGACATCACACCCCGTCCGCCTCCGGCGGACACCCCTCTCAAGAGGGGAATGTGTTTCGGCTATGAATCTCTGCTCAAACTAGTCCCCTCTTGAGAGGGGAATATTGTCAACTCGAACCTCGTTCGAGCTACACAACAATGAACTCCTTCGGTGCTTGATTCAAAACAACACAGCCGTTTTCCGTTAACAACACATCATCCTCAATCCTGACTCCACCAAACTCAGGGATGTATACACCCGGTTCGATTGTTATGACGCTGCCGGCTCTCAACTTCTCTTTACTCCGCGCCGAGACTTTCGGTCGCTCATGAACGTGCAAACCTAATCCGTGCCCAAGCGAGTGATTGAAATATTTGCCAAAACCTCGTCGCTCGATTTGTTTGCGGGCAACAGCATCCAAATCTTTTGCCCAGATTCCACCCTTTGCTGAATCAATCGCTTCCTGCTGTGCTTCACGCACAACATCATACATTCGCTTCGCCCCAAATGATGCTTTGCCGACTGCAACAGTTCTTGTAATGTCAGAATTGTAGCCGCCAACCACGCAGCCGAAATCCAACGTCACCAATTCACCCGCTTTGATTTTCTTCTCACTCGCACGAGCATGAGGCAATGCGCTTCGGTCGCCGCTTGCAACAATCGTCTCAAACGCATCACGTTCAGCGCCGAAAGTCTTGTGGAGATAGGAAATCTCCGCCGCTATCTCCAACTCGCTTACGCCCGGACGAATATCTTTCAAAATCTCATGAAACACCTGGTCGGAAATCTTCACCGCCCGGCGAATCATTTCAACTTCGTGTTCATCTTTCACCAACAGTACTTCTTCAACAATATCAGATGTCGAGAAGAAGGAAGACGAAGGAAAAAGTTTCCGTAGAGTTCGATACTGAGCGTATGTTACTTGCTGAGATTCAAAGCCAACCTTCTTCGAAGAATCAAGAAGGTTTCGTTTTGATGCTTCTTCGTACAATCCAATTTTTGTAATGATGATACGTCTGCAGTCCTGAACTTCCTGCTTCGCCTGTAGCGTGTAACGAATGTCGGAGAGAAATACTGCTGATTTTTTTGTGACGACGAGAAGCGCGTTGGAGCCGGTGAAACCTGTCAGATACCGAATGTTGAACAGCGATGAAACAATGAGAGTGTCCAACCCCCGCCGTTGCATTTCTTCTCTGACTCGCGCAATGCGGTTGTTGCTCATGAAGAACTCATCCCCTCTACGAGGTCGTAGACCCGACCCCTTCTCTTATCCCGAAGGGATGCCTTCGGCAAAAAAAGAAGGGGAGGATAGTGCGCAGAATCGAAAGCCCCTCTCTTCTCAAGAGCGTTCATGACCGGCTGTTCACCACCAGCAATGAAAATGTAGGGACATGGGCTTGCCCCTCTACGAGGTCGTAGATCGTCCCACCCTTGCCGGGCACAGATGGGACACAGCCCGCCCGAACAGATTTGGCGGGCGGGCAAGCCGATGTCCCTACAGGAGACGGCTATTTTCATAGCAGAGGGGTTGGGGAGAGTTCGCTTTAGGATAGGCAATAACATCAAGGATTCAATTAGACGTGATAGTTCGGAGCTTCTTTCGTGATGGAGATGTCGTGCGGATGACTTTCGCGCAACCCTGCCTCCGTCATGCGAACGAACTGCGCCTTCCGTTTCATCTCAGCAATCGTAGCACAGCCGCAGTAGCCCATCGCCGCTCGCAAGCCGCCGACCATTTGATAAACGGTGTCGCCAAGCGGACCTTTGTAGGCAACGCGTCCTTCAATTCCTTCAGGCACGAGTTTCTGAATGTCGTCTTCAGCGTCCTGGAAGTAGCGATCTTTGCTCCCTTCTTTCATTGCAGAAAGCGAGCCCATGCCGCGATAGATTTTGTAACTGCGTCCTTCGTACAAAACTTTTTCGCCGGGACTTTCATCAACGCCAGCGAATAATCCTCCAATCATAATCGTGTCTGCACCGGCAGCGATTGCTTTTGCGATGTCACCGGTTTGTTTGATGCCGCCATCGGCAATAATCGGAATGCCAGACTTGGCTGCAACCTTGCTACATTGCATGATAGCGGTAACTTGCGGCACGCCGACTCCTGCAACAACTCGCGTCGTGCATATCGAGCCGGGACCGACGCCGACTTTCACCGCGTCAACTCCGGCGCGAATCATGTCACGCGTCCCTTCCGCCGTGCCGACGTTGCCTGCAATGAGGTCCAACTTCGGAAATTTCTTTCGCACGCGCTTCACCGTTTCAAGCACGCCGCGTGAGTGTCCGTGCGCCGTATCCACAATAATCACATCAACATCAGCCTTCACAAGTTCTGCAACACGTTGCAACGTATCCGCCGTTACGCCTACAGCAGCGCCAACACGCAGACGTCCGTGTTTGTCTTTGCACGCGTACGGATGCTTGCGCTTCTTGAGAATGTCCTTGAACGTGATAAGCCCTTTTAGCAAGCCGCTCTTATCAACGACAGGAAGCTTTTCAACTTTATGCTTCTGCAGAATGCGCTCCGCTTGGTGCAGGCTCGTGCCGAGTGGCGCAGTTACCAAATTTTCTTTTGTCATGATGTCCGAAACGAGCGCATCTTCATCCGGCTCGAAGCGAAGGTCACGATTGGTGATGATGCCGATGAGGCGATGGCTCCTGTCCACGACGGGAATGCCGGAGATGCCATATTTCCTCATCAGCTTGAGCACATCACGCACTTTCTGGTTTGCCCACACGGTGACCGGTTCGAGAATCATTCCGCTTTCGGAGCGCTTCACACGAAGCACTTCGTCCGCTTGCCGGGCAATGGACATGTTCTTGTGCAGTATCCCGATGCCTCCTTCACGCGCCATAGCAACTGCCATCTCAGATTCGGTGACTGTATCCATCGCCGCGCTGATAAGCGGAATATTCAGCTCGATGTTGCGCGTCAGCTTCGTGCGGACGCTGACTTCACGCGGCAGCACGCTCGACGTTGCAGGGACGAGCAAGACGTCGTCGTAGGTGAGGGCTTCGTAGAGAAGTTTTTTGTTCAAGGCAAAAGGAAAAATGTAAAAGGAAAAAATTGTGACGTTGCGACTCTTTCTTTGATGCGTTGCGGGGTGTGCGTTATTCCAAGCAAGCCATCAATGGACAAATCCTCATCAAGTAATGTCCAATGAATACCGTAGCCTGATGGTGAGATTTCAAACGTCTCTCGTTCCAATTGAGAGGCATTTGCAAGTCGGGTTGATATTGCTGAAAGGGAAAAGCCGTATTGCTTTCCGTCCACCACCATCTTCATCTCATCGCCGACGAAACGAACTTGCTCGACTTCATGAGTTAGTTCAAACGTTAGCATCCTCAAGCTCCCATTTCTTTGCGCGCAGAGCAAGGTCATCACTCAGTTTATCCCAATCATGCAACGTCGCAGGGTCGAAGTCCGCCCCGTTGCTCCATACGAGCGTATGCACTTCAGGGTCAATTGAAACCTCGTTGAAGAGTTTGAGTTCTTGCAGCGGACCGTACAGTTCTCCCTTTAGCACGGGAAGAAAGTTGATGGTTTGTTTCGTCGCATCATCAAATTCAACTCGCAACGTATGAGGCGCGACATGTTCAAACGACAACACTCTATAAATTGGATGTTCCATTGTTCTCCTCACTTCAATGGTTCGATAGAGAGAGGCTTCTTGCCAGACTGTAAGAGCCTCCAATCATTCATCAACTCTTCTTCATGGAGTTCAGCCCATGCCTCAACAAATCTTTGTTGACGGCGTGAGAGTGAACCTCCAATAAGTTCGACGGGGTTAATGCTGAATACTGCAACTTCATCTTGATAGTACGCATGAAAATGCGGCGTGTGATGTTGAATGTTCGGCTCAGAGAACATCCGAATGATGATTCCATAGAAGCGAGCTAACTCAGGCATACGCGCAATTCACAGTGAGATTTCTCCGGACAACAATCCTACAATCTATCACATTACTCCACCACTCCACTATTTCAGTGGGATTCTTCACTCCGCTTCGTTCAGAATGACGAATCAAAAAGAGTTAGACAAACGCCGCAATCCCAGTAATATCCTCGCCCACAATCAACGTATGCATCTCATGCGTCCCCTCATACGTGATAACCGATTCAAGGTTGGCAGCGTGTCGCATCACAGGATACTCATCGAGGATGCCGTTCGCGCCGAGAATACTGCGTGCCTCACGCGCAATCTCCAATGCAATATACACGTTGTTCCGCTTCGCGAACGAAATCTGTTGGAAGCGAACCTTCCCCGCGTCCTTCAACCGTCCCACCTGCAACGCGAGAAGCTGTCCCTTGGTAATCTCCGTCAGCATGCGGACGAGTTTTTCCTGCGTCAACTGGAACGACGCAATCGGCTTATCGAACTGGATACGCGACTTCGCGTAGTTGAGCGCCGAATCGTAGCACGCCATCGCCGCACCGATTGCACCCCATGCAATGCCGTAACGCGCTTGGCTCAAACAACTGAGCGGAAGCTTCAGTCCCTCGCCGCCGTTGGGCAAAATGTTTTCTTTCGGAATGTGAACATCCTGGAAAATCAATTCGGAAGTTACCGATGCGCGCAGCGAGTGTTTGCCTTTCATTTCAGGAGCGGAGAACCCTTTCCTTCCCTTCTCTACCAAGAATCCGTTCACCACGCCGTTCAGCTTCGCCCACACGACGGCAACGTCAGCGAGCGTGCCGTTTGTAATCCACATCTTCGCGCCGTTGATGATATAGCCATCGCTCACTTCCTCCGCACGCGTAATCATACCGCCAGGGTTGGAGCCGTAGTCGGGTTCAGTAAGACCGAAGCAGCCAATCGCTTCACCCTTCGCGAGCCGCGGCAACCAATAGTCTTTTTGCTCCTCAGAACCGTAAGCATAAATCGGATACATGACCAGCGAGCTTTGCACCGACGCGAAACTTCGTACACCGCTGTCACCGCGCTCAAGCTCTTGCATCACCAAACCGTACCCAACGTTATTCATCTCCGCACATCCATACTTTGCAGGAAGCGTCGAGCCAAAGAGTCCAAGGTCCGCCATCTTCGGAATCAAATCCATAGGGAATGTAGCTGCACGGGCGTGCTTCTCGATAATCGGGATGACGTTGTCATCGACAAACTCACGTACCGTGTTGCGCACCAACAGCTCTTCTTCGGAAAGAAGGCTGTCCATGTTCAAATAATCCACTCCCTGAAACTTCAGCATGGAACTCCTTGGAAACAATGTGAAGATGTAGAAATGCCCTGTTTAGAAAAGACAACACAGGGCGAAACTTGAATAAATTGTGGGTAAAAGGAACGAATTTTCTCTTGGAAAATCAACGATGACTCCGGACTGCGGATTGTTGAATGCGGATTGAGAAGCTGGTCATTCGTCATTTGAAGGAATTCGACGTTATGCAGAGTGAAGATGCGAAATTGTCAACCGCAAGTTGATTTGCACCTCGCCTGATTTCCGCCAATGACTACTGACGAACGGCGCTTTTGCTTTCTAATCCACACTCATCAATCCGCGATTCGCAATATGGGTGGGCAAGCGCAAAGGAAGAAAGCCGCCCAAGCTGGTCGGGCTCGTTCGGCTTTCTTGTAAGGAGAGTTATATATGGTACTGGTCACTTGTTTAGACGACCGTACTTGGAAAAAGTTGCAGTCATAAGCAAAAAAAATGCCTGCCAATGGTTAAACAATTTCACCATTGCAACATTTCCTCTCAACAAATGATGTAATGATCAAATGTCGCAATGATTCAATCCTCCACCTTAAGCCTATACCGCTTTATCTTCAAATACAACGTCTTTTTCGAAATCCCTAACTCTTCCGCAGTTCTTCCGCGGTTATAGTTGTTCTTCTTGAGAACTCGTTCGATGTGGTGGCGTTCGAGTTCTTCGAGGGAGATGTTTTCGAGAGGAAGTGACGATGTAGTTGATGATTCAGACGTTAAAGAAGTTCTTTCTCCACGATGAATCGAAAGGTCTGTAGGCTCAATGTCCTCGCCGGACGAAAGAAGGACCGCCCCCTCGAGCACATGCTCAAGCTCTCTCACGTTGCCGGGCCAGTCGTGCGCGAGCAACAAATCGATGGTCGCAGGAGTAAGCTTTTTCGGATTCTTCAGCTTCCCCTTTTTCTGCAAGAAGAATTCGGCAAGAATTGGAATGTCCGCTTTGCGTTCCTTCAAGAGCGGAACACGAAGCGTTACCACATTCAAGCGATACAACAAGTCTTCACGAAATCTCCCAGCCGCGACTTCTTCACGTAACTCTTTGTTTGATGCACTGACAACTCGTACATCAACCGTCAGCACGTTGGTACCGCCAACTCGTCGAAACTCTCCACTCTCAAGAAACCGCAAGAGCTTCGGCTGAATTGCCGGACTGATGTCGCCCACTTCATCAAGAAAGAGCGTTCCCCCGTTTGCAACTTCAACAAGTCCTTGCTTCGAAGTGTAGGCGTTTGTAAATGCACCTTTTTCGTGCCCAAACAATTCGGTTTCGAGCAGTGTATCGGGAATGGAGGCACAGTTCACCGCAACGAACGGGCGATTGTTGCGCGGGCTTTTTCTATGAATGAAGTTTGCAACCAGTTCTTTTCCTGTTCCGCTTGCACCTTCAATCAACACGAATGAATCGCTGTTCGCGAAACGTTGCGCGCTTTCAATCATCTTCAGGAATGCCGGACTCTGCCCGATGAGTTCATTGCTTCCACCCTTCCGCGACAACTCACTCTTCATCAATTTATTATCAATGAAAAGCTCCTTCCTCTCAATCGCACGATGAATCGTGTTGAAGAGTTCGTCAATGTCGTACGGCTTCGCGAGAAAGTCGTACGCTCCCATCTTGATTGTCTGAATTGCAGTTTTGATATCTGCGTAGTTGGTGAGAATGATGACTTGCGTGGTGGGAGAATATTCCTGTACGAATTGCAGCACTTCAATGCCGCTGACACGCGGCATTTTTATGTCGAGCAGAACAACGTCGTAAACTTTTTGTTGGATTTTGTTGATGGCTTGGCTTCCATCGGAGGCGGTGTCGACGGTAAACTCGTCGGAATCGCCAAGCTCACTTTCGAGTAGTGTGCGGAGATATTCTTCGTCGTCAACAATGAGGAGGTTGTATTTCTTCGCCATAGCGGTTCACGGCTCGCTCATCACCCTATCAATGGTCGTAAGAAGGTCCACAAGGTCATACGGTTTGCTGACAAAATCTTCTGCGCCAAGTTTCTTCGACTCGATGGCGTTCTTCAAATCGGCAAAGCCCGTAAGCATAATGACTTTCGTACCGGTGTATTTCTCCTTAATGACCTTCAGCACCTCAAAACCATTCATGTTCGGCATTTTGATGTCGAGAAGAACTAAATCGAACTTGCTCTTTTGAAGTTCGGCAAGCGCTTCCATTCCATCAGCCGCCGTAGCCACATCGTAACCTTCACTATTCAATTCAGCACTAAGAACCGTCCGGAGCGCATCTTCATCGTCAACAACCAGAATCTTTCGCTTTTCAGCCATGCAATTGACCTCAAGAAATTATGGTAACAGTCGTTGTGCACCTTTATACCCCCCCACCATATTGCAAACACAAACGAACACGCATGATGATAGGCAAAGAATCAAACAAAATCAACCATCACGAGACAGCTTTGTTCTCACGATTGATGTGGAATACAACTCTCTCCTCTTCCCAGAACCCGGAGTAAAGTTTGTATTGAGAGTTGACGATAATTCGCTAATGAGGCGTCAGTAATGCTGAATACTCACGGCAAGAAACTTCCGCTTTCACATTGCAAGTGATTTCAAGTTGTGCTATACTTAGTTAAACACAGTCTCTCATAAACTCCTGGCTAATGGAAACTCCCGATATCATCAACATCCTGTTTGTTGATAACGATACAAGCTACATGGCAGTAGCACAGCATCTCCTCTCCAAGTATCAGGGCAAGAAATTCAATGTAGTGTGGAAACAGGATGGCAGCTCTGCAATTGCTGAATTGAAAAAGAACGCTTCTCTCGATATGGTCATTATCGACTACTATTTGCCTGAGAAAAACGGACTGGAAGCCACGAAAGAAATTCGAGAAGAAAAGATCGAAACGCCGATAATTTTCCTTACCTCCAACAGAGATTTTCGTCTTGCCATTGAAGTGATGAAGCATGGTGTTGAAGATTATATGATAAAGGACGAGGCTGTGGATTCCGTCCTTCCTCGCACAATCGTCAATATTCTTGAGCGTGTGTATCTCAAAAGAAAAATCGCAAAGCAACAGAAAGCCGAATTGATTGCAAAAAAGAGAACGGATGCAATCAAAGAACTCGTTGTAACTGTCTGCCACGAGTTCAACAACCCGCTCGCTGCAATCAAAATCAGCACGGACATTTTACTTCGGCAACAACTTGTTCCACAAGAAAAAAAGTTGGTGGAAGATTTGGACAACAACATTGCGCTTGTTGAGCAAGAGATTACGAAACTGAGAGATATCAATTTTGAAAAAATAGAATTTAGGAAGGACTGAGTCGCCAATATGCTACTTGCATCTCTTTCCCTCTCTTTCTATATTGAGTCCAGAGAATTCTGTGCTCCATGAACTATTAACCGAGGGTTTTGCGTAACATGCCACAGCCGAAGGCAAGCGCCCCAATAAAGTATCTTGTACAACGTAGAGAAAGTTAGAGAAAAGTGTCCCGCCCAAGAAGCGGGACACTTTTTTTTGTCCAAGGGCGCAACGTTTAATGACTGTTAATGACATACACAAGCTGATTGCGGCATGGGCGCCGAAGGATATTGCATGGGAACGTGATAACGTCGGCTTGCAAGTCGGCGATGTGAAGGCGGAGGTGAGAGGCATTCTCGTCTCTCTCGATTGCACGGAACGAGTGATTGCTGAAGCGAAGCGACGAAATGCAAACTTGATAATCAGCCATCATCCGTTACTGTTCAGGCCGCCGAAAGCGATTACTCCTCGTGATGAAATTGGAAGTTGCATCAGAGCGTTGATTGCGAATGACATCAACCTCTACTCCGCTCACACGAACTTGGATTTTACAAAAGGCGGAACGAGCTTCGCAATTGCTGATGCGTTAGGCTTGCGTGATGTGGATTTTCTTCACAAGAGCTACCGTGTGCAGAAGAAAATCGTCACGTATGTGCCCGAGGAACACGCAGACAAAGTCCGCAATGCAATGGCTGACGCCGGCGCAGGAATCATCGGCGACTACGACCAATGCTCGTTTGGAACGATAGGAGCAGGATCATTCCGAGGTAATGACTCGGCAAAACCAGTCATCGGAGAGAGAGGCAAATTAGAACACGTTTCCGAAGTTCGCCTGGAAATGATTGCGAACCAATGGGACGTGGCGAACATTGTAACAGCTATGCGCTCCGCTCATCCGTATGAAGAAGTGGCTTACGATGTGTATCCTCTGGAAAACACCAGCAACGAATACGGGATGGGCATCATCGGAACACTAAGACGACCGATGCGCTTGCAGCCGTTCTTGAATTTGGTGAAGAAAGCTTTGCTCGTGAGAGCACTCCGTCGGACAGAGAGTGCAAATCGAACGATCCGCCGTGTTGCAGCTTGCGGAGGAAGCGGTGCAGAGTTGGCTGACACTGCTATTGCACAAGGCGCGGACGTATTCATTACCGCAGATGTGAAGTATCACGACTTCCACCATGCGTCAGGAAAGGTTTTGTTGATAGATGCCGGGCATTATGAAACGGAGCATCTTGTCGTGAACAATGTTGTAAGAAGATTGAAACAAGAATTTGAGAAGATGGGAAACGGAGTCCCCATCGTTGCGGCTCGAACATCAACTAATCCGATATACTATACGTAGATTTTCAGGAGAAAGAATTGGAGAACAAGCTTCGGCAATTGTACACACTGCAACTCATTGACAGTAATCTTGATGAAATCGAAGAAATGAAAGGCGACCTCCCGGGCGAAGTTCGCGAACTGGAGGAAAAAGTTGAAGGGCTGAACGTAACGCTTGCATCGCTCGAGCAGACGATGAGGGGAGCCTTCTCCCAACGAGACAACGCCGACTCCGAAATCATCTCCCTCAAAGAAAAAATTGAAAAGTACAAGTCGCAGCAGTATCAGGTTCGCAATAACAAAGAATACGACGCGCTGACGAAAGAAATGGACCAAGCCGCGGAAACAATCGCGAGGCTTGAAAAAGAAATGAGCGCTCTGGAAAACAAAGCAACGGTTGCCCGCACTGAAATCGAGGCCACGAAGAAGGAGCTCGAAGAGTCGCAAGCGTTGCTCGAAGAAAAGAAAACCGAGCTTGCCGAAGTTTCCAAGAGTACCGAAGAAGAAGAACTCAAGTTCCAGCACGAGCGTGAAAAGGTTCTCGTGCGCATTAGCAAGCCAGACCTTGCGATGTACGAGCGCATCCGAAAAGCGAAGAACGGCCGGGCTGTTGTTCCGATTAAGCGCGGCGCGTGTGGAGGCTGTTACACAGCCGTGCCGCCGCAGAAAGTTCTGGAACTGAAACGGAACAACCAGCTTTATACATGCGAGCGTTGCGGTCGCATTATCGTTTCAAAAGAGATTGCCGAGAGTTCGACAGCTCTTGCGTAATCTTATTATCAACAGAAACGGAGAGTGGGAGACAGGGTGAATGGAAGATATCTCCGATTCTGTCGAATGAGTGATGAAGAAGGGATTCAGCATTGAGAATCTCTCTGAATTGAAATTGATTTATAAAATAACTAAAACATTAACATACACTGCAGGTCGGGCAGCCGCGTTTCATTTTACTTCTCTACGAGATCGTAGGTCGGTGAGATGGGATGAGGAAAGTCCGAACTCCGCAGAGCAAGGTGCCGCGTGAATAGCGCGGGTTCTGTATGTGCAAACGTACGGAAACGGAAAGTGTCACAGAAAATATACCGCTTGGAGGTTGTCCGTTTTGATTGCGTTGACAATTGCTCTTCTTGAAATGGTCAATTGTAGCTTCAGACAACCTCCGAGTAAGGGTGAAAAGGCGAGGTAAGAGCTCACCGCCGCGACAGTAATGGCGCGGGCACGATAAACCCCACCTGGAGCAAGACCACGTAAGAGAGGAACGAAGTTGCTCGCTTCGCCGCGTCGTATTGTCAACAAAAGTTCGACGTTCAACATTCCTTGTTCAATATTCGATATTCTGGAGTCCTCGGACAAAATAATATCGAATATTGAACACCGAATATCGAATGCCGAAGTTTTTTTCAGATGACGCGATACTCTCGGGTAGGTCGCTTGAGTCTGTTGGCAACGGCGGACCCAGATGAATGGCTGCCTCCTCCGCTTCGGCGGAGAAGACAGAATTCGGCTTACAGATCTGCAGTGCTTTTGTGTTGTCCGAAGGAATCCTTCGGAGGAGCCTCCATGAATACGACCATCCGTGTGAACCGATGGACACTTGCAACACCGCCCAATCCCGAAACCGTCGCACGTCTCTCGAAAGAGATAAATGTTCCTGAACTGATCGCCAAGGTTCTTGTTCTTCGCGGCATAGACGATTACGATAAAGCCAAAGCGTATTTCCGTCCGACGCTCGAACTGCTTCACGATCCGTTCTTGATGGACGGCATGGAGCGAGCCGCGTCGCGCGTTCTCGATGCGTTGACGCGCAAGGAGCGCATCCGCGTCTTCGGCGATTACGATGTTGACGGAACGAATGGCGCGTCGATGCTCTACATGTTCTTGAAGGAGCTTGGCGCCGATGTTGCGTTCTACATTCCCGACCGGATCAAAGAGGGGTATGGAATTTCGATGACGGGAATTGACCGGGCAGTTGAGGACGGCGCGAAGGTTTTTCTTTCTGTTGATTGCGGCATCACCGCCGTTGACCAAGTTGAGTACGCGAACAGCCGCGGGCTTGAAGTCATCATCTGCGACCATCACGAGGCAGCGGATACGATTCCGAATGCGTATGCTGTGCTCGACCCGATTAAGCCGGGCGATACGTATCCGTTCAAGAGTTTGTGCGGGTGCGGCGTTGGGTTCAAACTGATTCAAGCTGTTGCGATGAAGTTGGGAAAGGAATCGCTTCTCCCCTCCTATCTCGATTATGTAACACTCGCGAGCACAGCGGATATAGTTGCGCTGACGGGCGAGAACCGCATTCTTGTGCGGCTCGGACTTGAGTCCATCAACAAGAATCCGCGTCCCGGCATGAAGGCGTTGATTGAAATCGCCGGATTCAAACCGGGCAACATTCACACGGGACAAATTGTGTTCGGGCTGGCGCCGCGCATCAATGCTGTCGGCAGGTTGGGTGATGCGATGCGGGCAGTGAAGTTGCTCACGAGCGAAGACTCTACTGAGGCGCAACTTCTCGCAAAGGTTCTGGAAGAAGAAAATATGAATCGCCGGCGAATTGACGGTGACACGTTTGAAGAAGCACAGATGCTGGTCGAGAGTGAGTATGATGACATCGAAGCGGAAGCGGCGCTGGTGCTTCATCAAGACCATTGGCATCCGGGCGTCGTGGGGATTGTCGCGTCTCGCATGGTCGAAAAATATTACAAGCCTTCAATCATGATGGCGACAGTTGATGGCGTTGCGAAAGGTTCCGCACGAAGTATTTCTGGCTTCAACATTTACGATGCATTGAAGCGTTGCGAAGAGACGATTCTGCAGTTCGGCGGACACAAGTACGCGGCGGGCGTCACGGTCGAGCTTGCAAAGCTTGATGAGTTCAAAGAAGCGTTCAAGAACGCCGTCAAAGAATTGATGAGCGACGAGCTGAAGGTTCCTGAAATCAGAATTGATACGGAAATCTCTTTTGCAGAAGTTACACCGCGACTCATTCGTTTGCTGAATGAGTTTGCGCCGTTCGGTCCGAGCAACATGCGACCCGTGTTTCTATCGAGAGGTCTTGAACTTGCCGGAGCACCTCGGATTGTCGGCAAAAATCATTTGCGATTCAAAGTGAAGCAGAACGGGAACGTTATCGACGCAATCGGTTTCAATCTCGGCCATCTGATGCCGAAGCTTACCGCTGGGAGAAAGGATATTGAATGTGTCTTCTCGATAGAGGAGAATGATTTCGGCGCGCATAATGGGAATGGAAAGCGTGATACGATTCTGCAGTTGAAAATCAAAGACATCAAATGAACCGCGGATGACGCGGAAACGGCGCGGATGTACGCTGATAAAGAATGCGTTGGCTCATTAATTCGTCTGTTACAAGCTAAGCGGGAGCCACAAAGTGGCGAAAGAATTTAGCCCATTGCGAAGCAATGGGAATTCGTATTGAGAAGAACATGCGAGCCACGTAGTGGCGAAAGAAATCTTCCGGCGTGTAGAACAACAAATGAGGAACGTGTCGGTTGATTGACACGCGTTAGGCGGACGGAAGGTGGCGCTGCTTTTCAAGCGCCAGGGTTGTCTCGCCGCTTTTGCGGGACAACACCGAGCGTAGCGAGCCTGTAGTACGCCGACCCCGCTTGCTTTTCAAAGCGGGTGAACGCCCGCCTACGTCCTTCGGACCTCGGCGGACAAGCCCAAAAGAAAAATAAGATGTACTCGCCTTCCTGAGCAAGCATATTGATGTGGAGTACATCTGCAACACAAAAACAATTGTCAATGGTCAACGGACAATTGCCAATTGCTAATGGTAATTTGTAACTAGAAAAAAGTGGGAGTACGACAATGTCAGGACATTCCAAATGGGCAACGATAAAGAGGAAGAAAGCTGCGACAGATACAGCACGCGGCCGCGTCTTCACTCGACTCATTAAAGAAATCACGATTGCTGCACGCGATGGCGGCGGCAATCCGGACGGCAATCCGCGTTTGCGTCTCGCAATTCAAACAGCGAAAGCGGCAAACATGCCTGCGGATAACATCAAGCGCGCAATTCAAAAAGGCACGGGCGAGTTGCCCGGCGTTTCGTACGAAGAAGTAACGTATGAAGGGTATGCACCGGGCGGCGTTGCAATTCTCATCGATTGCGTTACGGACAATAGCACGCGCACGGTTTCCGAAATGCGCCACATCTTCTCCCGCCACAACGGCAACATGGGAACAAGCGGCAGCGTTGCGTGGATGTTCCATAAGAAAGGTCAGATTGTTGTCCCAACGGCAGGACAAGCGAAGCCTGTTTCGGAAGATGATCTGCTTGAAATTATTCTCGACGCAGGCGCTGATGATATGCAAACCGATGAATTCGGTTTTACCATCACCACAACACCGCATGCGTTTGAAGCGGTGAAGAAAGCGATCGAAGACAAACGCATTATTATTGACAACGCGGCGATCCAAATGGTTCCAGAGAACACAGTGAAGGTAACCGGTAAAGAGGCCGAACAGACACTGAAACTCATGGAAGCGCTCGAAGAACACGACGACGTGCAAAACGTGTACGCCAACTTCGATATTGACGAAAAGGACATGGCGGCAATCCATGGCTAAGTCTCTTCTCCCAACCCTGAGCGAAGCGAAGAGTCTCACACTCAAAAAAAAGGCGAAAGCTGAATCACTCATCGTCCTCGGCGTCGACCCCGGCACACTCATCACAGGCTACGGCGTCGTCGCCCGACGAAACAATGAAGTGCGAATGGTTGCGTGTGGAAGCATCAGCAACAACGGTGAGACATCAATGCCGTTACGATTGAAGAATATTTACGAAGAGCTTTGCCGCGTGATGGCAAAGTATCATCCCGATGAATTCGCAATCGAGTCGGCGTTCTACGGAAAGAATCCACAATCAGCGTTAAAGCTTGGACATGCACGCGGCGTTTCAATTCTCGCAGCCGTCGAGCAAGAAATCCCGACAACAGAATACTCGCCGCGTGAAGTGAAGCGGGCAATTGTCGGCACCGGCGCCGCATCAAAAGAGCAAGTGCAGTTCATGGTCAAGTCACTGCTCGGCATTACCAGCTCGAAAATGCTGCACGATACGTCGGACGCGCTCGCCATCGCCATCTGCCACGCACAACGTATGACAGCCCCAACGGCAAAGCACAGAGACTGGAAGTCGTACATCGAAGCACACCCTGAGCGAGTACGCGCATGATTGCTTCTCTCCGCGGCATACTCCTCTGCAAATCCGCAACCGAGCTTCTGATTGACGTCAACGGCGTCGGCTATCATGTCAACATTCCTCTTTCTACCTACGAAAAAATTGGCGAGGTGAATTCCACCGTTACACTTCTCACCTATCTTCACGTTCGTGAAGACGTTCTTCAGCTCTACGGCTTCGCAACGGAAGAAGAGCGTAATCTCTTCAAGCTCCTCATCTCTGTCTCCGGCATCGGACCGAAGATGGCGCAAAGCATTCTCTCCGGCGTTTCTGTTTCGGACTTGACGAATTATGTGAGCGAAGGAAATCATTTTGCGCTCACACGAATCCCAGGCGTTGGGAAGAAGATTGCCGAACGACTTGTTGTCGAGCTTCGCGAGAAGATCGGCAAGATTGAAATTTCTTCTTCTCTCCCGCCGGCTTCATCGGCTTCTCAAACGAATGTTCGTTCAGAGGCGTTGTTGGCGTTGACTTCGCTTGGGTTTAATCGTGCGGTCGCGGAAAAAGCGCTCCGTGCTGCAATTCAAGAAACGAATGGGAAGGATGCGACGGTAGAGGCCCTAATCAAAGCAGCGTTGAAGCATGCGAGCGGCAAGTAGAATTACGCAGAAGCTATTGCTATCTCAATGCTAGGGGTTTGGTGTGTTTTCAAGTTCTGTAGGTAGTTCTGTCAGGGGAAGAGTATGAAGTATTTCGGTGTCAGTTCGTCCAGTAACGGAACCATATCCGACTTTTACTTTTTCATTTACCAGAAGAGCCGCGAATTTGTTTATGTATTTGATATCAAACGGTTGGTCTACTAAGCTTAGGAGTTCAACTCCAACTTTTGTGAAAGCCAAAATAGGTAGATGTTGATCAAGACAACCGTCGCCTCTTTCGACAACAACCACTGTATCGCCAAAAAGAAAAGCTGACTTTGCACCCTGCCCTTTCAAAACAAACGTTAAGGCGGTTGCTGTCAGTAAGCCAAGTTCTTCCAACAACAATCTTTCTTGAAATGTTATGCCATAGTTTTCAAGTAAAAAACTTGGTTTGTCAGGATTCAAAATAAACGTGACAGCATTCGACCTCAGCGCAAGTTTGGCGAACCTGATAAAGACTTCAGCGTCTGATTTCGAAAGATTCTTTAGGAAGTCCAAGGTTCTTAGAGAATAAGATTTGGGTTGCTTTACTTCCCCCGCAAGAATCTTGCCCCAAAGATATTGCATCTCTTGACTGGAAACGTCTTCAGCAATTCTAAAAAACCTGGCTGTCCAGCCTACATCAACTGGTTCATCAGTTACTTCTTTTTCATTTCTCAATTCATCCGCGGCAAAACTCGTGATACTTTCAATATTTAATTGCCTTTGGCTTTCTTGAAAGTCCAACCGTTCTTGTCTCCGTTGTTCAAGCGCAGGGGCAATCAAATTAGCCTTGCGGTATTCTATTGGTAGTTCTTTGGGAGAGGAGATTGCGATTTTGTCTTCTCTATACTCAATCCCACCAGTTATTTGGAAATTCTCCCTTACCGCATTCGAAATAATTCTCATCTCTTCAGCTTTCGCCTCAGCAAGTCTTCTTACTTCGTATGCTTTTGTATCGATGTCTTTTCTGTCAAAATATTGTTTGGAAAGTTGACCAACTGACCTTGATACAATGTCAATGAGTTTGTCTATCGGGAGGACTTTTCCAAGTCCCAATATGTCTGTCGCTTTCATAGCATTTTAAGAATAAACTAAGGCTGTCGTAAAGCCAATGGTCAATTTGTTTTTGAATATTGATTTCCACTGGTAGAATGTAACGAAGCGCCTCTCCAAAAACAACCGTTGTATTTCACGCCGCGCTGTCTTACATTTCAACCACGCATTACAACATCCTTGAACATTCGATTCGCGAAGCGATTAAGATGGGCGAAAAAATTTTCATCCATGACCTTGACGGGCGAATAGAATGCACGCCTACATCAAAACTATTGGTGGCAAGGTCATCTTGTTCGCTGTGAAACTGGCGTGCTTGATTGACGACAGAGAGGTTGAAGTTCTTCGCTTCGACAGCGGGCACGAGATGCCGCATGTTGACCATCTCAACGCAAAGGGCGAAGTCGTGCATAAAGAATGGCTAAGGTATTTGTCAAACGAGCAGGCGCTCACTATCGCTCTTGGAGATATCAAAACGAATTATCAACGTCATCGAGAAAGATTCGTAGCATGGCAAGGAAAAGAAAAAAAGAAATCACGCCGACAAACCCGATTCGCTGGACATGGAAAGATGTCGAAGCGTATTTGAAAGAAATTGGCGCAGTCGAAATTCCAAAGGAGATGTGGGACCAAGAGCCGTACAAGACGTATATGAAAGGCATCAAGCGCAACGGCAAGTTCATCTGCGACTGAACTCCGAACCGATGACAAAATCCGATTACACATCTCCAGAAAAATTTGCCGCCGAAGCGGAATTCGATTCGGCGTTACGTCCGCTTACCTTCGACGAATTCTTCGCTACTTGAGATGGGAGAGAAAACATACACCATCCAGCTTGACCATCAGAACAAGTTGTACGCTTACGTCAAGACCGTGCAAGGAAGAGTCAAGGCGTTCGTTGTCAAACTGCTTTGCGAG
>Ga0209514_10000963_pt1 | contig 54217 bp, 57 predicted proteins | sample Subgrocontami58m_FD_187452 | JGI IMG/M metagenome (GOLD analysis project Ga0209514, IMG submission 187452) | Subsurface groundwater microbial communities from S. Glens Falls, New York, USA - GMW37 contaminated, 5.8 m (SPAdes) (version 3) | ecosystem: Environmental > Aquatic > Deep subsurface >... | reverse complement strand
TATGGCTTGCTTTTGTTTTTACGAAAAGAAGCAGTTTTTTTGTGCTTGGGTCGGGATTTAAAGCTTGCGGGTTTTGGGGCTCTGTTGGTATAAGTCGAACAAACCAAAAACAGCACGATGTGGTGAGGCAAAAAAAAGGAAACAAAGCGAAAGCAACCAGGTCAAAATGAAAAAAAGAAAACCACGACGTTTTGCCGTTGCCACTGCCACCGTGCCGCGTTTTTTTTTGTTTGCGGCCAAACGCTTTTTTTTTCCTTTTCACTAGATTTTCAACAATGTCAACAATGCCGGGTTTTGGGTTCGTGGTTCTGGCGCGGACGTTTTTACGGCTGCGCCTTGCTTTTTTGGCGGTTTTGGAAACTTTTGGAGTTGCGTTCTTCCCCTATTTTTTCCGCGCCGGAGCGGGTCTCGTCATCCGGCGAACTTCGGGGTAATGCTTTTTAAACCTTGTGTGGTAATGGTTGCGGTGATTTTGACCTTATGGCGTCGGATGTCTTGGGTAGTTCGTTGAATTTGTTGGCTAGCAATTTGAGCCAAGTCGTGTCGGACGTGGCGAAGAATTTCGTCGTCGGTTTGGCGGCTATTATCGTCGTCTTGTTCTTCATGGTGTTGGGCTGGATCGTGGGCCGCATCTTAGTGCGCGTGTTGCACGCGTTTTTGGAAGGCATCCAGCTGGAACACAAATTGGAAAAGCGCGGTATCCATGACGCGCTTTTGGGCTTTACCGTTACTGGCGTGCTCAGCACGTTCGTCAAGCTGTTGACGTACGTCGTGTTTTTGGGCATCGCGTCCAGCGTGGTGCAGTTGGCCTTCTTGGAAAACTTGGTCACGTGGGTCGTGTTGTACATCCCCGTGCTGATCCAAGGCGTCGTCATCTTGATGCTGGCGCTTTTGGCCGGCGACTACGTGACGGACCGCATCAAGGCAAGCAAAGTGCCTTTTGCGAAACTGTTCGGCATGGCGTTGGAAGGCTTCATCGTCTACACGGCGCTCGTGATTGCGCTGCCGTTGGTGTTGCCGAATGCGGACGTCGAGATCTTGAAGACGACGTTCTTCCTGATCGTCGGCGCGTTCGCTTTGGCCATCGGTCTGGGTCTTGCCATCGCCATCGGTTTGGGCACGAAAGACGTCGTTGCCGCCGTGGCCCGCAAGAAGCAAAAGACGCTGGAACGCATCATTTAATTTCGACGGAAGCGCCGGTCCAAGCGGGTCGGCGTCTTTCTTTATCTTTTTCTTTTTTTCGTTCCCCTATTTTCCTTCATGTTTTTCCCCGTTTTTCTTTTCCAGCGTGCGCTGGGGGGTTTGTTTGGCGGTCGTGTTTCGACTCTAGATGAACCCGTCCAGTTTGAATTGCCGGATGTTGAGGTTTTTCGCGGTTGCCCATTGCTGCCGGACGTGGGCGTGCATGGGGTGCGCCTTGTTCGTCCAGTGTTTCTGCAAAAAGGCGATGGTGCGCGCGTCGTGTGAGTAGCCGGAGCCGAAGTCTTCGCCGAATTCGTCTTTGAGCCGCTGGATGCTTGCGTCGCGCGTTACTTTCGCCAACACCGATGCCGCCGAGACGACGGGGTATTTTTGGTCGGCCTTGTGCGACAGGACCAATTTGGCGCCGCCCGTGTAGAATCGCTTCATCCGGCGTTCGTACGTGCTGAGTGTGGGGTCGGGCGTGTCGATGTAGACGGCGTCCAAGACGTCGTTGGCGTTTTTTAGGGTTGTTTTTTTTCTGTTTTTTTCTTTTTTTCCGTGGTGTTCCATTTTCATTTTTCCGGCTTCAAACGGAATGGTTTTTTCCAACTGTTCCAGCGCCTCAGCCATCTGCTGCGCCTCGATGTCGTTGAGGGAAAATCGCTTCATGCTGACATTCAGGTCGGCGGCGGTGCGTTCGACTATGCTTGCCTTTCCGATGGACAGGATTTGGTCGAACAAGTCGCGCCTTTTTTGGGCCGTCAGCATCTTGGAGTCTTTCACACCGATTTTGGTCAGTTCGGCTTGGTTTTCTTCCTGGCAGGCGTAGGCGCAGACCACTAAATTTCCCAAAACCGGGCCTCTACCAGCTTCATCCAGTCCTGCTATCCATGCCATTGCGTCTAAGCCACTTCGAATGCATTAAAATAAGTGCGCCAAGCATAGTATTACGTTGCACGCTGCCGTTCGATTTAAGTCTGCGCCGTTTTTGGTTCATGGCTTGGAGGAAGACGCCATCGTTCAATCAGTCTGCCATCGCGTGCGGCAGCACCGATGGTTTTGCTCAGAAGGGGTCGTGGTATAACCTGGCAGCATGCATGGCTCCAGCGACTTTTTCCAGTCACATGGAAAAAGAGGAACTGGCCTTGTCACGACGAGGTATGAGCCCGAAATTTAGTTTCGGGCGATGAACGGATTGATTGGAGCGCGGATGTAGCCGTTTCGGTTGCGGATGAACGCCTTCGAAGACACCTTGAGATGAGGGTTCGAATCCCTCCGACCCCACTTCATTTTTCGGAACTAATTTGAGGGGGCGAGGAGCAGGGCGCTCCAGGGGGACGCTTCCCCCGGGGCGACCGTTCTGGATCCCCCCGACCCCACTCTTCTCTTTTCTATTAATCCCTGTTTAGTAGAAACAAAAACAACAAGCTTTAAAAAGATGTTACTGCAGGGTAGTAACTCATGGTTAGGGGTTGGGGTTCTGCATTTTTGGCTATCGTCAGCCTGGTCGCTTTGCTTTCCTTCGCGCCGGACGTTTCGGCCGGCATCTGTTCGGACAACGGCTATCCGAGGATTGGAGCCGACGGCGGACCGGATTGTTCGTTCCGTACCGATCCGGCCGTCTTGTATGGCTGCCCCATCGGCCAGACGGTGCAACATTATTGTGATGGTTCTCCCAGCAAGTACCAGAGTGGTTGCGTTGGCACTACCTATCATGATTTCAGTGGCGTGAGCGTGCCGTTGCAAGTCATCAGGACGCCTGGTTCGTGCACGTCACTGGGTGGCATCTGCCCGGAAGCGCGCCGCTATTACGATGATCCGCGTTGCGGTTATAGCCCCGGTCCTCAGCCGGTCATTCCGCCATATGCGCCTCCCTCGACGCCTTCGACGCCGTACAGTTCGTCGTATACTCCGACGGGTTTTCCTTATTGCGGCAACTTGGTGTGTGAATACGGGGAAAACCTGTTCAACTGTCCGATGGATTGTGGCTTGTTTGTGCCGTTCCCGTTCATTTCGTCGTGTTCCTTGTCGTCGTTCCCGTCCAGCGTGCAGGCCGGCGGCTATGGCACCGTTGCGGTGAATTATTTCAACACGCCGTTTGAGCCGCTGTCCACGTTGGTATACTGCGGCAACGGACAAGTAAGCCTCGCGTATGGCTGTTACGGTTTTTCGGGCGTCTGTTTTGCCTCGTGTCCGTATCCGCAGGTCGGAACGTTTACGGCTACGGCGAATGCCGGCGGAGCGTTCTGTTCGGGCACGCGCGTGACGGCTTATGGCTCTGGAAGTGGCGGTACTCCGCCTCCGCTTCCGGGTCCCGCTCCTGCTCCTGTTCCGGTGCCCACGAGCGTGCCGTCGCCTTCGTGTGCTGTTACAACCAATCCGTCTTCGTTGGTCAGCAATGGTCCGGCCACGGTGAGCGTTCTTTACAATAATTTCCAAGGTACGCCCAATGGCAACGTCGTGTGCGGCGACGGCCAAAGCGTGGCGCCGGTCTGCAGTGGTGCCGGCCAGGGCAGTTGCACCGCGACGTGCACTTATAGCCAGCCGCCGCGTCTGCCTGCCAAATTCATCGTGACTTCGACGTTGAATGGCGTTTCATGTCGCAATGGCGGCGTTTCCATCGAGGCGGCTCCGACCAATCCGGGCTCGCTTTTGGTCACCGTGGTGAACCAGTCGTTTGCTCCCATAGCGGGTGCGGCTGTGCAGGTCAATAGCGGCTCCATCCAGTTCACGAACGTGTCGGGTCAGACGCAGTACGCGTTTCCGGCTGGGGATTACGTCGTGCGCGCGTCCAAGCCTTTGTTCAATTCGGCACTGACTAACGCGGTCGTGCGTGCGGACCAAACGACGCAAGTCACTTTGCAATTGACGCAAGACTTTAATCCGCTTTGCAAAATTTCCGCTTCGCCCACCGCGGTGCGCGGCGGCTCGTCTTCCGTGATTACGGTTTCCTATTTTGACGCGCCGCAAGTTCCGTCCAATGTCTTGGTTTCGTGTGGCAACGGCCAATCGGCCGGCGCTGCTTGTTCCGGTGCGGCCGCGCAAGGCACGTGTACGGCCGTTTGTCCGTATGCGGCCGAGGCGGATTTGCCGCGCTCGTTCACGGTTTCGGCAAGCGTTGCCGGACGCACGTGCAGCACGCAATCCGTGTCGGTCGTGCCAGCGCTTCCGGGCACCGGCACGCTTTTGGCGCGCGTGTCGTCCTGTACGGACGGCCGCTTGTTGTCAAACGCACAATTGCGCATTTCGACTCCGCAATCGTTGGTTCCGACGACTTTCAGCGGTGATGGTACCTACACGTTGCAGCCTTCGCAGACGGTTCGCTCGGACAACGGTTTCATCGTGCGCCTCGATTCGGTCCAACAGGTGCCTTCGGGCAACAACACGCCGTTGACGTTGAGCACGGGTGAGCAGAACTTTCCAACCAATGCGTTGGATTTGGCCACGGTAAGTCAGAGTTTCGTGCGCATCCAGTCGGCGCTGTCGAACGCATTCAAATTCGGCTCTGAAAACGTTTCCACTGTTTTCTACATGACGGATTCCGCGCCGGCTGGCAAATCAGCGCAAGGCGTCATTTTCTACCAAAGTCCCACGACGGGCTTTTTTGTCCCCTTCTTGCACCCCAACGCGGAAGGCTCCGTCTCGTACGCCTCGGGCCAGGCGATTTCCGGCGCCAACTTGAGCGGCGTGAGCATCGTCAACTCGACTAATTTGGCGGGTTGCAACAGTACTTTCCCGACGCTGACTAACCTCGGCTCCTTTAGTACTTTGTCTTTGGTGCAGCCCGTGACGTTCAATGGCGGCACGCCTAGCGTGTCGGGTTACGCGATGCGCGGTTATGCCGGCACGGCGCAGGTTTCAGCGCAAAGCGTCAACAGTTCCTGCACGTCGGGCAACTACACGCTTTCGTTTTCCAACGCCGCGGGGCAGATCAGCCCGGGCTTGGGCAACGGCACGTACGCCTTGACGTATAATTACGTTGAATTCAATTACGGCGTCCCGGTCACGTTGCAGTTCTTCGCACCCGGCATCACCACCGGTCCGAACGATCCGCACACGGGCAACGGCTACGTCATCGCCGTGCCGGAATACCTAACGGATGCCAACGTGGTGCAAGGTGCCTGGATGTTGGACGTCGGCTTCGGGGATCAGACCATTCCCCGGCTTTTGGCTGCCAACTTACCGGCCGCTATTGGGTATGACGCGACGTTCAACGCTCGTGATATCCAGTCGGACAGCCAGCCGTCCGGTTTCGTCTCTCCTCGCGGCAGCAACGCCACGATTGCGCTGACGTCGGCGGTAATCAACTACGCGTTGAATTTGTCTGCTCCGGCGGCGCAGGTCAGTTTTCTGAATCCGCAAGGCGCGATTTTGCAGCAGAATAGCTTGCGGGTCAACGATGCGCTGTCGTCGGCCAACGTCTTTGCGCGCGTGGCCGGCATTTCCGGCAATTCCACGCAAGTCGAGGTCCGAAGCTTGACGCTTTCCACGCCGACGAGCACTACGGTTTTCTTCACTAATGAGTTCGGCGAGGCGCATGTGCCGTTGTCGCCGGGCACGTACAACGTGGAATTCGCGAAAGACGGCTTCAACGCCTCGCGCGCCACGGTGACGATTGATCAGGCCCGCACTAACCCGCAGGCCATCTGTTTGCAGCCGCGTTCGTGCGACTTTTCCGTCGAATTGGTCAGCGCCCCCACGTGCCAGTTCCAATCCGACCAATACCAGTTGCGCATCGTCAATTCGGTTAACGCGTCCAAGACCGTCACCTTGTCGTACTCTACTGCGGAAATCGACGGCCCGCCCGTCGTGGCGTTGGCGCCGCAGCAAAGCACCATTGTCAACCTCCGCGCCCGCAGCGCGTCGGCTGCCGTCTCCGGCCAGTCGTTGGGCATCGTCAACATCGCGGGCCCGGACTCGTGCACGCAGAGCTTCACCCTTCCGTTGTGCATCAGCCAGGACATTGTCCTGCAAGCGCCTCAGCAGCGTGTGTCCGTCACGCCGGGAAGCACGGTGTGCTCGGACGTCTTGGTCAAGAACCGGGGACTTCAGACCGTGAAAGTGGCCCTCACGGCCGCGTCAAGCTCCCCGAGTATTTCCGGCGTTTTCTCGCCGAACGAATTCATGCTCTCGTCGTTGGAAGTCAAGACCGTGCCGTTGTGCGTGAGTGGCCAATCCGGGTTTTCGGGCCAAGGCACGTTGAGTCTGGCAGCACACTCGCCGCTCGCCCGGGCTAACGAGTCGGTGGCTGTCGACGTGTTCGGCCAGACTTTCTTTTCCACGGACTTTTCAGGTTGTCCCATCATCGATGCGGGCCGCACGACGTATCATCCGTTGAGCGTGCAGAACAACGAGCGCGCCGGCGACTTCGTCCTGCACGTGGAGGACAATCCCGTCACGGTGCGCGACGACTTCGTCTTGTCACAGTTCCAGAAAGGCGACGTGCGCCAAGTGGTCATCGCGTTGGAGCCGTTCGGCAACCGCGCGGGCCGTCACCTTTTCAACGCGTTCTTGCAAAAAGAAGGCCGCACGGTCTTCCAGCAGGCGTTGTGTTTTGAAGTCCGCGGTTCCGCCGCCTCGTCGTTAGACGTTCAGCCCAACCCGTTGGATGTTTCCCGCGGCCAGAGCCGCTCGGCCCTACTGTCTGTGCGCAACGTGGGCAACTTGCGTTCCGAGTACACGGTTCAGAACGAAGGACAGCCTTTGTCCGTCCGCGTCAGCCCGCGCTCGTTCCAGTTGGAACCCAACCAAGAACAGCTCGTCGACGTCGCGGTGTCCGCCGGTTCTTCCCTTGACACCAAGTCGTACGTCGTGCCTTTGAGCGTGTACGCCCGCTCGGCCCTCCAGACGGCTGACGAGCAGTACAACGTCGACGTCCAATGTGGCACCGGTACCACCCGCTCGGTCAGTTGTCCGGCCGGTTCCGGCAGCTGCTCGGTCATATGCACCTACGCCAATTCCGGCACGTTCACGCCTTCGGCATCCGTCGCCGGCCGCACGTGTTCCGTCACGTCCAGTTCGGTGCGCGTCATCGACTCGACGGCGAACACCTGCATCTTGCAGGCCACGCCCAACAACGTGGATCGCGGCGCCTCTGTCACGGTCAGCGCCAGCTACAACACGCTGGGCACGGCTTTCAACGGCACGCTGTCTATCAACTGCGGCAACGGCCAAGTCGTTACGGCGCAGAACTGCAACGGCAATACCGGCGCTTGTAGTGCCGTATGCACGTACCCGACCGAAGGCAACTTCGTGCTCAGCGCGTCGGGCAACGGCACGAGCTGCTTCAGCGCCGCCGTAGCGGTCGGCAACCCTTCGTCCACCTCGTGCCAAGTCACGGCCGCGCAGAATACGGTCGTGCGTGGCGATTCGGCCACTATCCAACTCAAGTATTACAACTTGCCTATCACGTCCACGTCGACCGCTTTGAGCGTGCCGGTTTTCCAAGGCAGCCAGAACCTGTTGGTCAACGTGTTGGGCACGTCGGACACCATCAGCCTCAGCACGGCTGAACTGACCTTGTTGTCCATTGGTCCGCAGCAGGCGTTTGCCGGTACGTCGGTCCACGTGCCTCTGCGCGTGCGCAACGAGAACTACTTTTCCGTGAATGACGTCCAGCTGTTCGTCGACCGCTTGCCGTCGGGCTTTTCCGTGCCGCAGGTGGCCCGTTTCAACTTGGCACCTGGCCAGGAGCGCACGGTGGATCTCGTGGTCGAAGTCGCTCCCAGCGTCCCGCCGTCCACGGTGGTACTTTCCGTGGTGGCGCAAAGCGCACTCACGCTTTCTGCGCGCCAGAACCTGCTTTTGACGGTCGTGCCGTCCCCGGCGGACCAACTCAATTTGGACGTCAACGTCCAGGTGACGTACCGCGAAGAAAACGGTCAGCCCCGTTTCATCCTCGACGCGTCGGTGACCAACCGCGAACCCGTGGCGTTGCTGATCACGCCCAGCTTCGTGGTGAACGAAAATTGGCCCGCGTCTTTCCAGCCGCGCAGCTTGAGTCTGGCGTCTAACGGCCAAGGCCAAATCCAAGGCCAGGTGGTGCCGACGAACTTCGACCCCAACCGTACCTATCCGGCCACGGTGCGCCTGCGCTCGGCCGACGGCCGCGTCAAGGACGTACCCATCGAACTATCGCGCCAAGGCGGCAGTTTCACCGGTTTTGCCAGCTTGGGTGACGCGTCCAAATTCTTTAACGACTTGTTTTCCGGTCGCTGGACCGGCAACGACTTTTGGTGGTACGTCGCCGTATTCCTGCTGTTGTTGGCCGTGGCGGCGTTCTTTTTTGCCGCCATGCACTGGTATCTGTCCCGCGGAGGCTGAAAGCCGCGATGACGACGATTCCCCATGCAACGCCTGCCAACGCCGGCCTATTGCTTTCATTTTTTGTTTTCTTCTTTTTGTGCAGCGGCGTCTCGGCCATCCACTATGCCGTGGCCAACCAGACGACGTGCGCGTGCGAGTTTGCCACGCTCAAGATCCATGCCGAGAACCTCCAAGGCCAGCGCGTGCATGAAGACCTATGGTTGCAAAGCGAACTTTACGTGCAGCCGGGTTTTGTCGACGTGTTGTTGGAACCGATGCAGTCCATGATTTATCCAGTCTATATCCATGCGGCTTGCACCACGGCACCTGGCGACTACCCGGTCGTGTTGCAGCCGTCGGGGGTCACGGCCTATGTGCAGGTCAAGGACTGCCAGGGCTTTTCGTTGACCGTGACGCCGCAGCAGGCGTCGTGTCAGAACGACCATGTCACGTATGGTGTGACGGTCGAAAATTTGGGCAACGTGCCGCGCATCGTGTCGCTGGGTACGGATTTGAATCCCGATGCGTACGTCTTGCCTGGCTCGGTTGAACTTTCCGCCCGCGAAAAAAAATCGCTCATCTTGAGCGTCAACACCAATACATTGCCGCAACGGCTGCCTTTCCGCGTGGTGGCGCGCGCCGATGAATCGGTGGTGTACCAGCACGCGTTGGTCGACGTGCAGGCGTGCACGGGTTTTCGCGCGAGCGGTCCCACCCGATTATCTTTGACCGCCGGCCAAAGCCAGTCGTTTGAAGTCCGTCTGGAGAACCATGGAGCGACTCGCATCGTCAACGTGCAGGCGTTTTGTCCGTCGTTCATCAAAAGCAATGCCTCGCGGTTGACCGTGGGCTCCGGACAGGTCGTCGCGGTGTTGCTCAAGGCCCAGGCGGCGCCGGCTGGCGTTTACTCTTGCACCGTGTCGGCCACGACTGAGGACGATGGCCGCACCTTTTCCCACACGCTCCAGATTGACGTCCAGCCAACGGCGGCCAATTACACCGTCCGGCCTTCGTCCGTCGTCTTGGAGGAGGGTGTAATCCGCCGTGTGGGCTTCCACGTCGAAAACACGGGTAGGATCGAATCCGCATCCGTTTCTTTTGTTTCCAACGCAACTCGCGTGATTTCCGGTCCGTCCTCGCTTTCGGCTGCGCGGGAGCAGGAGTTGCCCTTCGTGCTGACGCCGGACTGCACTACGTACCCATTCGAATTGACGCGTGGCGGCGCGCGGCACTTGTGTCCCGCATCCGTACCGGGCCAGTTGCGGATCAATAACCAGTCGTTTTCCATCCAGGTCCGCATCGTGCCGCCCACGCTATTGTTCGATTCCAAGGCGTACGCCGACGGCTCCGGCCTGCCCGGTGGCGTGCGTCTGGACGTCGTCGCGACCAACACGGGCAATGTCACGGATTTGCAGTTGTCAAGCGTCCCGCAGGCCCGTAGCCCTGCAACGGTTTTCGTACCCTCGGGTGGCCAGGCGTTCTTTTCCGTGTTTCTGGAGGGCAACCACTCGTCCTTGCAGCTGGAGGCGCGCACGGACCGCGGTACTTACCGGCACCGCGCCGACTTGACTGCACCTGCCTCCGGTGGACGCCCGGGTCCGACCACCGGCTTAATCACCCTGGCCGCGCCGGTCATCGCGTTTTCCATCGCCGTCTTGTTGGCGTTGGCGTTGCTGTATTTCCTGTACCGCCGCCGTAAGTGATTCGAAGTCGCCGTCGGAAATCCACCGACGTATCAGTCATCTGTCAAGCGGAGTATCCGGTTTTCTTTTTTTTTCCTATTTTTTTTTCCTTCGACTTTTCGTGTGTCGGGATGTGGGGCGCTTTCCGGTTTTTCCAGTTCTTTTTTTGTTTTTTTTCCCCGTGCTGAATCCCGTCGGGGACTATTTATACTTTAGAGGCCTCTTTTTTGCCAGTCGGATTTTTTCTGCAAGGGTATTATCGTGCATCGAGGAAACGTGGTCCAGGAAACCGTTTTGAGCGTCCTGTTGGCAGCCGCGCTCATGGCGGTTTTTTTCGTTTTGGTCACGCCTGGCTTGACGGGCCGCGTCGTGTGTTCCCTTACCGGTTGCGTCAACACCGGAGTCAATTTGACGTCCGCTTCGGGCAACTTTGCCGATGGTTCGGACGTATCGGACGCACTGCGGCATGCCGACGGCAGCGTTTTGGCGCTATCTTCTGGCCAACTTTTTGACGTGGCGTTTTCCGACGCGACGAATCGCATCCCCGAAGGTCACATCTTGGCCAACGTGACGTTGGTAGCCCGGTGGCGCCTGGTATCGTCATTGCCAACTCCTACCAATGCGACGCCTACGCCAGAGCCGACCGTCGAGCCGCCGATTGAGGCAACGGTCCAGCCGAGCGCCACGACCGAACCCGTTGCGACCAATGCGACGGCTCCAAATGCGTCTGTAAACGTTTCCGCCGACGCGAATGCCACCGTTTTGTTGAACACTTCTGTTTCGGAAGGCCTCAACGCCACGTCGTCAACGGGTTCCAACGCGACGGCGGATGCTTCCAATGGTTCGTCCACGTCCAATACAACGACCGAGCTGCCGTCAAATTTTACTTCTGCGCCTTCGGGTTTACCCAATCCCAATACGTCCATTTCGCCTTCACCAACCTTTTCGCCTTCCGCGCAACCCGGTTCCACCGTTTTGCCGGTTTTCCCGACGCCCTCGCCGTCCGTTTCGCCTTCCCCTCCGCCCAGTCCGACGCCGACGTCCACGCCTCAGCCGACGATCCCTTCCGATAATTCGTCCGTGAACGCTTCTTCGCAGGCAACGCTATCGTCGTCTTTTTGGCGTTTTGACGAAGGATTGGTTGCCAACGTGACTTTTTCCGCGTGGACGGGTGAATCGTTCCAAACCGTCTGCGCCGTGGCGGTTGCCGTGGACTCACCGCAGGACGTCGAATGCCCGGTGACTTCTTTTTTTGAAAATTATCCCTTGTTGCTTTCCGTTCCTAAGTTCCGTCTGGCTTTTGTTGCATCGGGAGAAGACCCGTTGGCCGTCGATTCGGTGGAACTTTTCGTCTCGTCGGCTCCCAACCCGTCGGTCAACGAAACGGTTGAATCCATCAAAGTCAAATCCGATGCGCGTTTCGATGCCATCATCGATTCGGCCGAAAAGCAAGACGATGATTTGGTGGTCATTTTCCACCACGATTCGCCGATTCAACTACCGATTTTCGTCAAGGGCAATGTGGACTATTTCTTGAGCCAAAACGAGTCGATCGGCGGACAAAACGTGTCGCTTCGCCTTTTCAACTACTCTAACCAATACTTCAAGCTCCGCATCGGCAACGCGTCGGAAGTGTTCGAATTCGGCCAAGCGCAGGACGTGTCTTTAGCGCCTCGCATTGAAGACGCCGCTGGTGTAAACCACGCCGCCCAAGTGGTTTTGAAAGATTCCGAAAGTTTGGTCACCGAACTAGTGTCCACGTCGAATTCGGCAGCCTTAGTGGCGCAAGGAGAGTATGATGTAACGATGAAGTTTTCCGACGCGCCCGTGTCCGAAATCACGTTGGTTCGCGCGGGACTTTTTGAGTCCGTTGATAGCTTGATCCGTTTGGATTCGCTTTCTGAAAATCAAACCGGTATCGCTGCGCTCAACGCTTTTGCCATCGCACCGGGCGAATTATCTTTCGAGAAAGGGACGTTTGTAGCACAGGCATCCGGTTCGCGTTTGTTGAAGTGCCCCAGCTGGGTTTTTGAGTTGCAAACGTGCCCCGATGGTTGGATTACGGCCGCTTTGTTGGTTCCAGGCCAGGCCTATTCCGTCAACTTCACGGCCACGGACCCGGCGTATGCCGAGATTAATGCCACGGCTGCCGAGCATTACGATGCGCAAGGACGATTCGTCGAGGACATTTTTCCGGCGGTGCGTTTTCGCGACGGCTCGTGGAGTCCGCGCATCCGGTCTGGCGAATTCGTGCGCGTGACGTATGAACACCCGTTGGAAAACGGGAACGTCATCGATTCGTATTCCCGCGGCACGCAAACGACGCGCTATGACGTGTATTTGGCCGGAACCCAGACCAGAGTCGGCCAGTCCAGCGGTGCTTCGGCTTTTGGAAAGCTGTCGCTGATTACCATGCAGGACTTGCTTCAACCTGCCGACTTGTTTGATTTTCGGATCGTTGACGCTTCCGATCCATCCGGCTACTTGGAATTCGACTACATCCACGACGCGCCGGGCGAACACTTGTACGTCACCGCCAACACGGTTTTGGGCGGCGGCGACCATGTGTACGCCAATGTTTCGATTACCAACGGCGCGACGCTGACGGTGGGTGGAAACCTCACCAACACCACGCTGACCATTTCGGAAAACTTGGTGATTAACGGCTCGTCCACGTTGTTGCTGCGCGGAAATACGACGTCCAGTACGGCGGGAACTGGTGTCAACGTCACGGTGGCTAATATCAATGTTTCTTCCGGTTCGTTCATCAGCGCCAACGGCCAAGGTTTCATTGGCGGTTCCGGTGGAGGCCAACAGGCAGGGCCTGGTGCCGGATCGGGCAATGCCAACGGCGGTGGCGGTGCGTACGGTGGCAACGGCGGTTCGGGTGGTAATGCGGCCGGCGGTATTGCGTACGGTTCGTTGACGGCTCCCGTGAATTTGGGTTCCGGTGGTGCGGGTGTGGATGGCGGCGCGCGGGCAGGCGGTGCCGGTGCCGGCGCTATGTTCTTGAATGTCTCTGGCACGTTCACCTTGAACGGCGAAATACGGGCCAATGGCGCAAGTTCTACGGGTGGGGATTGCTGTAACGAGGGTTCAGGCGGTTCCGGCGGCAGCATTTACGTCATCACGAATGTGTTGAATGGTTCAGGCAACTTTTCGGCCAATGGTGGCAGCGATCCGGCCGGCAATGCGGGTGCGGCCGGTGGCGGCGGTGGCCGCGTCGCCGTGTATTATCAGTCGGCGCCCGGGTTTACCGGTTTCCGCAATTCGACTGCGTCGGGAGGAGCGGGCACAAACCAGGCTGGTTTTGAGGGCACGGTGGGCTTTTTCGACACGTCGATTGCGAGTTATCATTTGAGGGTGTTCCGCCAATTCCGTTACGAACAGGTCAATCGCTCGTGGACTTTCGGTGCCATCACGGTGGATGAAGGCGGCCGGCTCGATTTTTCCGGCAACTCGACGGTGGCCGTTTTGGGCAACATTACGGTTACGGGTTCTTCCGTCTTGAATGCGTCCGGTTACTCGGGCTCTGGCTCTAATGGTGCGGGAGTGAATTTTTCGGCGGCCAACATCCGTATTGATTCCGGTTCGCGCTTTTCCGCGGATACTCAAGGGTATACTGGTGGTTCTGGTGGTGGACAGCAGCTCGGTCCGGGGGCGGGTTCAGGTAATGCCAATGGTGGTGGTGGCGGTTACGGCGGTGTGGGCGGTTCGGGTGGTAATGCGGCCGGCGGTATCAAGTATGGCTCTTGGACGGCGCCGGTGGATTTGGGTTCTGGTGGCGCGGGTGTGGATGGCGGTGCGCGTCGGGGTGGTGCCGGCGGCGGCGCGATTTTCCTCAACGTGTCCGGCACGGTTACTCTCAGTGGTGAATTGACGGCGCGAGGTGGCAACAGCACGGGTGGGGATTGTTGCAACGAAGGTTCCGGTGGTTCGGGTGGATCCATTTACGTTGTGACGAATACGCTGACCGGCTCCGGTCTTTTGTCGGCCAACGGCGGTCAAGACCCGGTTGGCAATGCAGGCGCTGCCGGTGGTGGTGGGGGTCGCATTGCCGTATATTACCAGTCGGCATCTGGCTTTACAGGGTTTACCTCGGCGTCGGGTGCGGGTGGTTCGGGGACCAATCAGGCCGGTTTTTATGGCACCATCGCTTTTTTTGACACGTCGATTCCCAGCTACCATCTAAACGTTTTCCAGCATTTGTCCTACGATACGCCCGGCGTGTCGCTTACGTTTGGCGCCATTACCGTCAATGGCAGCGGCATGCTCAACTTTTCCGGCGATTCTTTGGTTACCGTCAATGGCAACTTAACGCTCAACGGCAACGCAGTCTTGAACGTTTCCAGTTCGTCCAACCGCGGAGTCAATATCACCGCTGGCAACATCACCGTGGCGTCCGGCGCCCGCATCATCGCGGATTATCAAGGCTTTTCCGGCGGTTTGGGTGGTGGTCAGCAGGGTGGTCCGGGTGCAGGTGGGGGTAATAGCAACGGTGGTGGCGGTGGGTATGGCGGTGTGGGCGGTTCGGGTGGTAATGCGGCCGGTGGCACTGTCTATGGTTCGTTGACCGTGCCGTTGGATTTGGGCAGCGGTGGGGCTGGCGTGGATGCTGGTGCGCGTCGCGGTGGTGCCGGCGGTGGCGCCCTTTTCTTGAACGTATCTGGTACTTTGGCACTCAATGGCCGTGTGACGTCGTTGGGTCAAGACAGCACGGGTTCGGATTGTTGCAACGAGGGCTCGGGTGGTTCAGGCGGCTCGATTTACGTTGTTACGAATACCTTGAACGGGGTCGGCAATTTTTCGGCCATTGGCGGTTCGGCTCCGGCGGGCAATGCCAATAGTGCTGGAGGTGGCGGTGGTCGCATTGCCGTGTATTACCAGCAGGCATCTGGATTTTCAGGATTTGCCGCTACGTCGGCCAGTGGCGGCAGCAATTCGGCGGGTCAATATGGTACGGTCGTGTTCTTCGATACGTCGATTGCTGATTATCACTTGCACGTCTACCAGACGGCGCGTTACACGCAGACCAATGCTACGTTGCGTTTTGGCCAGTTGACTTTACGCAACGGTGGTAATTTGGCTTTTGCGGGTAATTCGACGGTTATTGTGACGGGTAATTTGACGGTCCAGGATTCGTCGAATTTGTCGGTTAACAGCATGATTTTGTCCGGTAACCGTGGTTTTGGAGTAAACTTTACGGTGGCCAATTTCACCTTGACGACGGGTTCCATGCTGTCCGGGGATGAGCATGGCTTCCGAGCGGGTTTGGGTGCTGGTGAGCAGGGTGGTCCAGGTGCGGGTGCGGGTAATGCCAACGGCGGTGGTGGTGCGTACGGTGGCAGCGGCGGTGCGGGTGGTAATGCGGCCGGTGGCGCCGTGTACGGTTCGTTGACCACGCCCGTGGATTTGGGCAGCGGCGGTGCGGGTGTGGATGGAAGTAGCCGTCGCGGTGGTGCCGGCGGCGGCGCAGTCTTCTTGAACGTCTCCGAAACGCTGGCGACGTATGGCCGCATTTCAGTTCAAGGCGGCAACAGTACGGGTGCGGATTGTTGCAATGAGGGTTCCGGTGGTTCCGGTGGCAGCATTTACGTCGTCACGAATCGGTTGATGGGTAATGGCACTTTTTTGGCTGGCGGTGGTTCGGCTCCGGCTGGTAATGCTAATAGCGCTGGAGGCGGCGGTGGTCGCGTTGCCGTGTATTACCAGTCCGCATCCGGATTCACCGGCCTTACCACGTCGACCGCGCTAGGTGGCAGCAATTCGGCTGGACAATCCGGCACCGTCGGGTTTTTCGATACTTCCGTTGCGGGAACTCATTTTTATCTGTATAAAGATTTTCGGTATTTGACGCCGGGTGCGAATGTCAGCTACACGGCTATTACGTTGAATAACAGTGCGGTTTTGGATATTGCGGGTAATTCTACGGTCAGTGTGACGAATTTGACGGTTGCCAACTCTATGATTATTCTTCGGGGTAATTACACGACGAATTCGAACGGTAGGGGCGTGAATGTTTCGGTGGTTAACTTGGATGTGGATGCTGCCTCGCTTATTCATGCGGATTATCAGGGTTATGCTGGCGGTTCCGGTGGGGGTCAGCAGTCGGGGCCTGGTGCGGGTGTGGGTAATGCGAATGGTGGTGGTGGCGGCTATGGTGGTACGGGTGGTTCGGGTAGTTCCGGTGCCGGTGGTGTCGTGTATGGTTCGTTGACCGCGCCGGTGGACTTGGGTAGCGGTGGCGCGGGCGTTGATGGCGGTGTGCGTCGTGGTGGTGCCGGTGGTGGCGCTATTTTCTTGAATGTTTCGGGTACGTTTACCTTGAATGGTCGGGTGACGGCGTTGGGTGAGGCAAGTACGGGCGCGGATTGTTGCAATGAGGGCTCGGGTGGTTCAGGCGGCTCGATTTACGTCGTTACGAATACATTAAGCGGTGTCGGTAATTTTTCGACTAATGGTGGTTCGGCTCCGGCGGGCAATGCCAATAGTGCTGGAGGTGGCGGTGGTCGCATTGCCGTGCACTACCAAACCGCTTCCGGTTTCACTGGCTTTACGACGTCGTTTGCCAACGGTGGCAGTAACTCGGCCGGCCAATCCGGAACCGTTGGATTCATCGACACCTCTGTCGCGTCCAACCACTTGTGGATTTACCAGGCCTTCCGCTACACCGCACCGAGCACTTCCGCCACGTGGGGTGCGCTAACGCTGACGAACGGCGGCGACTTGGACGTCGCCGGCAACTCGACCATCACCGTCTTGGGCAATTTGACGGTCACGGGTTCTTCCACGCTAAACGTGCGCGGAAATTATACTAGCGGCACCAACGGCCGCGGCGTTAATTTGACGACCGGCAACTTCACGCTGGATGCCGGTTCCCGTGTTTTGGCGGACGGTCAAGGATACGCCGGTGGAAACAATGGCGGAGGGGCTTCCGGCACTGGAACGGGTGGTGGTGCGGGTGGTTGGAATGGTGGTGGTGGCGGTTACGGTGGTGCGGGTGGTGCGGGCAGCGGAGGAGCTGGTGGAATTACGTATGGCTCCAATACTGCACCTGTAGATTTGGGTTCCGGTGGTGCGGGCGGAAATGGTGCTCGTGTCGGCGGCTTTGGTGGTGGCGCCGTATTCATCCGCGCGTCCGACCAGATGGCGGTCAACGGCAACGTGACGGCGCGCGGTGCGGACAGCACGGGTGGGGATTGTTGCAACGAAGGTGCCGGAGGATCGGGTGGATCTATTTACTTGTTTTCCAACGTCTTTTCAGGATATGGATTCATCGCCGCTAACGGTGGTAACTCACCGGCCGGCAACGCGAATTCTGGGACCGGCGGCGGAGGACGCGTCGCCATCCACTATGGGTCCAACGCGTCCAGCGGCAATGTATCGGTCCTGGCTGGTGCCACCGGGGGCGGTTTGGGCGCGGCTGGAACGATTTATGGGCAGGCGCTGGACTTGACCGCTCCCACCGTCACGCTCAATGACCCGGCTTCCGGCAATGTTTCCACTGCGGCTACGGTTTCTTTCAATGCGACGGCTACCGATTCCATCCATTTAAATTCCGCAACTTTATTTTCCAATTTCAGTGGGGCGTGGGCCGCTAACAATTCAAATACGACGAATTTGGCCAACAACACTCCGTTCGTTATTTCCGTTACTGGCATTCCGCAAGGATATTATGTTTGGAATATGCAGTCGTGCGACAATTCCAGCAATTGCGGTTTTGCGTCGGCCAATCGGACGCTTACCGTTGACACTGCGGCGCCAAGCCTGCCTCAAATCGTGACGCCTACGTTGGCGAACAACAGCTTCACGGCGATCAATTCCGTGTTCGTCAACGCGACGTTCAATGAACTCTTGGTGAGTCAATGCTTGCTTTCCGTGAACCAAACCCTCAACTACACCATGACGTTGTCCAATACTGGTTTGTCGCGGTATTGTTCGTACAACTTCACCGGTGTGACTGACGGATTGCACAATTACACGGTTTACGTGAACGATTCGGCCGGCCGCTTGGCGTCCAATGGGTCTTTCTTTGTCACCGTGGATGTTTCTTCTCCTTCCGCGTTGACGTTTGTGTCGCCCACGTTGGCCAACGGATCGACCACGTCTGCTGTTACCGTTGACGTCAACTTGACGTTTACCGAATCGAATCCCGATTCCTGCGTTTTGGAGTTTGACAACGGCACGCGGGCCAACTTTTCGATGGCGCGCAGTGGCAATTCGTGCTACCGCAGTCATTCCGTGACGGTCAACGGCAATTACAATTATACGGTGTTTGTCAACGATTCGGCCGGCAACCGCGTCACGTCGTCCCGCCGCTTTGTTACGCGTGCTGAACTATCGAGTGAACCAACGCCCATCAGCAGCGGCGGTGGTTCTGCGCCGACTCCGACCCTCGCGCCTACTCCCACGCCGACTTCCGTGGCAAGCATGGTCAAGCCGACGCCCGCATCGACACCCAAACCAACGCCGGTATATGAAGAATCGGAGCAACTTTTCATCGAGCCGGAATCCACGATTAAACCCGCTGCGACGGTTGCACCTGGGGACGAACCCGCAGTCGTGGCACCCGATTCAATACCCGTTATCGAACTGCGCCGCTCGCTGACGGTGGAAGAACTGCCGGTTTCCGCCACTGGAACGGGCATCGACCAAGGCGTCGCCCAATCCAGCGGCCGCTTCGTCTCGACCTATACAGTCACCTTGGTCAACAAAGGCGACGGGACCATCAACAAGGTGGAACTGACCCAACACTTCCCCTTCATTGAATGCCGGGGACCCGACCCGAAGGCCTACGAAGCCGTTGGAATCCATTTCACTCCCCCGCCCCTTCGCATTGAATGTGGCAGTGCGGTGGTCACTTGGCTGTTCAACAACGTGGAACCCGGTGAAGAACAAAAAGCCCAAGTGCAAGTACCGGAACGGCTGGAGAAAAAAGACGTTGAATCCGTGTCCACCGCCCGCGTCATCGCGCGGCAGCTCAAGGGTGGAAAAGAACAGGAAGTCGAAGTCAGAATCGTGTCCGAGCCCAAACCCGCCTCCGCCAGTTTTGACTACACCCTGCCGGCTTTGGGCGTGCTGGTGTTGCTGTTGGGCGCCGGCGTGTTCTTCTTCATGCGGCGGCAAGGCGGAAACGGTGGCGAGTCTGGCGGGTTCGGCAATTCCGGCAACGTCTAAATTGGACGTTACTGATCCTTTAAAACGCGAATTTTGAGTTTAATTTTTGGCGCCCATTTGTCTTCCGGATAAATTTCGTCCATGAAAGATTGCAAATTCCAAATCGCTTCCTTCGACTTGGGTTCGAACGTCACGATTTTTCCCAGTTTTTTTTGTACCGCCTGATGCGCGGCCCTATCTTTGCATTTCTTGTAAGCGTAGGCCATGCTTTCCAGGGCTGGCGTGTGGAATGGGTTGAGCTGCAAGGCTTTTTCATAGCATGCGATGGCCTTGCGGAACTTTCGTCGGTAGAAATACACGTTTCCTTTCAGGAAATGTGCGTTATCGGATTTTGGTGCTTGGCGCAGCGCCTGATTTGCATGGTGCAACGCTTCGCGGTCATTGTCGTTTTCCAGGTGGGCAAGGACGTGGTTTTCATGTGCTGCAGCCCGTAGAAGCTCCAATCCTCCGATTTGGAATACGTGGTTCTGTTCGAATGGGGCATGGGGGTTTTTCAATTGCGAATATCCGAGTGCATGCGAAAACCAGAATAGGCGATGCCGGGGGTTTCCAATGGACGTTTCAAGCGCTTTTTCTAATTGGCTCCGTTCATCGACGCCCCGTCTTTGGTCCATCCCCCAATTGTCGACCACGTAGGTTTTCCCGTGCGCAGTCTCCAACGCGATGGACGGGTGGTTTTGCTCCGGTCCGCTGATTCGGATGACGCCGATTCTTTTACCATCTACCGCGGACGACAGGACGTGGGCAATGGCCTGCGCGATGTCGATGCATGTGTTTTCCGTCCTGAATTTTCTTCGCCTCATTTCCGTTATGCTACCGGGCGGGTGGCCGAACACACGCTCAAACCGGCTAGCCGTTTCATGGATGCTTTTTCCACCGGCATTTCGGGATCTAGCGTGGAATGTCTCCATCCGGCGCGCCGCCACCTTGGCAATTTCCCGGAGTGCCGCCCTTAAGGCATCTTCCTGCTTGCGGTCCGGGCGGCTCAGTTCGACCACTTCGCGTACTATAGCCAGCGGTTTTTTCAATCGATTGACCAAGATCCGATAGGGTTTCGGTATTTCCACAGCTGGCTTACGCCGAACCGGTTTTAAGACGTTTTGCGTCAGCATTTGTAAACCCCGTTAACCAAATCCCTTTATTTGCCGCTTTCGTGATGTTCGTGGTTTTACTCTCATGAAACGCATTCCCACAGGAGTTCCCGGTTTGGACGACTTAATTGAAGGCGGCTTTCCGGAAAGCTCATCCATCCTGGTCAGCGGCGGCTCAGGTACGGGAAAAAGCATTTTTTGTTTGGAATACTTGTACTACGGCGCGAAAGAATACAATGAACCCGGCGTCTACATCACCTTGGAGGAAGGCCCGCACAACTTGTGGTGGAACATGCAGCGGTTCAAATGGGACTTGCTGCCGTTGGAAAAGGAAAACAAACTGAAGATTTACAAATTCGAGCCGTCGCTGGACTCGAAGAACGACTTGTCGGCGCAGGCCGCGCGCATCGTCGACAAAGCCAAACAAATGGGCGCCAAGCGCATGGTCATCGACTCGATTACCGCGTTTTCCTTCTGGATGGATGACGTGTCAAAAATCCGGTACGCCATCTACGTTCTTGTGGAAGAACTCCGAAAAATCGATTGCACGACCATTTTGACGTGCGAGACGACGGGTGGCAAGAACCAGTTGTCGCGCTTCGGCGTGGAGGAATTCCTGGTCGACGGCGTCGTCCAGTTGATGTACGTGCCGCCGCACCGCTCGATGTTCATCCGCAAGATGCGGGGCACCAACCACGACAAGCTGGTCCATCCCGTCGTCATCGACGACCGCGGCTTGTCCATCAATTCCAAGGAAGAGATTCTTTGGGAAGCCATAAAGGACTAATGTCATTCTGAAAAAAAAAAGAGATTCACGAAAGGAAACCGTATTGTTTGGCGGTTTTCAGCGGATGACCTTGAAGTACCGCAAGGCGTAGACGAGGAACACCAGTCCCACGACGAGGCCCAAGACGCCTGAAGACAGCGGGCCGGTCACTTCATGGGCAAAGCGCAAGCCCAGGCCACTTACGATCCATCCCGCGCCGAACACCAACGCCAGAAAAGCGGTGGCTAAATCCAAAATCCCGTAGAGCTTCGCGTTTGACGCCATTGGTGCTTACCTCCTTTTTTCTTTGCATTGCATTTGATTTGGCTTTATCCCGGCAGCGCGACGCCCAACACGGTGCCAACGGCGTAACCCACGGCTGCTGCCAGTCCGCCGATGACCATCATTTCTAACCCTTCTTTCCACGGCGTTCCCACCGTTTTTTGGGCCTTGATATAACCCACCGCGAAAAGCGCAACAAGGGAGATGCCGACCGATGCGGGCACCGCTTGCTGGACTGTGAGGCCGATGAACGGGATAAGGGGAATGAGCGAGCCGATGACGGCCGAAACACCCACCAAAATTCCGTCTTGGACGGGCTTGTCGGCCGCCGGCTTTTCCAACTGGAGTTCTTCGTTCATCATGAAGTCCAGCCAGACTTTCTTATCCGACGTGATTTTCTTCACGATCTGCTGCAGCAACTTTCCGCGGAAACCTTTTCGGTAATACACTTCGTACACTTCCGCCCGCTCGTCGTCCGGCCGGTTCTCGATCCACTCTTTTTCCTTCTTCAATTGGCTGTGGTAGTAATCGATTTCCGCCTTGGTCGAGGTGTACGCCACGGCGGCCATGGAAATGCTTTCGGCGAACGTGGCGGCAAGGCCCGCTATGATGACGATGCGCGTGTCGTTCGTCGCCGCCGCCACGCCCAGAATGATGCCCAACACGTTGACCAAGCCGTCTTGCCAGCCCAGAATGAACTCGCGGAGGCGGGACGCGGATCCGGCGTGTTCCTCGGCCACGTGCTTTTCCATGTCGAAGTACTTGCTCTTCATGACGACTTTTGGCACTTAGGCGTTAAAAACAGTTGCCGCAGACGGGCATCTGCAACAATCGTGCGGTCGAATTCATTGCTTCATGCTCGACTCAAGGAGCACGACGTGAGGCCCGTATTTAGTTGGAAGGTGCCCCGTCGTGAGGGAATGCCTTAACGCGAGGGCAACGATGCGCTTAAGTTCAGTCTCTTCGGTGCTTGTTATTGAGTCTCCATGCGTTAAAGCGGAAAACGACGTTTGTTTTCCTTCGAAACCGATGCGCGCTTCGGTTTTTTTCGATTTACTGAATCGGGCCAGCATGACGCATGCGTCATTCCTACCTTGCTCCGGGTGATACGTCGCGGAAATCAGGCCTATTTTTATGGCTGATCCGTGTTCTTGGGAAGGAATTTCAAGGAGATGTGTTCTCATGATTACGTTTCGATATTTTTCCACCTATAATCGTATCGTTCCATCGGAATTGTTGAAACTTGCTGGAAAACGTCGAATACTATGGTAAGCGACACAAATTTTTAGACGAATAGGTGTCGCGAACTTGATAGCAAGTGACGCCAAATTGTCCGATGAGTTGCGTCACTTGCTATATGACGATGGTTGCATACGCGGGCAGAAAAATACCGCGTGGAAGGCGCGTTCGCTTAAAACTGTTTGCGCCGGTTGCCTCCATTTTTTTTCCGTTCGCGTGTCTGGTGCTTGCGCCTTGTCCGTTTCCTTTGCCGCTTTTCGCCCCACGGCCTCTTTTTTCTCTTGCGCGTTTGTTTTTTTTGTGGCGGGCGGTTGACCCAAACTTATTTTACCTGCGTTGCGTTCAGCGTATGGGCCCCTATGGTCAACGGCAACGGCGAAAACGCCCCAACTCAAAAACGCAAGTTCCTCTTCGTCTCGTTCGAAGGCCTCATCCACGACTTGGCCTGGCAAGTCCAAAAAGAAGGCCACGACGTAAAATACTCCATCAAGGCCGCCGACCAAAAAGACGTCGGCGACGGCTTCGTGCCCAAAGTCGACGACTGGAAGGACCACAAGGACTGGGCCGACTGTATCGTGTTTGACGACGTCGGTTTCGGCGAAGAGGCGGACCGCTTGCGTAAAAGCGGAAAGCTCGTCGTCGGCGGCTCCGCGTACACGGACAAACTCGAGGACGACCGCGAATTCGGCCAATCCGAACTCAAAGACGCCGGCGTAAACACCTTGTCGCGGCAGAACTTTTCCGATTTTGACGAAGGCATCGCGTTCGTCCAGAAAAATCCAGGCCGGTACGTCATCAAGCCGTCGGGTGCCGTGCAGAACGAAAAGGAACTGCTCTTCATCGGTCAGGAAGAGGACGGGAAGGACATCGTCGACGTGCTGCAGCATTACAAGAAGATGTGGTCGAAAAAAATCAAGCAGTTCCAAATCCAGAAGTACGCCTCCGGCGTGGAAGTCGGCGTCAGCGCGTTTTTCAATGGCTACGAATTCGTGTACCCCGTCCACGTCACGTTCGAGCACAAACGCATGTTCCCGGGGGACATCGGGCCCAACACCGGTGAGATGGGCACGGCCGCGTTCTTTTCGCAACCCAACCCGTTGTTCGAACACACGTTGGCCAAAATGCGCGACCGCTTAGCTTCTTGCCGCTACGTGGGCTACATCGACTTGAACTGCATCGTCAACGCCCGCGGCGTCTACCCGTTGGAATTCACGTCGCGCTTCGGCTACCCTACCATCCACCTCCAAATGGAAGGCGTCACGTCGGGTTGGGGTGACTTCTTGTTCGACTTGGCCTCCGGACAAAAAGCGGAGCTTCGGGCCAAAAAAGGCTTCCAAATCTGCGTGGTCATCGCCGTTCCGCCGTTCCCGTTCGAAGACCCCAAGGCGTTCAAGAAATACTCGGAAGACGCCACCGTTTTGTTCAAGAAGCCGTCGCGCGAAGGCGTCCATCCCGGCGACGTCAAGGTGGATGCCGACGGTGACTGGCACCTCGCGGGCAATTCCGGCTACGCTTTAGTCATCACCGGTTCCGGCACGACCATGGAAGACGCCCGAAAGCAAGCCTATAGCCGCGTGGAGAACATCATGATTCCCAACATGTTCTATCGCACCGACATCGGCGAGAAATGGCGCACCGACGGCGACAAGCTGTTGACGTGGGGTTACCTCTGACTTCATCTTTAGGCAAATACGCAAATCCTTTTTTCCTTGCATTGACCTGTTTCTTTATGCCACCTGTCTTCCGCATCCAACGCGCCTCTTCCCGCCACTATTCAAGCCACGGATGGCTCTCGACGTTTTTTTCATTCAGCTTTGCCGACTACTACGACGCGCAAAACCTCAACTGGGGCGCGCTGCGCGTGTTGAACGACGACACCATCGCGCCGCACTCCGGCTTCGAGACGCATCCCCACCGCGACATGGAAATCATCACCTACGTTTTGGAAGGTGAACTGAAGCACCAGGACAGTTTCGGGCACCGCGGCACCGTCACGTCCGGAGGGGTGCAGTATATGTCGGCCGGGACCGGCATCTTGCATTCGGAAAAAAACGCCGGAGAGAAGCCGTTGCACTTGCTGCAGATGTGGGTGCTGCCTCGAAAAGCCGGCCTCGCGCCTAACTACGGCCAGCTGGACTTGACCGAAAACGACCGCAACGGAAAGCTGCTTTTGGTTGCTACCGGCGAAAAGGAAAAAATCGTTCGGCAAGAAAAAAATCAAAACACCAAAAAACAAAACTCGGCTGCAACCGTCCCCTCTTCTTCCCATTTCGAACCCATTTCCATCCACCAAGACGCCTCGTTCTACGTCGGCCGCATGCTCGGAAAGCCACTGGCGCATGTTTTTTCCAATGCGGAACGCTTAGGCTTTCTCTTCGTAGCAGATGGGAAAGTCGAGGCCAACGGCCATGCGCTTAAATCCGGTGACGCCGTGCGGATGGCGGGAATCGAAAAACTTGAACTTGACGGAACCGGGGAAGTCGTGTTGTGGGATTTGCCAGAGGCGGATTTGGTATGAACCGAATTTATGAGGCATTGCATGCGCCGAAAGGTGAATTGTCATTTCTTGTGCACACGTTGGTGCAGAAGCGGGAAGGGCGTACGTACATCCATTACACCGCCGGAGCGCTGGAACCTCAAGCGCTTCGCCGGCAGCTGGACATCCTTCGGAAACAAATCAACCGGTGGTTTCAGGACCGGACGCTCCAAAAGACGTCGGAAAGCGGCGGCGTCTATTTTTACCAAGGCGACGGCTTCACCTTGGCCATGCGCCCTTTGACCACTCGACCCCGTCCAGACGCACCCCACCATTTCAGCGTCATCCTCCCGCGGGAGGCTCCTTTGGACCACCCGTTTTCAGCGCTGCTTCAGAAAAAACCAAAGCCAAAAGTACCCGCCCCGCGTTCCACGCTTCCGGCGCAGTTGCCGCAAGCCAAGCGATCCAAACGCAGTGGTGACCGGGTCCGTCGGTTCCTCGATGAATCCACCTAACTGTTTTTTACAGTCCGTCTTTGGCGTCAAAAAAGAGCCTTAAAAAAGCTGCCCGGCCAAGAACCCTAATCTAAAGCCGAGGTAGCTCAGCCTGGTGGAGCGCTAGCTTGTGGTGGACTTTTTCGGTTCACCGGATAGGCGAAACTCATACGCCCGCGTCCGTTCTGACGCGGTTAAAACCAACGCCTAAAACCAGGCCGCTGGGACATCTAGATGTCGAGAGTTCAAATCTCTCCCTCGGCATGGTCGCCCCGGGGGAACCCACGGTTCCCCCTGGCACGGCCTGCGCCTCGCCCCCTCCGACGTTTTTCTTGGTGGAGCTTCTTTCGGAAAAGAAGGTCCGTTGCAACTCTGTCCCTCGGCACTGAACCGTGGGCTCAATTCCCTAAATTCTCAAGCTGCAACCGGCGATTTTTGTTGTATTTGACTAAAGTTTTCAAGATAGTTTTGGCCGGCTTGATGTTTTGACACATTCAACTGCCCACATATATACGCCTGGTTCCTTTAGCATTAATATTGATTCAAGTCGAATGGAAAGAACCGAACGAGCGTTTGAAACTCATGGGCCGCATATCGAAATATTTTTTATTCGTTTGTGTGGCACTAGCACTAACCCTATATTTCTTTCCTATTCCTTATGCCCAGTACGTGTGTAAAGCCAGTCCCGCGGAAATTCAGCAGCTTGAAAAGTCTTTTGCCAACAATGCGGCTTACGAATCTTTCACTGGGCGGCCCGGAATAAGTCCCTTGGACGTGCTTTCTTGTTCGCCTCTTTTTAACGTAATCGTGTTGTTTGCTATACTGACCGTGGTGTATATTTGGATTTTTGATAACTAGCGGATTTGATTCTTTGTATCAGTTTAGTTTCGTAGGCGGTTTTCCGCCAGTTCATGCATGAATTCCAAGAAGTTTTCGTCCTGTAAACGCGCCGTTTGGAAAAAACTCATCAGCACGGCCGTGTCCTGCGCGCCGTGCTCCGATTGACTTCCGAAACTCGTTTTGCGCAAAACCACGGCAGGGCGGATGCCCCGCTCCGCATGATTGTTCTCCGCCTTTGCGCCCCGACGGGCGCAAAATACAAACAACTCGCTCTGATGCCGAGTCAAACGTTTCACCAACCGCTTGCAATCCTTATTCTCATACGGTTCACTCAAGAGCGCTCGCAAGCGCTCTTCGGCAAAAACACGCGTCTTGCGCCCATGATTCCGTTCGCTTTTCGCCCAATAGTACAACCGCATCAACCGCGACGCAAAACGCGCGAATTCTTTGGACGGTTTATACTTCAACACTTTGTCCAGTTCTCGTTTGAGATGCACCCAGCACCGTTGTTTCTCACACGTCAAACAGTTGTACGCATTCCAAAAATCCGCCGTAAACAAACCGGTGTAGCCTTTCATTACCTCGGCGGGCACCGTGTGCCCGCGCGTATGCCGAACCGTGAAATACGCCATGCGGTTGGAAATGAATTCCCATAACCACCAGTTGACGCCTTTGACGCGCCAACTGGTCTCGTCCCCGTGCACTTGCCGCGCCCTCAACAACTCGAGGCGAAGATTTTCGTAATCTTCGCCCAAAAACTCGGCAAGTTTCTGCATGTTGTTGGTAATTGTGGCGCTGGAGACGTGGAGGCCGTAGTTCGTTTCCAAAAGGAAACGAACTTTATCCACCGATACGCCGAGCATGCGCAAACACGCCACATACAATAGAAACGAGAGGTCGAATCGGTTGTGGGGTAACGTGTTTGGAATAATGGGTTCGATGGTTTTGCGGCATGAGCCGCAAACGCTTTGCGGCACGTCGTACTCGACGTTCTCCAAACGACCAGGAACGAGGCGTGTGACGTAGCGTTTGCGCCGGCGTTTCAAATGAGTGGTGCCTCCGCATTCCGGACACTCCGCCACGGCGTTGAGCTTGACGTGTTTGTGGATGTCTTCCGGTCGTGGTCGGCCGGTGCCTTCGTGGCCTTCCGGTCGACCGGAAGGCTTGGCGTTTTGGGTTTGAGTGTTTTCTTTGACGAATGCGGGTGGTTCGCGTCTTGGTTTTTGTGCGAGTGCGCGCTCCAATAGCGCTTCGAGTTTTTCGAGTCGCGTTCGGAGTTCGCGGTTTTCTTTTTCCAGTGACGCTACGCGAGCTTCAAGCTCTCGTACGTATTTTTCGTCTGTCATGGCGGGTGGGCCTTTTTGCGAGTGGGCGTCCTGGTCGGGACGCCTTTGCAAAAAGAGTACGAAATAGTAGAACTTACGCCTTTCGGTCAAGCTCCAAAACTAAACCCTTACGATTCTTTTACCAGCTGTTTTTTACTTGTGAATTCACTAGTGCTAGTTAGACCGAATTCAATATCTTCAGCAACTCTTTTTCGCTTCCCATGGGGATAGGAACGCCGAGGTTGCCTTTGAGGACGTGTTGGTCCGCCGTATAGAGTTCAATGGCGATGACGAACAAGTCGGCCTCCGTGTGGACGGAAACGTGGGCTTTTTTGACTTGCGCCAGCATGGCTTCGTCCAACCGGGTCTTTTCCTTCCAGATGGCCGGGTGCGAAACGATGACCATGTGGGCCAGCGTCTGGGTGGCGTTGAGGCATTCGATGCCGACGACGGTGCCTTCTTTCGCGAAGTCGATGATGAGGTTGCCCAGCTCGACGCTGGACGCGACGGGCACTTTCTTGCTGTACAAGTACAGTGTGTCCGATTGTGCGTCAAAGTCGCATAGCATTGCGGGCATAGGGATTTGCATATACCTAGAGGTAACAGCCCCATTTGTGGTGGGGTGTCAATTGGTTACTTTTGGTTTTTGGGCTTTGGGTAGTAGAGCGTCAGGCCCCCGTTTTTTCCGAATGTGAAGCTTGGCGGTTGGTGTGCCCAGTCCGGAACGACGAATCCGGCCAGGTCCGCGACGGTGTACGTGTTTTTTTTGACCATCATACTGCTCATTTTCTTCCCTCCGCGCCGGGCGGGTGCTCTTCCACGCCGTCTTTTTGTTGTTGGATCCCTGTATCCAGTTGGTACTGTCGATTGAAGTACTGCATTTGGCTCAGCAAACTCACCAAAATCAACTTCCATACGATTAATGGGTCAGTCGGGCTTAAATTGTGTATCCGTTGCGTGTGGGTCTGGACTCCCGTGGCGTTGTGCTTGCCCTCGTAGGCAATAAGGATTACGTATCTCTTTTTCTTGCCGAACGTGTTTTCGGCCAGCTTTTTCAGGTTGTTGAAGAACGCATCGCGTCCTTCCAAGTCCATCTTGGGCAACGGCTTTCGTCCAGGTTTTGGCATCGGTTTCACCCTCTCACGATTTAGTGCGCGTTGCCTTCTCGCGTCATGTGTTTCGGATTCCTGCCTTATTTAAGAGCAAGGAGGGTTGCTGGCCGGTGACTTACGCGCAGGCTTTCCAGAGGCCTTTGTTTTCGGTTTTGGCTTGGGTTTCGGCAAGTTTGAAGCGGTCTTGGTATCGCGTGTCCGGCGGGTACGACACGGCGGTGGCGTAGCCTTGTCGGACAAGGACTTCGTTGATCATTTCGCTTCCGACGTAGACGTATCGCAGCAGTCGGCTGTACCGATCGGTTTCGCTGGTGTCTTTTTCTAACCGAACCGTTTTTCCCAACACGCGTTCTCGGTTGTAGGCGTCCGCTTCGGGTCCGAAGCATTCGATGGGCCGGCCGGGGTACTTGGTTTCCGGCGTATCAATGCCGATGTAGCGTATGGTGTATACCGTTCCGCTGACGTTGACTTTGATGGTGTCTCCGTCAGTCACGTAGGTGACGTTTCCGGTTTCGTTGGCCGGAGGGGTGGCAGACGGTCCTGTGGGGGGTTGCGTCATGCATCCGGCGAGAAGCAGAAATGCGAACGCAAGCAGAACGGGTTTTTTGTCCATGAGTTGGTTTCAGTCTTTCGACAATAAAACGCCTTTTCATCCGGATTGATTTTTGTCACGGGCTTCCTTGTTTTTCATTCATCGGCCGCACTCCTTTTTAACGTCCGTTCCGTTGCTTTTTCTATGGCCAAACCCGTCGCCCCCATCACGTCAAATGCCGGGCCAAAAACGTGGTCCAAACCCCGGGGGCAGGCCGCCATCGAATACATATTGTTGGTGTCGTTCGGCTTGTTCATCGTGATTGTCGGCTTTACGCTTGCGTTTTACGTCAAAAACTTCACGGATTCGGCTTTGAAGCTGGTGGCGGCGAATCGTGACGTACTGCTCGGTTTTTTGCTTAAGTAGGTCCATTTCATGGTTTTATTTCTCAAAGACAAATTTGAGGGGAGGGGCCGGAGGACAGCACAATTTCCCGTTGGAAATTGTGTGGCCTTACAAGTCCGTGGGACTTGTAAGAACCTCAAACTGGGGAGACGACGCAAGTCATGCAAGACTTGCGAGGCCCACAATTCCCCAAAAGGAATTGTGAGCGGACGCTTCCCCTTCGCGGTTCGGGGACAATTCAGCATCGATTTCTTTTTGGTGCTTTCGATTGTCATCGCTTTTGCCGTGTTGTTGTACAACGTGGCCGTCATGGAAGTCGGCAAAAGCACGCTCTTGGATTCGGCCGTGTTGGGCCAATCCGCGCTGGATTCCGTGGCATCCGGCGTGGACTTCGCGTCGTTTTCCGGCAATGGAAGCCACGTGCGCAAGGAACTGTTCTTCCCGTCCGACGTGAATTGCCTTTTCTTCAACCAGTCGGTGAACGCGTTTTATTGCTTCGTCTCGTCGGCATATTTGCCGGGTTCTAAGAACCGCCTTGTCAGCCGGCCGTTGTTGTCGTCGCCACCTCTGGCGCTGCAGTGCGCGCCGAATCCGGGGTGGGTCGTGGCGGACTTTTCGAACAACGGCACGCACGTGGTGGTCTCATGCCGGCCCGTGTAACGCCGCTGGGTTTGTCGGAAAGAGGAAAAGGTGCTTTTGGCTTGAGGAAAAAAGCGAAAATTAGCCGTGTCATTTCATTGCCGCATGCGGCGCGTTTTGATGCGTCTTTGCCTTTTTTTTTATTTCTGGGGTTGCCGTCGCGTCGCCTTTTTCCAAAGCGTTTCCGGGGCCAAGGCAGCGTCGAGTACTTGTTCGTCGTCGTGTTTTTGGTGGGTTTCATTGTTTCGGTATTGGTGCCGGCGTTGCAAACCGCCGAAATTTCGTACGCGTTGGCCGGCGTCCGCGCGCAGGCGGTGGGGTACGAGGCGGACCATTCCGATTTGCGGTTGTTGACGATCAATTCGACGGTCTTGCAGGCCGAGGGACGGGTGTTTTTCAACGTAACGGTGTACAACCGCTCGTCCGACGCCTTGGTGGCGGCGCCGCAGGGCATGACGGACGCTATGTTGGCGGGAATCCACCGCTTGGCGCCCAACATGGGCGTCAGCGCTTCGTGCGCGAACACGTCGAATTACGAGTATTGCTTCGTTTCTTGAATCGGGGATGCGGTTGGAAATGATGGTTGGCGTGTTTGTTTTGAACTTTGTTTTGCAAGGCGTTGGTTGACTCCGTTTTGAGGTTTTTTTAGCTATGATGGTTTTCCAAGTATTGTTGTTGGCATTGTTGGCGCTGCCGCTTCTGGCCGGACGCGTGGGGTTGGCGTTTTTGGCCGTTGGCTACGCCGTGGTGTTGGTCGCGTGCGCGTACAAAGTCGTCTCGTTCGACAATCGGCACAAGCCTGCGGCCGTTGCGTTGTTGGCCTTCTTTGCCGCGTTGTCCCTCGGCGTCTTGGTGGCCCTTTTGGCGGGAGTCTCCGCGTTTTGGATCGGCGGGGCCGCGGCCGTCTTGTTGGCGGCTTTCTTCGCCTTCTTGGCGTGGCGTTTTTCTGCCCTTGAGTGCGAGCTGATCGGGTGGACCAATGGGTTTGCCGTGGTGCGCGTGCCTTCGTCGTTGGTCGGCGTGGTCAAGCCCGGCGTTTACGCGATTCCGTGTCACAAAAAGCCAGCCGGAAATAAAGTACGGGTTCGGTTTTCGTTTTTCAAGAAGGAAGGAACGATTGAAAAATAGACGCGAGTTGTTTTCGTTTTTTTCAGTGCGGTCGGCTTCTTTTTTTTGTTCCAATCGGCTTTCTTTTCCCATTTTTCCATATTTTTAGCGGAGTCTTTGCACTTTCTTCAGGAAGTATTCGTGGATGCGCGTGTCGTCCGTCAACTCCGGGTGGAATGCCGTCGCGAGGCAATCGCCCTGTTCGACCGCGACGATGTGGTCCTTGTGTTTGGCCAGAACTTGGGTGTTACCGAAAACGCGTTGGGCGCAAGGGGCACGGATGAAGACTCCGGGAAAGGGCCGGTCTTTGAGTGTTGCGTCCGCGGGTCCTTGGAAATCGATTTCCGTTTGGAAGCTTTCGCGTTGTCGGCCGAAGGCGTTGCGGTTGACTTGGAAATCCATGCGGCCCAGCAGTTGTTGTCCGGTCCGTTGCACTTGGCCGTCGCCTTCTTTTGCCAATAGCACCATTCCGGCGCACGTGCCGAAAATGGGCAAATCCTGGAGGGCTTCACGCAAACCGTTTTTCTCGATGAGTTTGGAAATCGTCGTTGACTCGCCGCCCGGTAGGATGGCCGCATCACTTGATTGGACGGTTGCGGCGTCTTTGGCCCAATGCACCGCGCCTTTCAAGCCGATTTTTTCCATGGCCCGGCGGGTGGCAATGATGTGTTCGGTTACGGCGCCTTGCAATCCGATGACGGCGATGTTCATATCGTCCACTTGCGTTATTTTTTTTTCGCTTCACTCTGTTTAATGTTACGCGTCCGACCAGTCGTTGTGGTTGACGTGGACTTCTCTTTGTGTAGCTTTACGGATGTCATCTGCGACTTCGCGGAGCCGGTTGTTGGCCTGGATCATGAATGGTTTGAGTTTGGTTTTGAATGCTTTGACGTCACTTTGGCCTGGCGCACCGCTCATCGGCTCTTCCAGTTCTATGGTTCTTGGCTCAAAATGGTGTACCTTGTATTTTCGGATTGTTCCAGGCCGTTTTGCACGCGCGGAAATTTCAATGGCGACTTTCCAGTTTAAGTAATCTTCCGGTCGGCAGTTGACTTCCATGTGGATGGGCCCGAGGCTTTTTTCTAAAAACGCTTCAAAATCGGGCTCATGCGTTGCGATGTTTCGTTGAAACCCCGCCATGGCGCTTTTTATTTTTTCGACTCTTGATATGGCCATTTGTCTTAATTTCGGAAGCATGAATCAATCACTTCTTATTCGTTATTAAATTCCCCTCTCCGACATGCGGACTTCCGGTTTTTCGAGGCCCTTCATGGGTTGGCCCAAGTTTTCGGAAACGCGGGCGATGACGTCCGGTTTGTCGTACTGGTTCGTGGCTTCCACGATGGCTTTGGCGTAGGCTTCCGGGTTGTCGGACTTGAAGATGCCGGAACCCACGAAGACGCCGTCGGCGCCCAATTGCATTAGCATTGAGGCGTCAGAAGGGGTCGAAATCCCCCCCGCGGCGAAATTCACAACGGGAAGGCGTTTGAGTTCCTGCGTTTTTTGGACGAGTTCGACGGGGACGCGCAACTCTTCCGCTTTTTTCTGGAGTTGGCTTTGGTCCATGCCATGAAGTTCGGCGATTTCTTTTTGGAGTAAGCGGAGGTGTTTGACGGCTTGCGAGACGTCGCCGGTGCCGGGCTCGCCTTTCGTGCGGATCATGGCCGCGCCTTCGTTGATCCTTCGTAGGGCCTCACCCAGGTTGCGGGCGCCGCAAACAAATGGAACGGTGAAGGCGCGCTTGTCGATGTGGTGTTCTTCGTCGGCCACGCTCAAGACTTCGCTTTCGTCAATCATGTCGACTCCGATGCTTTGCAGGACTTGGGCTTCGGCGAAGTGGCCGATTCGCGCTTTTGCCATGACGGGCACGGTGACGGCGGCCATGACGGCTTTGATGATGACCGGGTCGGCCATGCGGGCGATGCCGCCGGCGGCTCGGATGTCGGCGGGCACGCGTTCAAGCACCATGACGGCGACGGCGCCGGCTTTTTCGGCCAAAAGCGCCTGCTCCGGCGTGGTGACGTCCATGATGACGCCGCCTTTTTGCATGTGGGCGAATCCTTTCTTGACTACGTCGGTTCCGGTTTTCATTGCGGTTTTCACTTCCGAAAAGGAGTGGTCGGTTTGGGAAATTAAGGAAGCGGTTTTTCCCTTTGTTTGGTTGTTTTTTTCTTGGTTTTCCTGGCTTTAAATCTTGAGTTGGGGGGCTGGTGTCGGGCCTTTGCGGTTGATTTTGGTTCCACCTCGCCTTTTTCTTCTCTTTTGTGCGTCGTTTTTGCGATGGTTGAACGTTTGGACGTGATTTTGGCCGTTTTGGTGTTGGCGGGCTTTGCCGTAGCCTGGATGGGCCAAGGTCAGCCCGTATTGGCTCGGATTTCCGAGTTGACGGATGCCGACGTGGGCCGTTCCGTCATGCTGGTGGGCCAGGTGCGGTGGCAGAATGGAAGTCGGTTGCAGGTCTGCCAAGGGTCGGCGTGTGTGCGGGCGGTGGTTTTTGGGCGGCCGGTTGCTGATTTGAAGGGCCGAACCGTGGCAGTCGAAGGCAAATGGCAGTCGGATGCACTGTTAGTGCCTTCCAGAGCGTATGTGGACGTCTTGGGCTAAAAGGGTTTTTTGGCCGAAATGCGACGAAAGGCTTAATATCGCGGGTTTCGTTGCCTCCTATTCGTATGGACTTTTCCGTTGTTTCGAAAGACGTGTGGAGCGTCAACGCCGCCGCCCGCGTGCTGCCTCGTTTTGAAGACCAAAAGACAGCGGGGTTGCCGGCCAAAGTGGCGCATGCCTTGGATGACGCCAAGAAAAAGAAACTGTTTTCCGGACGCAAAGGCGAATCGTGGGTTTTTGACGGCGTCGTGTTCGTCGGTTTGGGCAAACAAGAACGCTTCAAAGTTTCCACCGTGCTGAGGGCCTTGGGTGGTGCGTTGCCGGCTTTGCGCAAGCTGGGTGTGGCCAGTGTGGCCGTGGACTTGTCTTACCTTCCCGTGGCGGCTGTGGGAATGGCTGCTTCCGGAATGCTGGACGCCGCCTACCGGTTTGAAGAATTCAAGAAAGAAAAAGCGTTCGAATGGCTGGAAAAAGTGTTCCTGGTTTCGAAAGAGTCGGACGCTTCAGCAGCTTTGAAAAAGGCTTTGTTTGTGGCCGAAGCGGTGCGCTTGGCACGCGATTTGGACAATTTACCTCCCAACGTGGCGTATCCTGAGTCAGTGGCCGAAACGGCGCAAAAATGGGCCCGCTTGCACGGTTTGAAGGCCATGGTGTGGGACGAAAAGCAGCTGAAGGCCAACGGATGCAACGCGATTTTGGCCGTGGGTAACGGCAGCATGCATGGCCCCCGTTTGGTCGTGGTCGAGTACCACGGCGGCGGCAAGAAAGACTCCTGGGTGGCACTGGTGGGCAAAGGCATCACGTTTGATTCCGGTGGTATTTCCATCAAGCCATCCGCGGACATGGACAAGATGAAGTTCGACAAGTCCGGCGCGTGCGTGGTCCTGGCCGCCATGACGGCGTTATCCAAGTTGGGCGTCAAGAAAAACGTGGTGGGCGTGGTTGCGTTGGCTGAAAACCTGCCGTCCGGGACCGCGTACCGGCCGTCGGACATTATCCAATCCTATTCCGGAAAGACGATCGAAGTGCTCAACACGGACGCCGAAGGCCGCATGGTGTTGGCCGACGCGTTGGGCTTCGTTTACGACAAGTACAAACCGGTCCAGACCGTGGAGTTGGCTACTTTGACGGGTGCGTGTTGCGTGGCGTTGGGCGAGCAGTTCGCCGGCATGTTCGGCAACGACGAGGCCTTGTTGGCCCACGTCCAGGCCGCGTCGCACCAAAGCGGTGACGCCGTGTGGCGGCTGCCGTTGGACGAGTTTGAAGACGACGTCAAATCGGATATCGCCGAAGTCAAGAATGTGGGCCACCCCAAAGGATATGCCGGGGCCAGCACTGCTGCGGCGTTCTTGAAGCATTTCGTCAGCGGGCCGTGGGTGCATTTGGACATCGCGGGCACGTCGTGGAACACGTCTACGAAACCGTATTTAACCACGGGCGCCACCGGTTTTGGAGTGCGGTTGTTGTTGGAGTGGCTCAGCCAGAAAACGGAATCCACGACGCCAAAAGCCAAAAAATAAGCCGTTTTAACCGCTTGCCGACGTCACAATATTTCCAAAAAGCGTAATGGTGAATATCGATCATGGCCATCAAGATTGAACACGACCGTCCCAACTGCATCGGCTGTCTTTCTCCGGAAACCCTTATTGTGGGGCCTTTTGGAGCCAAGCCCATTTCGGAAATCAAGGTCGGGGACTTAGTGCTCACTTCAGGCGGGACTTTTCAACCGGTCACCGGCGTGATGGCTCACCAGCATGAAGGAAAAATTTACCAGCTGACCGTTCCTTCCATGGGCTCTATCTTCATCACAGAGGAACACGAAGTGCTGATAGTCCGCCGAAAAACGGCTCGTGAAAACAATGCGGCTCCGTTCCACTTTGAGTGGGTTCCAGCGGCTCAGCTTCAAAGCGGAGATTACGTTACCTATCCCAAAGCCAACGCACCTTTTCTTGCCAATGTTGGTAATGCCTCCAATTCTTCCAAGGGCCCAACTTTGTCTTTAATGAAAGAAAAATCAATCGAAAGCCAAGAGCGAGTCTTGTTACCCATTGAAATCGTTGAAAAATCGTATTCGGGCACCGTCCACAACCTGGAAATTGCCAACAATCCGGACTACTGCACGTCGGCCGGCATCGTGCACAACTGCGCTGCCTGTGCCGGCGTCGCGCCGGACCACTGGGAGATGAATGCCGACGGCAAGTCCGACGTCATCGGCTGCACCAAGCGGGATGACGAGTGGGAAGAAAAAGACATCACCGATGCGGAATACGACGCCAACTTGCAGGCGGCCCAAAGCTGTCCCGTCAACGTCATCCATTTGGTCAAGAAAGAGACGGGCGAGCGGATTATCTGATTGAATATTCGGCATTTTTTACGATTTTTCCTTAAGCGCTATCGAGATTGCATGCGCCGAGGTCCGTTACTTCTTCTTTTTCATTTCTTCGACTTTCCAACAGATTCGGTCGAATGCCGTAGTAAATTTTTCCAAGACTTCTTGTGCCGCCTCACGTACTTCAGGGTGGGGATGGTTTGATAACCTGAATACTTGTGTTGCGGCGAGGTCCAGGTTTGTGTGGTGGTATATTTCAGGATAATGGATAGCGCCGGTGCCTCCTTTTCTGCGGTCCATCCATGCGACTCCCCTGAGTGCTCCGAGTATTTTTGTCTTTGTTGTCGCGTCAATGCCTTTTCCCTGCCTTGATGCTTCGGGACCCCATTGGCCGATTTTGCCTAAGTGGTGAATGTATTGATCAGTTCTTTGTCTTCGCTGGGCTTGTTGTTGTTCGTATTCTTTTTGATGTCTTGCGTCTTCTTTCTCGACTTCTGTTCGCCAGCGTTCATAGGGAAGTCCTGATCCTTCCTTTTTCCAGATTTCCCGCATTTGGCCTTCCCGGGCCCGTTCTTCACGCGCTTCGGCTGAAAAGTACCCTAACGGGTTTTTGAAGAATTCCCACATGGTTATTTTATGTAGAACCAAGCCTTTTAAGTCCTTTTTCGCGCTAACCTTTTCACAACCGTTTCAATTCCAAAAAGGTGGGTATTGTCTTATGGCTAAGCACAACGTAATCGTTTATTCGACGCCGTCCTGCGTGTACTGTCGCCTTGCTAAGCAGTATTTCAAGGAGAACAACGTGGAGTACACGGAGATCGACGTGGCCGCCGACCAGAAGAAAGCGGAAGAAATGATTGAAAAGTCCGGACAACTGGGCGTGCCGGTCATCGAAATCGACGACCAGGTCATCGTGGGTTTTGACAAGCCGAAAATCCAAAAATTGCTGGGCCTGACGGCCTAAGACAGGTACAAGAAACGGGGTTTTGCTTATGGTTCGCATTGCCATCAACGGGTTCGGTCGCATTGGCAGGACGGCGTTCAAGATCGCCTTGGAAAAAGGCTTGGACGTGGTGGCCGTCAACGACTTGACGAAAGTCAACGAGTTGGCCCATCTTTTGAAGCACGATTCGAACTACGGCACGTATGCCAAGGACGTCAAGGTCGACGGCGGCGATTTGGTGGTCGACGGCAAGCGCATCAAGGGCTTGTACGAGCGCGAACCGGAAAAGCTGCCGTGGAAGGACATGAAAATCGACGTGGTGCTGGAGTGCACCGGCCGCTTTACGGACAAAGAAGGCGCGTTCAAACACATCCAAGCCGGCGCCCGCAAAGTCATCATCTCAGCTCCTGCCAAAGGCGTGGACACGCTCGTGTTGGGCGTCAAGGACAAGTCCAAAGAGTCGGTCATCTCCAATGCGTCGTGCACGTCTAACTGCATCATTCCCGTCATGGCCATCCTGGACGAGCAATTCGGCGTCCAGAAAGCCGCTATGACTACGATTCACGCTTACACGCAGGACCAACATTTGCACGACGCGCCCCACACTGACTTACGCCGCGCCCGCGCTGCCGCTGAAAACATCGTTCCCACGTCCACGGGCGCCGCGTCGGCTACCGGCGAGGTCTTGCCGGCAATGAAAGGCAAGTTCGACGGTTTTGCCGTCCGCGTGCCGGTGCCCGTCGTTAGCTTGTCGGACTTCACCGTTTTGCTCAAGAAGAAAGTCACGACCGAGCAAGTCAACGAGGCCTTCAAGAAAGCCGCCGCCTCTGTGCGGTTCAAAGGAATCCTGGGCGTGACGGAGGAACAATTGGTCTCTTCCGACTTCAAGGGCGACTCGCGCTCTTCCATCATCGATCTTGGCCTGACCAAAGTCATCGACGGCGATTTGGTGAAAGTCGTGTCCTGGTATGATAACGAGTACGGTTATTCCAGCCGTTTGGTGGAGTTGGCGGAAAAAGTCGGCAAAAGCTAGATTTGGTTTTCGCGTTCAAATTCTTCAGGTGTAAGGATTTGGATTTTTTGGAAGTGCATGCGCTTCAGCAGGTGCGGGTCGTACGTAATGATTGCGTTGGCCTTTGCTTCGACCGCTGCTTCCAAAATCTTGTCGTCGTCAGGATCTTCAATCACTACTTTTAGTATTGAGCTTGGTTTGACCCATCTTGCGTGTTCTACGAGCAATTGCCGGGTTTTTGTAATGGCTTTCATGTGATCCGGTCCTGTTTTTTCTATGATTTCATCCCGTTGGACTACGTCGAGATATTCATTGAATATTTCCATTGAAATGGCCAAATGGATTTTTCCTTCGTGAACGTGTCGTAAAATCCGCCGACTCGTGCCTTTCCAAAATGTTGCGGACACCAGGACGTTGGTGTCGCAGACGATGGTAGTCATTTCTTGGCTTTGCGCATTTGGTGGATCAAGTCGTTCACTTGGTCTTCACGGATTTTCTTTTTGGCCGCCACTAACGGTGCGGTCACTTCGTCCCAGGACATCGACGTCACCTTTTTGACCATCAAGGTATCTCCGGAGAGGTAGAACAACACGGTTTCCCCGTCTTTCAGATGCATCTTGTCACGCATCTTCTGCGGGATGGCAATCTGTCCCCGGCTGCTGACCGTTCCCGTGCTGACATCGACCATGGTTTTCACCTATCTTGTAAATAAGATTAATCTTGTATTTAAGCTGTATGGGTCTTGCCGACTTTCACGCGGCATTCTTCGCAGTCCACGATTTTGCACGAGTAATGCAGGGCCACGATAAGAAGGACCGAACTGACCACGACGATGGGCAGTTGGTTTTGGTGGAAAAAGAAGATGAACGAACCGCCGAATCCGGCAAAAGCCACCAGCGGCAGCAGCAAGGGTGAACAACAGGCCGTGGCGACCATGGTGGACAAAAAGGCGCCGGCAGTGGTGGCCGAGTGGCGTTTTTTTCCGTGGTTCAAGTGGCGCCAGGAGTAAAGTTGGACCGCCGCAATAAGACCCAACATGAGTCCGCCGAACGCGACGAGAAACTTGACGTGCCAAGGCGTGCTGTACAGCCAGCTGGTCAGGCTTTGTCCCGGAAGCGAGGTGGACGCGTACAGCAAGGCGGACGCCATGACGGCGATGGCGGCGGAAAACAGTAAGTAGTGTTTGCGGCGGTAGACGGTCGCAAGCGCGTTGGAAATGGTCTTCATGGGCTGAATGCATTGGTGGCACGCGTTGGATTTAAGAATTGGGTTTAAATCCGCGGTCGGCGTCTTTTCTGCATGTTCGTTCGCGACGCGCTTTCCGGCCGAGTGGTGGCGTTCTCTTCGAGCCGGTCCAAGCGGCCCCACAAGCCCAAAACGTGCCCTTTTTGCAAGGGCGCTGAAGGGCTGACGCCGCCGGCGGTGTTGGCGTTGCCGGATGCGGATTGGTCGGTGCGGGTTTTTCCCAACGCGTTTCCGGTGGTCAGTGGTATAGCAGGCCGCCATGAGGTCATCGTCGAGACGCCCTTGCATTCGGGATTGTTCGAAAATTTTTCGCGAAAACAATTGGCGTTGGTTTTTGAGGCTTTTCAGAAACGGTTTGCCGCGTTGTCCCACGGCAAGAACGCGCGGTACGTCCTGCTGTTCAAGAATTTCGGCGACAAATCGGGCGCCAGCATCCCGCACGAACACAGCCAATTGTTGAGTTTTCCGTTCGTTCCGGATGCGGTTAAAACCGAGTTGAAAAACCAAAGAGCGTTGGAGGCTGACGTAAAGGGGCCGGCTTTGGTTGAGACTGCCTTCTTCAAGGCCGTCTGTCCTGCCGGTTCGCTTTTCCCGTTCCAAGTGCGCGTGTTGGCGAAAGACAAAAACGCGCGGTTCGAATCGTTTTCAAGCTCGCAAGGCGTGGCGTTGCTGGCGTTGCTGCAAGCCGTGGTCCGGAAAGTCAAAAAAGCGCAAGGCGCGCCGGATTATACGGTGGTTTTCCACGCCGCGCCGCGAGGCAAGAAAATGCGCTTTTTCGTGGACGTGTTGCCCCGCAAATCCGTGTGGGGAGGCGTGGAATTGGGAGGCGGGGTGTTGGTGAATTTCAAGAAGCCCGAAGCAGCGCTGAAAGAATTGAAATCTTTGCGATAGTTTTCTACCATTTTTTTCTAGACTTTGCCGAACTTTTCAATGGCTTTTTTGATGGCGAGCGCATGGTTTGGAAATCGATCGGCCAGTGGATCAAACACTTTTTCTACGGCCCGTAGGATTTTTTTTTGTTGTTCTCCGGTCACTTGGCTTCCTGGCGTCGCCCATGAGCATTCTGCGTGTTGTACGTCGGTTGCCGGACGTTGAGACATTCGCGATTGGAAAACAAAACGGACAGGGTGTCCCCCTTTGGCAATCACCACGAGATAGGATGGCGATTTTCCTCTAGCGTTTGGGGAAAAGATGGCCGAAACGATTTCATTTTTTCTGGCAACGGGGTGATGGTCGTCCAGAAAATGCCTGCCTGGACGTTCCTTCCATAGCCCTTCAAACGGCTTCTCATTCATGCATCAGGCTGGTACCGTTGCCGATAAATAGCTTTCTTAGTCGCTGCGACTACCACCGGTAGTACCAGTGCCACACCAAAACGAATAGGACGATGAGCGTGGTGCCTTCAAGGCCGCCGAGCCAATAGAAGAGTAGGTTGCGTACCTCTTCGGCCAACAAGGCTAAAAGAAGTACGATTCCCCAGATGCTCATAGTCGGTGCAACGCCTTGTTGTGTTGGAGGTTTAGTTCGTCTTGCCGCCGGTGATGACTTCCGTGCTGACGTTGACGCCTTTGGGCACCGACGTGGTGACGGTCACTTCGCTTCCAGCGCCCGTTTTGGCCTTCGTTTTCTTGGTTTTTCTGGCTTTCGCGAATGCGTGGACGGCGGATTGGTTTTTGCTTTTCGGTTTTTGTCCCGTCTTGACCGTCGTGGTCTTGGTCGTCTTGACTACGGTGGTTTTGGTGGATTTGGACGCGGCTTTCTTGGCCGTGGTGCCCTTTGCGGCCGTCTTGATTGCCGTTTTGCGTGCGACTTGGGCTTTGGGCGCGAATTTCGCCGACACCTTGACCGAGGATTTGCGGGCCGCGACTTGGGCCTTGGCCGTCGTCACCTTGATGGATGCCACGATGCGGCGGACGTCGGCCTTGCTGGCTTTCGTCTGGCTTTCGGCCAATGCGGCGTCGCGCGCCTGCGTGATGCGCTTGGACAGCGAGGCGAAGTTGGTTTTGTTGTCTTTTTCGTGAGCAACCAATGCCGACTGGGGGGCCTTCAGAAGCGGGTAGAACTCGTCACGCAAGTCGCGCTTGATTAAGACGGGATCCGAGGCGGCGATGAGGTGGCTGTCCAGTTTGGATTGGATTTCCGTGATCTTTTTTTGGTTTTCCTTGACTAAGCCTGCCAGTTTTTCGTTGGATTTGGTGAAGCGTTTGTCGATGAGGATTTCGATTTGGTCCTGCGGGATTTCGACGTTGCGCAGCTGTTCGTCGATCGTCTTGAGCTGTTCGTCGACTTGGTGCCATTGTTCGTCGACGGTTTGCATTTGTTTGCTGGATTTTTCGTATTCGCCGTCCAAGTGGTCGAACTTGGTCTCCATCACGGAAATCTTTGAATCCTGGTCCTGGATACGCTCGTCGATGACGTCGAGACGCTCGGCGATCAAGCGGTATTGTTTCTTGATTTCCTCGGAGTCGATCGTAGTCGTGGTAGTGAGTGTCGTAACGGTTTCTTCCTCGTGGCTTTCGACCGGTGCGACGGATTGGTAGGTGACGGGTTTCCATTCGGCATGGCTTTCGCCGTGTTCTTGCGTGCCGTGGTCGGCCAAAGCCGTCTGGGTGCCGGTTGAAGCAGCGGCAGCCGGTTCGGGGTGGATTTCGACTTGGACTTGGGCGGCTTCCGTCTTGAAGCGGGTGCGTTCACGGTCGCGCACGGCCGTTTCGGCTGCTGATTCGGCGTCTTTCATCTTCTTGTACGCGTAAATGTCCAAGCCAAGCGCGCCGACGACCAAACCTGCTTCCAGTACTCCCACCATATGATCAAAACACCAGTCAGAATGCTGCCGCTCGCGGTTTAAAAACCTTTCGAACATGTTGTTTCTAATAAGTAGTAACAATTTAAATATTGGTGAGCCATTGTTGAATATAATTTCGTGCCCGTTCGATCCGGGCGTGATTTTCTGATTCTTTGCTGCCCGGCAGTATGTGCCCGGGTTGTTGGGCCAGTCGACGTAGGAGGCCTTTGATTTGATTGATTTCAAACGGTCCTATGCTTTCGATTTCTTGGTGTCCGATCACGAATTTTTTTGGGTTTTCATGGCTTGGCTTAAAAAAAGCGATTCTCTTGAGACTCAAGATGGGCCGGGGTTGTCCGTCTTCAAATACCAAATGGAAACTTTGTCTTCCCTGGATTTTTTTCGTTTCAAAAATCGGGTGCTGGCGGCCGTCGGGTGCGAGAATTCCATGGTCCAAAATGAAGCGTACGTGTGGTTTGGCATGTGGGTCTTCAAAATACGTCAAGGCCAAAATGTGTTGTTCTTTCCACGGTTTTGACGGGCTTTCGTGGGTAAAGGTCCAATTAACGACTCGTCTGGGGTCGTGTTTTGGGATTCCGGGGGTGATGAGTTCAAACGCCGCTGCTACGTCGGGTTCTTCGAATCGAATCTTTTTTTCATTGGCCAGTTGGGCAAGCGTTTCAAACGGCATGGACTGATTCGGTGCGTTGGAGTTATATATTTTGATGCGGGAGGTATTGATTCGTTTTTTTCGTTTGGCCTTTATTTTTTCTCGTCGGCTTTCGCGCTTTTCGCTTCCTTGGGTTTGGGCGTGAAGCCGAGGGCGTCCAACGCTTGCGTGCCTGAGGCGGTGATGACGGCGTTGACTTGGGCGGTGTGGATGGCGATGGTGTTGCCGGCAACCCGTTTTTTGATGCGCATGCCTTTTTCCAAGTATTTGGGGTGGATGCCGGGACCGGAGGGGAGCAACGCTTTGACTTTTGCGCTGCCGTAAATGTCGAGGCGCATGGGAACGCCGTCGGCGGTTGAGCCGCCTGTGATTTTCAATGTGTAGCCTTCGAGGCCGATGATGGCGCCTTGGATTTCGTCGCCGATTTTCTTGCCGATCAGTTGTCCGGTTTTGGCTTTGTCGACTTCTTTTTGGAACGCATGTCCAGTCTTGGGGTCGTTGAATACGATTTTCATGGAAATTACACCTCGAAGTAAGTTTGCGGAAACGATGAAACGAAGCTTATAGCGGGATTTCGTTCGTTTTGCTCTTGTTTTTTGTGGAAATGGCGTTTTTTAACGCTTCGCCATGTGGGTTGTGTTGAAAAAGTCAGAAAGTTACGTGGAACAAAAGAATCGATGGCAAGGGAAAATGGAAAATAAGACGTTTTACCCGTTGCCGCCTGCGTCGCTTTGCTTTTTTTTGGTTCGGGCAAGTTTTGTTTTTTTTTCTTCTCAGCGATTTTCAACAATGCCCGCCATGTGCTATAGTAAGCGACACAAATTTTTAGACGAATAGGTGTCGCGAACTTGATAGCAAGTGACGCCACTTTGTATGATTATTTGCGTCACTTGCTATATTTTACCGATTTTAGGACTTCGTTTTCGAAGCGTTGGCCGGCTATTGCGTGGAGTTCTTCCTTCCATTTCCAGACCGGTGTATCGCTTTGCCTGTGGCCCTTCTCATCGCGCTCGACGATTCTGATCTTGTGGAAATGCCATTTCCGCACCATTTCCGCTACCAGGGCCGGCGGCACGCCCTTGTAGCGGGGTCGTTGTTCGGCATAGTGCGCATGCAGGTTAGCCACTAGGCGTTTCACCAAGGCGCGCTTGATTTGAGCTTGCGTGCCGGTATGCTGGGTTGTATTGTGGTCAATCGCGGTAGTCACGTTGGCCGTATACCGCGGGTTGCCTTTGGTTTTGGGATGTGTGGTGAATTCGATGTGAAAAATGTCGGGTGGCATGTCGGTTTCGCGTTTTCCGGTTTTTTTTTGTTTCGGTTTCATGCGGATGGTTTTTTTTTCTTTTTGTTTTTTCACTGTCCGAAGGCGATGTAGCCTTTGATTTTTTTGATTTGTGCCAAGAGGTCTTTTTCGCCGTCCGTCAAGGCGGCGGCGTATTTGCCTTCCAGGGTCTTGACGGTTTCTTTGTCCACGTCGGAATAGAGTTCGTCGTTTTCGTTGATTTGGCGGCCGAAGACGGGTCCGTCAAGGGAAGCGGCGACTTGTTTTCCTTTCTTGGCTTCGTCCACCGCTTTTTTGTCTTCCTGGATGGAGCGGACCGTGGCTACGGTCTGGCCTTTGGCGTTCATGAGGACGTAGCCTTTGCGGAGCTTGCCTTCCATGATTTGGACGCCGACGATGCAGGGGTTGGACACGCGGAAAACATGGCCGGGCAGGACTTTGATTTTGGCAGGCATTGTGAGGGAGGAAAAGGCTTCTTTTTTGAGTCCGGCTTCTTTTTCGGCACGCCAAGCGTGGTAGCCTTCGATGAGGTTGTAGATGATGTTTTCCTGGAATACCTTGACTTTTTCTTTTTCCGCCAGGGCCAGGATGTCCGCGTCGGCGGGTTGGTGGAACGAGAACAACACGCCAAGGAACGGGTTGTTTTGGCGGATGGCGCAGGCCAGGGACACGTCGTTCTTGGTCAAAGGTCCGATGCCGGCGCGCTTGACGGGAACGCCGTTGTTGGAGAACAGTTTGGTGATGGCTTCGAGGCTGCCTAGGGAGTCGGCTTTGAGCACGACGCCGTGGCTCTCGTTTTCGAAGACCAAGTGCGTGTATTCTTCCTTGAGTTTTTGCAACGCCGTTTCCTGGTCGTTTTCGGTTACGCTGAAAAAGCTGGAGCCGGCCACGGCGTTTTCGGCGTTTTCGGCGGCGACTTTCACGCCGCTGGCGGCGCCGACGGATTTGACGGAGGAGAATTTGTGTTTGGGGTCGCGCATCTCGTCCATGGGCTTGGGTTTGAGTAGGGCTTTGACTTTGCCGACGCGGGGTCCTTCCGAGGTCAAGAAGGCCACGTTGTCGCCGGTGTTGAGGATGCCGTCGTACAGGATGACGTCGAGCGTCTTGCCAAGTCCTCTTTCTTCCTTGACTTCCAGGATGCTGCCTTGCGCTTGGGCGTGTTCGTGCAGTTCGAGGCGTTTTTCGAGGAATTTTTGCGCTAGACCCGCGACGTACAGCATCAATTCGCTCAACCCTTCCTTGCTTTTGCCCGAACAGGGCACGATGAGGATCTGTTTGGTGAAGTCGGACACGCGGTCGAAGCGTTCAGCGTTGAAGCCGTATTGGTAGAGTTGTCCGATGAGGTTGTAAAGCCGGGTGTCCAGGTCGGCTTGCACGTGGGGCAGCTGGCGTTCGATGGATTCGGAAAACGGCAAAGCCTGGGCTTTCCATCCGGAGACCGCGTCGATCTTGTTGAACGCGACTAAAAACGGCGTCTTGTATTCCTTGAGGATCTGGATGGCCTCGATGGTCTGCGGCTCGATTCCTTTGGTGCAGTCGATGACTAAGATGGCGATGTCCGCGATGGAGCCGCCGCGTCGGCGCAAGTTGGTGAATGCATCGTGTCCCGGCGTGTCGATGAAAAGCAATCCGGGAATGGTGAACTTCAACGGCAGCCGCGATAGGACGGGTTTGCAGAACGTCTGGATGGCGTCGAGGGGAACTTCCGAGGCGCCGATGTGCTGGGTGATGTGGCCGATTTCTCTTGCCGCAACCCGGGTTTCACGCAATGCGTCCAATAGGGACGTCTTGCCGTGGTCGACGTGGCCGAGGATGCAGACGATGGGTTGGCGCAGCATGGGGAAGGGGTCACCGGAAAAACAGGTACCAGTACGTTTTTCTTTCAGCCTCTATAAAATCATGCTTTCCATGAAAACCGTCGCGCTCATCGGCCGCTCGACGCCCCCGTTTGATGAAACCCTGTTGGAATCTTGCCGGACGTTGGGTCAAATCGTGGCAAAACGCGGCTTCGTCTTGTTGACCGGCGCGTGTCCGGGCTATCCGCATGCGGCCGTGCAGGCCGCCCATTTGGCTTCCGGCAGGACGGTGGGTTACTCGCCGGGTGCCGACGTCAAGCACCACGCGGCAACGTTCTTTTCACCCGTGGATGCTTTCAGCGAAATCCGTTATTTCGGGGACTTGAGTTGGTCGGCGGTGAAGAACTTCACGTGGCGTTCCGCGCATCTGGTTGACGACGCGGACGCGGTGTTCAGCGTGGAGGGCAGTTGGGGCACGCTTTCCGAGATCGCGTTGGTCTTCGAGACGGAAAAGCCTTTGGGCGTACTTGGGTCCGGCGGCGCGTCGGGCTTCGTGCGCACGCTTGAAAAACGCTTGGCTCCTCGAAGAAAGCGGCCCGTGCTCTACGCTTCGGACCCCACGGCGTTGGCCGATGCGGTGTTGTCGCAGCTGTAACTTCTTTTCAGCCCGTTTTTGTTTGGATTTTTGCCGTCCTTGTTTTGGCGTTTTTTTTTTCCACGCCGCTTTTTTTTTCCTTCGATGGTTTGTTTTTCTTTTTTTTTTAGGTTCCGGTTGATTTCAAATCAACTCTTGGTTTTTCTTTTCGTGCCTTCCTGTTTGCGGTCCATGGTGACTTTTGACTCGGGTTTTGTCTTGGACGCCGTCTTGGGTTTCGGATTGGGTGCGTTGGGGTTGGTGCCGTTTTTGCACACCAACACGATATTGGCCGCGTTTTCGGACGCCTCGCCTTTGTTGGTCGTAGTCCTGGCGTTTTCGCACCTGGCGTTTGAGAGCTTGCCGGGCGTGTTTTTCGGGGTGCCGACGGAAAGCCAAGGCGTGTCGGCGCTGCCCGGACACGCGCTGGTGCGATCTGGACGTGGGCGCATGGCGTTGGAGGCGGTCCTATCCGGCCTCTTGGGCGGCCTGGCAGGCGCGGTGTTGCTGGTTCCGTTGTTTTGGTATTTTGGGCCCGTTTTTTTCGCGTTGGTGCGGCCCTGGACGGCGTGGCTGTTGGCGTGCGTCGTGGTGGTGGCGCTTGTCGTGGACGGCGCGCGTCCGTCGCATGCCGCCGCTTTTTTGGCCTTCGGTTTTTTCGGCGTCGTGGCATTCGGCTTGCCGTTGCGCGAGCCTTTGTTTCCGTTGTTGGCGGGGTTGTTCGGAATGCCTGCCGTTTTTTTCATGGGTCGCCTGCACGCCTCGTCAGGTCCACCGGGCCGCTTTGCGTCGGCAGGCCTCGTGGCGTTGGGCAGCGTGTTGGGCGGCGTTTCGGTGTTTTTGCCGGCGCTTTCGCCGTCGTTTCTGTCGGCGTTGGCTTTCCTGTTTTTGCCGGTCAACCCCATCGCGGCGTTGGTGGTGTCGTCCGCCGTGTCTTCTTCGCGCCTGGTTTTTGATTTTTTGGGCGTGCTGGTCCTGCACACGGCGCGCTCGGCGCCTGCGGCGGCTTGGCGGCAGTCGCACGTTTTGGGTGATGGCTGGATTTTGTTGGTCGTGGGTCTGGCGGCGTTCGTGTTGGCGTGGTTGGCCGTGGCAGCAAGTTGGCGGCGGTGGTTGCAGGCGGCCGCCTCCGTGCCGTTTTCCGCGCTGGGCGTGGCCTTGTTGGCCGTCGTGGCGTCAGGCGCGTGGGCGTTGGATGGGTCTTGGGGTTTGTTTTTGTTGGCGTGGGCAGCGACCGCGTCGGTATTGGCCCAACGTCTGCACGTGCCACGCAAGTATGCGTTGGGCTGCCTCATGGTCCCGGCGATGCAGTATGCGTGGGCCGTGTAGGAGTCGCGTGCGGCCGCCTTGGCAATGGAATACCCGGGTTCGGTTTTGTTGAAAATGCAGCGGAAAAGGAAAGAACAGCTGCTTGGATGGAAACAAAAGGAAAAGTGGCCCCAGGTGGGAAAAAAAGAGGGACGCGTTGCAGCACATTGCAGCGGCAGAAGGCAAAAACGCGTACGACCGCTAGGAAAACGTCTTCGTTTTTGTTTTTTTCTTCCTTCGCCCGGTTGCCGTCTTTTTTTTGTTTTTGTGGCGGGGGCGCGCGTCTGGTTTTTTTCCGACGGCGTTTTTCATTTCCCCCGTTGGGTTTTTTTAACTGCGGTACCGTTGTAGGTTACATGCGCGGGCAGGCTTCGTTGGAACTGTTCTTTTCGGTGTCGCTGTTCGTGCTGATGCTGTTTTGGATGAACCACTTCGTGGGTGTGGCTTCCGACGCGTCGTCCGCCGCGGATGCCGCCGCGGTGCGCTCGGCCGCTTTAACGCTTCAGGAATCCGCCGACGCTTCGTGCCTAGCACAGGCCTCCATCTTGGTCCGCTCGCCTTGCCTTTCGACGTCGGAGCCCTTGGTGGCTAGCGTTTCGGGTCGTGCGGTGTCCCTCGGCGGCGTGTCGGTGCCGACGCGGTGCGCCTTCCAAAACGGGGCGGCCGTGGCTTATGCCTGTGGTTCGCCTTGGTGCGTGGCCTGGAATCCGGACGGCACGCTTACGTTGGTGGAGGGAAGTTGTCCGTGAGGGGCCAGTTGTTCAGCACGGATTTTTTGGTTTCGGTCCTGGTCATCACCGTCGCGTTGGGCGTGTTCGTCCACGCGTTGGAATTTTCCGTGCGTGGTTTTCCAGCCGAGGCGTCCAGTGCGCCGCTTCTGTCTTCCGCGTTGCTCGCCCAGCGGCACGTCTTGGCGTTGGATCCCACCCGCATCGTCCAAGGGGGCGGGGCCTGCGGCGGAAAAGCCACGGCTTTGGCCTGGTGTTATCCGCTGGAAGCGTCGGACGGGCCCATCGCTTCACGGTATTCCGATTCGGATGCGCATGCGTCAGGTGCGTTTTCCGTGGTGTACGAAAACGGCGTGCCCCTGGGTCCGGGGCATGCCTCCGTAGGGGATTTGCAGACTCATGGCGCCGGGCGTTTTTCGGATTGGTTTGATGCTGCGTCGGGCCAGCATTACGTGTTGTTCTCGTCTACGGACGCCTCGTCTCCGGCTCAGAATGGGCGGGGCTACGCGTTGGAATACGTGACGCTTCCGCCTGGCTTTTCGCGCGATGCGGACTTCTGCGTCCATCAATCCGTCCTGACGTTTCCCACCCGTTTGGTGCAGGACAATTGCCGGCGTCTGACTTGTGCGGCGCTGGCCGGGTCTGAGCGGCTTGTCGTTTGTGGTTCGGCGCGATGCGCTTTTTCGGTGCGTGTGTGCGGAGGGGCGTCACGATGAAGCGGGGCTTTTTGTTGTCGTTGGACGCGCTGTTCGCCTTGAGCCTCGTCTTGTTGGCGTTGTCGTTTTTTGCGATGCGGCCTTCCTTTGAGGCGCAAGCAGGTGAGGCGTTGTTCTTGGGCGGCCGCGACTACTTGGCTTCCGGCGGCGCGATCGAGGCGGACTTGCTTCGGCGGGGTTGGGCCGTCGACGTACTGCGGCCGGTGGATTCGGCCGTTTCAGTGCGTGCCGAGCGTTTCGTATATCCCCGCGTGTGCGGTTTGTCCACGCTGCCAGGCTCTGCATGCCTCAACCAATCGGACGCCGCTTTGGCGCCGCCGCGCTTCGGCGTATGGGTGGGTGCGGGTTGATGCGGGGTTTTTATACGGGTTTGGCTGCGGCGCTTGCCTTTTTCGCCTTGTCGGCCGTCTGGCTCTTGTCGGCATCGCTTTCCGACCGGAGCGTTTCGGATTTGACGCAAATGGAAGCGTTGCGCGTGGCGGAAAGCTCCGTCGATGTGGTGACGTATGCGTCATCTTTGCTTGCCGATGCCGAAGGCGATGCCGCGTTTTTGGTCCACGGTTGCGCGCCGCAGGGAAGCTTCTGCAACGAGGCGCGGGCGCGCGTGTTGGATTACGCGAACGCGTCGGTGCGCAAGTTGTCCGGCTCCGGGCTTTTGGTGCGGGCCGTTCTTTTCAATTTTTCTTGCGCTACCTTGCAAAAAGCCCCTGCGGGTTTTTCCGATGCTTATTTGGTCAACGTGTCGCTCAATGTCAGCTTGGACGGGGGGCCGGTGCGGGCGTTCCGTTGGGTGAACCAATCCGACGTCGTGCTGGTCAACTCTACCGCGGCGTTCCGTTCGGTCGTCAACAGTTCCGGCCCTGCCGGCGTTTGGGATGTGCGGATCAATTGTTAGGCCTTGGCTCCGTTGAAAAAGTTCCCCCCCCAAAAAGGACAATACAATGAAGCAATCAAAAAAAATGAAGCCATTTTGCCCTTGCCGCTGCAACTGTGTTGCTTTTTTTTGTTTTCACCGAACGTCTTTTTTTCATTTTCGGCTAGACTTTCAACAAAGCCGTGTAGGCCTTGCGGCTTTTTCTGCGGTGGCGGTTTGAATCCGGTTGGCCGTTTTCTAGCCGGTCGGGCCTTTTGGAAAAGGACTATAAACGCCGCGTGACATCTAAAACCCCTGTATGCGTCCGCTCGTTTTTTTGGTGGCCCTATCCGTAGTCGTCATTTTGGGCGTACTGGTCTATCCTTACTTGAACCGGGCCCAGACTCCGTTGAGCCAGGAACAAGCCGTGGCCTTCGTTTTGGACGACGTGCGTCCGTTGGAAAGCCAAGGAATCCAGTCCCGCGTGGTCCAAGTGCGCTCCCAAGGCAGCCAGTGGGCTGTCGACGTGTTGTTGACCCGCAATGGGCATTCGGTCTGCCCCGTTGTCGACAAACGGTTTTACACGCTTCCACCGGTGGGATATCGTTCCGAACCGTTGTTGTCCACCTGCAGCCCTTCGGTGTCAATCAATTACCGTGAAGAAGCGTTGATTGCGTCGGCCAAACTGCTGCCTTCTTTGGGCGCCGACGCGTTCGGATGCGCTTTTTTGGCCGGTTCGGTTTCTTCCAATTCCGCACCGGATTACGCTTCGGCCTTGACGTATTGTCCCCAGGCGGACTTCAATGCTTTGGCTTCGTTTGCGTCCGATCTGCCCCCCCAGTCTTGGGCGGTGGTTTGGCTCGATGCGAGTTCGGCGCGTTATGTCGCCGTTTCTTCGTCCGGCAAGAACGTCAAGTCCGCGTAAGCCGGCTCTTTTAAGGTTTTCAGGTATGGCGTCGGAAACCAGTTTTGATGCGTTGCGCCAAATCCAGATGGCCGAGCGGCACGCGCCCGCGTTGGTCAAGCTTGACGACGACTTTTACCCCCGTTACAGCGCCTGGTTGGCCGAGTTGGAATCGCACGTCACGCGCCAATTCTCGTTGGAAGGCGCGCAGACGTTGGAAAATTCGCGTCGGGCCCTGTCGGACTTGTTCGAGCTGCGCAAACAGAAACTGTTCTTCAAGGCGCTCAAGGACTTCCGAAAAGGCGCGGTGAGCTCCACGGGGCTGTCCGGCCAAGAAAAAGAGTTATATACGGGCCTCATTACACTTTTGTCCCAATACCAGCTTGCGCTGAACCAAGGCCCGCCCGCGTCGGAAAACGACGTCCCGGTCGAGTTGATTTGTGATGTTCCGGCTTTTGTCGGTTTTGACGCCCAGACGTACGGGCCGTTCAAGGCCGGCCAAAACATTCGGCTGCCCCGCAAGCAAGCCGATTTCCTGGCGCGCAAAGGAATCCTCAAGGTAATCCAATGATCGTCCCCAAAGTCATGAACGCGTTCTGCGTCAAATGCAAGACGCACACGCCGCACAAAGTCAAGGTGTCCACGTCCAAATTCAAGCCCGGCCGGACGTTGGCCTGGGGCACGCGCAAGCACGAACGCAAGCTGGCGGGCTACCATGGAAAAGTCAAGGGCAAAGCCACGGTGCGCAAGCAAGGCATCCGGAACAAAATCATGCTGGAATGCAACACGTGCAAAAAGAAGCACGAACGCGTCATTTCCGGCCGCATGAAGAAGAAAGCCGAAGTGGCCCGCTGACGATCCGACAAGGTTGATGTTTATGAGCAAGTTTTTACGCGTGCAATGCGACTGCGGCGCACAGCAAGTCGTCTTTGGCGACTCTAAGACGGCCGTGTTCTGCCAAAGCTGCGGCAATCCCTTGGTGGAACCCACGGGCGGCCGCGCCACCGTGCAGTGCCGCATCTTGGAAGTCTTCGGTTGACCCGGATTACGCAAGAAGGCACCAATGCGCCATTGGCTGTAACGGGAAAAAAAAGCCGCACGTGGTAACGACGGCGGAAAAAATAATGATGCCGAAGGCAACGTAGAATGCATTGGCGTAAGCGGAAATTTTCTTTTTTTTTTCCTTCGCAATATTTTTTTTAACGCAATGAAAAAGGTTTGACGCGTCATGGAATATCCCGAAATCGGCGAATTGGTCATCGTCAAGGTCAAGAAAATCCTGCCCTTCGGCGCCATCCTGTCGCTGGAAGAGTACGGCGGCGCGGAAGCGTTCGTCCACATTTCCGAAGTCTTCTCCGGCTGGGTCCGTAACATCCGCGACCACGTCAAGGAAGGCCAGGTGACCGTCGGCAAAGTCATCGCGGTGGACCGCACCAAGAACCAAGTCGACCTCTCGTTCAAACGCGCGTCAGAAACCGACAAGAAGCGCAAGACCCAGTTGTTCCAATCCGGCAAACGCGCGCGCAAGATGCTGGAAGTCACGGCCAAGAAAATCGGCAAGCCCATGCCGCTGGCCATGCAGGAAGCAGGCCTCCCCTTGGAGGCGGCGTACGGCGACTTGTGGTCGGCGTTCGAGGCCCTTTCGGCCGACGCCGTCTTAACGGTCAAGATTCCCGAAGCCTGGGAAAGTGCGTTGCGCGAAACGGCCAAGCGCGAAATCAAGCCCAAACGCGTCCAGATGCGCGGGCTTTTGACCCTCAAATCCTATGCGTCGGACGGCCTCGTCAAGATCAAATCTTTATTGGCCGCCCTTGCCGCCCGCACGTTCGAAGACGCCACCGTCGACATCCACTACGTGTCGGCCCCCGTTTACCACGTGACGGTCGACACCGATACGTACAAGCGTGCCGACAAGATCCTCACGTCGCTTGCCCGCGATGTCGAGGAAAAAGCCTCCGGCTCCGACTTGGAGTCTTCGCTTGAAATCCAGAAGTCGTGATTGGACTCGCGTCGTTTTTGGGAAAAAAAAGAAAACTCAATACTAGTGCTTGGCCAGGATTTCCAGCGACTTACGGTGCTTTTTCATGACTTCCGCAAGGATGGCGTCGTATTCCTCGTCTGAAACGATCCGAGCCTCGGGCTGCGTCTTGGTCGTTTTTCCGTCTTTTTTCTTGACCATCACGTCCATGCTTTACACCTGGGTTTCCATGCTTTTTACCTTTTGTCTTGACCATTTCTGGATTTGGTTCAGGCTTTTGCTTCCTTGGGCGACTTCCAAGACAAACTGAGCCGTAGCCTCAGATTCCGATTCCTCCAACCGGAATCCGTTCATCTGCAAAAAGGCGGCGGTTGCGGCCAACGCGGTGCGCTTATTTCCCTCGATGAAAACATGTCCTTTGTTGGCGAGGTAGTCCAAAAGAAAAGCGGCTTTTGCGATCACGGGTTGCGGATGGTCGTTGTACTTGTTCTGAAGGCCTGCCCAAAGGTACTCCAAATTTGCCGTATTGAGGACGCCATGTGGGTCGCCGCTGATGGCGACGGCTTCCTCATTGGTGCGAATCCATTTGTGTAACGCTGGGTACTGTATCATGGTTTTATCCGCATCGGCTCTGAACAAAAACCTTCGGTTGATTCTTTGTCAACCGTCCGCGTTCAAAAAATCCGCCACACCCTTTTTAATGGCCCGACTTCCTAATCCTCTCATGAAACGCCTGCGCCGCTGTTCTTCGTACCACTATACCCTTCACGCGCAAT
>Ga0209514_10000961_pt1 | contig 54227 bp, 65 predicted proteins | sample Subgrocontami58m_FD_187452 | JGI IMG/M metagenome (GOLD analysis project Ga0209514, IMG submission 187452) | Subsurface groundwater microbial communities from S. Glens Falls, New York, USA - GMW37 contaminated, 5.8 m (SPAdes) (version 3) | ecosystem: Environmental > Aquatic > Deep subsurface >... | reverse complement strand
AGGAAGTTACCGACATCGTCCAGATCAACGCAAACACCTGGGAAATGGTCATTCACCCAACCGTGGCCGACGCCCAGACCAAGCGCCCGGACCTGACCATTGGGGTGGCAACGCCCATCACCCTGGGTGCCGGCAAGGGCGATTTGGCCATCTCTATCACGCCGGTTGGAACCACAGGCTAGGTCCACCTCAACCGTATTCAAAGGAGCGCCCAGACGGCGCTCCTTTCTTTTTCTCATCGTGACATTGACACTCTTCATCCCGCAAGCTACTGTATCAATGCTTCTCCTCCTACAGGCGACCGATCCCGACGAGTCGGGACTCGTCATAGAGCCGAGTCAATTGCCCCATGAGCACCGAAAGGCCATCCACCTTTGAAGAGGTGGTGGAGAAATACGGCAACTTCGTCTACAACGTTGCGCTTCGCATGACAGGCGACCCTGTAGAGGCAGAGGACGTTACCCAGGAAGCCTTTGTGGACGCCTTCCGAGCCTGGGGCCGTTTCCGAGGCGAGTCCCAGGTGTCCACGTGGCTCTACCGCATTACGGTCAACCGCAGCCTTATGCGCGCCCGCAAGGACAAACGGGAGCGCACGTTGGTACAGGGCGGCGTGGAGGAGCGGGAGATCGTGGACTGGACGCAGAATCCCGAGCAAGCGGCCATCAGCGTGGAGCTGCGCTCCAAGCTGGAAGAGGGCCTGGCCCTCCTGCCCGACGACCTGCGGGCCGCCGTTGTCCTGCGTGACGTGCAAGAGCTTTCCAATGAGGAAGCTGCAAAGGCGCTGGACGTCTCGGTGCCTGCGCTCAAGACGCGCTTGCACCGCGGCCGGGTCCTCTTGCGCAAGTACCTGCAAGACTACGTGAAGGCCCCAAAGACGGCCTAGACTCCGTCGCCCGCCCATTGGACGGTTTCTTCACGGCTCCGTCGGGCGTTGCCTCAAAAGTCAGGAAGAGCCTGCCCTGAGTCCCGATGCAATCGGGACGAATGGGTACAGTCCTTCAGCCGAAGGACTGTCGGGGGGCTAGGGGTGTCCCCCAGATACAATTCCTTCCCCCTTCCCTAAAGGGAAGGGGGCCAGGGGGTTAGGTCAAAGACGACGTTTAGGGCAAAGCCCTCCGCCGTGGTCACTACAGCCGCAGTTGCATGACTGCGACGTAGACGGCCACTACCACAGCGCCAATACCCACAAGGCTGTCCAGCGCCAGTCCCACCAGGGATGAGGCGGCCAGAAATACCACCACCATAGCCACGCCAGCCACCCACTGGAGGCCGCGTCCGCGCTTACCGCCCACCGCAAGGCGGACGCCTGCACCCAGCGCGTACCCGATGCCTACCAGCGCCATCCACCGCAGATAATAGCCTGCCAGCCCCAAAGACAGCACCAACTCGCTGAAGACCACCATGCCCACAATGCCCGCGACCGTGATAACGGCGGCGGCGGCAACGGCCCGGAAGTAATGCAACGACGACACTTCCCAGGCTGCCACGGGCTTTGGCCGCGCGCACTCCGGGCAGCGGATGCCCACGGGGTGCTGCACGATGCAACGGACGCAGATGGGGCGTCCGCACTGGCCGCACTTCAGCAGTGTTTCCGTATCCTTGTGGCGGTAGCAGTAGTCCGCCATTACCGCCCCCTCTTCTTGTTTGTTGCCTTGGGCTTCATGTCTTCCGGCTGGCGACGCACCCAGTTGCCTTCCTCCCACGTGTCCCGGTCAAACAGCAGGCGTGGCAAGGCGGTCTGCTTCCAGGAAAGGCCCGGCGCCGCGGTGCCGGGGTTGGACAGCAGCCGCTTGGCCGCGGTGATAGCCAGCACGCCGGCACAGTAGCCCACCACCGCGGAGGGCCGGCCCGTCAGCGCCGCCGCCAGGGGCAAAAGCAGCAGTGCAACGCTGAACCACAGCGCGTTGTTGCGCGTCAGCCGTCCGCCTGCCAGTCCCACGACGTACACTCCCACTGCCAGGTACCATTCCAGGGCCAGCAGCGATCCGGTGAACGCTGCCAGTCCGCGCCCGCCGGTGAAGCCGAGGTACGGGGACCAGTTATGACCGATCATCGCCAGCAGGCCGGCCAGGGCTTGCCATGTCATCCCCAATCCCAGAGAGCGTGTCAACAACACCGGCCCCACGCCCTTGACCGCTACATCCACCAGGGCCACCAGGGCGAAGTACCACTTGCCGAGCTGCTCCCCCGCGTTGGACGCCCCCACATTGCCGCTGCCGTACCGCCGGACGTCCATGCCACGGGAAAGGAGGCCTGCCAGATATGCGGTGGGGATGCCTCCCACGAGGTACGCGCTGACCAGTACGACGATGACCTTGAGGATGTCCATGGCACTATGTTACTACGGGGGCGTGCGGTGCGGGCAACGCCCGGCTCTGTTTGCTTGGGAACGCCACCGCATCCGGAAGGGCGCGGCTTGATGCGCCCCATTCACGTTGTGGTACAACATTGCTACGAAAATAGCTTCCTCCCTTCTTGCGGGGGAGGGCCACACGCAGTGAATCCATGAGTTCACCTCAACGAACTTCTAACCGGGTAGCTACGGTATCCGCAGGACGATCTTGCCAAAGAAGCCCCTGTCTTCCATGAGCTTGTGAGCGGCTGCCGCCTCTTCCAGTGGGAAGACACTCCCCACAACGCCGCGCAGCGCGCCCTGGCGCACCATGCGCATGAAGTCGGCGAACTCGCGGCGGCTGCGGCCTCCCGATCCCATGACTGTCAGGCCACGGGAGAACAGCCTGCCCAGGTGCAGGTTGGCCGCGTACCCCGCAGTTACGCCGCAGGTGACAAAGCGCCCGCCGGTCTTCATGCTGGCAAAGCTCTCGTCCCACACCGGCGTACCCACGCTGTCAAACACCACGTCTACGCCCTCGCCGTCCGTCAAGCCCTGGACCGTCTTGCTGAAGGCGGGGGTCGTCGTGTAGTTGACGCCCGCCTCCGCCCCCAGCTCCTTGGCCCGGCCGATCTTTACGTCGCTGCCCGCCGTTACCAGCACCCGGCAGTGGAGCGCCCTGGCGATCTGGACGCCGGCGCTGCCGACGCCGCTGCCCGCCGCGTTAATCAGCACCGTTTCACCCGGCTGCAAGCCTGCGCGGGTCACCAGGCAGTGCCATGCGGTGTGGAAGACCAGTGGCATGGAGGCCGCTTCCTCGTAGGGTAGGCCGTCGGGGATGGGGTAGACGTTCTGAAAGGGGGCTTTAACGTACTGGGCGTAGCTTCCCGCCACGTCCACGCCCATGTTCACCATGCGCCGGCACAGTTCGTCTCTGCCGGTGACGCAATAGGCGCATACGCCGCACTTGATGACGTAGTCTACCACGACGCGCTGGCCGGCCTTGACGCCCTCCGCACCCGGGCCGAGCTGCGCCACCTCGCCCGCCATGTCGCAGCCCAGGATGTGGGGGTAGGGGCCGACGCGCACGCGGTTGCCGCCGGAGCGGGCGTACAGGTCCAGATGATTCAAGGCTGCGGCGTGCAGGCGCACCAGCACCTCGCCGGGGCCTAGCGTTGGCTCAGGCAGGTCGCCATAGATGAGCTTGTCAACGCCGCCCTGCTCGCGGATGAACACGGCTTTCATGGAATGCTCCTTCCTGAATCTCGCAAGCTCATCCTAGCACCTGGTTGCAAAACGGGCATACGACAAAAATCCGTTCGCCCTGAGCTTGCCGAAGGGCGGGCTCGTGGTTCGACAAGCTCATCACGAACGGGCTTCGTTGACGGCTTCTTTCGCAAATAGATACTAGCACGCCATGCTCCGTTTGCCCCAGGCGCACAAAGACCTTTGGGCTTGTCATAGAGGGGATTTGAACGGCGGGTTGCGGGCGGGCGCGAAGGCCACGCGCCGAACTGATGGACGTTGTAGGGGTGTAGCATGCTGCACCCCTACGGCCACAGCGCCCCTACGACAGCGCCTGGACCAGCACGGTCTGGATGATAAGGATGAGGATCATGGCGATCATGGGGCTTAGGTCTATTGTGCCCATGCTTGGCAGCACGCGACGGATGGGGGATAGGATAGGCTCGGTCACGAAGAACACCATCTGCACCAAGGGATTGCCTTGTTGCGTGGGGAACCAGCTCAGGATGACACGGGCAAAAATCAGGATGTACAGGAACGTGCCCAGCAGGTTGATGAATTGGATCACTTCTGCCCCCCAAGGCTCTTGGACTTTTCGTAGGCGGCCACGACGCCCTTCATGACCGTGGCGCGGAAGCTGCCTTCTTCAAAGGCGCGCAGGGCCTCCGCTGTTGTCCCGCCGGGAGAAGTAACCATGTCGCGCAGCTCCGCCGGGTGCTTGCCGGACTCCTGGGCCAGCCGTGCGCTGCCGACTACTGTCTGCATGACGACGGCGCGGGCCATGTCACGGGACATGCCCATGTACACGCCGGCGTCAATCAGGCTCTCTATGAAGAGGAAGACATAGGCCGGGCCGCTGCCGCTCAGGGCCGTCGCCATGTCCAGGTACTTCTCTTCGTGGACCTCTATCTCCTCGCCCAGGGTGCGCAGGATGGAGCGCGCCGTCTGGCGCATGTCGGCGCTGACTTCGTCCGAGGCGATCCACAGGCTCATGCCCGCGCCGATTTGGGCCGGCGTGTTCGGCATGACGCGGATGACGGCGTTGTGCCGCAGCCCGCTGGTCAGCGTCTCCAGGCGCGCGCCGGCGATGATGGACAGCGCTGCCTGCTCCTTGCCCAGGCTGCCCGCCAGCTCCGCCGCCACCTCCGGCAGGCTCTGGGGCTTCACCGACAGGACGATGAGGTCTGCGCCGCGCACCGCCTCTTTGTTGCCGGCAACGGCCTTGACGCCGTGGGTCTGGGTCAGATAGCGTCGTCGTGACTCCACAGGCTCGCCGATGCACACGCCGTCCGGCGCGGCGATGCCCTTGCTCAGGATGCCCCGCAGGATGGCTTCGGCCATGACGCCGCCGCCGATGAAGGAGATGTTCATGATGCTGACTCGTAGCTAGGATGCGTCGCTATTATACAGGCAAGCGGCCCGTGCTGTCAGACGCAAGAGGGCATAGAGCATACGGGCATACGGACAAAGGGTTTGGTTGATTTGATTTCGCTACTGAAGAATGCAACGACCAAGCTGAGGGCAAGTTGGGGAGCAGCCCTTTTGATCGGAGTGTCTGGGGAAGGCAGGACAATCAACGTGGGCGTCCGCCGGCGACACGACGTACCAGTGGCCGATGTGCAGGTCGCCGGAGGGGTATGGGTACATGGTCAGCTCGTCCACTTGGGACGGGGGTCGTCGTTGCGGACGCGGCAGAGGGCGGCAGTGGCCCAGCGCTCCTCCATTTGGCGTCCAGTTCTTTAGGGTTGTAGCGCAGTTCGGTCGGGCGTTGGGTCATGCGTCACCTCATCGTATGCGGGTTAGGGTAGTAGGAAGAAATAGGAAGTCAAAAGGGGGAAATGCCTGATACAATAGAGCCATCATGCAATGAGGAAAATGCCATGGGGAAAGCACGGATAGCGATACCGGGAGAACACGTTGCAGACTTCTGTAAGCGGCACCACATCCGGAAGCTCTCGCTCTTTGGGTCTGTCCTGCGGGAAGATTTTAGGGACGACAGCGATATTGACGTGCTCGTTGAGTTTGAACCAGGCCGCACACCAGGACTCGCATTCTTCACGATGGAAGACGAGCTTTCAGAACTCCTTGGCCGCAAGGTGGATTTGAACACGCCGAAGTTTCTGAGCCACTCCTTCCGCGATGAAGTTTTGCATGAGGCTGAGACGTTGTATGTCGCTGCATGAGGATGCAGTACGCTTGCGTCACATGCTTGACCACGCAAGGGAGGCCGTGGCTCTCTCGCGTGGCAAAAGACAGGCTGACCTGGAAGGAGATCGGGTTTTGAGCCTTGCGTTGTTGAAGCTGTTAGAGATCGTTGGAGAGGCAGCAGGCAGGGTCACGGCCGAGACGCAGATTCGCTATGCAGCAATACCGTAGCGTCAGATAATCGGTCTCAGAAACAGGTTGATTCACGGGTATGATGATGCAGACATGGACTTGTTATGGGTGATTCTCACTGACGATTTGCCGGATCTCATCATACTGCTTGAATCAGCGATGAATCAGCGTTAAGCGCTTCTTGCATACCACCCCAAAGGTAAACTAAAAAAAGGCGGACACATCGGTGTGTCCGCCTTTTCCCTCCAAAGTTACACAACACCTACGCCAACGCCTGCCGTTCGCTGCTCCGCCCAGAGCGTCCGGCAGGCGCTGCCGTCTCGTCCCCCTCGGATTGCGCCGGCGGCGGCTCGTCCTGGAAGTTCAGAGAATAGAGCTTGGCGTACAACTCGCAGCGCCCCAGCAGTTCGTCGTGCGTGCCTCTGTCCAGGATGCGCCCGCGCTCCATGACGACGATCATGTCGGCATTCTGGATAGTGGACAGGCGGTGCGCGATGACGATGGCGGTGCGGTCCTTCAGCAGCTCTTTCAAGGCGCGCTGGATGAGCACCTCGGTGAAGGTGTCAATGTTGGCCGTGGCCTCGTCCAGGATAAGGATGCGCGGCGCAGCCAGCACGGCCCGGGCAAAGCTGATGAGCTGGCGCTGGCCCTGGCTCAGGTTGCCGCCCCGCTCGTGCAAGACCGTGTCGTAGCCGTGCTCCAGCCGCATGATGAAGTCGTGTGCGCCGACGGCCTTGGCCGCCTCAATCACCTTGTCCATGGGCGCATCGGTGTGGTTGTAGCGGATGTTATCCGCCACGGACACGGAGTACAGGAACGGCTCCTGCAGCACCATGCCCATCTGACGAGTCAGGGATTCCCGTTTCACGTCGCGCACGTCCAGGCCGTCAACCGTCAGGCGGCCTTGCGTCACGTCGTAGAAGCGGGCGGCGAGTGAGACCATGGTGGTCTTGCCCGCACCGGTCTGGCCCACCAGGGCCACCGTCTGCCCAGGCTTGATGTGTAGGCTGATGTCCTGCAGCACCGGCCGGTCCTTGACGTAGGCAAAGGACACGTTCTCGTAGATGATCTCCCCTTTGATAGGGGGCATTTGCTTGGCGTCGGGGCTGTCCACCACCTCGGCCTTGGCATCCAGCAGTTCAAAGATGCGCTGGCCGCCGGTCATGGCCCGCTGGAACTGGGTGTAGTTCATGGTCAGACTGCGGATAGGGTCAAAGAAGCGCTGAATGTACAAAGCGAAGGCGATGAGCACGCCGGCCTGGAGCGTTCCGCCAATGACCATAGAGCCGCCGACGACGATGACCAGGCCCAGGGCGATGGCGGTAATGACCTCCACCGTGGGCATGAGGATAGCAGCCAACCGAATGGCCCAAAGATTGGCGTTGAGGTGGTCGCGGTTGACTGCGTCAAACTCCCTAAGGTTCTGCTCCTCCCGGTTGAAGCTCTGCACCACGCGGACGCCGGAGATGTTTTGCTGCAAGCGGGAGTTGACTACGGAGATGGCCCGGCGCACGCGAACAAAAGCGGTGCTGGCGTAGCGCTGCCAGAAGACCAGGATGCCTATGAGCAAGGGCAACACGGAGAATGTGACCAGCGCCAGCTTCACGTCCATGAGCAGCATGACGGCAATGATGCCGACGAGGCTGAGGAGATCGCCCAACGTGACGGTGATGGTGGGCAAAAACTCCTGAAGCTGGTCAACGTCGCTCATGACACGGCTCATGATGCGGCCCACCTCGTTCCGGTCAAAGAAGGGGATGGACAACTTCTGCAGGTGGTCAAACATATTGGTGCGCAGCTTGTACAGCACCCGCTGGCTCACCTTGCCCAGCACCCGCAGGTAGACGTAGTTGGCCGTGAAGTTGACCACCACTACGGCAAAAACGATGACGGCCGCCCTGGTCAGGCCGTCGCGGTCGCCGGGCAGCACGTAATCGTTGATGGCCCAACCGATAAGCAACGGAGTGACCACCACGGTGGCGGTGTACACCAGCATGAGCAGCACGGCCAGAGAAAAGCCCAGCAGATGCTCCCGAAAGTACGGGATCAGGCGCATCACTACCCGGTGGTTGTACACGGCGCCACGGTCTTCGTCATCCAGGCCGCCGCGCCCGTTGCGCGGATCCCAGGGTGCGCCGCCTCTGCCGCCACCCATGCCTCCACCGCCCCAGCCTCCTCCTCCATGCATCATAGTGGACTCCTTCCTGTGCTGCGCCCTCACGCACCCCGCAAAGGGAGACGTGAGAACGAAAGTCTCTTGCGCTACTGCCAATGCCTTGGGCGAAGCTAAGAAGTGCGCCAAGCATCGGATCGCGCGCCGTTGCCGGCGGCAATCCCATTGTGGCCGTTGGCGCGAACGCCGGCTGCGCCTTCGGCGCGGTTCTTGTCGCTTGCGCTGCCGGCCCCAATGAGCACACCTTCTTCGGGCCGGAGCTGAAGCTCGTAGATCTCCGAATAGGGTCCTGGCACGCTCAACAACTCCTGGTGCGTGCCGCGCTGGACGATCTGGCCGTCCTTGAGCACCAGGATCATGTCCGCGTTTTTCACGGTGCTCAGGCGGTGCGCGATGACGAAGGTCGTGCGCCCTTTCATGACCTCCACCAACGCCTGGCGGATCAGGTGCTCCGTCTCCGTGTCCACACTGGAGGTGGAGTCGTCCAGAATGAGGATGGGCGGGTCCAGGAGCACGGTCCGGGCGATGGCGAGGCGCTGGCGCTGGCCGCCGGAAAGGGTGGCCCCGCGCTCGCCTACCCAGGTATCGTACTTATCCGGCATGGTCATAATAAAGTCGTGCAGGTGAGCGATCTTGGCGGCGCGCTCAATCTGCTCTTGCGTCGCGTCCGCCTTGCCGTAGGCGATGTTCTCCCTGATGGTAGTGGTGAACATGAATACGTCCTGCTGCACCATGCCGATGTTGGCCCGCAGCGACTGGAGCGTCGCATCCCGCACGTCAATGCCGTCCACGGTGATGCGGCCGCCGGTGACGTCATAGAAGCGGGGAAGGAGGTGCATCAGCGTGCTTTTGCCGCTGCCTGGCCCGCCCACCAGAGCGATGACTTGGGCAGGCTTGGCTTCCAGCCTGATGTCCTTCAAGACAGGAGAGAGCGTGTCATAGGCGAAGGACACGTCCTCAAAGACCACCTGCCCCCTGAGGCGCGGGAGGGCGACGGCGTCCGGCTTCTCCCGCACGGGCGAGGCGGCGTCCAGGGTCGCAAAGATCCGCTGACCGGCGGACAGGGCACGGGAAAAGGAGTTGATGATGAATGAGGTCTGGCGGATAGGTTGGCCTAACATGCCCAGATAGAAAATGAACTGGGTGAGATCGCCCAGGGTGATCTCGTGGCCGATGACCAGCCGCCCGCCTTCCCAGAGAACCAGGACGGTCACGCCCAACTGATAGATGGTGAAGAAGGAGGTGTTGGAGGCCTGGAGTATGGCAGCCTTGTAGGCGTGGTCCGTGACGTTCCGGGCGTGGATGTTGAACCGGGCGCGCTCGTGGTCTTCGGCGGCAAAGGCTTTGACCACGCGCTGGCCGGACAGGTTCTCCTGCAGGACCGTGGTCATCAGGCCCATCTCGTTCTGCACGGCAAGCCATTCGCGGCGGAGCTGCAGCATGGTGCGGCCGGTGTTCCACAGGACTACCGGGGCAAAGAGCAGACACAGGAGCGCCAGCTTCCACTCCAGCAGGGCCATGGCCGCGCCGACGCCCACGAAAATAAGCACGGTGTACACCGCGCGTATCAGGCCCGCCTGCACGAACATGCGCACGCCTTCCACGTCGGCGGTGGCCTTGGACATGAGGTTGCCTGTCTGCTCCCTGTCGTGGAAGGAGAAACTCATGCGTTGCAGGTGGTCGTAGAACTCGTTGCGCAGGTCATAGGCCACCCGCTGTCCAATGGACTCGCCCAGGTACTGCTGGCCGTAGGCAAAAACGCCCCGGGCGACGCTGACCAGAAGCACCGCTGCCGCCAGGGTCAGCAACTGTCCCCGCTCGCCGGAAATGAGGGCGGTGTCAATGGCTTGACCCATCAACCGGGGGACCAGGAGGGAAAAGAAGGTAACGCCAAGGACCGAGAGATACGCAGTGGTCAGGAGCCATTTGTATTTGAATGTCCGTTGGACGATACGCCAAATGATGCGCATTGCGCTGCCTCTTCTGGGAAGATAGCCGGGATCAACCCGCGCTCTCTTTATGTCAATGTGGGCTATCTTGCGATTATACTCCCAGAAAAAAGGGATGCAAAGTGCTCGGCTGTATTGGTGCGTTTGAATCAATCGTGGGGCGTGGTTGCAGTCAAAGGATTCGCTTGAAGCTTTTTCGTTGATGTAGTAGTCCTATTATAAGGCACTGGGGCTTTCAGCGATTTGGCTGGCTACTGCGCTCTTCAGAGTGCGCATCGGGGCGTCTACCAGACGTGGGCGCGATGACCGCGCCTCTACATCGTGTTTCTTTTGCAGGCCCTGGGCGGACCGAAAGCCCCTGATTCAAAGGCGGATGGGGCTTTCATACGTGTCCCTCAGCTTCGCAAAGGCGCACCAGCTTCGCCGGTCTTGGCCCATGCTATAATCGGGTATCCTCTTCTTACTGCATGACCGCGTGAACACCAATCACTCCCCCAACTATCATCGCATCATTGCCAAGGCAGGGACCAGCGTCCTGACGGGCCGCGCCGATAGCCTTGACATGCCTATCATGACCCACCTGGTAGACCAGCTCTCTACGCTCCGCAAACAGGGCCGTGAGGTGTTGCTGGTCACGTCGGGAGCAGTTGCTGCCGGTCGCCAGGCGTTGGGCCAGCCCAAGGAGCGCCGGGACGTGCCCTTCCGCCAGATGCTCGCCGCCGTGGGCCAGGGCCGCCTCATGCACCTGTACCAGGAGCTCTTCGCCCGGCACGACATCGTCGTTGCCCAGGCCCTGCTCACCCGTGCCGACATCGCCGACCGCCAGGGCTACCTGAACGTGCGCGACACATTGTTGGGACTGCTGGAAGCGGGCGTCGTGCCCATCATCAACGAGAACGACGTTGTGGCCGCGGAAGAGTTGGGCGACGAGGTCTTCGGCGACAACGATACTCTCTCCGCCCTTGTGTCCAACATGGTGGACGCCGATTTGCTGGTCATGCTTACCGACATCGCCGGCCTGTACACCGCCGACCCCGCTACGCACCCGGAAGCCAAGCTTATCCCCCGCGTGGAGCGCGTGGACGACGTGCTGGACGAAGTGGCGGCCAACGAGGAGCGCCATGCCTGGAGCCGGGGCGGCATGGCGGCCAAGCTGCGCGCCGCCCGCGAGGCGACAAGCTGGGGCGCTGCCGTGGTGATCGCCAAGGGCGCGCAGGAGCGGGTGCTCTTGGACGCTGCAGCCGGCAAGGACGTAGGAACCTACTTCTGCCCCACCGGCAGCAAGGTGGAAAGCCGTCTGCGCTGGCTCATGAGCGGCCTGTCCACCCGGGGCGAGATCCGCGTGGACGACGGCGCAGCCAGGGCATTGCGCACCCGCCAGCGGAGCCTCTTGCCCGCCGGCGTCAACTCGGTGCTCGGCGACTTTGCCCGGCACGACGTGGTGGCCATTGCAGACGCCCAGGGGCATCGCTTTGCTTGGGGCGTCGCCAACTACTCCGCGGAAGACATCGCCGCCATCAAGGGCATGCACTCCGACCGCATCCAGGACGCCCTGGGCCACCGCTTCGGCGACGAGGTAGTGCATCGTAACAACCTGGTGCTGGTGTGAAACCATTCCCTTCCCCCGTCAAGGGGGAAGGTTAGGATGAGGGTGACTCTATGAGCAGGTATCTCGTCTACCTTGAACCCGCTGAAGAGGGAGGGTACGTGGTATGGTGCCCCGCTCTCAAAGGCTGCGTGAGCCAGGGTGAGTCAGTAGAAGAAGCCTTGGACATGATTAAGGATGCCATCCAGGGGTACATTGAAAGCCTCAGGAAGCACGGAGACCCTGTACCGCCAGGCATAGACGAGGAAGTTGCCAAAGTTGAGATTGTAAGCGTATGAGGCTTCCTTCGCTGAAGGCCAGGGACATCCTGGCAGCCCTGAGAAAAGCAGGCTTTGAAATTGACCACATATCAGGAAGCCATTACATCTTGCGGCATCCCAATCGCCCGAACCGTGTAACAGTGCCCTATCATGGTTCGGAAGATGTGAAACGCGCCGTCGTGCGCACCATCGTTCAGCAGGCGGGGTTGACGGAAGAAGAGTTCAGAAAACTGCTGTAGGCGGCAAAGCACATGGGCAGCACAACCGTTACCGCTCTCATCGGCCCCGACCAAGACCACCTCCAAGAGGTGGAGTTCCTGGTGGACACAGGCTCCCTGTACACCTTCGTCACTCCTGCTCTGGCGGCGCGGTTGGCTATTCAACCAACTGTTACGACCACCCTTCGCACTGCCGACAACCGCACCGTGCAGACAATGATCGCCGCCGGGTATATGCGGCTCATGGGACGCGAAGGCGGCATTCTGGTGGGGGTAATGAACGTGCCTATACCTTTGTTAGGTGTAATTTCTCTTGAAGTGCTGGGGTTGAAGGTAAACCCCGTTGACCAGGTACTGGAATACGCTCGCCCCTTTGGGCCGATGGCGCTGTAGGAGTTTGCTGTGGGCGTCTTCCAACATCCCCTTGAAATTGGCAACCCGGACGGCAGCCGCTTTCTGGAAATGCAAGCGTGGGTAGACTCCGGCGCGAACTACTCGCAGTTCCCTGCTGCCGTTTTGCGTCAGCTCGGTTTTGCGCCCACTACAACCAGGCGTTTCCGCATGGCAGATGGTAGAGTGGTAGAAAAGAACCTTTGCATGGTTCCCATACGTCTGAACGGCGAGGTGCTGCCAACCCTCGTCGTATTTGGAGAGGAAGACAGTCATTCTGTATTGGGCAATATCGTTTTGAGCAGTTTCAGCCTAGGCATTGACCCCGTCAACCAGACCCTAGTCCCCATTGAAGCAAAAGCCCTCGGAATCAGTTAGGTCATCGCATTTTCAGCCCTTTGCCATTAGAAAGGTCAGACAATGACCATCACCACCAACCTCACCGCCATCGGCACCCGCGCCCGCGCGGCAGCCCGCCAGCTTGCCCGCGCGTCCACCAATGCAAAGAACCAGGCGCTGCTGAACATCGCTAAGGCCCTTGGCGACCGCCAGGCCGAGGTCCTTTCCGCCAACGCCACGGACTACGCCGCAGGCCAGCAGGGCGGCATGTCCGCAGCCTGGCTGGACCGCCTGCTGCTGAACCCGGAGCGACTGGCAGGTATGGTCGCCGACGTCCGCAGCGTCGCCGCCCTCACTGACCCCATCGGCGAGGAGTACGACGTCCGCGTGCTGCCCAACGGCCTGCGCCTTGGCCGCCGCCGCGTGCCGCTGGGTGTCATCGGCGCGATCTATGAAAGCCGCCCCAACGTCACCGTGGACATCGCCTGCCTCTGTCTCAAGTCCGGCAACGCCTGCATCCTGCGCGGCGGCAGCGAGGCCCTGCACTCCAATTCGGCCCTCGCCCGCCTCGTGCGCGACGCCGTTGCCGCCGCCGGCGTGCCCGCCGACGCCGTCCAGTTCATTGATAACACTGACCGCGCCTTGGTAGGCCAGATGCTTCAGATGCGCGATTCCATAGACCTGCTCATCCCGCGTGGCGGGCCGGACCTCATCCGCCGCGTCGCCCAGGAAGCGGCCATGCCCGTGGTCACCGGCGGCATCGGCGTCTGCCATGCCTTCGTTGACCAGTCCGCCGTCCTGCAGATGGCCGTGGACATCGCCTACAACGCCAAGGTGCAGCGCCCCACCGTCTGCAACGCCCTGGACACCGTCCTCATCCACGCCAAGGCCGCGCCCACCCATCTGCCGGAGATTGCCAGAGCATGGCTCAAGGCGGGCGTGGAAATCCATGCGGACCACCGTGCTCTGGCAATCCTGGGGCCGCTGGAGGAGCCGCGCATCAAGCCTGCTACACAAGAGGACTGGGGCAAAGAGTTCCTCTCCCTGACCGCCGCCATCAAAGTGGTGGACTCTTTGGATGACGCTCTGGCCCACATTGAGCGGTACGGCTCCGGCCACACCGAGGCCATCATCACCGAGGATTACTCCCATGCCGTTCGCTTCCTGAACGAGGTGGATGCCGCCGTGGTCATGGTCAACGCCAGCACCCGCTTCACCGATGGCTCGCAGTTCGGGCTGGGGGCGGAGGTTGCCATCAGCACCAACAAGATGCACGCCCGTGGGCCAATGGGCCTGCGGGAGCTGACCTCCTACAAATGGACCGTTATGGGTACAGGCCAGGTGCGGGGGTAGACCATTCATCCCCTCTCCCCATGATGGGAGAGGGCCAGAGTAAGGGTGAAACACCCTTTCATCAAACGCTATTGCCAAAGGAAAAGCACAATGGCCGACTACTACTTTGAACGCGAATGCCGCACCCCCTCTTCCGAAGCGTACAACATCTACGAAGACGAGAACTCCGTGGGCCGGCTGGACCTGCACTTTACCGGCGACCTGGTACACGCCACGTTGTGCGTTAACGAAAGCCTCACCCGGGAGGCTATTGAAGAGGTTATTCAGGCCATAGACGACGACCTCTTGGACGCGGTGGGCATTCCCCAAGACGACCTCATCATCCACGTCTTCCAGGGCCGCGACGCCGGCCTGTACAGCAACGACAGTTTTGAGGAGGAGGAAGAGGACCATGATGAGCACGAGGGCATGTAGGGGAAATCCGCCTCTTCCCCCCCTGACGGGGGAAGATAGAGCTGGGGGTATGTAGCCCATGTGCCGCAGCATCAAGACACTCCACAACGCCGCCGTTCCCGCCACCGACGACGAAATCCGCGCCGCCGCGTTGCAGTACGTGCGCAAGATCAGCGGCTGGCGTCAGCCTTCAAAGGCCCACGCCGATGCCTTCTCCGCCGCCGTGGACGAAGTAGCCCAGGCCACCGCCCGGCTCCTCCAGGCGGCGCTGCGGCCCGCCAGCTAGCTATGACCACCCAGGGGCAATCCCCAGAGCTGCCCACCGACGTCCAACGCCTGCTGGACGCCCTCCCCCAACCCATGCCGTTGCCGGTGGTACGTCCGGGGCTGGTTATCGTCAGCGGGCTACCGGGCACGGGCAAGTCCTACTTCAGCCACCGCCTGGTCCAACGCGCGCCCCTGGCCCTGGTGGAAAGTGACGCCATGCGCAAGGCCCTCTTCCCCCAGCCCAGATACGCCGCAGAGGAAAGCGCCCGCGTGTTTACCGCCATCCACGGTCTCATTGATGCTCTCCTGGCAGAGGGCATCCCCGTCCTGCTGGACGCCACCACGCTCCTGGAAGCCCACCGCGAGCCGCTGTACGACATCGCAGCGCGTCGCAAGGCATGGGTGGTCATGGTGCTCACCGTCGCGCCGTCCCAGGAGGTGCGCCGCCGCCTGGATAGGCGACCCTCCCAGAGCTGGCGTCTGGATAGCTCCGACGCCGATTGGAACGTCTACGAACGCATGAGGTACGCCCAGGAGCCGTCGTCGCGCCCCCACCACCGGGTAGACACAGCTCGTGATATAACGCCCGTGCTGGACAAGGTGGTGGAAGAGATACAGGCAAACACGGCCCGAACGGTGTGATGCCGCCGCAGCCTTGGCCCCCTCGCCTTCGGCGGGGGGAAGGGATTGTATCTGTCCCGATAGTATCGGGACAGACCCACGGCGTCCTTCAGCTGAAGGACTGCACCTTCCTCGGTTTTCGTACAAAGCCGCATACCCCAAACCCCTGCACCCCAATCTGCACAGCGCGTTGCTGTCTCAGAACACTAGAGCGCACCTCTGGTGTCTGGGGCTTCCGGCGGCTGGTACTGCTGCTGTGGCCGATGTTGCGCGGCGTCCAGATAGGATTGGAGGATGAGTGCGGCGGCCAGTGCGTCAAATCGGCCGCTGGCGCGAGAAGGCAAGCGGCCCCTCGCCTGGAGAAGATGCTCCGCTTCAACGGAAGTGAAACGCTCGTCCCAGGTCTCCACGGCCACGTCCAACCCCCCATCCCGCAAGGCAGCGCGGAGGATCTCGCAAAACTGGAGGGTACGTTGCGCCTGGGGGCCTATGGTCCCGTCCAGCGAATATGGAAGGCCGATCAGGACCATGCCCGCCCGCTGCTGGCGAACGCAGCGGAGGATGGCTGCCAGGTCCAGGGTCAGCCGCTTGCGACGGACGGCGCCCAGAGGCCGGGCGATGCGTCGCGCCTCGCCGCAAACGGCAAGCCCAATGCGGCGCTCCCCTACGTCCAGGGAGAGGATGGGGGTGGCAAGGGTTGTGCTTTGGGTCATAGTCTGGCGTCGCGGGATGCAACCTGCGCAACGGGCGTCTTGTCAACTTCCGTCAGGGTTGCTGCGGGAAGAGCTACGTAGAACACGGAACCTTTGTTCATCTCGCTTTCCGCCCACACTTCGCCGCCCATGGCCTCCGCCAGGGACTTGACGATATAAAGTCCAAGACCAGTGCCCTTGATACGCTCGGTCTCCGGGCGCTGGATGCGACGGAAGGTGGTGAATAACGCGCCCCTATCGGCTTCGGCAATGCCTATTCCCTGGTCTGCCACGCTAATGATCACCTGCCTGCCATCAGGCGTTTGGGACGCCGAAAGAGTGATAAGCCCCCCGTTGGGACTGTACTTGATGGCATTATCCAAAAGGTTCGCAAGAATCTGGGCGAGCTTGTCCCCATCGGTCAGAACAGGGGGGAGGTCGGGCGGCGTATTAATAACGAACTGATGGATGTCCGTAGTGTACCGGACGCCGTGAAGCGCTTCTTCCAGCGTCTTCCGGGCGGAAAGGGCCTCCAGATGCAAGGAAAGGTGCCCCGACTGTATGTGAGCTACGTTGAGCATCTCGTCAACCAGAGCGGTAAGCCGGTGGCTCTCTTTGTTGATGCGCATCAGCCAGTCCTTGCGGGTTTCCTCCGATACCTGGCGCGTCAGCAGCAACTCGCTGAAGCCGAGCACGCCGGTCATAGGTGTGCGAAGCTCGTGGGAGGCAATGGAGATGAACTCGTCGCGACGGCGCAGCGCCTCCCGTTCCTGGGTAATGTCTCGCCACAGGAGACCGCGCCAGTGCCCATCGGAATCAGCAGGAGCAGGAATTGGGAATGCAGTCACCGCAAGTAACCGGGGACCCGGCGGAGCAAGGATGATTTCCTGGTCCTGTGGCTGGTTTTCCGATGCCTCTACCAGACTCAACAGCACCGTCTCTAGGCCTGCGGTCTCTTCAATGTTGCCGCCCCGTGTCCCAGCATCACGCAGGACATCCAGCAACGGTCTTCCCAGGGTCATCCCCTCCCTTAGACGAAGCAACGTCGCAACGGCAGGATTCATATAGGCTACGTTGGTCGCAGAGTCCAAGACCAGCAAGCCCTCGGTCATGCTCGTTTGAATGGCTTCCAACGTCATGCGCTCGCGGTCAACCAGCCTCCCCATCTCCTGAAGCCGGTCGCCCCGCCGTCGCGCCTCTTGCCACAGCATCTCCGTGCGCCGCTGGGAGGAGCTTAAGCGGGCCACTACTTGCAAGGTAACGGCCGCGGACGTTCCAAGGAAGATGAGCCGCAAAGGAAGCTGCTGCACCTCATAGCTCGCGTGGTCGTAGAAGGTCAGCGTCGTCCACGCCACGTACACAAGCCAGAGCGCGGTGTAGCCGCCGCCGACCACCCATCCCGTCCTGGCTACGCCCGCAATGATGATTGGATAGGAGCCAAGCAAGAGGTCGGTGTTGGTAACGTTCCCCGCCGGAAAGTTGATGACCGCAAGCCACGCTGCCACAAGAAGGATGTTGTCCAGGACGAACCCGACCCAGAAGGCTGCGTAGACCTTGCCGCGCAGCAACAAAAGGCTAAGGACTGTGCTGTACACCACCGCTGCAACGAGCAGTCCATTCAAGATGGCGGCCAGGCGGGACCCTGGGAGGAAGGTCTGAATTGCAAGAAGAGAGGCAGCCACAATGGCAAACCGGCCAATGATCCAGCCCGACTCAGTGGCGGCGGTGGTGCGCACGCCCAACTCGCTGAAGGCTCTGCTCAGCTTGTGAAGGATGGCGGGACTTTCCTGTGCTGCGGCCACGGCTTCCCCAAGAACTCCAAAAGAGGAGAGTAGGTACGAAGGTAAACCGGCAATTTGCCGCTACCTAGTGTATCGTCTATGAGTATACAGAATTAATGCGAATCTTGGATTGCATACTCTGCCAAGGGGAGTCCGAAGGACAAGGTGAGTGCTATAATAATGCCCTAGGTTCACTATGACACGCGCAACAAACATAATGCAGAGCCTCGTCCTTGTCGCCTTTCTGTCCCTCGCCTACTCACTGTTGGGGCCGGTGGCAGACCCGCATTTCCCGGAGCGCCTGCCTTTTCACGCCCACCTCTTTCTGAACTCGGTCCCCGCCGCCCACACACACGCCGGCTATCAGCCGCAGGCACAGCCCCAAGACGCCGGCAACGGCCACAGCAGCATCCTTTTCACCGTGGACAGCGACGGGTTCAACGCCGCTGACGGCCTTTCCGTGTGGCAAATCTTTCTCCTCTCGGCCATCCTCGCGCTTCCCCCTACGCTTTTTACCTTCGCCGCGGGGGCTATGCCTACCCGGCGAGTCCTTCCCCCCATCCTCTGCCCTTCCCCTCCGCCCCCCAGAGCCGCGGCCTCCATAATGTCCCAGTAGGCTATGGTTTTCCCAGCTTGTTCGCGGGCGCGCAGGGTCGCCTGTCGCCGTCACGTGAAAGAAGGTCGTGTGCCGGTACACCTGCAACATCAAAGCCGTTTGACCGCCAGACCCTGGATCGTCGCATTACTGCCGGCGTTGACGTGCGCGTTCACGCTTTGGCTGGCGGCCTCGCCCCAGGCAAGCGCCAACGGCACGGCCATTACCGAGGTATTCAAGGGAGAGCAGGGGCCGTACCGCATTACCGTGCGAGCGGTGAACGCGCAACTATTGCGCGGCAACACGCACCTGTCCATGCTGCTCTACGACACGGCCACCGACCGCCTTGTCACCGACGCCGCCATCACGGTATCGGCCCAAGCGCCGGACGGCGGCGGCTTCGGCCCGCTGGACACCTTCCATGCCTTCACCACGCCGGACTACTACGACGCCAACTTCACCGTAGGAGTCCTGGGAAGCTGGCAGTTCACGGTGGACGTGAAAGGCAAACAGGGAGAGGCGCAGTTCACCTTCCCGCTCAGGGTGGAAGAACCGGTGGTGAACTGGAGCCTGGTAGGCGGGTTGATGACCGTGGCGCTCATCGCGTTGCCCGCGGTATTCCTGCTCATGCGCGCCCTGCGAAAGGGCAAAGAGAAGCCCAAACCTACGTCATCCGAGGTTGGATAGGCCCCGGACGCTGCACCCTATCGCACTCTCTGAACCGGCTGTTGCTGGAACACATTTCCAGCCCAGGAATGCAGATGTGCGCTGAGGTTCTTGCCCTAACGAAGCCTTGCACGAAAACCTAGGAAGGTGCAGGGAACGCGAGTTCCCGTCGGGGGGTCTGTCCCGATGGAATCGGGAAGATGTAATTCCTTCCCCCCACCGAAGGCGAGGGGGCCAGGGGGCAAAGCAGAAGAGGACTTTTGGGGTACTTTCCGTGCAAGGCTCCCTAACGACATAACTATAATAGCCGAAGATGCTTCGGCTTCTGCAAAGGACAACTCACACATGCACAACTTGCACAAGACAACTTTTCTCGCGGCGCTGGCCGCGCTGCTGGCCCTCGTGCTGGGCACGGCTATTGCTTCCGCCCACGAACGGCGGGACGTTGACAACGGGGCGTACCAGTTCGTGGCCGGCTTCATGGTTGAGCCTCCCTATGAAGGACAGAAGAACGGCGTGGACTTCCGCATTACGCGCAAGGCGGCCAACACTCCGCTGACCGGCGCAGAGGCGACGCTGAAGGTGGACGTTTCCTACGTAAACGCTGAGGGCACGGCTGCGACCACCAAGACCTTTGCCCTGCGGACCATTTTCAATGATCCCGGCCACTATACCGCGGACCTGATCCCTACACAGCCTGGCTGGTACCGCCTGAGGTTCTACGGGGCCATCAAGGATGGCGACAAGACCGCTACTATTGACGAGACCTTCAATTCCAGGTCCGGCGGCGGCGGCTTTAACGACGTGCAGAGCGCCGGCGACCTGAACTTCCCCGACAGCTTGCCCACCACACGGGAGATCGTGGCAGCGACGCGTGGGGCGCAGAGCGCGGCAGACGCGGCTTCCGCTGCTGCCGCAACCGCCCAGAAGGCAGCCGATGATTCCATGACCATGGCCCACAGCGCCCAGGCTTCCGCCGATAGCGCAGAGAAAAACGGCTCTGACACACTGGCCTTCATCGGCATTGTGCTGGGCGCGGTTGGCACCGCGGCAGGCATCGGCGGCCTGATGTCGGGGCGCAGGAAGACAGCCTAGGCGCTGCCGTAGCTCCAATCTGCTGCCACACAAGTGAAACCCACATCAACCATCAGCAAGGTACGGAACCACCTATGCGGAATGCCTCGTGGTGGACGGTACCGCCCACCACGAGGGATTGGCGCGTCCAGACAGACAGCAAAGAGAGCAGGCGACTGAGACACGGGATGCTTGGGATGTCGTACTATTACACGAGGCGTCCAGATACGGAATGCGGAGGCGCGCGGATACGCATATGGCAAACCCTCTAAGACAAACACCGCTGAGCCGGTTGCTGGCTCTGGGGCTGGCCCTGGCGCTGCTGCTCTCCGGCGCGCAATCTGCTTACGCTCACGCCGTTTTGGTGAAGGCGACGCCTGCGCCCAACGCTGAGCTGGCCACCGCACCCGCTGACATACAGATATGGTTCTCAGAGCCGCTCTCTCCCTCTTTTAGCAGCATCAAGGTAGTGGATGCTTTAGGCTCCCGGGTAGACAACGACGATAGCGCCGTGGACGCTCAGGACCCCACGCACATGACGGTGTCACTCAGGCCCTTGGGCAAAGGGATCTACACCGTCGTATCGCAAAACGTTTCAGACATTGACGGCCACAAGGTTGTAGACTCCTACGCCTTCTCGGTAGACACACCACTCAGTCCCAATTCGCAGCCCGCAGCGCCGCAAGCGAAGCAACCCCTGGTGCAATATGCCCTGGAGCCGGTGGTGCGCTGGTTCGTCCTCCTTGGAGCGCTGGGCTTGGCCGGCGGCCTCTTCTTTGACATCGCCGTGGCGGACGGCGCCCTGGCCCGGGCAGGCCGCGGCGAGACCCTTCAGCGGGTGCGCCTGGCCCTGACGCGACGGCGAAAGCGCTTGCTGTGGGTCTCCATGGGCATGTTGCTGACCGCATCGGTGGTGCAATTGATCGGGCAGACGGTGGTGATCACCAATGTGTCGCCCCTGCAGGCCTTTGGCAGCCCGGTGGTCTCAGTCATGACCGAAAGCGCGTGGGGCAGGCTGTGGCTATGGCGCATGGCTTCATCCCTGACGTTATGCGGCCTGCTGCTGTGGGCCTACGGACGGGCCGTCGCCGCCGTGCCGGGCAAGAAGCTGCTGCCGAAGCTCCTGGCCTTGCTGGCCGCAGGAGGAGTGCTGCTTACCCTGAGCCTATCCAGCCACGGGGCTGCTACGCCCCAGGTCAAGGGACAAGCGGTTTTTACGGACTACCTGCACCTGCTGAGCGCGGGGCTGTGGTTCGGCGGGTTGCTGCACTTTGCCACCAGCATCCCGCTGCTCACGCGAAGCCTGCCCGAGGCGGAACGGCGAAGCATCGTTTCCGCCTTTGTGCCCCGCTTCACCTTTCTTGCATCCCTGAGCGTTGGTGTCCTCATCATCACGGGCATATACAGCGCTTGGGCGCAAGTGACGGTGTGGAGGGCGCTGTCCACCCCCTACGGCGGCACACTGCTGGTCAAGGTTGGCCTGGTAGCGCCCATGCTGCTGCTTGCGGCGGCCAACCTTGTCTGGGTGCGTCCGCGACTGAAGGCGGAGGGCAAGGCGGACCTGTGGCTGGGGCGGTTCGTCACCGGCGAAGCCGTCCTCGGCCTGTTGGTGCTGGCCACCGTTGGGTTCCTCACCAGCCTGAACCCTGCACGGCAGGCTGTGGAGGGCACCGAAGCCAAGCCTACCCAGGCACAGTTTGCGGCGGCATCGGAAGGCATGGACATCACGACGACGCTGACGCCGGGAGGCGTGGGCCGCAACGAGTTGACCGTGTCGCTCAAGAATGCCCAGGGCAGGGCGGTGGACGGCGCGACGGTGGAGGTGCAAATGCAGTACCTGGACGCTGACCTGGGCCTTCAGACGGGGGTCGCAGTGCCCCAGGGAAACGGACGGTACCTGTGGCAAGGCCCGGTGCTGAGCGTTGCCGGCCTGTGGCAAGGGCAAATCACGGTACGGACTCCCAGCGCCTTTGACGCCCATGCGGCATTCCGCATAGACCTGGCGCGGGCCGCTTCAACAGATGGGACGCTGATTGTCCCTGCAAAGCGCACCTCCCAGATACTGCTGGCGGCGGAGCTTGGGTTGATCGGCGTGGTGTTCCTGCTGGTAGGCTTCTCCACAGGAGGCATGGCCACGCAGCGCGGGTTGGTGGTCATTTGCATTGGGGCGTTGTTGATCGTGGGAGGCTTCGGCGTGGGCGCCAATCTGACCAGCGGCGGTGTAACCACTCCTGCGCGTAATCCCTTCCCGCCGGATGAAGCCTCACTTGCCGTAGGAGCGCGCATCTACAGCCGGGACTGCGCGTCCTGCCACGGCGAACTTGGGCATGGCGACGGCCCCCTGGCGGCTACCCTCAATCCCAAGCCCTTTGATCTGGTGGTGCATGTTCCTATGCACACCGACGCATCCGTCTTTGCGACCATCAGCAATGGCATGTCCGGCACAGCCATGGGCGGCTTCAAAGGAAAACTCACTGAGGACGAACGATGGCACTTGGTCAACTATTTACGCGCACTCCGATAGCGCCCCCTAACCAAAGGCAAGACTCCGTAGGGGCGAGTTTCAAACCCGCCCCTACAAATGGCGTTGTCCCAATCCAGGGGCCGGTCCTCGGCAAACTCAGCCTAACGCTTGCCAAAGTGGGCCTGTGCCTCGCGCTGGGGCTGATGGCGCTGGCGGTGCAGCCGGCCTTTGCCCACGGCTTCGGCCAGAAGTACGGCCTGCCGCTGCCCCTGTGGCTCTACGTCACCGGCGCGGGAGCCGTCGTCGCCCTGTCCTTTCTGGTCATCGCCTTCTTCGCCCAGGGCAACCCCTCGGTACAGGGCTATCCCCGCTACAACCTGTTGCGGCTGGGCATAGTCCGGGCCTTGGCCGGCAAGGTCACGCTAACGTTCCTGCGGCTGCTCTCCGTACTGCTGCTGCTCCTGACCATAGCAGCGGGGCTGACGGGGAACCAAGACTCGCTGAAGAACCTGGCCCCGACCATCGTGTGGGTGTACTGGTGGGTAGGCTTGGCCTACGCCTCGGCGCTGTTCGGCCATGTGTGGGCGCTGGTGAACCCGTGGGAAGCCATGTTCTCTTGGGTAGACTCACTGTACCAGCGGTTGAACCCCGGCGACCGGCTCTCCTCAGAGAGGGCGTACCCCGCAAAGCTGGGGTACTGGCCCGCCGTCGTGCTGTTCGGGTTATTCGCCTGGGTAGAGATCGTGTTTCCGCGGTCCGCAGAGCCGCGAAGCCTGGCGACCCTGGCGGTCGGCTACACCTTCGTCACCTTTGTGGGCATGGTGCTATACGGGAAGAATGCGTGGCTGAAGCACGGCGAAGCCTTCGCCGTGGTGCTGGGCCTGCTGGCGCGCTTCTCGCCCACGGAGACGCGGGTGCGCCACACAGAAACGTGCCAAGCGTGCGGCTCCGGCTGCGACCCGGTGGAGTGCGTGGACTGCTACGAGTGCTTCCGAAACGCCCCAAGAGAGTCCCGCGAGTTCAACCTGCGACCCTATGGCGCTGGACTGCTCTCCAGTGAGGTGGCGTCGCCTTCGCTGCTGTTCCTGGTGTTGCTGACCCTATCTACCGTGACCTTTGACGGCTTCACCTCTACGCCCTTCTGGTCCAAACTGGTCGCCGTGGTGTACCCGGCCTTCAGGGTCTTCGGCAGCGAGGCGGTGACCGTCATCCGCACCGTAGGGCTGCTGGCCTTTCCCTTCATCTTCATCGGCGTCTATCAGGTATTCAGCATGGTGATGGCGGCTCTGGGCGGCAAGTCCGATCAGTGGAAGACCTTTGCTGGGACCTTCGTGTTTTCCCTGATCCCCATCGCTCTGGCCTATCACCTCGCCCACTTCTTGTCTTTCCTCCTCATCCAGGGACAGCTCTTGATCCCCCTGGCGTCCGACCCCTTCGGTTGGGGATGGGACCTGCTGGGCACGGCGGGCTACCAGATGAACGTCAACATCGTTGGGGCAAAGTTCGCCTGGTTCGTTGCAGTCATCGCCATCGTGTTGGGGCACATCATCGCCGTGTACGTGGCCCATGCCCGGGCTATGGGGATGACGGACAACCGGGGCTCTGCGCTGCGCAGCCAGTATCCCATGATGGCGCTGATGGTTGGCTACACCATGGTGAGCCTGTGGATCATCGCCCAGCCCATTGTAGACGTGAAGGCGTAGCCAACCGCGCACCGCACCGTAAACGGCGCGGCTTCGCACTGCCAAATCAAGCCGCACCCTTTAGGGTGCGGTGCTAATCTCCCCTTCCCGTTGCGGGAAGGGGCAGGGGGTTGGGTCGCGCGCTCCTTGCGCCGTCATTGTCATTCTGACTCCCGATCTCATCGGGACTCGTTCAGAATGACAAGACTGGCGAGCCAAAGTTCATTGGCGTTCCAGGTATTCCGCAATCTCCCTGGCAATCTGGTACACGGTGGGCTGTGTGCCGGCCTCTACATCGCCTTGCGAGTCAATGTGCTTGTGGTGGGGAAAGTTGGATAGAGTAGCATGGTATCGTGCGTTATCGTAGCGGAAGATTACCTGATCGGTGCTGGTTTTGAAATGGAAACTGTAGTAAACCCACTCCGGGTATCCCCTCACGAGACTTGGGCCAGATGAATGGTGAGTTGGCAACCATAGGGATAACATATTCTTGCCCTGAGCACGCCATAGCGTTCGTTATAGCTGATAGAAGGACTACGTCCCAACTGCTCAGAGAAGAAACTCCCACAAGGATTGCCAAGACCTGCTCAAAGACCCCTTGTATTTGGGGGTCAAACACAGCTATACGGCGCCGACATGTGGAAGTTGTGCTGCCGCCAACATGTCGCAGTAGGTAGCCCACAGAAGATAGTCGTCATCGTCCCGCTCTTTTAACTCACATCGGTTGTACTTTGTGTAGAAGGTCTTGGAGTCCATGCCGTACTTGGCCTCAAACTCGGCAAGTAGCGCCTTCAAGTCGTCATCCGTAAGCTCCCGGATCTTTACTTGTGACCGGTCAAACTTCATGATGATCGCTCCTTTCGAATGCACGTAGTCTACCAGGTTCCGCTTGCATCTTCACGTGCGCGCCGGATAATCGGCAATCTCCCGTGCAATCTGTTGTATGGTGGGCTGTAGGCTGTATTGTACCGCATCCTGAAGGGTGAGGCTTCGCGGCCGGCCAACCAAGCCGCACCGTTTACGGTGCGGTGCCAGAGACCACTTCCGTTTAGGGAAGTGGCAGGGGTTAGGTCACGCAGCAAGTGGATGACCCCCAAAGAAAAGCCCCTCTCCTTCAATGGGAAAGGGGCCTTGCAAAGCTGCCGGCGGAGGACCTTCGTGTCCTCGGATCGCTACGGGATGCGGCCCACGGGCATGTTCACCCAGGCGCTCATTTCGTGTGGAGAGGTGACGGTTTCGGCCCGGCACACGTAGGAGCGGTTGAGCTGGCCCACAGACGTGACGCCCAGCAGCGCTATGGCGGAGAGTACCTCGTCCTCCATGATCTCCAGCACCCGGTTCACCCCCGCCTGGCCCGCCGCAGCCAGGCCCCAGCCCTGGAGCTTGCCGATAGCCACGGCCTTTGCGCCCAGTGCAATCGCCTTGACCACGTCGCTGCCCCGCAGCACGCCGCCGTCCAGCACGATGTCGGCCTTTCCGCCCACGGCGTCAACGATCTCCGGGAGCATGTCCAACGTGCCAAGGCTGTGGTCAAGCTGGCGCCCGCCGTGGTTGGATACCCAGATGATGTTGAAGCCGTGCTCTATGGCCGTTGCCGCATCCTCTGCCGTAGCAACGCCCTTGATGCCGAAGGGGAGGTCCGTCAGGTCCCTGATGCGGTCCATCAGGTCCCAGGTTAGCATCCCGCCATAGGCAGGGGTACGCACCGCGGGCCGCATGGGGGCGTAGCCGTGGATCATGGGCCGCTCCCTCCGGCTATAGCGAGCGTTGTCCACGGTAACGACGATGCCGACATAGCCGGCCTGCTTCGCGCGGTGGATAATGTCCTCAATCCATTTCCAGTCTCCCTGGACGTAAAGCTGAAAGATCTTTGGCCCGCTGCCCGCCGCCGCAATCTTCTCCAGGCCCGGCTCCGTGACGGTGCTCACCGTCTGCATGGTGCCGAACTCCGCGGCGGCCTTGGCGGCGGCCAGCCCTCCTTCCGGCGTGAAGCGCTGCAAGGAGCCCACGGGGGCCAGCATCACCGGGATACGCAGCTTCTGCCCAAGAAAGGTAGTGGATGCGTCCAGCTTGGACACATCCACCAGCACCCGGGGCCGGAACGCGATGCGGTCAAAGGCCGCGCGGTTGCGGCGCATGGAGGTCTCCGACTCGGACCCGCCGACCAGGTAGTCCCATGCGGACTCGTCCAGGTGCCGGCGCGCCGCCTGAATAACCTCTTCGTTGCTGACAAAGTTCGTGGCAGGGCTGGTGGTCATTTCACGCTCCTTAGGAGGTACTTGTGCACTCGCTACAGCCAATCCCAAAGCTGCTGTTTGCATAGGCCGCCGGAAGTGTTTCCCCTAGGTGAGGCGGCCTTCCTGACAAACAGGCCCATTCTACTCTACAAAGGCAGAAGGTCAAGGCCGCCGCGGGCTACCGGTGCTCGTGGAGAGCATCGTGCATGAGGACCTCCACGGGCATGCCGTAGAGCTTGGACAGCTCCAGGCTGGTCAGCTCGTGGGTGGGGCCGTGGAAAACGAGGGTGCGGTTCAGGCAGGCGCAGGTGGTGGCCTCGCGCATCATCGCGCCGATGTCGTGGGACACCAGGACGATAGTGAGGCCCTGCTCCAGATTAAGGCGGTGCAGCAGGCTGTAGAACTGCTCCTGCCCGGCGGTGTCCACGCCCGCAACCGGCTCGTCCAGCACCAGCAGCTCCGCCTGGCGTACCAGGGCGCGGGCGATGAGCGCGCGCTGCTGCTGGCCCACGGACAGCGCGGTGATGCGCCGGTGTCGCAGCTCGCGGAGTCCCACCATGTCCAGCGCCGCATGTACGGCCTGCTGATGGGGCGAACGCCAAAAGGCCAGGGGGGCAAAGCCGTGGTACAGCCCCTGTCCAACGATCTCGTCTACGGTGGCCGGGAAGCGGCCCTGCACGCCTTCCGCCATCTGGGGCACGTAGCCGACCTTTGTCCAGGAGCGCAGCTTGTCCGGCGGCTGGCCGAAAAGATGGACGCTCCCCCGCGTAGGGCGGGACAAGCCCAGGGCCAGGCGCAAGAGCGTAGTCTTGCCGCTGCCGTTGGGGCCAAGAATAGCCATAAAGGCCCCCCTCGGCACGGAGAAAGTAATATCCTGCAGCGCAGGCTCCCCTCCACCGTAGGAGAACCACGCGTGTTGAAAGTCCAGGGCCGGCGTGGCGCCGGTGAGAGTTGTCATCTAGCCGCACTCCAGCGCCTTACGCAGGTTCTGCAGATTCGTGTCCATGATGGTGAAGTAAGTCTCCCCACGTTGCACTTCATCAGGGGTGAGGCTTTCCAACGGGTGAAAGGGCAGCAACTCCGCGCCGATCTCTTTAGCGATGGTTTGGGCCAACTGCGGGCTGACGATTGGCTCCGTAAGGACGTACCGAGCGCCCAGAGCGCGCAGCTTTTCGGTAATGTCGGCCAGGTCGCCGGGAGAAGGTTCGGCGTCCGGGGAAATGCCCGCCAGGGCGACTTGCTCCAGGTTGTAGCGCGCCGCGAAGTGGCCGAAGGCTTCGTGGGACACCGCCAGGGTCCGCTGCTTGCACGAGGCAAGACCGGCCCGAATGCGCTCGTCAAGAGCTTGCAAGTCGGCGATAAGCGCATCGCCGTTGGCCTTGAACTGCGCTGCCTCGGCGCTTCGGGCTTGCTCCATAGCGTCGCTGATCAGCCTTACCTCCTCCACAGCTAGAACAGGGTCCAGCCAGATGTGGGGGTCTTCAGGATGGGCCGTTGCGTAGGCGGTTTTGCCTTCTGCGGCTTGCAGCGCCATGACCACCACTTGTGACGCCTTCTTGGTCGCCAGCGCCCTATCCACCCAGGGGTCAAAGCCGCCGCCGTTGTAGACCACTATGCCGGCTGCACCTAGCGTGCGCAGGTCCCCGGAGTTCGGCTCGTAGTCGTGGGCCTCCACGCCCGGCGGCACAAGGTTGACAACGGACACGGCGTCGCCGCCGATTCGCTGGGCGAAATACTGTAATGAATAGCTCGTGACGATGACCTTCATGACGCCGCCGGCAGGCGCTCCGTTGCCGGAGCAGGCGCTGCCCGCTACAGACAGCATGGCAATGGCGGCAAGTGCCACCCACCAGCCGAGGCGACTGAAACGCTTCCCCGCGTTCACCTTCGTGTTCATGCTGCCGTTATTGACACGCAGTCTCATTGTTGTGCGCACTCTGATTGTGCTGTGTTGATACATAGTCTCATTATGGTTCACCCATAACGAGCGTTCGTTGCTTTTGGGAAACCGCCTGACCCAGGCCCTACTTGAGGCATTGCTGGCAGGTGACGTACACCTCCAGCCGGTGGCCCATAATCTTGCCGGGGATCTCGTCGCCCACAGCCCGCATCAAGCGCTCAATAGTGGAGTCGCGGAAGTCGGTCACGGCCCCGCATTGGACGCAGACGGCGTGATGGTGGTGGTCGTAGCGGGCCAGGGAGTACTTGGGAGCGCCATCGGGCAGGGCGAGCTTGCACAGGACACCCGCCTCCAGCAGCAGCTTGATGGTCCGGTAGATCGTGGCGCGCCCCACGCGGGGCAAATCAGCGCAGACCTCTTCCGCAGAGAAGGCGGAGCCCTTGTGAACCAGGAGGGCCAGGACATCTCGCCGGGGTCCGGTAACTCGGCAACCCCGGTCCTCCAGGGTGGCAATGAGGTCCGTCTGGGTCATGTGTGCCATGAGATGATACAGTATATCAATAAGCACAGGCTGTCAAGGAGACAGGAGTGGCGGGTTCTGTTTGCTTTTGCGTGTTATTTAATCCCCGATTAAAGTCGGGGGTTAACCCAAGCTAAACCTGGCACTTTAGTGCCAGGACACATCAATACCACCGAGAAGCAAACAGAACCGGAGTGGCGTATTCCTTTGCTTCTCTGAGCGTGTCTCAGAATCGGCCTACCCCTTTGAACGTGGCGAAAGCCGCTTTACACGAACGTAGTGGCGTCCCGATGCATCGGGACGCCACTACGGGTCTGGAGCATTACGAGATGCACCAACACGAGATAGGTAGCTCTTCGTTCCGAGGCACGCTCTCTCTACGGAGGGAGAAGCCACTCACCAATAGAAAAGCCAAAGGCTTTTGTTTGCTTCGGGATCTTTTATGTCCATCCTTCCGCGGAAGGATAGACACTCTTGCGGATAAAGAGAAGTTGAACCCATATTATCGTAGCAATAACAGCGGCAAAGAGTTTTTGTCGTTCCGAGCGCAACGAGGAACCTAGGGCCTATGCCAGTAACAACACTCGCCTCACGCGAAAGCTCATGCCCTGGATTTCTCGTCCCGATCCAATCGGAACGCCTCTAAATGACAAAGTTAGGACGCTTTGAAAGCGTCCAAGTCCTCTTTTCGTGCAACGACAAGGAGCGAGGTCGCCTTGCCCATGTCCTTTTGTCGTTGGATGCCGCACTAATAAGAGCTTGCATGAGTAAAGCGAAGGGGCGTGGTCATCCAGCAAAACACCGAAAGACCCTGGAGTGGTTGCGGTATGGGATGTTCCGAATCGGCGCTTGTTGTACAATGCACGCCACACCATGCGCACGCCTACGCCTGCCGTACCCGCAGCTTCCCGACTGGACCGGCGCACCGCCACCCATGCGGCAATCGCCGTTGCTGTGTATTTGGGCCTGCTTCTTGCGCCGCTGCCCGCCAATCTGCCGGACCAGGGGCAGCGGGTCCTGGCGGTCGTCGGCCTCGCCGTCGTCCTGTGGATCACGGAGCTGATACCCAATGCCGTAACCGGCCTTCTGGCCGTCGTCCTCCTGGTCTTGACCGGCGCGACCAAAGACATCAACACCGCTCTCTCCGGCTTCGCCAGCCCCACCAGCTACTTTCTCATTGGCATATTGGGCCTCGGCCTGGGCGTCACCAGGTCCGGCCTGGCGGAACGCCTTGCTCGGTGGGTCACCGCATGGGCAAAGGGCAGCCCCCGGCGGCTGTACTGGCAGATGCTCCTTTCCTACCCGCCCATGACCCTTATTCTGCCCTCGGCAACAACACGCGGCGCCATCCAGATCCCTGTGTACGACCGTGTCCTGGACCAGTGGGGCGTCCCGGACAACCACCCCTTCTCCAAGGCCGTGACGCAAAGTCTGGGTTCCCTCAATAGGCTGGCGTCCACCGCCCTCCTTACCGGCGGCACCTCGCCGGTGGTGGCCGCCGCGCTGCTGGGCAACATTGGCTGGGGCCGCTGGTTCCTTTTGCTGGCCGTTCCTTTCTACGCCATCATGATTATCGGCGCCGTGGGCCTTTTCCTGTGGTACCGAAAAGGCTTCCGGGTCACGCCGGCCAGGACTGTCGTGGCCGATGCCACGCCCTGGACCGCTGCCGAGCTGCGCGCAGGGGCCATCGCCCTGCTGACCGCGGGACTGTGGTTCACCGACGGCCTGCACCACCTGCACCCCTCCATTCCCGCACTCCTTGCCCTCACGCTGCTGCTGCTGCCGAAGGTGGGCGTGCTGACGTGGAGCGAGTTTGAGCGGGGCATGAACTGGTCCACCTTCGTGACCCTTGCAACGTCCCTGTCACTGGCGAACGCTATGGTGGACGCAGGCGTGGCGTCTTGGATGGCCGACGGCATCAAGGTCGTGGCGGGGCCTGTGGCCGCGTCACCGCTGGGCACACTGGCCGCGCTCATGCTGGCCTGCCTGGGCATCCGACTGTTCGTCCCCAGCATCGTCGGCTACCTGGCCTTCGTCATCCCCGTGGCCGTCTCCCTGGCCCTGGCCCTCGGCTACAACCCCCTGCCTTTCGGTCTGGCGGTCCTGATCATGGGCGATTCCGTTGTCTTCTATCCGGCGGCAGGGACCTCAGGCGTCCTGGTCTACGCCAAAGGGAACGTCAGCGGGGCCGAGGTGTTCCGGCTGGCCCTACTTATGGCAGTCATGGCCTTCGTCGTCGTGCTTCTCATCGCCGCGCCCTACTGGGCAGCTATTGGGGAACCTCTGCGCCTGGGGTGATTTCTTCGTAAGGTCACTGCCGCACCATCCAAAACAACATGAAGGGGCTGGCCGAAAGCCAGCCCCTTCTTTTTAGCCTACGCCTATACCCTACGCGGGCGGGAACTCCTTCTCCATGGTGGTCAACGACGTATCCAGGATGCCGATGATGTCGTCGGCGATGCTCTTGGTGATGGTCAGCGGCGGCGAGAGGATGATGGTGTCGCCGGCGCGAATGGCAAGCCCGTACTCGCGCACCAGCTCGGTAAAGCGTTTGTTGTAGGGGTTGTTGGGGCCGCCGCCGTAGCGCTCCTTGGTCTTGCGGTTCTTCACGATCTCAATGGCCATGAGCAGCCCCAGGCCGCCGCCTACGTAGCCCACCGACGGGTGCTTCTCTTGCAGCACGGAGACCGCCTGGTCGTACAGGTAGCGCCCAATGCGGTCCGAGTTCTCCACCAGGCCCTCTCGCTCTATGATCTCCATGTTCTTCAGGCCGGCGGCCATGACCGCCGGGTGCCCGCCGAAGGTCACGCCGTGGTGGAACTGGCCGTTGTTGCCCTCGGTCTTATCAAAGGTCTCGGCGATCTCCTTGGTGGCCACCACTGCGCCTACAGGCAACTCGCCGCTGGTAAGGCCCTTGGCGTTGGTCATGATGTCCGCCGCCGCGCCGAAGCGCTGCATGCCGAACCACGTGCCCAGGCGTCCGTAGCCGCAGATAACCTCGTCGGCGATGAGCACGATGTTGTTCTTGGTGCAGATCTCCCGCACCGCCGGCCAGTACTCGTCCGCCGGGATCTGGTTGCCCGAAGGTATTGGCGTGGCGATGAAGGCGGCGATGGTGTCTGCCCCCTCGCCGTCAATAATGTTCTGGATTGACTTGACGCCCAACATGCAGCAGTCCTTCTGGGTGCGACCCTGATGTCCCCAGGGGCAGCGGTAGCAGTAGGGCGGGTCAACCTGGATGACGCCGGGCATCAGCGGCTCAAACATGCCGCTCATGCCGCGGCCCCGGTTGCCCACGCTCATGGCGGCGTAGGTGGAGCCGTGGTACTGGCCCCGGCGGGAGATGATCTTGGTCTTCTGGCGATGTCCGCGCAGGAACTGGTACTGCCGGGCCATCTTCAGTGCGATTTCCACCGCCTCTGCGCCGCCGCCGCAGAAAAAGACGCGGTTCAGGTTGCCCGGGGCCACCTCGGCGATCTTCTTTGCCAACAAAATGCCCGGCACGTTGCTGTACGCGCCGGAGTTCGCGTAGGCCAGGGTGGTCATCTGCTCGTACACCGCCTGGGCGACCTCCGGGCGGTTGTGGCCGATGTTTTTCAGATAGAGGCCCGCCATGCCGTCTATGTACCGCTTGCCCTCAATGTCAAAGACGAAGCAGCCGTCGCCCCGCACCATGATGCCGTAGCCGCCGGGCGCGCGCAGGTCCGCCATCTGGTGGTTCTGCAGCCAGAAGTGTTCCAGCCCGTACTGCACAAGCTGGTCTATCTCCTCCTGGTCGTAGGTCTCCTTGATCCACCAGGCGGACTTATCTGGATTGGGGTGCACCATGTCGGACCTCCTCGTTTGCGCAGCGGACCTGTGCCACTAGGTATGCGCCAAAAGCTGACCTGTAAGAGTGCCCATTATCGCCCAACGGGTTGCTTAGTGCAAAGGCGCTGGGTGTGGTTGCTTCGGGGTCCTGTACCACCTCGTGAATCCCGACTCGTCGGGTCATCAAGCCGCACCCTTCAGGGTGCGGTGGCCTCAAATGCAACTGCTGCGCCCCGCCTTTTGACAGGCGTCGCTTGTTGTCCTATACTGCTGGTGTAACCCACCCCCAGGGGGTATGGGTGTTTTCAGAAAGGGTCTGCTCAGCCATAGCCAGCCCAGCCGAAGATGGAGCGACAATAATAATGTTGCCAGCAACCAAAGAGGACGCCCTGAAGCGCCTGAACTACGTGGAAGGCCACCTTGCCGGCGTGCGCCGCATGATTGAGGAAGACAAGTATTGCGTGGACGTGCTGAAGCAGACCTACGCCGTTCGCCGTGCCATTCAGAAGATAGAGGCGATGCTGCTGGAAGGCCACCTGCACACCTGCGTGCTGGAAGGCGTTCGCGAAGGCCGCGACGAGGAAGTGATGGGTGAACTGATGGAGCTGTACAAACTGGCGGAGACGTAGACCTAACCCCCAGCCCCTTCCTTGTAGGGAAACGGGGAGTCTGAGTAGGAGCAACCCTATGGATTTCGTGACACGCCCTGTACGGAATAACCCCGACGCCGTTGAGGTGCGCTATGATTGCGCTTGCGGGTGCAAGCCACGCGCCCGCTACCAGAAGGGCACGACCGAGGCCGGCCACGAGCACTGCTGCTGCGGTCTGGTGCACTTCGTGGGCGACGGCGCGGATCACCAGCTTCACGCCTACCTGGACGCCCGGAGGCAGTCCGGCGAGGACACTCGCCGCTACACCGTCACCACGTACGCGGTAGCCGCGACCTGGGGTCCTGTGCCTGTCGCCCTGGGCGTTCCGGATACGCTGACAGCACACTAGGAGGAGTTTCTTATGACCACTGCAACCCAAGAGCCACAGAAGATCACCCTCAACATTGCCGTGGGGGGCATGACCTGTGCCTCCTGCGTGGCCCACGTGGAGGGGGGACTGAGGGAGGTGCCCGGGGTTACCCGGGCCGTGGTCAGCCTGGCCACGGAGCGGGCCGCCGTGGAATACGTCCCCGGCATGGCAACCCTGGACGACTTCCGCCAGGCTATAGAGGAGGTGGGCTACCAGTTCCTAGGCCCAGTAGAGGAAGGGGTGGTGGCCCTGGACCGGGAGAAGGAGGCCCGCCAGCAGGAGCTCCGCCGTCAGCGCAACAACCTGATTATCGCCGGGTCCATCGGCCTGCTGGTCATGATAGGCACCTTCCAGCCCTACTGGTTCCTCCCCCGAATCTTCCCGGAGTGGATGAACAACAAGGTCTTCCTGTTCTTCCTGACCACGCCTATTGTCTTCGGCCCGGGCCATCAGTTCTTCGTCAATAGCTGGAACGGCCTGAAGCGGGGCCTCACCGATATGAACCTCCTTTACGCCACCGGAATAGGCGCTGCCTACCTCATCGCCGTCATCAACACCTTCTGGCCCGAGGCTGGCTTCGGCGGACGGGAGGCCACCTTCTACGAGGCTGCCGCCCTCCTTACCGCCTTCATCATCCTAGGCCGCTACCTGGAGGCAGTCACTCGGGGCCGCACCTCAGAGGCCATCCGCCGCCTGATGAAGCTCCAGCCAAGACGGGCCCGGGTGCTCCGTGACGGCCAGGAGGTGGAGATAGCCGCTGAGGAGGTGCAACTAGGCGACCTGCTCCTGGTGCGCCCCGGGGAGGCCATCCCGGTGGATGGAGTGGTGGTGGAAGGTTACTCCTCTGTGGACCAGTCCATGATCACCGGGGAAAGTATGCCCGTGGAGAAAAGGGCGGGCGATGAAGTGGTCGGCGGCACTCTTAACAAGACCGGGGCCTTCAAGTTCCGGGCTACCCGGGTGGGCAGGGATACCGCCTTGGCACAGATTATCAAGCTGGTGGAGGAGGCCCAAACCACCAAAGCGCCCATTCAGAAGATTGCAGATAGCGTAGCCGGTGTCTTCATCCTGGGGGTGCACGTCCTGGCCCTGACGGTGTTCCTGTTCTGGTTCTTCGCCGGCTACGGACTGTGGTTCGTACCCGAAAGTCGCCTTATCCTTACCCCTTACCTTCTCACCGGGATGGGGGTCTTCGGCTTCGCCCTGCTCACCTCCGTCACAGTGCTCATTATCTCCTGCCCCTGCGCCGTGGGGCTGGCTACCCCCAGTGCTATTATGGCTGGAAGCGGCAAGGCGGCAGAGCACGGCATCCTGTTCAAAGGCGCTGACGCCATGGAGGCCACCGCCAAGCTCCAGGTGGTCATCTTTGATAAGACGGGCACCCTGACCCGGGGAGAGCCATCAGTCACCGATGTGGTGGCGCTAGGCCGCATGGCCCAGGATGAGGTGCTGCATATGGCAGCGGTGGCCGAGAAGAACTCGGAGCACCCCCTGGGGGAGGCCATCGTCCGAGGGGCCCGGGACAGGGGCCTTGAACCCGAAGATGCCCATAGCTTTAATTCCATACCGGGCCACGGGGTAGAAGCTACGCTTAATGGACGCAGCATCCTGCTCGGTAATAGAAAGCTCATGGCCGACCGCAAGGTATCTCTGGATGGACTGACCGGGGAGGCGGAGAGGCTGGAGAATGAAGGCAAGACGGCCATGTTCGTGGCGGTGAACGGATCCCCGGCGGGCATCGTGGCCGTCGCCGACACCCTCAAGGAGACTTCCCGCCAGGCAGTCAAGGAGCTCCAGCGCATGGGCCTCCAGGTGATTATGATGACAGGGGACAACAGACGCACCGCCCAGGCCATCGCCCAGCAGATAGGCATAGACCGGGTGCTGGCCGAAGTTCTCCCGGGGGAGAAGGCCAATGAAGTGAAGAAACTCCAGGCCGAAGGGTTGCGGGTAGCCATGGTGGGGGATGGCGTCAATGATGCTCCAGCCCTAGCCCAGGCCGACGCCGGTATCGCTATCGGCTCCGGCACCGACGTGGCCAAGGAGACCGGCCACGTTATCCTGATGAAGGACGACCTCATGGACGTGGTAGCCGCGCTTCAGGTGGCCCGGCAGACCCTGCGTCTTATCAAGCAGAACCTAGGCTGGGCCTTCGGCTACAACATCCTGGCCATGCCCATCGGAGCTGGGCTGCTCTATCCCTTCTTCGCCCAAATGGTAAGTCCGGAACTGGCCGCCCTGCTCATGGCCACCAGTTCTCTATCGGTCACGCTCAACACACTACGGATGACGGGCTACGTGCCGCCCATCCGACGGCCCGGCCGCTCCAGGGCCATCGTCCAGGAGGTGGCAGCATGAGAAAAGTAAGCGTCATCAGTGCCCTTGTCTATCTGAGCATGTCAAGCCTGGGGGCGGGCCTCTTCCTGGCCATCACCCTTGCGGGGGACTATTCCTGGGTGGCCCGCCTCGGCGGTAGCGCCTGGATCTTCCTGTTATCCAATATCGTCCTCATGCCCCTGGTCATCCCGGTGGTGAAGAAGCGCCTTGGGGCCTAAGGCAAACCAACAGTACGGGAGTGTCCTGCTGCAAAAGAGGTCGGTCTTTGTAAGGACTGCCACTGTTGCCCGATGGTGGAGTTCGCTGGGGAAGAGGTTGGCATCGGAGAGGACAGCAACCTCGTGGTGCTCACCAGGGCGGTGTGGAACATCCTCGTCGCGGCGGCTATGGCAACCAGCTCCGTCTCTGTGCTGACCAACGCCCTGCGCCTGCGCGGGTTCAAAGCAAAGGTATAGCGGCCATGCCCTTCGCAAAAGTAAACGGCACTGAATTGTACTACGAGGTCCACGGCTCAGGGCCTGTCCTTGTGTTTGCCCACGGCTCCGGCGGCAACCACCTCTCCTGGTGGCAGCAGGTCCCCTTTTTCTCCCAGCACTTCACCTGCGTCACCTTTGACCACCGGACCTTCGGGCGGACACCCGATCCAGACGGGCAGGGGCGTCGTGCCTTCGCTGAGGACCTCAACGGCCTGCTAAGCCATCTTGGCATGGAGCGTGTGGGCATCATCGCGCACTCCATGGGAGGAAGGACTGCCGTTGGTTTCACCTTGCGCAACCCAGGAAGGGTGTGGGGCATGGTGCTGTGCGGCTCCAACGGCGGGTCTGTGAACGACGAGTCCCGCCAGATCCGCACGGAGATGGAGGAGCGTCCGCCTGCGACGCCCAACGGTATGGTGAGGGGTTTGTCTGCCGGTTTTGCTGCTCGCCACCCGGAGCAGACCTTTTTGTACCGGCAGATCATGCGACTGAACGGCCGTCATGCCCCGGACTTCCTTGCGGTTGCCCCCGGGTATCGCGGCTCCACCCATGAACGCCTGGTGGCCGGCGGCGTGCCTATCATGTACATAGTCGGTGAAGAAGATCCCATAGCCCTTCCCCGGACCATAGAGATCGCTGCATCGCAGGTGCCGGGAGCGCGCCTCCTCCGCGTACCGGACGCCGGCCATTCCGTGTACTACGAGCAGCCTGACCTGTTCAATCAGTCGGTCCTCGGCTTTCTCCAGGATGTCTTGCCAGCACTCAACGAGGGTAAAAACGGGCCTAGTCAATTGGCCGCCTTCGCCTGACGTGGGTAAAATGCTTTGCACTTGCGCCAGGCTCTCTTCGGTACGCTCTACCCCTTCCCAGGGGGTATGGGTGTTCAGGAAATGTTCAGGTCGTCGCCTTGCCCGTTCAGGCACTGTTCAAGGGCCGTCCGTTACGCTTGATTGTGGCGGGAAGCGAGCGCCGCAATGGGCGCACGTACTCGCAATGGATGAGATTCAAGGAGGTGCAACATGATGGGTCCTATGTGGAACTTCGGCAATGTGGGCTGGGGCTGGATGATCTTTGGCTGGCTGTCTATGGTGCTGTTTTGGGGCGCGGTCGTCTGGCTTATCTGGTGGGCCATCGCACGGTCCACTCGCGGCCCAGCGATGCCTGCCGGCCAGTCGCCCCTGGACATCGCCAAGACGCGCTATGCCCGTGGCGAGATCACCCGCGAGCAGTACGAGCAACTCAAGAGGGACCTGACGTAGGGGCGCTCTAACAGGCTGCGGGAAAAAGAGGAGTGCAGAGGGGTGAAACCCCTTTGCCGGGAGTCTGAGGGTGTCCCTCAGATATTATTTCCTCCCTCTTCCTGAAAAGAAGGGGGCCGGAGGGATGGTCAAGAGGAGTTTTTCAGCACCCTGCTAAATGCCGCCCGAAGCCGCTGCTTTTACCGGTGCAGGCGTAGGGCCGGGAGAAGACACATGGCGTCCATAGCCCTCAAGAACCTCTGGGTAGAAAAAACACGTTTCGCCATCACCGTAGGCGGCGTGGCTCTCGCCATTACGCTCATCGTTGTGTTGATGAGCCTGTACCAGGGATGGAGCACCAAGATCACCGCCTACATTGACGCCACGGGCGCGGACATCTGGGCTAGTCAGAAAGGCTCTGCGGACATGTTTCACGGCTTCTCCGCGATGCCCTCTACTACGAGAGACGCCGTCCTCCGCATCCCGGGCGTGCAGCAGGCGCAGCCTTTTGTAGGACGCCAGGTGGCTTTTGACCTGAACGGCAACGATGTCCACACCTTTCTTGTAGGGTACGACCCTGCGGCAGGCACAGGCGGACCGGTGCGCATCGTTCAAGGCCGGGGTGTGGCAGGCCCAGGTGAAATGGTCATTGACCGGGTCTTCGCCAAGAACACCGAGTTAGGCATAGGGGACAACGTAGCCATACTGGGGCGTACCCTGAAGGTCGTTGGCATTGCTGAAGGTACCAACATCTTTGTCTACCAATACTCCTTTGTAGACCAAGGCGAAGCGAGGGACATGCTTCTCTCCCAAACCATAGACAACTACGAGATTGTCAAGGTTGCCCCCGGCGCCGACGTGCAATCGGTCATGAGTGCAATCAACGCCTTGCCCGGCGTGCAAGCGGTGTCCCAAGACGCCTTCAAGGAGTTGAATCGCAGCCTGATAGACGACACCTTCCTCCCCATCATTATCGTGCTGGTGGTGATTAGCCTTGTGGTGGGCGTTGCCGTCATCGCCCTCACCATTTTCACCAGCACGATAGAGAAAGCCAGGGAGTACGGCGTCCTGAAGGCGGTAGGGGCGACCAACGGCAAGCTCTACACCATGGTGTTGCAGCAGGCGCTGGTTTCCGGGCTGGCAGGCTACCTTGTCGGAGTCGTTCTCGCCTTTGCAGTCATTGCCATCGTGGGCCAGGTGGTGCCTGCCTTCCTCACGGCCACCCGCCTCGTTGACCTGCTCCTTGTCCTGGCTCTTGCTGTAGGCATGGCTATGGCAGCCTCATATATCCCGGTGAGACGTCTGGTAGCCATAGACCCGGCAATAGTGTTCAAACAATAGGTCCCTGAAAAAGGGCGATCATGAACGGCATCGTCATCAACGTTGACCCGGTGATCCTCCATGTGGGCGGGTTCGCCCTGCGGTGGTACAGCCTCGCCTTTGTTGCGGGCCTGCTTCTTGCCATGCAACTTGTCCACAGGGAGGCTAAGAAGAGAGGCGTGGATAGCAACAAAGTAACGAACGTATTCATTTGGGCGCTTGTAGGCGGGCTAATAGGCGCGAGGCTGTTCCACGTGCTAGACAGGCTTGATTATTATCTCCCCAATCCGTTGCACATCGTCATGGTCAATGAAGGCGGCCTGGCGATCTGGGGCGGGCTTCTGGTGGGTGGGGTTGCCGCCTTCATTGCAGCGCGCAGAGAGGGCCTAGCCCCCTTCAAGCTGGCCGATGCAAGCGTCATCGGCATGATTGGCGGGCAGATGGTGGGACGCCTGGGGTGCATCGTCAACGGGGACGCCTATGGAGGCGCGACGGGCATGCCCTGGGGCTTCGTCTATACCAACCCTGGGGCCTTCATACCCGACGCCTTGAAGGGCATCCCTACGCATCCCTACCCCGTGTATGAAATCCTGTGGGACGGCGCGCTGTTGGGCTTGCTCTTGTTCTTCCGCCGGCGGTCTCTCCCGGAAGGGATGCTGTTTCTCCTGTATGTGGCGGGGTATGCGCTGGGTCGCTTCAGCCTGACCTTCGTCCGCCAGGAAGCGGTCGTCGTGTGGGGCCTTCAGCAGGCGCAGGCAGTCGCCCTGATAGTCCTGCTTCTGGCATTGGGCGGAGGGGCCTGGATGATCTTGCGCACCAGACTCAGCCGCCGTCTTCAAGCAGGTGAACTATGAATACTACTTCAAACAACAGCCCAGTCCTTTCCCTGCGGAACGTCACCAAGGTCTTTGGGCATGGCCCCGCCGCCGTTCGCGCCGTAGACTCGGTAGACTTGGATGTGGCCTCTGGCGAAGTGTTGCTCATCCAAGGGCCATCCGGCGGCGGCAAGACCACGTTGCTCACCATGGCGGGAGGACTGTTGCGGCCTACGGAAGGCGCTATCACCGTAGCAGGAGTCAGCCTGGCGGGACTCTCGGACAGAGCGTTGTCCCACTTGCGGCTGCGTTCCATTGGATTCATCTTTCAGTCTTTCAACCTCCTTGCCGCCCTGACAGCCCAAGAGAATGTGGAAGTGGTAATGCGACTGGCGGGGGCAAGCAAGAAGGAGGCCCGCGAGAAAGCAGGTGTGCTCCTGACAGACCTTGACCTTGCAAAGCGGCTGACCCACAGGCCGGCAGACCTCTCCGGCGGCGAGAAGCAGCGCGTATCCATCGCGCGGGCCCTGGCCAACGATCCATCTCTTATCCTGGCTGATGAGCCGACGGCAAACCTGGACTCCGCGCGCGGGCACGAGGTGATGGCGCTTCTGCGGCGCATCGCCAAGGAGCAAGGGCGGACGGTCCTTTGCGTCAGCCATGACCACCGCATCCGCGACATCGCCGACCGCGTGCTGTGGCTGGAGGACGGCCGCTTGCGGGAAGTGCATACGGTGAAAGACCCCGTGTGCGGCATGGCCCTGGACGAGTCTTTGGCCCCCGTTCGGTTTCCTCTGAATGGGAGCACCTACTACTTCTGCGGCCCTGCCTGTCGTAACGCCTTTGTAGCCAGCGACGGAAAGGTTTTCGCATAACATGGGCCAGCAAGTGTGCCACACTCCAATAGAGGGGACTGAACTCTCTCAGGTGAAGGCCAGTCCTGTCCGGCGGTTCTCGCCTATTGCCCTTGGGGGCGTTGGCGCAGCGTTCTTGGTGGCCCTATACATGGGCATCGTCACCTGGGCGCAGGGCTGGAGCCATGCCGCCGAGTTGCTGGGGCAGGACTGGTACTTCGTCGCGGCCATTGCCGGCGGCTTCGGGGTGCAGATAGGGCTTTATGCCTATCTGCGACTGGTGGTGCATCATACCGTCAAGCTCGCCGCCTCCACCGCCGCCACCGGGGCAGGCACCGGCACCTCTTCATTGGCAATGGTGGCCTGCTGCCTGCACCACGTCACCGATGTCCTGCCGTTGCTCGGCCTTTCGGGCGCAGCGGTCTTTCTAAACGACTATCGCGTGCCCTTTATGCTGGTTGGCCTCGCAGTAAACCTGGTCGGCATTGCTATCATGGTGAAGGTAGTCCGCCAGGGCCGCGCCCATCTGCGCTTTATGACAGCTACTACAGGACAGGCAACATGAACGTCAAACCCTTGGTGCTCTTGATGCTGCCGCTGGCCGTGGCCGTATCGCTTGTGGCCTGTAGCAGCAGCGCGGCTTCACCACCACAGGAAGAAACCGCTACAGCCTTCAGCCTACAGGACCGAGGCGAAGGAGGCGTGACCACCCAGGCCGTATGGGTCACCCCTGAGCATCGCGCCGAGCTGGAAGCCAAGGCGTCGCTGCCCATTGACCTGGGAGATGTGGTGCTGGTGCACCTCTCCTTGGATACCCATTCTGTGGACCTGGCTGGGTACGACCTCCTCGGCCAGACAAGCCTTATGGGAAGGGAGAGAACAGTGGCTCCGGTCAGATGGGTGAGCATCAGCGAGTCCAGCCACCACAGGGAAGGCATCCTGGCCTTCCCCGACGGAAACAACCAGGTCTGGGCATCCAAAGAAGGGTGCGCCGAGCTTCGCTTGCGGCAATTGGCGCAGGTATCGGTTCGGAGCTTGCGCTGGGAGTTCTAGCACGCCAAAGGAGGCATGGAATGACAAAGGACCCAGTATGTGGCATGAGTGTGGACGAGAAGAAGGCGGCCATCAAGTCCCAGTATCAGGGCAGGTCTTTTTACTTCTGCTCCGGTCACTGCAAGACAGCGTTTGACCAGAAACCGGGGCAGTACGCAAAGTAAAGGAGCCGGTGGATTCCAGCCTACTAGTGTCCTGAATCGGTAGAGGCATTAATAAGGCTGAGCGGGGGTGCAGGGGCAAAGCCCCGCTGGGGGTCTGGGGGTATCCCCCAGATACAAATCCCCCTCTCCAGCAGGAGAGGGGTCAGGGGTGAGGTATCTGCTTAGGAAAGCTATTTGTCCAAGCAAGTGCGTTGTGATTTATCCAGGGAACGTATGACTCATGACACTATCGGCATGTCTATAGGGAGAAGGGACCGGCGCTCGGCAACGACTGCCTTGGTCGTTGCAAAGGCCGGCGCAGGAAGCAAGGAGGAGCCTCATGGAACGGGAACAGGAGATCCGCTGCATCGCCTATCAACTGTGGCAAAAAGAAGGCCAACCGGAAGGGCGGGCGGTAGAACACTGGCTAAGGGCAGTGCAGATGGTTGAACAGCAAGAACAGGAGTGTCAATCGCCAGCGCCCATAGTCATGCCCACTGCCGTGGTGCCTCCGGCGCACCTCAATGAGGCGACAGGGAAGGAAACGCTGGCGGGAAAGCGAGGCAGGCGTGTTTGACGCCGGCTTTTACCGGTCGGTCTTGCCGGAGCGGGTGGCCCAAGAGTGCAAGGGCCACCCTGATGGCGTGCCGGTGGTCATGCTCCATTTGACCTCTGGCCGCATGTTGGACTTGTGCCATATCCTGCACTTGGCTGATACTTGGTTTGCGGTGCAGTACTTCCGCGACGCCCAGACCTGCCAGGACATGGACACGGCTTTCCTGCCCTATGAGCTTGTCGGCATGGTAACCGTGTCCATGCAGCACGTCGCAAGCCGTCGCATAGGGTTTGATCTGGAGCACGGCCCGGTCACGCCGGATGCAGGAGGCGTGACGGCGGCGGCCATTGCGGCGGCTATGCACTGGAAAGGAGCGCAGGGGTAGGACGACTATCTCGTCAAGCCTGAGGCGCAAGCAACCCCCTGCCAGAGCGGAACGTACACGTGGAATAGGTAGGTTCACTAACAATGGCAAAGTATCGTTTGATAGGCTTTGTGGCGCTGGCTGCGCTCGTGCTTGGGACATTAAGCACGGGGCTGCTTGCAATCGCCGTGCAGCCACCTTCTACGGTGCAGGGGCTGGCGGGAGGGACACAGGTCGTCATAGAACGATTCGCCTTTACGCCAGCCGAGTTGCGCGTGGCGGTGGGGGCAACGATTACCTGGACGAACAATGACCCTGTGGCCCACACGGCAACGGGCCGTGACGGTACGTGGGGTTCGCAGTTACTCCAGCAGGGTGAACGCTACAGCTACACCTTTGTCAAAGAGGGAGTCTATGATTACGCATGTAGCCCGCACCCGAGCATGCAGGGGAGGATCATCGTGGGCAATCCACCAGCGTCTGAGCTCACGGGCAATAACGTAGGCGCTGGTTCTTACATGCAATCTATGGATGCCATGATGGGCGGTGGCACGATGCACGGCACTATGATGGGCAACTGATAGGGCGGGACAACTCAGAACCAGGAGGAATGAAGGATGCAAGATAGCGCTGCTACCAGCCTGCACAAGGCTCAAAGATTAAGAAGGAACGCTAGCCGTTTCCTTCTTGCTGCCCTTGCTTTTGCTGCCTTGGCTCTGGGCACTGCGTGCAGCTTTGGAGAAAGCCCCGGCAACAGCTCCGGCGACCAGCCCGATGGCCTGGCTTTTGATAAGACCCAAGTCAATTTAGGCAGCATGGATCTGGATAGCCGGGGGTTCATCACCTTCCTGGCTATCAACTACGGCGGCTTGCCTGTAACGGTAGGGCCGGTGGAGGTGGAGACCGTCCAGGGAGAAAGCGCAGGAAAGAGCGTCCAGGGGGGAACGGAACGCGTTAACCCCATGGACGCCTATCCGGTCCGCATAGCCGTAGGCCCCTTCAACAAACTTGGGCCGCACCGGATTCGCGCCAGCATCGCTTCCAGCGACCCTACGGCAAAGGCTACGGTTGTCACCGCGAACTTCACCGTGGTGGAAGGCCCCGGCCCTCAGGTCAAAGGGCCACGTCTGAGGGTAGATAAGCAGTCCATAGACATCGGCACTGTGCCCTACAACTGGCCGCTGTACGAGCAATTCACGCTGCGCAACGATGGCGACGCCCCTCTGGTCCTGGCGGCAACGCCGACGGTCCGCATTGAATTGGGGTGCTGACCGCCCGAAGTGGTGGTCGGTTCGACCACCTTGCAACCTGGTGAAGAGACCACAATGGAATTGCCTCTGTTCATGGGCATGCACGAGGGTATGGGCGGGCCCCATCAGTTCGCTATAGACATTCGCAGCAACGATTCCCTTGTCCCAGTCCGGAGCGTCGCCTGGCGGTTCAATGTTCGCGATACGCCTTAGACCCCGGGGGGAAAACGCTTCCGGCAGACCTGGGACGCGCAAGCTGGCGCTCCTGCTGCTGGCCCCCTTGCTCCTGGTCGCTTGTAGCGTGAGCGAGGCGGAGCAGGTAGCCCGTGGCCGGACGCTCTACACCCAGACCTGCCGGCAGTGCCACGGCGACGCCGCCACCGGCGAGGGGGCGGTTACGGACACGCCTCTCCATACCGTGGCAGGCCACACCTGGCACCACGCCGATGGGCAGCTTGCAGACATCATCCTTGGGCGGCTCGTCTACCCGAATAAGAAAATGCCCTCCTTTGCCGGGCAACTTACCCAACAGGACGTGCAAGCCATCCTTGCCTATCTCAAGAGCACCTGGCCTCAAGAGCAGCGCGACTATCAGGCCCAAGCCAGCCGCCAGCGTTAGCAGGTCCTATACGCCACGTGGCGTATAGGCAAAAGCGCTTTGCCAGCCTGGCGGCGGTAGCCTACAATAGGCGTACACTGCCCAGGAGACATACCTTGACGCAACAGACCGCCACGATCCTCGTCTACACCCACCCCGATTGCCAGGGCTGCGACATGGTCCTTGACGACCTGGAGCGCCGTGCCGTCGTTTTCACCCAGATTGACGTGACCACGGCCCCCGGCGCAGTGGAAGACCTGCTGAAGCTCACCGACGGCCTGCGCGTCACGCCGGTAGTGGTCCAGGACGGCAAGGTGACCATCGGCTTCAAGGGCATCGGTTGCAGCTTCTAGGCAAAGGCACTGCTGTCTAAACGTCTCACTTATTCCTCAAGCATGGCCGCAGCCCATTGCTGTTTCTTGCTGTGCAACGTGACCTGCTTTGGGTAACACGTTCTCCGCACACAAAACCAGCGACGTGTTTCCTCATCACCAAACCATCGGCGTAGGTGCTGACCCAGCACTGACCCGTGTGCTATGCTAGCGCCGTCTACACGACGGAAAACGCCTCGCAAACTACGAATCATGAGGATGCACCTGATGAGAATGCCGCTTGTTTGGAAACGGATGCACTGGTCCCTGGCTGTTTGGCTCATGCCCCTGGCCGTTGGCCTCGTGCTGCTGGCCGGGTGCGCAAGCCCTACTCCCACGCCGGTACCCACGGCGACGCCGACGCCAACAGCGACTGCCATGCCCACCCCGGCAGGCTATGCCGTCCAGGTGTATGTGAACGGGACGCTGAAGGGCCGTATCACCGTGGACATGGTAAAGGCCCTGCCGTCGGTGGCCCTGCCCGGCTATCCCAGCGAGCAGGGGCCGACCCTCGTGTCCGCACTGGACGCCGCTGGCGTGGACAAGTTCTCGCAAGTAACCGTCATCGGCCTGGCCCGGGGCCGGACTCAGCCCCTGCAACGCACTATCTCACGGACAGAGGCCAAGGACACCGTGATCCTGGACGTGACTGGAGCGAACACGCTAAAGCTGTCCAGCTCGGACTTCCCCCAGGACCAATGGGTACTGGACATCAGCCGCATAGATGCAGTCCAGGGCGCGGAAGAGACGCCTGTAGCGGGCTACACGTTGCAGGTGTTGCTGAAGGGCCAGCCCAAGGCTTCTCTTTCCTTTGACCAGCTCAAGGCGTTGCCCCAGTCCACTATCGCCGTGCAGGGCGTGCAAGGAGGACCGACGCTGGCCCAGGTGCTGAAGGCGGCGGGCATTGCGGACTACGTTAAAGTCACCGTCGTCGGCCTGTCGCCGGGACGCACCGGCCCAGGGCAGCACACATTGCTGAAGGCAGAGGTGACGGACCAGACGGTGCTGGACCTCACCGGCAAGAACACGACGAAGCTGGCCAGCACGGCCTTCCCCCGGGAGCAGTGGGTGATTGACGTGACGCGGCTGGAGGTGGAGTGAGGCGGCATTCAGTATTGGGAGAAATTCAAATAATACAGACAACCAAAGAGGAACTGGCACGTGAGGCCAAAGTCTGGGACGAAGGCACCGTAACCACCAAGGGTTGGGAAAACGCCCCCGATGCGGTACCGCGGGCCAAGGCCGCTACTGCCATCAGCATCCGGCTGCCGACTGCCATGCTAGAGGTACTGAAGGCCTATGCCCAGCGCAGTTGCTTCGTCACCAGGCGGCCCAGTACAAGCTCGTACCGCTCTCTGCCACGAGGCAAGCGTATGAGTTCTTCGGCTGTCATGAGAGAGGTGTGGGTGGTCACCGTACACCTACATTACAACGGGAGGCCAGGACGAGGTTCTTGCCAATGACTGAATACTCCCATTGGTTGAAGGATTTGCACCCCAGCCCATCAGCACATCAGATAAACTGCAACAGTGTCGGCAGGGGTAAATCGATGCTGCCTATCTGTATGTTTTCTCCATTTTTGTATGTACAAACTTATTAGACTTTATACCGCCAATTAGACTGATAGATGTTCATATAGTTCATTTCTGGCCAATTTCTCTGTTCCCACATCAATTCATGATTGCTGCCGTATTTGATGGAATCGTCTAATTTATTGTACACGTCAGCAGTGATATAAGATGAATATTTTTCGGTTAGACTGCAAAGCTTGGCAGCGTAGTTTGCTGCTCTTCCCACCCACACTAAGTCATTTGCACCTCTGAAACCAGTCCTAGCAACTCGTATGGTGCTTGTATCAATACCAACCACATGACGAATCTCATGACTGGAAGAAGGATATCGCCTATTGTATAGAGGATTAACAAGACGTGTAACGCAATAGTTAATCTTCAGTGCAGTCCTTGCTGCGGAAGTTTCCTTTGTTTTGCCAACAAAGACAGCCATGATGCGGTCCCCGTCATATGCCCTAATCTTGCCCCCTTCAGCACGGATAACCCTTGCAGCGCACAAGAGGAATGATTTGTAGATATCGGTTGCAGCCTGCCAAGGAAGGTTATTTACCATTTTCGTGGAGTCTGACAAATCGGCATACAATATGGTCGCCTCGGGAAGTTCAACTGCATTGTTAAGTAACCCGACATCATTGGGCTCTGGTACTGTTCGCCCGCTGCGAATGATCCATTTCCTCTTAAAGATTTCGTTGATTTGGGCGTTAAGGTCGTCTTCAAGGCTCATAGTGTGCTCCTCGTTTGCTTATTCGTTAGAGGCAAAACCATAACATTTAACTTAGCCGACTACAGTATTAGATAGAGGGCTACGCCCCAGGGTATTACAGCCATAAGCAACAAACGATATGCCCACTTTAGTCTCGCAAATTTGTTTGTCACCACTTGGGCGTTCACGTGACATTGCATGAGTAGGTCGTCAAGGTACATAGCTTGGTTTTGTTCCTTGAAGAGTCCAAGATACTCATGGTAATCATGCTTGGCTATGGAACCAAAGAAGACGAGAGAATCGTTCGGGGGCTTTGTCCTTGGCCAAATAACCAAATAGACAAAAACAAGAGAGGCCACAAGTGGCAAGAGGGCAGCAGGCGTCAGCAAATACAATGCCTTTGTCCAATGTTCAAGCTGTGAAGCTGCTGCGAGAGTCACGCCAGTCATGGATATGGCAACGCCCAACAGAATTGCGGCTTTGTTGTCACATCTTTCTGTCCAATCAATCAAACGTTGAAGATTCTTCTCTGCCGCATCTATTCGTTTGTCCAGATTGGGATCAGAAGTTGTCATTTACGTCTCCAAATGCCACTACAGCTATTACCAGACGTTCGTCAGTCTTGTCTCTTCCTCCTGCCGCCCCTTCAGCCTCAGCCAAGCTGTGCTCCCCGCGGCAAACGAGGGCGACTAGGGCTGCTGATTCGTTTGCCTTTGGGAACCTCCTCAACTTACAAGGACGCTTCCCTATTCTTCCATCACCTGCTTGAAAAGCTCGTGTGGAATACGGAGCACTCCACGCGAAGCAGCGACAGGGTCTTCCTTTGCCGCGGACTTCGGGAGGCTTCCCAGGTAGCTCCGCACCGCCTTTTCCACCAAGCGGTCTACAGTAACGCCTTCTCTTTCGGCGGCCTCCGTCGCCTGCCGAAGCAGGTCTGCGTCTAGCCTGACGGTCTTCTTCTGTGTTGTTGCCATAACCATGCCCCTCCCAAGGAATAGCCTTAGTGTAGTAGGACGGACGCCGCCAGGCAACGAGGCATATCTTGTAGTTTTGTTTGCTTCAGGATGCTGTACCGCCTCGTGAATGGGGCGGCATCAAGCCGCACCCTTTAGGGTGCGGTGGCGTCAACCCCAAGCAAACAGACCATATCTTGTCATGGAGAGCCATATCCCCCGTATAATACGACAATCGCCCATTGCCCATGCTGCCCCTTTTTCTCTATGCTCCTTCCATGAGCAGCGAACAGCCCTTGGGCAACTCCTTGCCTTCATCGTCGGCAACACCCAGCTTTTCTCCCTTTTCCCCTGTAGAGCCGTTCTCCCAATTCAACGGGACGCAGGAGGAGGAGGCAAAGAGTGAGATCGCCAGAAAACGCGGAGGCCAGCCGCGTAACCAGAACGCCCGCAAGCACGGCTTCTACGCGAAAAGCCTCTCCCCTGCCGAGCAAGCTCTTCTGGAGTCAGCCGGAGACACGAAAAGCCTCACCAACGAGATCGCCCTTGTACGGGTAAAGCTGTTTACCCTTTTGACAACTCCCGAAACTCCGCCGGACGTCCTGATCAAAGCCCTCCGCATTCTAAAGAACTTGATTGAAGTGCAGAACAGATTCCGTCTTCACTAGCTTGATAGCCGGAAAACAGCGCCCCCTTCTTCTCCCTCCCACTTCAGGGGCTTTGCTGAAAAAGCCAGGCCAAAAGTCAGAAAGGTGCAGGGAACGTGAGTTCCCGCCGGGGGTCTGGGGGTGTCCCCGCTTTGCATGAAAACCTAGGAAGGTGCAGTCCCGACTCGTCGGGACGCCGGGGGTCTGTCCCGATGGAATCGGGAAGAAACAATTCCTTCCCCCCCGCCGAAGGCGAGGGGGCCAGGGGGCAAGGCAAAAGAGGACTTTTGCAGCAAGGCTCACTTCAGGGGAAGGGGACCGAGAGGGAGAGGTAAGATTCGTTTCCTCAAAAAAGAAAAACGAATCCTAGATATAAACCCAAGCTAAAGCAGGCCCCGAAAAATGGCGATAACGAATCTTTACTTCCGCCCCCGTCTTCCCCCCGCGGGCCTGGGCCGCGCCGTGCTCCGAGCGGGCGCTGCCGGCGTAGGCGTCCCCACGCGCTGGCCGGACGCCTCTATCTTGGACTGGTCATCCAGCACCTGGAGCTTGCGCAGCTCCACAATCTCGTCCCGCAGCAGCGCCGCCTTCTCAAACTCCAGTGCTCGCGCCGCCTCCTTCATCTGCGTCTCCAGGTCCTTCACCACGCGCACCATCTCTTCCCGCGACAGGTCGCGGTGCGTCGTGTACGTAGCCTTCGTCTCCGCCAGCGCCTTCACCCGGTCGGTGATGTCCCGCACCGCCTTGCGTATGCCCTCGGGCACAATGCCGTGCTCAGTGTTGTAGGCTTCCTGGATGGCGCGGCGACGCTCCGTCTCGCCAATGGCGGCGCGCATGGAGTCCGTGATCCTGTCGGCGTACATGATGACGTGGCCGCTGATGTGGCGGGCGGCGCGGCCCATGGTCTGGATCAGCGACGACTGCGACCGCAGGTAGCCCTCCTTGTCCGCGTCCAGGATGGCTACCAGGCTTACCTCCGGCAGGTCCAATCCCTCGCGCAGCAGATTGATGCCGACGACCACGTCGTACACGCCCAGGCGCAGGTCCCGCAGCCGTTCAACCCGGTCCAGCGTGTCCACCTCCGAGTGCAGGTACTGGGTCTTGACGTTCATCTCCAGCAGATAGTCCGTCAGCTCCTCCGCCATGCGCTTGGTGAGCGTCGTCACCAGGCAGCGCTCGCCTTTCTGGACGCGGGCCTGGATCTGGGCCAGCAGGTCGTCAATCTGGCCCTTCGTCGGCTTGATCTCAATGGTCGGGTCCAGCAGGCCCGTGGGCCGGATGACCTGCTCCACCACCTGTTGGGCGCGCTGGCGCTCATAGGGGCCGGGCGTCGCCGACACATACACCACCTGGTTGATGTGGGCGTTGAACTCGTCAAAGTTCAGCGGGCGGTTGTCCAGCGCAGACGGCAGGCGGAAGCCGTAGTCCACCAGCACGGTCTTGCGGGAGAAGTCGCCGCCGTACATGCCGTGGACTTGGGGCACCGTCAGATGCGACTCGTCCAGCATGAGCAGGTAGTCGTCCGGGAAGTAGTCCATGAGCGTCCAGGGCGTGCTGCCGGCAGGCCGCTGGGACAGGTGCCGAGAGTAGTTCTCCACGCCGGAGCAGTAGCCCGCCTCTTGCAGCATCTCCAGGTCGTACCGTGTGCGCGATTCCAGGCGCTGGGCCTCCAGGAGCTTGCTCTGGCCCCGCAGCGCCACAAGCCGCTCCTCCAACTCCTCCCGGATGCTCTTGAACGCAAGTTGCAGCTTCTCCTCCGAGGTCACGAAGTGCTTGGCGGGGAAGATGTCTATCCCATCCCGCTCCGAGACCACCTCGCCGGTCAGCGGGTCAAGCTCCGTGATGCGCTCCACCTCGTCGCCCCAGAACTGGATGCGCACCGCAATGTCCTCGTAGGCGGGCAGCAGCTCCAGCGTGTCGCCGCGTATGCGGAACTTGCCCCTAGAGAGGTCAAAGTCGTTGCGCTCGTACTGCATGTTCACGAGCTGGCGCACCAGCAACTGCCGGCTCTTGCGCTCCCCTTTGCGTACGTAAGCCACGAAGCTCTGGTACTCCTCCGGCGACCCCAGGCCGTAGATGCACGACACCGACGCCACGATAAGCGTGTCCCGCCGCGTCAGCAGCGCCCGTGTCGCGGCATGGCGCAGCTTGTCTATCTCCTCGTTGATGTCCGCGTCCTTCTCAATGTAGGTGTCCGTGCGGGCGACGTAGGCCTCCGGCTGGTAGTAGTCGTAGTAGGAGACGAAGTACTCCACGGCATTGTCGGGGAAGAAGTCCTTGAACTCCGAGGCAAGCTGAGCTGCCAGCGTCTTGTTGGGCGCGATGACCAGTGTGGGCCGCTGCACGCGCTCTATCACCTTGGCCATGGTGAACGTCTTGCCCGAGCCGGTGACGCCCAGCAGCACCTGCTCCCGCAGGCCGCGCTCCAATCCGGACACAAGCTTCTCTATCGCCTGGGGCTGATCGCCCGTCGGCTGGAATTCCGACACCACGCGGAACGAGGTCTGTTGTTGGAGGGTGGTGGACATGACTATAACGCGGTTCTAGGGGAAAACTTCATGGTCGGTGCGGCGTCTCATGAACTCAGTGTGGTTTCTTTGTAGAAGCCGCATTGCTTCATCATGGTTTACTCCGCTCAACAATTCAACGCCATGTTCTAGGATCAGGTAGGCTATGAGTTGCTCCAGACTTAAGCGCGCGGAAGGAAAATGAATATGATGCAAATCTTGTCCAGTGAAGCGGTGATTCGCGTTTACATGAATATGTGTGTGAGGGTGATTGTTGCCAGCGAATCGCACATAATCATATCTAAAAACCCACGCCTCTTCATCGCTCGGGTCATCTGATCTTGAAAACCTGTACGTGCAACTCTCAACGATTACTTTATTATCCTCTCGGTGGATGTCTTGTGAGACGAACAAACAATTGCCGCTAGGCTTGAGCTCTAGCGGCAAAACATCCACTCCTGCGAAACGACCAACGGCTCTCGATTTGCTACCGCGGATGCTTTGCATGGTGAGCCTGCTCACCGTGATGGTCTTGTTGAGCGTCTCGTTCAGCACGTCTATGTAGACGCTGAAGAAGCGATTGTCGCTTATTTCCTTCGGCAAGGTTAATTAATGTCCTTATATGCTGGGTGATGAAAGCATCTGGCAGTTGCCCTGCAGAATCCTTTTCCACAAAATCCCAGCCGCTGATTTGGAGATATTTTCTACATCGGGCGTCAACTAAGCCAGCGAGTTCATCAAGGGTAAAGACTTCAGTTCTGTGTTTACTGTCGGTCGCAATCATGGCTGCACCTTTCTACATAAGGAAGTCTATCAGAAACTCGTTTGACTGACTACAGTATTAGCCCCACAGTTGGCACCAGCTCTGGCTTACGAGATCAACCGCCAGCAAGTATATTTCAAGCACAACGGCCCCAATGGCTAGGACTCCCTCGCGGCGCTGGCCGTCGGCGGAGATGAGCGTCATGCTGTGGTGGAACGTTCCCATAACGACTCCATCATAGCAGAAGGCGGGCCGATGCCCTACCTCCCTTAGACCACAACACATCCAGGACACTCTCCCTGCTTCGCCCCTACGGATGCGCCTTTCTTCCGTGTTACAATGCCCACACCTAATGCAAGGCGACGAAGGCCCTCATGCGCAGCTATCTCTCCCACCTGGAATGTACCGCCTGTGGCAAGACCTATTCAGCAGATGAGCCTTACCGCACCTGCCCATCCTGCGCTAAGGTGTTGTACGCCCGCTACGACCTTGCCCACCTGCGGCAGGAGGTGGACCGCAGCGCCATCGCCGCACGCCAGCCAGACATGTGGCGCTACTACGAGGTCATGCCCGTGCGCCACGAGGAGAACGTCGTGTGCCTGGGCGAGGGCATGACGCCGCTGCTGCACGCAAAGAACCTGGGCAAGCAGCTCGGCTGCCCCCGCCTGTACATCAAAGACGAAAGCGGCAACCCCACCGGCTCCTTCAAGGCACGGGGCATGGCCGCCGCCGTGTCCAAAGCTAAGGAGCTTGGCCTGCGCAAGCTCACCGTGCCCTCCGCAGGCAACGCAGCAGGAGCCATGGCCGCCTACTGCGCCGCCGCCGGCATGGAGGCCCACGTGTTCATGCCCTCGGATGCGCCCAAGGCCAACCAGCAGGAATGCTTAGACGCTGGAGCGCGCCTGACCCTGGTGGAGGGCCTCATCAGCGATGCGGGGCGTCTCTCGCGGGAACGGGCGGCGAAAGAAAGCCTCTTTGACGTATCCACGCTCCAAGAGCCGTACCGCGCCGAGGGCAAGAAGACTATGGGCTACGAGCTTGCCGAGCAGCTTGGCTGGCGCACGCCGGACGCCATCGTCTATCCCACAGGCGGCGGCACGGGCATCGTGGGCATCTGGAAGGCGTTCCAGGAGATGCTGGCCCTTGGCTGGCTAGACGAGGTCACGACGAAGATGGTGGCTGTGCAGGCGGAAGGGTGCGCGCCCATTGTGCAGGCATTCCTATCGGGCGCGCGGCGCGCCGAGGCATTCCCCAACGCCCGGACGCTGGCCGCAGGCATCCGCGTGCCCTCCGCCATCGGTGACTACCTGATCCTGGACGCCATCCGTCAAAGCAAGGGCACGGCGCTGACGGTGACGGACCGCGAGCTGCTGGTGGGCGTGAAGGCTATGGCTTCGGCGGAGGGCGTCTACCCCTGCCCGGAAGGCGCGGCGACGCTGGCCGGCCTTCGCAAGCTCTTGCAGCAAAACGCCATTGACCCGGAGGGTGTCATCGTCCTCATGAACACTGGCACGGCGTACAAGTATCTTGATGTACTAGCGGGGTAACCAATTCATCCTGACACCCGCGGGTAAGCCAATGGAACATCAAGCTATGCAGATGCAACCCATCCGCGCCATGAAGCGACGCGCATCCCGGGCCTTCTTGGGCCTGGCGTTCCTTATGACGGCAGCTTTGGCCTGCGGCAACGCAGCGTCATCGCTGGCAACGCCTGTACCCACACCTACCCCAACCCATGTCCCCATCCCATCCATGCTCATAGACAACTTCATGGGCATTTGCGT
>Ga0209514_10000959_pt1 | contig 54233 bp, 45 predicted proteins | sample Subgrocontami58m_FD_187452 | JGI IMG/M metagenome (GOLD analysis project Ga0209514, IMG submission 187452) | Subsurface groundwater microbial communities from S. Glens Falls, New York, USA - GMW37 contaminated, 5.8 m (SPAdes) (version 3) | ecosystem: Environmental > Aquatic > Deep subsurface >... | reverse complement strand
GCCAACAACCCGCTCCCGCAGATCCTGGCTGTACGGCTTTCCCATCGATTCCTCCGACCTTGGTCGACGAATCGAATCACGCCTCCCCAATCTTGGGAATCCCTGCCGACTCTCTTTTCGGGGAAAATGCTCTAGCCTTGCTGCGCCCTCATCTCTCCCTCCCGACGTAAACAGTTTGAACTTGCCACTAGGGTCGATCTCCAAGACGATTTTGGCTCCCATCGAGGAGATACCGCTCCACTTGCCTGCAACATCGGAGAAGGTGCTTATAGGTGTTTGCGCTTGAGTATTCAGTCCCCAGAAAACAACAAGCAGTGCCGCCGCGATGAAACGCCACCACTTACCCTCCCCTGGGCGCGCAGAGTAGGTACAAGCCGCGCTCGTCACTGAGCTTCGTAGGCTTTGCGGGCGACTTTGCTTTCCGGATGGCGGTTTCAGTGAGCATGTGGGGGTAACTCTCAAGCTGGCAATCAGCTACCCCAAAAGATACCCCCCGTTTGGGGGTAGCTTCTATGGGCCGCCCTTGGACCACCGGGGACATCGCGCACGAGAAAAATGCCTATGGTATGGGCACTATTGGGCTTGTCTAGACGACTTCGGATGAGAGTTGGCGGAAGAGAGTGGGAGTCGAACCCACTAAGAACCGTCTGGCGGCCCTCTCTGGCTTTGAAGGCCAGCCGCCCCACCGGGAGCGCTTCCCTTCCATTTTTGATCATTCCCCAGAACCGGCGCGCTGTCACCTGTGGCGCGAAGGTCCTCAAATAGCAGAAGGCGACCCGTATTGTTCGAGCTTCTGCGGCACCGTGCGGCGCAGGTCGCCGCGACGCACCGTGACGCCGTGACGGTCGAAGAACTCCAGGATCAGGATCGCCACCTTTCGGCCGTTGTCGAGCTTGTCGCGGAACTCCGCGGCGGTGAAGTCGCGGCCGAAGGCGTGGGCGATGCCGATCATCTCGGCCACCACCGGCCGCAGGAAGTACTGATCCGGAGCGACCTCGACGACCCGGCCAATCCGCGCCATCCGCTGCAGGAGTCTGCGCATGTCGGGCTCCGGCACGCTGTAGGCCTGGGCAAAATCGCGCACGCGTGGCGGCTTGAAGCGCTCGCGCCGGAGCTCCGCGGCAACCTTGTTCCACAGCGCCTCGTCCTTCGGGCCGAGCACGAGCGAGTGTCCAGGTATCCGCAGGAACGGCCCATCCACCGTCACCTTCTTGGCGCGCACTTCCCGGTCGAGCAGGATGCGGAAGACCGGAATCGGCCAGCGCTTCTTCAGCGTCACCCGCAGCCGCTCCGGCTGGAGGCCGGGCGCGTCGGGCTTGGCCGCATGGAAGGCCTTCAGCGTGTCGACGATATCAAGCCGCGCCGCCTCGAGCGTCTGGCCGAGGAAGCCGAAGCCTTCCAGGCTTTCGCCGCCGGCCGCGCGCAACAGGCTCTCGACCTCGGCCGGCCGCAGATTGCGCGACTGGCCGAAGCGGGCCATTTCGACGACACCCGACTCCAGCCGCAGGAGCTTCGGCAGAACTGCCGCGTCGGCGTTGTCCAGCGCCGCGAGTTCAGCCCGGCGGCGCTCGGATCGGCGGTTGCGCGGCGGACCGAAGGGATCGATCACGGTAGCGCCGGCAACGGTGCGTGTTGCCGAGGGATCGCGCAGGATGATCCGGTCACCCGCAAGCGCACCCACTTTTTCCTCGAGTACGAGCTGCGCCAGTCCTGATGCGCCAGGTGCCAGCTTGTCGTCTTCTATAAGCGCCACCCGTCCCATGACATGGGCGGCACCCAGGTGGACATGGACGGGCGACCAGTGCTTCAGCGGCTGGCCTTCCGAGGTGAGCAGTTTCAGGCGCACGTCGGTCCGGTCGGTCGGTGCATGCAGTTCCGTACTGACGACCCAGTCGCCGCGCCGCACCGAGTCCTTGGAAAGACGCGGCCCCGTGAGATTGAGCGCACAACGCTCGCCGGCGCGTCCGATCTCGGCCGGCCGGTTCTGGGCATGTAGCGAACGGACGCGCGCTTCCAGGCCCGACGGGGTGAGCACCAGCCGGTCGTCGACCTTGATCTCGCCGGCATGAATCGTCCCCGTCACGACGACACCCGTGCCTGACAGCACGAAGCAACGGTCGACTGCCAGCCGCGCGAAGCCCGTCGCGCCCTTGCCGCTCTCGCCCAACGCCAGCAGCTTGGCCTTCAGTTCATCGACGCCCTGCCCCGTCACTGCCGAGACCGGCACGATCTCCGCACCCTTGAGCGATGTCGAGGCGAGCAGGGTTTCAACCTCCGCCATGCGCTCCAGGATCAGGTCGTCGTCGGCGAGGTCGGATTTGGTGAGGGCAACGATGCCGCGGTCGAGACCGAGCAGATCGACGATCTGCAGGTGCTCGACCGTCTGCGGCTTGATGCCCTCGACCGCCGAGACGACCAGCAAGGCCGCGTCGATACCGGTCGCGCCGGCCAGCATGTTGTGCACGAAGCGCTCGTGGCCCGGCACGTCGACAAAGCCGAGCTGGCGGCCATCTCCGAGGTCGCTGTAGGCGTAACCGAGATCGATGGTGATGCCGCGCGCCTTTTCTTCCTTGAGGCGATCCGCATCGACGCCGGTCAGCGCTTTGACGAGGGCGGTCTTGCCATGGTCGATGTGACCTGCGGTGCCGACGATCACGGCAGCGGCTCCGCTGCCCGCCGTGCGGCCTCTGCGCGTTGGGAAGGTTTGGTCCGGGCCTGGGCCTCGCGCAGGAAGCCCGTGGCGAGCTCCCCGGCGCCGCCGGCCTCGGCGCGCAGCAGCCAGTGCAGGGCCTCGACCACGTCGCGCGTCACGCCCTTGCCGGCGAGATAGGCTGCTCCCAGCATCGCCTGCGCCTCGGCCTGCCCCAGGTGTGCAGCGCGGCGCCACCACAGGGCGGCCGTTGCCGGATCGCGCTCGACCCCGAGCGCGTTGTGATGGATGTCACCCAGCAGCGCCATGGCGCCTGCCCGGCCGTGCGCCGCCGCCCTCTCGGCCCACCGTCGGGCGCCGAGATAGTCCTGTGGACAGCCGCCGCCCACCAGCTTCATCCACGACAGCATGTCCTGTGCGTCGGGGTCGTCCTGTTCGGCAGCCTTTTCGTACCAGAGCGCCGCTTCGGCCTGGTCCTGCGGCACACCCCAGCCTTCGTAGTAACAGAGCGCCAGGTTGCGCTGACCGCCGGCATCACCTTGCTCGGCGGCTCGGCGCAGCCATGCGGTGGCCTTCTCTAGGTCGCGCCCGACGCCACGGCCCTCGAGGAAAGCCGCCCCCATGTTGCTCTGCGCGCGTGCCACGCCGGCTTGCGCGAGCGGCGCCCAGAGGTCGAGCGCCGCGCCGTAGTCGCGGGCATTCCACGCGGCGAGGGCCTCGGCCAGACGCTGCTCGACCGGCGCTGCCCGGTCGAAAAATCTACCCAACCACGACATCGAGCTTGTCCAGCTGGGAAACGAAGGCCGCTTCGTCGTCCAGCGTGCGCAGGTCGAAGAACAGCGTGTCGTTGGCGATCCGGCCGATGACCGGGATCGGCAGGCGGCGGAAGGCGTCGGCCAGCTGGTCGAGGCCCTTGCCGCGTATCGCCAGGGCGAAGGACTCCAGCAGGTCGACCGGCAGCGCACCCGAGCCGATCTGGCCGCGCACCATCTCGATTCCCGCCTCGGCCGTCTTGCCCAGGACCTCGCGCAAGCCTGGCAGCAGGCGCTCGGCTTGGGCGCGGATGTCCGCCGCCGGCCGGGCGAGTGCGCGGATGGTCGGCAGACGCTCGGCCAGGCGCCCGGGATCGGCATAGAGCCGAAGCGTCGCCTCGAGGGCCGCCAGCCGCACCTTGTCGAGGCGAAGCGCGCGCTTCATCGGATTGCGCGCAATGCATTCGATCAGGTCCTTCCGTCCAACGATCAGACCGGCCTGCGGACCACCCAGGAGCTTGTCGCCGGAAAAGGTCACGACATCGATGCCCGACGCAATCGCCTCGCGCGCCGTGGGCTCGTGCGGCAGGCCCCAGGTCTCGAGATCCGCCAGCGTGCCGCTGCCCAGATCCTCGATCAGGGTCAGCCCCTTTTCGCGAGCCAGCGGCACCAGCTCGGCGGTCGGCACCGATTTGGTGAAGCCCTGGATCGCATAGTTCGACGGATGGACCTTCATGATCGCGGCGGTGTCGGGGCCGATGGCCGCCGCGTAGTCCTTGAGATGCGTGCGGTTGGTCGTACCGACCTCGACAAGGCGGCAGCCGGCGCGCGCCATGATGTCGGGAATGCGGAACGCCCCACCGATCTCGATCAGCTCGCCGCGCGAGACGATGACCTCGCGCGCCTTCCCGTCATGAGGGCCCGCCAGGGCGTTGAGCACCAGCAGCACGGCGGCGGCGTTGTTGTTGACGGCGGTCGCCGCCTCAGCGCCGGTGAGGCGGCAGAGCCAGGGCGCGATGTGATCGTCGCGCTCGCCGCGAGCTCCGCCCGAGAGGTCGTATTCCAGAGTCGTCGGCGAGCGCATGGCGGCAACGGCCGCCTCGATCGCCTCCTCGGCAAGCAGTGCCCGGCCGAGGTTGGTGTGCAGGACCGTCCCGGTCAGGTTGAAGACGCGCCGCTGCGAGGGTTGCACCAGCCCGGCCAGCCGCGCCGTGCACCAGCGCGCGCAAGCCGCCTCGTCGGCGACGTCGGGCATGCCGCGCCGGGCGTCGGCCCAGGCACGTACCGCCTCGACGACCAGCGGGCGTCCGGCGCGCGCAACCAGCGATGCCAGTGCCGGCCAGCTGGCCATGCGATCGACGGAAGGCGGACGAAAAGCGGAAGCGCCTTGGGCGCGGTCGGCACGCGACACGGGTCAGTTCCCCAGAACGACATTGCCGGACGAGGCGTCGGGCAAGGCGGCAGGATGGCCCAGCTCGGGCCGTCAATCAAACGAAAGGCTGGCCCTCCCGGCAGGCCTCTATTGACCGGCGACGGCCACGCCGATGCGGGCCAGGACAAGCACCATCGAGCACGACAGGCCGATCATGACGGCGAGCTTCGTCGACGAAGAACCGAGATCGTTCGCGAGCAGCGAATTGATGAACTTCATGAGACTTCCCCAAGCAGTAGAACCCCGCCGGCCGAGGAGCGAACCCCTTCGCTCTTCCTGGCCAGCACCCTCGCCCGCGCCGACAACGGCGGAGCGTCATCCCACACACGCCCGGATGCATCCGCATCAGGGCCAATCGCAAAACCGAGACTTGAAACAAACCCCAACTTGCCGCGGCGTTCGAGACCCCTCCCGTTCGCCGCGAGCCAAGGTATACGCCACCCGCTCGTAACGTTGGTGTCTCAATGCCGGCCGTTTGGTATCAAATGTTTCCGCGGGCCGACCGGATTCCTAGCCGCCGGAGGGATCCGGGACGCCGAGCACGAATGGGTTGGGAACGCGGGCGAAGCCTTCCTCTCCGACCAGGACGTCGAGCCCGAGGGACGCGAGATCGTCGGCGAACGGCTCGATCGCGCGGGCTCCCTCCAGATAGAAGAGCTTCGAATAGCCATGGCAGTGCTCGCAGCATTCGGCGCGCAGATAGGTCGTGCCGGCGAGCTGGCGGAAGGAGATCCTGTCGGTGCTGCCGCAGTGGACGCAGCGTACCCGCGCATAGCGCCAGGCCGTTGCGCACAGCGAACAGTGCAGATGCCGATGGCCGAACTTGGTGCCTCCCGGCGAAATCAGTCCCGATACGGGCGGCGAGCCGCAGGTCGGACACTGGCCGCGTTCAGCCTCCTGCCCCCCGAGGTCGGCCGCATCGAGCAGCGCGGCCATGCGCGTCCAGGCGACCTGCAGGGCTGCCGCCACGAACACAGCCCGGGCAGCTTCGTCGGCCGCCACATTGCCGTCCAGGAACCGGCCGGCGAGGGCCTCGAGGTCGGCCGGGGTCGCGGCGGCGAGCGCCGTCCGGGCCTGGCGCGCCGGCTCCGGTAGCACGGCATCGTCGATCTTCTCGAGGAGGCGTCCGAGCGCCACACGCCAGCTCTCGTCACGCGGCCAGGTCGCGGGATCGAGCGGCGCGCGCTGGACGAGCCTTGCCTTGGCGATCTCCGCCGCCCCCGGGAGGGATCCCGGCGGCAGGTCCGCCAGCGCCTCGTGCTGAGCGGTCACCAGAGCCGCGATCATGCGCAGGAAGCCCTCCAGCTCATGCCCCCCGGCCAGCGCATCCAGCCGCTCGGCGCGGCGCGAAAAGATCGTTGCAAGGTCGGGCAGACGGACGGGATCGCTCTGGGCGACCTCGCCCAGAGTGGTTTCGCCGAAACCGGAGGTGGGGTTGTTCGGGCCGCTGCTCAGGGCTTGTCGACTTCCTGGCGGAACCACTTGCGATGATGCTTCCAGCTCCAGCCACGGGTCACGGAGCCGCGCGTCATGGCGCGCAACGTGCCCTTCACCCAGATCGCGGCATAGACGTGGATGATCCAGATCAGGATGGCACCGATCGCGCACAGCGAATGGATGACCGCCGAGAGCCGCTTCTGGTCGATGGTGGTGTAGTCCTCGAAATAGACGTCCCACAGGACGATGCCGCTGCAGAACAGCAGCAGGATGAGGATCGACTGGCCCCAGAAGACGAGCTTCTGGCCGGCATTGTACTTGCCGACCTCGGGCATGCCCTCTTCCTTGTCGTTGATGACCTTGCCGAGGTTCTGCATCCAGATCGTGTCTTCACGCGTCCAGAAATTGAGCGTGACGAAGCGGAAGAACAGCCCGAGGAAGCTGACGGCCAGCACGACGCCGATCCAGGGATGGACCGCGCGCGTCGCCTGGCCGCCACCGAACAGGTGGGTCAGGAAGAACAGCGACGGATGGAAAAGCGCCATCCCGCTCAAGGCCAGCAGGATCAGCGACGCGGCGGTGATCCAGTGGTTGATGCGGGCGGCGGTCGTATAACGGGCGACGACTTTCCTGTCCTCGCTCATGCGCCTTTCCCCCCGGCCAGATCGTCACCCTTGCGCTGGTCGCTCTCGGAAACCTCGTTCGGTCCCTTGGTGACGTAGTGCAGGAAGCCGAACACGCCGGCGAAGGCGATGGCGGCCAGCGACAGGGGCTTCAGGACGCCCTTCCAGAGTCCGACCATCGGACTGATCCTGGGATCGTCCGGCAGCCCCGCGTAGAGCGACGGCTTGTCGGCATGATGCAGCACGTACATCACGTGCGTGCCGCCGACGCCCGGCGGATCGTAGAGGCCCGCCTTCTCGAAGCCGCGCGACTTCAGGTCGGCGACCCTTTTCTCGGCGTGGTCGATCATGTCGTCCTTGGAGCCGAAATAGATCGCCTGGGTCGGGCAGGCCTTGGCGCAGGCCGGTGCCTGGCCGACCGCGACCCGGTCGACGCAGAGCGTGCATTTGTAGGCCTTGCGGTCGACCTTGGAGATGCGCGGCACGTTGAAGGGGCAGCCCTTCACGCAGTAGCCGCAGCCGATGCAGTTCTCCGACACGAAGTCGACGATGCCGTTGGCGTACTGCACGATGGCGCCCGGCGCCGGGCAGGCCTTCAGGCAGCCCGGATCGTCGCAATGCATGCAGCCGTCCTTGCGGATCAGCCACTCGAGGTCGTCGCCCTTCTCGTACTCGGTGAATTTCATCACCGTCCACGAGGTGGGCGTCAGGTCGGGCGGGTTGTCGTAGCTGCCCTCGAAGGTGCCGACCGGTTCGATCAGGTCGTTCCAGGCCAGGCAGGCTGCCTGGCAGGCCTTGCAGCCTATGCACTTGCTGACATCGATCAGCTTGGCGACCTCCAGGCTGCCCTGGCGGACCTGCGGCGGGGCCTCGGTGGAGGCTGAGCGGCGGCGGATGTCGAGGGATTGCAGCGTAGCCATGGTTCGCCTCCTCCCCTACGCCATCGCCGACGCGGCGGGTGCCGACGTCTTCTTCACGTCGACCAGGAACGCCTTGTACTCGGGCGTGTTGACGCTGGCATCGCCGACCGATGGGGTGATGGTGTTGGTGGCGTAGCCTTTTCTTGCGAGACCGACGAAGCCGTAGTGGATCGGAAGACCGATCACGTCGCACGGCTTTCCGTTCACCATGATCGGCCGGATGCGCTTGGTGACGCAGGCCTTGGCCTTGATGGTGCCGCGCTGGCTCGAGATCTCGACCCACTCGCCGTTCTGGATGCCCTTGGCCTTGGCCAGACGTTCGCCCATCTCGACGAACAACTCGGGCTGCAGGACCGAATTGCCGTGCACCGATTTCGTCCAATAGTGGAAGTGCTCGGTGAGACGATAGGTCGTCGCCACGATCGGGAACTTGTCCGGCCTGCCGAACGACTTGGCATCGGAGGCAAAAATCCGGGCCACCGGGCTGACGCTGACCTTGGGATGCAGCGGGTTCTCGAGAAAGGCGTCCATCGGCTCGTAGTGCTCGGGGAACGGCCCCTCGCGCATCACGCCGCGCACGTACAGCCGGCCGACACCCTCCGGATTCATGATGAACGGCCCGACCGACTTGTCGGGAGCGACGAGCGGCCCGTAGTCCGGTACGTCGGCGCCGGTCCAGCGCGCGCCGTTCCAGAAGACATATTTCTTGCGGTCGCTCCACGGTTTGCCGTTGGTGTCGGACGAGGCGCGGTTGTAGAGCACGCGCCGGTTGGCCGGCCAGGCGAAGCCCCAGTTGGGGTGCACGCCCTTGCCGCTGGGATCGCTGGCGTCGCGACGCATCGCCATGTTGCCGGCATCGGTATAGACGCCGGTGTATATCCAGCAGCCGGCGGCGGTCTTGCCGTCGGCCGTCATCGCGGCGAACGACGGCAGCTGCTGACCGGCACGCAGCAGGACCTTGGCGGGATCCGCGGGGTCGGTGACGTTCTGAAGGACGTAGCCGTTGATCTCTCTCAGGACTTCGGCCGGCGCCGGGCTGGCCGGGTTGGTGTACGACCAGGTGAGATTCAGCAGGGCATCCGGGAAAGCCCCGCCATCCTTGGCGTACTTGGCCTTCAGGCGGTTGTAGAGTCCGGCCACGAAGTCGATGTCGCTGCGCGACTCGCCGGGGCCGTCCGCCGCCTTCCAGTGCCACTGGATGAGGCGGCTGGAGTTGGTGAAGCTGCCCTCCTCCTCGACATAGACAGAAGCAGGAAGCTGGAAGATTTCGGTCTGGACCGACTTGGGGTCGACGTCGTTGAACTCGCCGTGGTTCTCCCAGAAGCGCGCCGTCTCGGTCTCGAGCGGATCGACGACCACCAGCCACTTGAGCTTGCCGAGGCCGGCCCGTGTCTTGTCCTTGTTCGGGGCGGCCAGCATGAGGTTGAGGCCCTGGCAGAACAGGCCGTTCATCTCGCCGGCCGCCATGGCGTCGACGATCTTCAATGTATCGTACGGCGCGCCGAACTTGGGCAGGTAGTCGTAGGCCCAGCCATTGTCGGCCGTCGCGGCGGCCCCGAAGAATGCCTTCTGCTGGCTGACCCAGAACTTCTGGTAGTTCTGCCAGAAGCTGGTCTGGCCGGGCCGGATCGGCTTGAAGGCGCGCGACTTGATATAGTCGGCGAAGGTCGTCTCGCGCTCGTTCGGCAGGACCAGGTAACCCGGCGTCGAGGTCGAGAGCAGCGCCAGATCGGTGATGCCCTGGACGTTGGCATGGCCGCGCAGCGCATTCACGCCGCCACCCGGCATTCCCATGTTGCCCAGCAGGAGCTGGATCATGGCCATGCAGCGGATGTTCTGTGCGCCCGTCGTGTGCTGGGTCCAGCCCAGCGCATACATCGACGTCATCGTGCGCTCGCCGTTGGCGGTCGACGCGATAACCTCACAGACCTTGAGGAACTTGTCCTTGGGGGTGCCGCAGATTCGCTCCACCATCTCGGGCGTATAACGTTCGGCGTGGGCCTTCAGGAGGCTCATCACCGAGTTCGGGCTCGACATGCTGTCGTCGACCTTGGCCATGCCCTGCTCGTCGAACTGGTACTCCCAGTTCGACTTGTCGGTGTAGTCGCGCTTCGCGGCGTCGTAACCCGTGAACAGGCCGTCCTCGAACTTGTAGCCTTCCTTGACCAGATAGCTGGCATTGGTGAAGGCCTTCACGTAGTCGCGGTGGATCTTGTCGTTCTTCAGCAGGTAGTTGATGACGCCCATCAGGAAGGCGATATCGGTACCCGGCCTCAGCGGCGCATAGAGATCGGCAACCGCGGCGGAACGGGTGAAGCGCGGATCGACGACGACCAGCTTGGCGCCGTGGTTCGACTTGGCTTCCGTAACCCACTTGAAGCCGCACGGATGGGCTTCGGCGGCGTTGCCGCCCATCACCAGGATGACATCGGCATTCTTGATGTCATTCCAGCTGTTCGTCATCGCGCCACGTCCGAATGTGGGGCCAAGACTGGCCACCGTCGGTCCGTGTCATATTCGTGCCTGAGTTTCTATCGCCACCATGCCCAGGCCGCGCATGAGCTTGTAGGTCAGGTAGCCCGCCTCGTTGGTTTGCGCCGACGTGGCGAAGAAGCCGGTCGTCAGCCAGCGGTTGACCGTCACGCCATCGCGGTTCTTGGCGATGAAGTTCTTGTCCCGGTCTTCCTTCATCAGGGTGGCGATGCGGTCGAGCGCGAAATCCCAGGTGACCCGCTCGAATTTGTCCGACCCGGCCTTGCGGTGCATCGGGTACTTGAGCCGAAGCGGGCTGTGAACATAGTCGAGCGAGGCGGCGCCGCGCGGGCAAAGCGTGCCGCGATTGACGGGATGGTCGGGATCGCCCTCGATGTGGATGACGGAGGCCTTGGCGTTCTTCGACTTGTCGCCCAGCGAGTAGACGATGACGCCGCAGCTCACCGAGCAGTACGGGCAGGTATTGCGGGTCTCGGTCGCCCGTTCGAGCTTATAGGGCCTGACCCCTGCGGCGAGAGCGTCACCCGCGCCCGTGAATCCCAAGGCACCAACGGAAGAGGCGGCGAGGCCAGCGGCGCTCACCTTCATGAATTGCCGACGTGTGACGGCCATGAGCAGCTCCATCCCTAGCGACGCCTGTCGGGCGCTTGAGCGCCTGCTTGTTTGATGTGCGTCTTGCGCAGTGAAACTCGACAGCGAGGCCGAATCAACAAGAAATGGTCACAATTCAGGGAAATCCCCGATTCGTGAACAACTTCAGGGTTTGCGCTGCAGCCCCCAGGTTTCCGCCAGCAACTGGCCCATGCGAGCGGCGATCAGCCGGTTCCCGCGGCTTTCGTTTTTCGAGTCCCGGTCGAAATGGATGTGATCGGCGTAGATCGTGCCTTTTTCGTCGGCAAAGACGTCACCCAGGTCGAAAATCGGCAGATTGCGTTCCCGCAGGGTCATCATGCCGGCAACGATCTTCTGGTAGAGATCGCGATAGGAAAGATCGCCCACAACGCGCTTTTCCTCCTCCGTCAGCGTCTTGCCCCAGGCCGGGGACGGCTGCAGGAAGTAGGCGGTCTTGACGTCGTAGTCCCGCGCCATGGCCTCGATGCCGCGAACGTACTTCTGGTAGAGGCCGAGTTGGACCGCGAAGGCACGATCGTGATCGCGGCGAATCTCCTCGGGCATGGCGAACATGCCGTTCAAGGTCGTCTTCTTGTTCGACTTGAAGCTGTCCTTGCCCTTGGCCGCCGCCTCGATGCCGCGGATCACCATGTAGGCGGCATGCGAGTGCCCCAGCACCGGGTTGAGGGCGAGGGTGCCGGCCAGGCGCCCCATCACCCAGCCGATCGCGGCGTCGCCGAAATTCTCGTCGGCGACGAACGGGTTGACGTCGATGAAGTTGCTGAGCGGCCTCTCGAACCGCTCCTGCGCCCCCGGCCAGAAGAAATAGTGCTCGTTGAAGCCGTCGAGCGTGACCACGGCGTCGACCGAGGTCGCATAGAGCGCGAACAGGATGAAGGCCTGCGGCTCCTTCCATGCGCCGTCGCCGCCATTCAGCACCAGGAAGGGCTTGCCGTTGGGGCTGATGTACTTGTTGTTCAGCTCCTCCTCGAAATAGCGCGGCGCGGGAGGCCTGGCATTCTGACCGAGCTGCGAGGCCACCGACCCGCCGGTCAGCAGGACGACGTAGCGGTCGGTCCGCTTGACGACGGGGAAATCGTCGCCGAACAGGCCGATGTTGTTGACCCACGGCATGCCGCAGGGCGGATTGGCATGGTGGACGAACGCAACGTAAGGATGGGGGAAAAGCGTGTCGACGTAACGGCACGCCGACCCCTTGGTCGCGTCGCGCACGTAGGTGTTCTGCGTGCGCTCGTAGAGTTCGGCCGCCGGCGTGTAGCGGCCATCCTCGAGGTACAGCCAGGCGATCGCCGTCACCTCGACCACGGCGAGGGCCAGGAAGATGCCGATGATGGCCGACACCCAGCCGAAGATGCGCTGCTTCATCGCCAGCTCGTCACCCCTTGGTGCTGCGGATCGCCTGCCAGACCCGGTGCGGCGTGGCCGGCATCTGGATGCTGCGCACGCCGAGCGGCCACAGCGCATCCATAATCGCATTCATCACCGTAGGCGTCGAGCCGACCGTGCCCGATTCGCCCACGCCCTTGGCGCCGATCGGATTGGTCCTGGCCGGCACGCTGTCGTCGAGCGCGTTGCTGAAACTGGGGAACGTGTCGGCGCGCGGCATGGCGTAATCCATGAACGAGCCGGTGATGAGCTGGCCGCTCTCACGGTCGTAGACATTCTCCTCGAGCAGCGCCTGGCCGATACCCTGCGCACAGCCGCCGTGGATCTGTCCGAACACGATCGGACGGTGCAGTGGCCTGCCGACGTCATCGACCGTCGTGTAGCGCTTGAGCTCGACCCGGCCGGTGTCGGGGTCGATCTCGACCTCTCCGACATGGGCGCCGTTCGGCCAGGCGATGCCGTCCACCGTATTCACATTTTCGATGAAGATACGCTGGTCGGGCTGCTTCGCGGCGAGGTCACCGAACCCGATGCCGCGATCCGTGCCGGCGATGGTGAATTTTCCGGCGGCATAGACGATGTCCGCCGCACTGGCCTCGAGCGCATCGGCAGCCAGGTCGCGGCCCTTGGCCACCAGCTTTTCGCTGCCCGACAGCACCGCCGAACCGCCGATATAGGCCGAGCGCGAGCCCATCGAGCCCACGCCCCCCACGCGATCCGAATCGCCCATGGCGATCTCGATCCGGGACGGATCGATGCCGAGCAGCTCCGAGGCGAGCTGGGTGAAGCTGGTCTGCAAGCCCTGCCCCATGCCCTGGGTGCCCATCCAGATCGTGACCTTGCCGTCGGCCTTCACCTCGTAGTGCGCCATCTCGTTCATGACCATGGCACTGGTCCATTCGACGTAGGAGGCAAGGCCGCGGCCGTAGAGCTTGCCGCGCTTCTCCGCCTCGGCCTTGCGGCCCGCGAAGCCGTTCCAGTCGGCGGCTTCGAGCGTCTTCGTGAGGAAGAGGTTGAAGTCGCCCGAATCGTACTTCTCGCCCATCGCCGTGGTGTAGGGCATCTGCGCGGGCGTCACGAAGTTGCGCCGGCGCAGCTCGGCCGGGTCGATGCCGATCTGGCGCGACGCGGTATCCATCAGGCGCTCGAGGTCGAGAAGGCATTCCGGCCGGCCGGCGCCGCGATAGGCGCCGATGGTGGCCGAGTTGGTGATCACGCAGGTGATCTTGAGATCAATGACGGGAATGTCGTAGGTGCCGGTCGTGACCTTGGGCCCGACGAACAGCGGAATGGCGACGCCGGCGGGTGAAGGGCAGGCGCCGACATTGGCGAAGGCTTCCATCCGCAGCGCCAGAACCTTGCCGTCCTTGTCGAGCGCCAGCGATGCCTTGTGGAGCTGGTCGCGGCCGGCGGTGGCGGCGGCGAATTCCTCACTGCGCTCGGCGCACCATTTCACCGGGCGCTTCAGCACCTTGGCCGCCCACACCGCGACCGACTCGTCGGGCTGGATGCCGGTCCTCATGCCGAAGCCGCCGCCGATGTCGCGCACCAGCACGCGCACCTTGTCCTTGGGCATTTTCAGGATGACGTCGGCCAGCGTGTCGCGCGTGACCGAGGGATTCTGGCTGCCGATGTGGACGACGAGCCGGTCGCCGTCCCATTCGGCCATCACCGCCCGCGGCTCCATGGCGTTCACGATCAGCCGCTGGTGCACGATGTCGAGCGACACGATATGGGCCGCCTGCTCGAAGGCAGCGTCGGACCTGGCGGCGTCGCCGAAGCGGTTGAAGCCCACGACATTGCCGGGCGCACCCTTCCAGACCTGTGGTGCCCCGGGCTTCAGCGCATCCTCGATCTCGGTCACCGACGGCAGTTGGTCGTACTCGACCTCGACCAACTCGACGGCGTCCTGGGCCTGCTCGCGGCTGTCGGCCACGATCGCCGCCACAGCCTCGCCGACATAGCGCACCGCCTCGTGCGCCAGCGGCCGGCGCGGCGTCATCTCGGGCCTGCTGCCGTCGGCGTTCGGAAACATCGCCGGGAAGGAGAGAGTGCCACAGCCGTCCTTGGCCATGTCGTCCCAGGTGAAGACCGCGATCACGCCCGGCGCTTTCCTGGCCGCGGCGGTGTCGATCCCGACGATCCGGGCATGGGCGTGAGGCGAACGCACCACCACGACATGAGCCTGATTGGGACGGGTGAGATTGTCGGTGAAGCCGCCCTTGCCCGTCAGCAGCCGATCGTCCTCTACACGCTTGATATATTGGGCTTTACCGAACACCGCCATACGCCACTCCCGCCACTACAAACCACCCATGACCGGGCGGACTATAGCGGCGAAGCGGCCTCCGACAAGCCAGCGCGACGGATGGTCCCGCCGCCATTTTGTCGCCGCGGAATCGGCAGATTGACGCCCGGCAAGCGTGATGATCAGGGTCGCAGGCTGGGCATTTCCGGCAGCGTCACGACGCGGATGCCCGCGGCCTCCAGGCCCTCGCGCACAGCCTTGGACACCGTCACCGCGGTCGGACCATCGCCGTGGACGCAGATCGAATCGACCTGGCAGGGAATGCGTTTGCCCGAGGTCGAATAGATTGCCTGTTCGTCGACCATGCGCCGGACATTCGCCACTGCCTGGGCGGCATCCTTGATCATCGAATTGGCTTCCTTGCGCGGCGTCAGGAAGCCGGCATCGGTATAGGTGCGATCGGCGAAGACCTCCTCCGCCACCCGCAGCCCGTGCTTGCGCGCCGCCTTGCCCTGCTCGGTGTTGGCCTGGGCGAGGAAGATCAGGTCTCGGTCGACCGCCTTGGTCGCCCGCGCGATAGCCTCCGACATCTCGGCACTTTCCGCGGACATGTTGCCCATCATGCCGTGCGGCTTCATATGGGTGACCTTGGCACCATGCAGTGCCGCGATCGCCTGCAGGGCCCCGATCTGGTAGGCGATGTTGGCCTCCAGCTCCTTGACCGAGAGGCTGATGGCCCGGCGGCCGAAGCCCTGGAGGTCGGCGAAACCGGGATGCGCCCCGATGCTGACGCCGTTCTGCTGGCAGAGCTTGACCGTGTCGACCATGACCACGGGGTCGCTGGCGTGGAAGCCGCAGGCGACGTTGGCCGAGGTCACGATCTTCAGCACTTCACGGTCGTTGCCCATCACCCACGGCCCGAAGCTCTCGCCGAGATCGGAGTTGATGTTGACGAATCCGGCGTTGGTCGCTGCCATGGGAGACTCCCTGAATCGAAGACGCTATCCTAGCAGATGTGAGCGTTCGGTACCTATCCTGCGGCGACACCGCCTTTACCGTCGAATTCGGCAATGAAATCTCGCCCGAGATCAACGGTCGGGTGATGGCGCTTCATGCCGCCATCGGCCGCGCCAAGGAAACCGGCGAACTCCCGGGCGTCGTCGAGACCGTGCCCACCATGCGCTCGCTGATGGTGGCCTACGACCCGCTCGCCGCCTCCCGAGCCGACCTGCAGCCCCGGATCGACGCCCTGATCGCGCGCGGCCTGCCGACCGGCCTGGCAAGCCGCCGCGTTACGCTCCCCTGCTGCTACGACGATCCGGAGTTCGCGCCTGACCTGGGCGAGGTCGCCGAGCGCACGAAGAAGACCGTGGAACAGGTGATCGCCGCCCATCTCGCCTCGCCGTTCAAGGTCTATGTCCTGGGTTTCATGCCGGGGCTGGCCTACGTCGCCGGCCTCGACCAATCCCTCTATCTGCCGCGGCGCAGTCAGCCGCGCGTGCGGGTACCGCGCTCGTCGGTCGCCATCGCCATGGACATGACCACGATCTATCCCTTCGAGAGTCCCGGTGGCTGGCATCTGATCGGCCGTACGCCACTCTGGATGTTCGACAAGCGCCGCGAGCAGCCGGTGTTCCTGGCGCCGGGCGATTCACTGTCGTTCCAGCGCATCGATCGCAGGACCTTCGACCGCATCGCCCGCGAAGTCGATGCCGGCACGTTCGACTGGTCGGCTCTGGTGAGCGCATGACCGCCGCGCTGAAAGTCGTCCGGCCCGGCCTCTTCGACACGCTGCAGGATCTCGGCCGCCTGGGCTTCATGGCGCTGGGAATGCCGACGGCAGGTGCGATGGACAGGGTGGCCCTCCGCCTCGCCAACGCCCTGCTCGGCAATCCTGCCGGCGCCGCGGGACTCGAGATCGGCGTCATGGGCCCCGACCTGCTCGTCGAGGCCGACAGCGTACGCGTCGCCCTGCTCGGCCCGCTGTCCCCCGCGCTGATCGAGGGGCCCGACATGCCGCCCCGGGCGCTGGAATCGGACCGTACGCATCTCCTGAAGCGCGGGCAGGTCTTGCGCGTCGGCATGGTCGAGGGGTCGAGCACGGCCTATCTCGCCGTGGCCGGCGGCTTCGCCCTGCCGCCCTTCATGGGCAGTCTCTCGACCTATGCGCGGGCGGGTGTCGGCGGCTTCGAGGGCCGCAAGCTTGCCGTGGGCGATGCGCTGCCGCTGTCGCTCGAACATGCGCCGCCGGGCGACGACCGCAAACTGGGCGCGCCGTTCGACTACGGCAGCGGACCGGTCCGCATCGTGTGGGGACCGCAGGAGGACTATTTCACCGAGGCCGGCCGCAGCACCTTCGTCGGATCGGACTATCGCGTCTCCAAGGAAGCCGATCGCATGGGCATCCGCTTCGAGGGTCCGACGATCGAGCATTCGGTAGGTGTCGAAAAGGGCGGCGCCGACATCATCTCCGACGGCATCGCTCCCGGCGCCATCCAGGTTCCCGGTGCCGGCTTGCCCATCGTGCTGCTGGCCGACCGCCAGACCGTCGGCGGCTATCCCAAGATCGCCACCGTCGCCTCGGTCGACCTGCCGCGGCTCGGCCGCCTGCTGCCGGGCCAGACGGTGCGGTTCCAGCCGGTCTCGGTGGAGGAGGCGGAGAAACTTCGCCGTGAGCAGGAATCGCGGATCGCGCGGGCCATCGCCGATTTCAAGGTCGCCCGCCCGCCCGGCGGCATCGACCTCGCCCGGCTCTACGAGGAAAACCTGATCGATGGCGTCATCTACGAGCGATCGCCGCCCTAAAGTCCGGAGAGCCTGGCCGCAAAACGAAAGTTGCAGGTTAAGCAGGTTTATGCTAGTTATTTTGATAGGCTGGCGTTTGGACTGCGCCGGCCTTTTTTCATGACCGGCAAGACCTCCCGCGGCCGCCCGCGGGTTCGCGCACCCTTCAATTCTTTGTTGGGCGCCCTGGTGAAGCCGCCGCGGGTCCTGACCCGCGGGCAAGACACAGTCCGTCCAGCCCAAAGGGCTCGTGCTGGCAGTGCCAGCACCAACAGGGAAAAGAGCCACGCCTCGAACCGTGGACAGATATCGTGGCCGGGTCGGGAGACGGATCCGGGCACACTTCGGGGCCCAACACACCCACGTTTCAGGTGGGGCCCTCCAGTCGGGCAGAAGCCCGTGTTTGCTGGCTCTTCGGCGCGCGGAGAGCCAGATATCTGCATGTCGAGTTGGGCCAAATTTGAAAAGTTGGGCCAGCGGCAAAGGGCGCTCAGCCGGCCTCCTCGCCGGTACCGTCGAACGACATGCGGCCGGGCCCCGAGACGTAGAGCGCGAGCAGGCCGCCCGCCAACGCAATGTTCTTGAGGAAGTGGACCATCTGGGTGCGGTCGGTGAAGTTGGCGTGAAACAGCAAGGCCGTCACCACGCAGAAGCCGGCGAGCGCCAAGGCGGCGAACCTCACCTTCAGGCCGAGGATCAGGAGAAGCGCACCGCCGATCTCGACCACGACCGCCACCGGCAGGAGAAGCCCGATGGTGCCGTGCTGGGCCATGAACTGCCCGGCTTCGTCGTAGCCCGCGATCTTGCCGATCCCCGACCACAGGAACAGGCCGGCCAGAAGGCACCGCGCCACCAGCAAAACGCTACTGTTGCCCGTTTCGTCCATCGGCCGCGCTCCCTCGATCCGGCGCTTTCAGTGTAGCCGGTCGGGTACGGCATTGGTACGACACGAGGCCGATCTGAATTGAAACAACGGTACCGGGGAACGACGAGATGAGCTGGCAACCGGAGATGGACGAACTGCGCCGCCGCCAGGAGATGACGAAGCGCATGGGCGGCGCCGACAAGGTCAAGCGCCAGCACGATGCCGGGCGGCTGACCGTGCGCGAGCGCATCGACCGGCTGCTCGACAAGGACTCCTTCCGCGAGATCGGCAGCATCGCCGGCAAGGCCGAGTACGACGGCCGCAACGACCTGGTCGACCTGACGCCGGCCAATGCCGTGATGGGCCGCGGCAAGATCGATGGCCGGCCGGTGGCCGTCACCGGCGACGACTTCACCGTGCGCGGCGGTTCGGCCGACGCCACGATCAAGGAAAAGTCCAACTTCATCGAGCGTTACGCCAACCAGTACCGCGTGCCGGTGGTCCGAATGATCGAAGGCTCCGGCGGCGGCGGTTCGGTGAAGACCATCGAAACCACCGGCCGCGCCAATGTCCCGGGCGTCAGCGGCTGGGAATGGGTGGTCCGCAACATGGGCACCGTGCCGACCGTCGGGCTGGGGCTCGGCTCCGTCGCCGGGCTGGGCGCCGCCCGCCTCGCCGCCACCCACTACTCGGTGATGGTGAAGGAGATTTCGGCGATGTTCGTGGCCGGCCCGCCGGTGGTGAACCGCCTCAGCCCCAGGCAATTCGACAAGCAGGAACTGGGCGGCTGGGAGATCCAGCTTCGCGCCGGCGCCATCGACGAGGCAGTCGACAGCGAAGACGAGGCCTTCGCCGTCACGCGCCGCTTCCTCTCCTACCTGCCCTCGTCGATCTATGACGCGCCGCCGCGCGGCCCGCAGACCGACGATCCGGCGCGTCGCGAGGAGCAGCTGTTCGACGTCATCCCGCGTGACACCCGCAAGGTCTACCGCATCCGCCCGATCGTCGAGAAGATCGTCGACCAGGGCAGCTTCTTCGAGATGGGCAAGCTCTATGGCCGCGCGGTGGCGACCGGCTTCGCCCGCATCGACGGGTGGCCGGTGGCGGTGATGGCCAGCGACCCGATGTTCTACGGCGGCGGCTGGACGTCCGACACCTGCCAGAAGGTGATCCGCTTCCTCGACATGGCCGAAACCTTTCATATGCCGGTCGTCTACTTCTGCGACTGCCCCGGCTTCCTGATCGGGCTCGAGGCCGAGAAGAGCGGCGTCATCCGCCAGGGCGTGCGCGCCATGTCGGCGATGTTCCAGACCACGGTGCCGTGGTGCACCTTCATCATCCGCAACGCCTTCGGCGTCGCCGGGGCAGCGCACCAGAATGGCGGCCGGGTCAATTGGCGCTATGCCTGGCCATCCGGCCGCTGGGGCTCGCTGCCGCTGGAAGGCGGCATCGAGGCCGCCTACCGCGCCGACATCGCCGCTGCCGACGATCCCAAGGCCAAGATGGCCGAGATCGAGGAGCGGCTGAACAAGCTGCGCTCGCCGTTCCGCAGCGCCGAGACCTTCTGGATCGAGGAGATCATCGACCCGCGCGACACCCGCAAGATCCTGTGCGAGTTCGTCGAGGCCGCCGAGCCCATCCGTGGCTCCGGGCGCAGCAGCCTCTGGATGCGGCCGTAGCCCCTCAGCCGGGGCGGCGCCATCCATAGCCACTGAGCCGCGGCAGCAGACCGCAGGGCGGCTCGAACGGCGGGTTGGAGAGGTAGTCTTGGTCAGAGACGACATAGGCCCTGCCGGGTGTGCGGCTGACGACCGCGCTCAGCGCCGGAACCGACCAGTCTTGGAAGAACAGTTTGTTCGGCCAGTCGTGCAGCGGCAGCGTCTCTGCACGGATGATGCCGCTGCGATGGTCGACCAGGCTTTGGAAGCCGTCGAGATAGCCGGCCCACAGTCTTGTGAGAGCGATATCGGGAACCGCCGCGGCGAGCGTCAGTGCGGTGACAAGAGCGAGCAGCCGCCGAGAAACGGCCGTTTCTCGCAAGGTGGCGAGCACTGCCGGCGGATTGCGCCGCTGGCCGGCGAGCAGCCACATCCCTCCCAAAAGCACGGCCAGCAGGACCCCCGCCGCCTGGCGCGCCACGTAGTGGGACGGCGGGTAGAGGATCGAAGGCGGATGGACGACCCGCCACCACGGCGACAGGGCAAGAAGGACCGCAATGCCCCCCAGGACGATCGTCGGCCCCTGCCCCCGCAGCCAGGCCGCGTTGCGCAGGCCGGCGACACCACAGATCGCGAAGCCGGCCAGTGGAATGGCGAACTGGATGTTCTGCCAGAAGTCGACACTGGTCGACCGGACCTTCAGGAAGTGCGGGTGATCCCAGTAATCGATGATTGTCGAGGCCGAAACCACCGCCGCACCGACGAAGGCGAGCGCTGCGAGGGCGTAAAGCACACGCATGCCGAAATCCGGGCTCGGCGCACGTCGCGACGCCCAGACTATCGCCGCTGCAAGCAGCGGCCCGAAATAGACCATGGCCTCATAGGAGCGCAGGCAAAGCGCTCCGATCACGCACAGGATCGCCGCGTCGCGCACGCTCCTGCCGCTGGTCGTCAGCGTCACCGCCATGGCAGCCGTCACGGCCGCGAAGGTTGCGTTGTACTCGCCGACGATGAAGAACGAAGTCGGCAGATAGACTGCGGCAACGATGGCGACGACGCCGGCGAGAAGCAGCGTGTCATGCCTCACGCGCGCCAGCGCGAGGTGATAGAGGGCAGCCGGCACGGCAAACAGCGTGGCCGAGTAGGCCATTGCCAGCAGCCTGGTATCGCGCATGCCGACATCCACCAGCAGCAGTACAGGCGCCTGGGTCAGCCAGTCGATGTGGGCGCGGGCGGCGTAGAAATCGTGAAATCGCTCACGATCGAGCAGGTTCACCAGGAAGGCCGAGCCGTCCCAGAAAAGCCCACGGCATTCGACGGCGTTGTAGACGACCAAGGCCCACAGCAGCAGTACGGCGCCCCGGTAGGCCGTGAAGTGCGGGACCTTGTACATGCCTAGTCGCGCCAAATGAAGGATCCGAGCTCGTACGGCTGCGCCGGCGGGAACGGCTGCCAGGAGTCGAAATCCTTGGGAGGCGCAATGATCCCGTCGCCTCGCTTGGCCCGCAGCACCAGGCTCTGGCTTGGCAAAATCCAGGCTTCGATCAGGTGGAGGTGCGGATTTGTCGCCAATGGTGTGCTCTCAAAGGCGATCACCCCGCTCTGCGACCGGACGATCGTGCGAACCGCTTCGAGATAGGAGATCCAGGTTCTCGTCAGGTAGATGTCCGAGGGCAGGCCGGCCAACAGCATCAAAAGTGCAAAGGCAACGAAGCGCCGCGCCGCGTCGGGCGTGCGCAGGATGGCGAGGGCCGGCAATTTGGCGCCGAACTTGGAGCGGTGGGCCCAGATGAAGATGACGATCGCGGCGATGACCAATCCCGCCGCCGTGCGCGCGACATACTGCGATTTGGCCAGCGGCCGGACCAGCGTGTCGCTGAGCGCCAGAATCGGCGACAAGGCGAGAACGACCAGGAACGAGGCAGCCCACCAATAGGGCTTTGTTCCCAGCAAAGAGCGCGGATTGAGCAGTGCCCACCCGACGACGACCAACGCCGCGGCCAGCGCCATGTCGAACTGCATATTCTGCCAGAAGTTCGTGGCCGTCGCGACGGTGTCGCTGAGATGCTCCTCGGAGTGGGGCTTGATAATCGAACCGGTCGCCACAACCATGCCGGCGAGGAACATCCCCGCGGCCGCGACATGCAGGCCGGTGGCGAAGATTGGCCGCGACGGTGCCCTGCGAATCGCCCAGAAGATCATCGCCGCCAGCAGCGGACCGAGATAAATCATCACCTCGTAGGTCCGCATGGCAAGGAAGGCGATTGCCGCCAGCACCAGGCCGTCGAAGACGTTGAGCCGATCGGCCGTCGCCAGCCGGACTGCCGCCAGGATGACGACCGCATAGGCGGTATTGTATTCGCCGACGATGAAGAATGAGGTCGTCATGAACACCACGGCGACCGCGGCCACGACGGCCGCCAGCAGCACGTCGTCGTCCTTGGCCCGCATCAGGGCGAGGTGATAGAGGGCGGTCGGCACGGCGAACAGGCCGAACGACAGCAGGCGCGCCATCAGATGCAGGTCGGTAACGCCCAGGAACAGCGCCGTCATGACCGGAATCTGGCCCACGACCATGGCGTAAAGCCGCGGTCCGTAGAAGTCGAAAAACCACTCGCGGCGCGCGATCTGGACGAGGAATGCCGAGCCATCGACAAACAGGCCCCGGCTCTCCCAGCTATGCCAGAGCGCCAGCCCCCAAAGCAGACCGATCGTTGTGCGGTAGGCGATTGTCGTTGTTGGCATGCGCAAGCGAGCGGGCTCTACCTGACCGTCGGGACGGACGCAAGCGCTCCCGGCTTGCGGCCTCGAAGGGGCACTGTTAGCAAGGCCGCGCAAACAAGGATCGACGATGCTCAGTTGGGAGAAAATCGACGCAATTCCGGGCTGGTTCATGTTCCAGTCCTACTGCGTATGGCGCGCCCTGCTCGACCAGCAATCCCGGGTGACGGGGGACCTGTTCGAAATCGGCGTGTGGCGAGGGCGATCGGCCTCGGTGCTGGCGGCCTATCGCAAAGATAGTGAAAAACTCTATCTGTGCGACCTTCGGTTGGACGAACCGGCGGTGCATCGCGCCATCCAGTCCGTTGGTATCGAACCGGCCAATATCGTGCCTCTCTCCGGCCCGTCCGCCAATCTGGCGGCCAAGCTCGACCTCCAGGCCATGCACCAGACCGTGCGCTGGTTCCATATCGACGGCGAACACACCGGCACCGCGGTCTACCGCGAGCTCGAATTCGCCAACCGGATCGTCAACACCGAGGGCATCGTCGTGATCGACGATTTCTTCTCGCCGCGCTATCCCGCCAACACCACCGAGGTGATCCGCTACCTCGAAAAAAACCCCTTCCATTTCCGACTGCTCGCCGTTGGCTTCAACAAGGGCTATCTCTGTCGCCCCGAGAGCCTGCCGCGTTACATGGATTTCATGGCGTCGGGCATGTCGCGGGCGCTCGGCGCCTACGGAGCCAAGACGACGATCTTCAAGACCACGGGCCCCTGGGACACCGACGCCGTCGGCATCACCGACTATGTCGAGGATGCCGGGCCCATCGCCGGCCCCGACAACGAGCCGCAGCGCTGGCACATGATGCGCACGCGCCACATCTGGGGCCCCTGGCGTCATCTCCAGAACGGCTGGCGCATGTTACGCGGCAACTAGGATCAGGCGGGCTTCGCGATCTTCATCTGTTCGTCGAGATCGTCGGCGATGAAGTGGCGCACGATCTCGTCGAGATCCTTGTCGGTTTCGAACCCAAGCGTGCGCGAACGCTTCGAATCGATTCCCTGAGGCCAACCGTCGCAGATCCTCTGAATGGCGGGATCGTGCTGCCAGACCACCCTGCCGACCTTGCGGTTGCCGGTGTGACGGCCCACCGCGGCCTCCAGTTCCCTGGCCGTCACGTTGATACCATTCAACAACAGGGTGCGGCCTGGCCCGAAGGCGTCCGGCGGCAGGTCGTGCAGGCGCATGAAGGCGTCGACCGTCTTGCGCGGACTGAGCACGACCATGACGGTCTCCGGCGTCACCGGACATACGACGTCCACGCCGGTGAGCGGCTCGCGCACGACCGAACTGGCCCAGGTCGAGGCTGCCTTGTTGGGCAATCCTGTGCGAACGCAGATCGTCGGCAGCCTTACCGAGGTCCCGCGCAGGAAACCCTTGCGGGTATAGTCGCGCATCAGGAACTCGCCGATCGACTTCTGCGCGCCATAGGAGGTTTGCGGCGTCAACGGCGTGTCGTCCGTCACGGCCGGCGGCAGATCACCACCGAAGGCGGCCAGTGAACTGGTGAAGACGACCCTCGGATTGGTGCCGAGCGCTCGACAGGCTTCCAGGACGTTGCGCGTGCCGTCGAGGTTTACCCGATAGCCGAGGTCGAAGTCGGCCTCGGCGCCCGCGCTCACGACGGCGGCAAAGTGGAACACCGTGGCAGCACCCTGCACAATCGATTGCACGGTGGCGAAATTGGAAATGTCACCGGCAAGCGTCTTGACCCGGGGATCGTCGAGCCCCGGCCCGGCTGCCTTGACGACATCGAACAGCAGAAGCTCGCCCACGGGCCCGGGCACGCCAGTCGGCCCAGCGATCACGCCCTGCTGCAGGATACGCCGTGCAAGCTTCTTGCCCAGAAAGCCGGCGCCGCCGGTGATGACCACTTTCATGCCGTCTCCATCCCGAATGTCTTCCTTGCCGACGAAAGTGTGCACAGATCGCCGTGCACAGTCTATGTTTGCCCCAATGGCAGGATCTGCGGAAATCGTCGTCTTCAAGGATGCGCTGATCGTTCTGGGAACGGCGGCCATCGTGGCGCCGGTCGTGCATCGCCTGAAGATCAGCCCGATCCTGGGTTTCCTCGTCGTCGGCGCGTTGCTCGGCCCGCATGGCTTGGGCAAGCTCGCCGAGCAGTCGCGCGCCATCGATTGGCTCACCGTCACCGGCGAGAAGCAGATCGCCTTCATTGCCGACCTCGGAATCGTCTTCCTGCTGTTTTTCATCGGCCTCGAACTCTCGATGCGCCGCCTTCTCACCATGCGCCGCCTAGTGTTCGGGCTGGGCGGACTGCAGGGCTTCCTGAGCGCCCTCGTCATCTCGCTGGGGGCCCTCTGGCTCGGCCAACCGCCAGCGGCGGCGCTGATCATCGGGGCCTGCCTGGCGCTCTCCTCGACGGCGATCGTCATGGAACTTCTCTCCGGGCAGCGCCGCATGATGTCGACCACCGGACGTACCAGTTTCGCCATTCTGCTTGCCCAGGATCTCGCGGTGGTGCCGCTGCTGTTCCTGATCAGCGCGCTGGGCGGGCATTCTGAGGGCTCGGTCCTGCAGGGTGTCATGGTCGCGCTGATCGAGGCCGTCGTGGCCGTCGTCGTGATCGCCGTTGTCGGCCGGCTCGTGTTGAAGCCGCTGTTCCGCCTCGCCGCCGGCACGGACAACCCCGAGTTCTTCATGGCGGCCACGCTCCTGATCGCCGTCGGCTCCGGCGTGATCGCTGCCTATGCCGGGCTTTCGATGGCCCTGGGCGCCTTCATCGCGGGCCTGCTGCTGGCTGAAACCGAATACCGGCGCGCCGTCGAAGCGATGATCGACCCCTTCCGCGGCCTCCTGCTCGGCGTCTTCTTCTTCTCGGTCGGCATGCATGTCGACCTGGGTTTCATCTGGCGCGAACCGCTGTTGGTTGCGGCGGGCTTCGCCACCATGATCGTGGCGAAGTCGATCCTGTTGGCCCCGCTCTGCCGGTTGTTCGGCGTGCCTTGGGCCGCCAGCATCGAAACCAGCCTGCTGCTGGCGCCCGGCGGCGAGTTTGCCTTCATCGGAATCGGACTCGCCACCCAGTTCGGCCTGATCGGCAGCGGCATCGCGACTGGCGTGCTTGCCGTCGTGTCGCTCACGATGGCGACCTTGCCGCTTTTCTCCGTCGTCGCCCGTCGGGCATCCCGGCCGTTTTCGGTTGCCGTCACGGCTGAGGCGCCCGCGACCGTGCTGCCCCCCGAAGATCATGCCAAGCGCGTCATCGTGGTCGGCCATGGCCGGGTCGGCCAGCTCGTGTGTGACCTGCTGGAAAAGCACGAGATCGCCTATCTCGCCACCGACAAGGATGTCGCCCTCGTCGATCGCTGGCGCCGCCTCGGTCGCCCGATCTTCTACGGCGATGCCAGTAACCCGATCTACCTGCGGCGCTGCGGCATCGACGAAGCGGCGGGCGTCATCGTCACCATTGATACCGCCGTCGTCGACGACGTCGTGCGAGCCGTGAGGGCGCGCCGGCCCGACGTCATGATCGTGGCGCGCGCCCACGATGCCCAGCACGCTCGCCATCTCTATACGCTCGATGTCACGGACACCGTCCCGGAGACCATCGAGGCAAGCCTGCAACTTGCCGAGTCGGCGCTGGTTGGCCTCGGCGTTCCGATGGGGCTGGTGATTGCCTCGATCCACGAGCGGCGTGAGACGGTCCGGCACGAGCTGCAGGCGGCCGCCGGCACGGCAAGCCTGCTCACCGAACAGATCCGGCAAGCGCGCCAGACGGTGCGACGCGATCGGAAACCCAAGTCGTGAGGCGCGCGTGAAGGTCATCAGCTGGAACCTGTTGCGGCTGACGGGCGCCGCCGTTGAGGATGTGGCAAGTCTGGTGGAACGCGAGAAGCCCGAACTGCTGCTGATGCAGGAAGCCACCGAGCACATGGACGTACTGCCATCGCTGGTCGGCGGTCATTTCCACCGCCAACCATGGCCGGGGCGCATTCACGGGCTCGCGGTCTGGACCCGGAGCCGACATGTCACGCCACATGCGCTGCCGTTGCCTGCCTCGCGGCTGCCCGGCCGCCTGCCACGCCGCCGCGCACAGATCATCCAGGTCGGCGACATCACCTTCGCCAACGTCCACCTCTCGCACGGTCAGTTGCTCAACCGCCGCCAGATCTCCCGCATTGCCGCGTCGCTGCGGGGAAAGCCTTCGGCGATCATCGGCGACTACAACGCCGTCGGCCCCATCCTGGTACCCGGCTTCTTCGATGTCGGTCCGCTCGAACCGACCCACTTTGCCAGCAACGTCGTGCCTTTCCGCCTCGACCGTTGCCTGGTGCACGGGCTGCGCTGCAGTTCGACCGGCACGCTCGCCTCCGGCCCGTCGGATCACCGGCCGATCGTGGTCGAACTACATACCGCGGAGGCTGGCGCGAAGCGCGACCCGCTGCGGGCGGCACGCCACCGCATCGCCCGGCTTCGCGCGGCGTTGCGCTGAATTGAGCTACAGGTAGGGCTGCAGCAATCTTGCGGCGCTGTTGCGCAGTCGGATCGGCAGAGGGTCGGCGTCGAGTTCGGCAAGCGTCAGCCGGCGACAGAGCCGTGTCGCCACCGCAATCTCATTCGCAAATCCGGTATCGTGCAATTCGACATTCAGTTCGAAGTTCAGCCGGAAGCTGCGGGTATCCCAGTTGGCGCTGCCGATCAGCGACCAGCTGTCGTCGATGGTCATCAGCTTCGAATGCTCGAATGGCGGCGGCAGCAGCCAGACACGGCAGCCCGCCTCGATCAGCGACCTGAGCGGGACCCGCCGGGCCCAGTCGAGGACAGCGTGGTTGCCACGCTCGGGAATGATCAGGTCGACCTCGATTCCGCGCATGGCCGCGAGCCCGAGCGCCATCGTCAACGGTTCGGGCGGCAGGAAATACGGCGTCACCACCCTCACTGACTTGCGCGCACAGGAAATGGCATGCAGCGCCACGAATTCGATGCGCTCGTTGTCCTCGTCGGGGCCGGAGGTGACCACCCGGGCCGCCACGACGCCGGCCCTGTCGATTGGCGGAAACCAGTCCTTGTCGGGAAGATGTTCGCCGGTCGCGAAAAGCCAGTCGTCGGCGAATGCATCGGTGAGCTGCTCGACGACCGGGCCCTCGAAGCGGAAATGTGTGTCACGCACGGCATGCAGCGGGCCCCCCGCCTGCATGTTTTCGGCGCCGATGTTCAGCCCGCCGGTGAAGCCGACGCGGCCATCGACCACCAGCACCTTGCGGTGGTTGCGCAGGTTCACGAACGGCATGCGCCAGGGGAAGTACGAATGAAGGAAGCGCGCGACTGGCACACCCGCTTCTCTCAGCCGCCGGTATGTTCCCGACCAGAAATAGCCACCGCCAACTCCGTCGATGAGCACCCTCACCTGCACCCCGCGGCGCTGGGCCTCGATCAGGGCCTGATGAAACGGCTCGCCAGCGGCATCGGCCCGGAAGATGTAACTCTCAAGACCGATACTCGTCTGCGCCCGGCCGATTTCCTCCAGCATTCGGGGGTAGGCTTGATCGCCATTGCGCAGCATCTCGACACTGTTGCCGTGCTCGCGTGGCAGCCGGGTCAGCCGGCCGACGGCAAATTCCAGCGGTGCCAGCGGATCGTCGGGAGCCATGTCCGCCGACGCTGCCTCGGCGATGGCGGGCTGTGCGCGCTTGCGCAGCAACCGCTTGGCGCGCCGCTTGACGCGATTGACGCCCATGATTGCGTACAGCATGCCGCCGAGAAATGGCGACAGCCAGGCGATGCCGATCCAGGACACGGCAGCACCGACATTGCGCTTGTAGAGCAGGACATGGACGGTCACCGCACTGGCGATGGCCACGTGCATGATCGCGGCGGCTTCACCGATCAGCCAAAGCAGTTCGCCAGTCAGGTTCACGCGCGCGTCAGGCCACCGCTTTGATCGTCTTGGCGGTGATGTCGATGATTTCGTCGATCTGCGCCTTCTCGATCACGAGCGGCGGCGACATGGCGATGGCGTCGCCCGACTGGCGCACCATCAGGCCGAGCTCGAACGCCTTGGTGAAGGCTTCATAGCCGCGCGTGCCGACCGCACCCTTGGGCGCGAGGTCGATACCGGCCGCAAGCCCGAGATTTCGAATGTCGGTGACGTTGGGCAGACCCTTCAATGAATGCACGCCTGCTTCCCAGTAGGGCGAGAGTTCGGCCGAGCGCTCGAACAGATTCTCGTCGCGATAGATGTCGAGCACCGCCGAGGCTGCGGCGCAGGCCAGGGGATGGGCCGAGTAGGTGTACCCGTGGAACAGGTCGATGGCGTTTTCCGGGCCGCTCATGAGGCCATCGAACACGTGCTTGCGCACGAACACGCCACCCATCGGCACCGTGGCATTTGAGATGCCCTTGGCCACCGTCATCAGGTCAGGGACGACGCCGAACTTGTCGGCAGCGAAGCCCGTGCCGAGGCGGCCGAAACCGGTAATGACCTCGTCGAAGATCAAGAGGATGCCATGCTTGTCGCAGATCTGACGCAGACGCTGCAGGTAGCCCTTCGGCGGCGGCAGGTAGCCCGTCGAGCCGGCGCATGGCTCAACGATGACGGCCGCGATGTTCGAAGCGTCGTGGAGGCCGATGATCCTCTCCAGTTCGTCGGCGAGTTCGGCGCCATGCTCCGGCTGGCCCTTGGAGAAGGCGTTCTGCGGCAGATGGGTGTGCGGCATGTGGTCGACGCCCGGCAGCATGGCGCCGAACCATTTCCGGTTGTTCACCATGCCGCCCACGGAAATGCCGCCGAAGCCGACACCGTGATAGCCGCGTTCACGACCGACAAAGCGGGTGCGCGTGCCCTGGCCGTTGGCGCGGTGATAGGCGAGCGCAATCTTGAGCGCGCTGTCCACGGCTTCCGAGCCGGAGTTGCAGTAGAAGGCGTGGTTGAGGTCGCCCGGCAGAAGCGCCGCGTGGCGCGCCGCCAGCTCGAACGCCTTGGGATGGCCCATCTGGAACGACGGCGCGTAGTCCATTTCGTCGAGCTGCCTGGCGATCGCCGCCTTGATCTCCTCGCGGCCATGGCCGGCGTTGACGCACCACAGGCCCGACGTGCCGTCGATGATCTTGCGGCCCTCCGGCGTCCAGTAGTGAACGCCCTTCGCCTTGGCCAGCATCCGCGGATTCTTCTTGAACTGCCGGTTCGCCGTGAACGGCATAAAAAAGGCATCGAGATTGTTGGAGGCCGGCTTGGCATTGGGGAGCGTCATCGTCGGGTTCCTTGGCAGACAGGAGAAGCTTGAATTCAAGCTATCACTTGTTCACGTCGACGACCACGCGGCCGCGTATCTCTCCCTTGAGGATTTTTGGGGCCAGTGTCATCAGATCGGAAAGGCCCGCCTCGTTCACCATGCTGTCGAGCCTGTCGAGCGGCAGGTCGGAACCCAATCTCTTCCACGCCTCCGCGCGCGGTCCCATGGGCAACATCACCGAATCGATGCCGTAGACGGTGATGTTGCGCAGGATGAAGGGCAGGATTGAGCCTGGGAACGACGGCCCAGCCGCGAGCCCGCACACCGCGGCCGCACCGCCGTACTTCACCTGTGCGAGCGCCTTGGCGAACATCACTCCGGAGACCGTATCGACCAGGCCGGCGAAGCGTTCAGACAGCAGCGGCCGGTCCGGCGCCTCGATGAGTTCCTTGCGATCGATGATCGTCTTGGCGCCCAAGGCCGTGAGATAGGCGCCTTCCTGCGGCCGGCCCGTGGCGGCCACGACCGTATACCCGAGCTTGGCCAGGATCGCGACGGCGACCGAGCCGACGCCACCCGCCGCCCCGGTCACCAGAATCTCGCCAGAGGCCGGCTTGATGCCGTGCCTCTCGAGAGCCATGACGCAGAGCATGGAGGTATAACCAGCCGTGCCGATGGCCATCGCCCGTCTGGTCGAGATCGAGGCCGGCAACTTGACCAGCCAGTCACTTTTCACCCGCGCTTTGGAAGCATAGCCACCCCAGTGCAGCTCACCCACCCGCCAGCCGTTCAGCACGACCTTGTCACCCGGCCTAAAGGTCGGGCTCTCGGAACTCTCGACCGTGCCGGCGAAATCGATACCGCCGACATGCGGCCAGGTCTTCACCAGCCCGCCGCCCGTCGTGAGCACCAACCCATCCTTGTAATTGAGCGTCGAATGTTCGACTGCGACCGTGACGTCACCCGCTGGCAGTCTCTCGTCGGGCAGGGTCTCAATGGTGCCGCTTACTCTGCGGTCGGGGCCTTGACTGAGAACGAGCGCGCGGAACGACATGGGAACTCCTCTGCGGACCTGTTGCGGGGTTGTATCAAGGCTCCGGGCACGCAGCGACACTGGACTTGCGATGCGTTCCGCTGCGGCTCGAAATTTGCTTTGCTCCCTCAGAAGGCCGAAATGTGCCGCCTAGCCCAGCACAACCATATGTGGTTGCGCATCCATAAGCGCGTAGTCTATGCGATAAATGGGGCGTTGCCGTAGTTGTGCGCGCGTATGTCAGCAAAAAATGAAGCCCATGCAGGGATGGCAGAGTCTGCGCAGCCGTATAAGTGGCTACGAATGCGCCCAAGAAAGAAACTCCCTGTTCTGTCGACCATTCCGCGCTCAGGAACTTGGTTCCTGCGCTACGCGGTGTCGTTCCTCAGCCACCTCGATCGAGGCGGGCGCATAGAGGACCGCGTTACCTGTGAAATCGTCGGGCCCCCATCGGGCACCCCTTTTGATTTTCGCCGTTTCAGGGGCGGACCGCTTTTCCTGACACGGAACACGATGGCGTACGATCATGTTTTTATTGGTCATACGGCATGTCCCGGCTTCTCAGACATTGCCGGCGATTTTGCATGGTGGTCGAAGATTGCCTTCCACGTTCCCGGGTACGACTATCTGCACGAAGGGCTGGCCTACGAATACACGCCCATCGATCTTGCGAAATACCAATACACACCAGTCTCGGTCCGGGCACTGGAGCGATCCGCTTCAGCCGGTCGCGGGGCACCTTTGGCACTGGTCTATCGCAATCCGCTGGCGCAGGCGGCCTCCTACTTTCGCTACTGCATGACGCACGCAAATCCAGTGTATAATAAATTTAAAGGCCGCCCCCTCGCCGACATCCCGTTCCGCGACTATCTGTTCGGTATCGCTCTGCCTTCCTATGCCAAACAGTTCGTCTCCTTCCAGGCAATGGCTGCACGCCATCCCGGCTTGGTGCGCCTCGTGCCCTACGAACGCCTGATGGCCAAGCCGGTGGAGGTTCTTGCCGGCCTGCTCGATCACCTCTCGGGAACGCCCCGCAGCAATTGGCCGAACCTTCATCACGCGGTGCGTCTGGCGCGGCGCGAACATCTGAAGGCCATCGAAGCGGAGCTCGGCCGTTCGCTCGATGGTACTCGCGCCGGCAACGGCAGCCACATGCGCCAGAGCAGGTTCGAGGAGAAACTCGATCAAACAACCCGTGACGAGACGATCGAACGGTTACGGTATATGGGCATCGACGCCGACCTTTTCGTATGGCCCGCCGCCAACGACCTCGGAGATTTTCCGCAGCAACAGCGGCATGTTGCGGCAGAGTAGCTACCGCCCTGGAAAGATGAGCTTTCGTGCCAGTCCCAAATTCCTATCTGCAAGCGCTCGAAGCCGAGAGCATCTATATCCTTCGGGAAGCCGCCGCGAATTTTCGCAAGCCCGTCATCTTGTACTCCATCGGCAAGGACTCCTCCGTCCTGCTGCATCTTGCATTGAAGGCCTTCTACCCGGCCAAGCCGCCATTTGCGCTATTGCACGTCGACACCACGTGGAAGTTCCGCGAGATGATCGCCTTCCGCGATCGGCGCGTGGACGAGCTGGGCCTCGAACTGATCGTCCATGTCAATCGCGATGGGATTGCCCGGGGCATCGGCCCGATCTCGCATGGAGCGGCCGTTCACACGGACGTCATGAAGACCGAAGCGTTGAAACAGGCGCTGGACCTTCATGGCTTCGACGCCGCGATCGGCGGTGCGCGGCGCGACGAGGAGGCCTCGCGGGCCAAGGAGCGGATCTTCTCCTTTCGAAGCGCCGCCCATCGCTGGGATCCACGCCAGCAGCGCCCGGAGCTGTGGCGGCTGTATAATGGGCGCATCCATCCCGGAGAAAGCATTCGCGTTTTTCCGCTCTCGAACTGGACCGAACTCGATGTCTGGACCTATATCCGCCAGGAGAATATCCCCGTCGTTCCGCTCTATTTCGCGGCGGAGCGTCTCGTGGTCGAACGGGATGGAATGCTGATCAAGGTCGACGACGACAGGCTGCCGCTGCGCCCCGGCGAGGTGCCGCAGCCACGTTGGGCGAGATTCCGCACTCTTGGGTGCTACCCGCTTACAGGCGCCGTCGAATCCCGCGCGGTCAACCTGTCTGAAATCATCGCCGAGTTGACCTCCGCCCGCACGTCCGAACGCCAGGGCCGGGCGATCGACCACGATCAGAGCGGCTCCATGGAACTCAAGAAACGGGAAGGATACTTCTGATGGCGCGATCGGCGCCGTCCGGCTCGGCCGATAAGGATTTGCTGCGCCTCATCACCTGCGGCAGCGTCGACGACGGCAAGAGCACGCTGATCGGCCGGCTGCTGTTCGACGCCCAACTCGTACCCGACGACCATCTCCAGGCGCTGGCGCGCGACAGCCAACGCTATGGCACTGTCGGCGACTCGCCGGATCTGGCGCTGCTGGTTGACGGACTGCAGGCGGAGCGCGAACAGGGCATCACCATCGACGTCGCCTACAGATTCTTTTCCACGGCACGTCGCCGGTACATCGTCGCCGACACTCCGGGACATGCGCAATACACGCGCAACATGGTGACCGGTGCCTCCACCGCCGACCTGGCGATCGTCATCGTCGAAGCACGCAAGGGCCTGATGGCCCAGACCTGCAGGCATAGCGCCATCGCGTCGCTGATGGGCGTCCGCCACGTGGTCCTCGCGGTCAACAAGATGGACCTGGTCGACTACCGTGAGCAGCGCTTCGAGGAGATCGTGGCCGCCTACGCGCACCTTGCCAAACAGCTCAATCTTGCCTCGATCATCGCCATTCCGATCTCGGCGTTGTTGGGCGACAACGTGATCCGGCCGAGCGCCGCCATGCCCTGGTATCGCGGCCCGACGCTGCTCGGCCATCTGGAGAGTGTCCGCATCGAAGCGAGCGACAACCAACCGTTTCGTCTCGCCGCGCAATGGATCACCCGCACTGGGTCCGAGTTCCGTGGCTATGCCGGCACGGTGCTGGGCGGCAACGTCCGCCCCGGAGACGAGATCGTGGTCCAGCCCTCGGGCGTTCGCAGCCGCGTCGAGCGCATCGTCACGCTCGACGGCGATCTCGCCGAGGCTGGCGCCGGCCAGGCCATCACCCTGACCCTTACCGACGCAGTCGACATCGTACGCGGCGACATCCTCGCTGCCCCGGACCGCCCGCCGCACGTGGCCGACCAGTTCGCCTGCCACCTGGTGTGGATGCATGACGCGCCCATGCTGCCGGGCCGGCCCTACCTGATGCGACTGGGCACCGCGACGCTGACGGCGACCGTGACCGAGCTGAAGCACCGGATCGACGTCGAAACCGGTGTCCACGAGGCGACGAAGCAGTTGTCACTGAATGAAATTGGATTCGCCAATATCGCCCTCGACCGGCCAACCCCTTTCGACGTCTACGACGAGAACAAGCACACCGGCGGCTTCATCCTGATCGACCGGACGAGCAACGCGACCGTCGGCGCCGGCATGATCCGGTTCCCGCTGCGGCGCGCCTCCAGCCTGTCCTGGCAGGTGTTCGCCGTCGACAAGGCCGCACGGGCGCGGATCAAGCAGCAGCGCCCCTGCGTGCTGTGGTTCACCGGCCTTTCCGGGGCCGGAAAATCGACGATCGCCGATGGCGTCGAAAAGCGACTGCTGGCGCTTGGCCGTCACACCTATTCCCTGGACGGCGACAATGTCCGGCACGGCCTCAACAGGGATCTGGGCTTCACCGACGCCGACAGGGTAGAAAACGTCCGGCGCATCATCGAGGTTGCCCGGCTATTCTGCGAGGCCGGGTTGATCGTACTGGTATCGGTCATCTCGCCATTCCGCAGCGAGCGGCAGCTTGCCCGGGAGCGCATGGCACCCGGCGAATTTGTCGAGATCTTCGTCGACACGCCGTTCGCCGAGTGCGAGCGCCGCGATCCCAAGGGGCTCTACCGTCGTGCCCGCGATGGCGAGATCGCAAACTTCACTGGCATCGACTCACCGTACGAACCACCGGAGGCGCCGGATGTCCACCTCCTAACGACCGAGATGTCGCTCGAACGGGAAATCGAGGTCGTCATGGAAGGACTGCGCGACCGCGGCGTCATCGATTGACGCGCCTCACGCCGCATTCTTCGTGCTTGCGTCGCTGGCGATCGCCCGGGCGAGCTGCTGCAGCCGACGGCCGAAGCGGGAACCGACTTCCTCTTCGGTCATGGCCGAGCTCGGGAAGCGCATAGAGAGGCTACCCATCACGCGTGCCCTCGCGCCGCTCCCCTGCCGGATCACCACGGCAATGCCGTGCAGGCGCGCCGGACGTACCGGCCGAGTAAAGGCATAACCATCGTGGCGGATACGCTCGAGGGCGCCACTGAGCGCGGTCTCCTGGCGCGAGGTGAGCCCGCCGATGTCGCGCAGGATGGCTCGCCGCTCCTCTTCCGGGCAGAAGGCGAGCCAGACGCGGCCGAGCGCGCTGGTCAGCACTGGGCGGCGCAGATTGAGGCCGGCGCCCTCGAACGACATCGGGCTTTCCGGCGCCGTGGAATGGCGGATCGAGATCGCGCCGTACGTCAGCGTCGCGAGGTAGAGCGGCCAACCGTGATCGGCGGTGAAGCGGCTCATATGGGGGATGGCGGCATCCACCAGATGGTCGACGAATCGGATCGATCCGGAGAGGCCCAGCACGCGGTCCGTCAGACGGTAGCCTTGTTCGCGCGAGACGCGTGCGGCATAGCCCAGCGTGATCAACGTGTGCAGCAGCCGCACCACTGTCGGCCGCGGCAGGCCGATCTCTCGGGTCAGCACGCCGACGGTGGAGGTCCGGCGGCGGCTGAGCGCCTCCAGCAGCGCGAAGCTGCGACGGACCGGCTCGATGGCGGGTTGCAGGGCCATAGAACAAGTCTAGTCCGCAATACGGACTTCGTCGACTTGAGACAGGGCGCCACCGCCGGGAAGGCGTAACGTCGGCGCCACACGAGCCCGAGCCCGGGAGGAAACAAACAATGGCCTATCAGTCGATCGACGTACGCAAGCTGACACCCACCATCGGCGCCGAGGTTTTCGGCGTGGACCTCGGCAAGCCTCTGGGCAACCAGCAGTTCCAGGAAGTGCACGACGCGCTGATGGAAAATCTGGTGATCTTCTTCCGAGACCAGAAGATGACGATCGACCAGCACAAGGACTTCGGCCGCCGCTTCGGGCCGCTGCACACGCATCCCAACGCACCGATCGAATTCAAGGAGCATCCCGAGATCCTGGTGATCAAGGCCGACGAGAAGTCGAAGCACGTCGCCGGCGAGGAGTGGCACGCCGACGTGAGCTGCGACCTCGAGCCGCCGATGGGTTCGATCCTCTACCTGACGGAAGTGCCGCCCGATGGCGGCGGCGACACGCTGTTCGCCAACATGTACCGTGCCTACGAGACGCTCTCCGAGCCGATCAAGAAGACGCTCACGGGCCTCACCGCCCTGCACGACAGCTCCAAGGCGCACTACTACCGCGTCAAGGCGACGGACCGCGACGACATCAAGTTCCCCAATGCCGAGCATCCGATCGTGCGCACCCATCCGGTGACCGGCAAGCAGGGGCTTTACGTCAACCGCGGCTTCACTCTGCGTATCTCCCAGCTCCGCCGCAACGAGAGCGATGCGCTGCTCGAAATGCTCTACCGCCACATCGAGACGCCGGAATTCCAGTGCCGCTTCAAGTGGCAGCCGGACTCGGTGGCGTTCTGGGACAATCGCTGCACCCAGCATCACGCGATGTTCGACTATTACCCACACCGCCGCTACGGTCATCGGGTGACGATCTGCGGCGACAAGCCGTTCTATCGCGCCTGATCGCCGCGAGACGCTTGCCAAGAGGCGCGCATGCCCCCAACTGTTCGGGGTCATGTCCGCTCCTCGCTTCAGTCTGCTACCGCATCGCAGCGTCATCGCCGTCGGCGGTGACGACCGCGTCGAATTCCTGCAAGGCCTGATCTCGAACGACATCACCAAGGTGGTGCCCGGTCGTGCCATCTGGGCGGCGTTGCTGACACCGCAAGGCCGCTTCCTCAACGACATGTTCGTCATCGACGGCGGGGACGGCGCCCTGCTGCTGGAAACCGAACGCGGGCGGGCGCCCGCTTTGGCCAAGAAGCTCAATCTCTACAAGCTGCGCTCCAAAGTGGTGGTAGAGGATCGAAGCGCCGCGCTGGAAGTCGCCGTCGTGTTCGGCGTCGGCGCCGACAGGGCCCTGCCGATTGACGGCGCGGTAGCGTTCGTCGACCCCCGGTTGCCCGAACTCGGCGTTCGTATGCTGGCGCCGATTGGAAAGGCGGCGGCGCTCCTCCAGGCGTGCGGCCTCGCCGAAGTGCCATTCGACGACTACGACGCGCTTCGTCTGTCGCTGGGCGTTCCCGACGGCAGCCGCGACCTGCCGGTGGAAAAGGCACTGCTGCTCGAAAGCGGCTTCGACGAATTGAACGGCGTCGACTGGAAGAAGGGCTGCTACATAGGCCAGGAGCTGACGGCCCGCACCAAGTACCGCGGCCTAGTGAGGAAGCGCCTTTTTCCCGTGCGGATCGAGGGCACGTTGCCGGTCTCCGGCACGACCATTGAACTGGATGGCCAAGACGTCGGCGAACTGCGCTCGGGCGCCGGCGAACGCGCCATCGCCATGTTGCGTCTCGATGCCGCCTGCGGCGGCGGCGCGCTGACGGCGGCCGGGGCACGGATCGTGCCGGAATTTCCCGCCTGGATGCGACTTCCCGAACCCTCGGACCCCTAGCCGCCCCGTCCCGCCGGGCTTATGGTCTCCGCACGCGCCAGTCCGCGAGGAGATCGTCTGTGAAACTGATCAATCCCAATCCCTTCACCACGCGGCCGGAGATCGTCGGCACGTTCGGCGTGGTGGCCTCCACGCACTGGATCGCGACCGCAGTCGGCATGGGTATCCTCGAGCGGGGCGGCAACGCCTTCGACGCCGCCGTCGCCACCGCCTTCACCCTGCAAGTCGTCGAGCCGCATCTCTGCGGTCCGGGCGGCGACGTACCGCTCATCCTGCACGATGCGAAGCGCGGCAAGACCGAGGTGATCTGCGGCCAGGGCTCCATGCCGGCTGGCGCCACCATCGCCCACTACAAGGGCCTCGGCCTCGAGCTCATCCCCGGTACCGGCCTGCTGCCGGCCTGCGTGCCCGGCACCTTCGACGCCTACATGCTGGTGCTGCGTGACTACGGCACGATGCGCCTGGGCGACGTGCTCTCCCCCGCCATCGCTTACTGGCTGAACGGCTTCCCGCTGGTCGAGCGCGCCTCGGCCACCATTGCCACCGTGGCCGACCAGTTCCGCACCCATTGGCCGACCTCCGCGGCGGTGTTCCTGCCGGGCGACAAGGTCCCTGCCCCGGCGTCGATGTTCCGCAATGCTGCGATCGGCAATACCTACGGCCGCATTCTGAAGGAGGCCGAAGCTGGCGGCGGGGGGCGCGAGGCAGAGATCGAACGCGCGCGCAAGAGCTGGAGCCAGGGCTTCGTCGCCGAGGCGATCGACCGCTTCTATACCCATGAGGAAATCATGGACGTGTCGGGCCAACGCAACAAAGGCGTGTTGCGTGGTGACGATATGGCCAAATGGCAGGCGACGGTCGAAGCGCCGCTCACCTACGACCACGGCCGGTACACTGTTTGCAAGGCGGGTCCCTGGACGCAGGGCCCGGTGGTGCTGCAGCAGCTCGCCCTGCTCAAGGGCTTCGACCTGGATGGCATGGATCCGACCAGCGCCGACTTCATTCACCTCGTGGTCGAGGCGAGCAAGCTCGCCTACGCCGACCGCGAGGCCTTCTACGGCGATCCGGACTTCGTCGACGTGCCGATGCAGACGCTCCTGTCGGACGCCTACAACGCCGACCGTCGCAAGCTGATCGACGCCGGGCACGCCTCGATGGAGCAGCGCCCGGGCAAGGTCGACGGCTACGGCGGCGTGGTGAAGCTGCGCCGCGCCGACGGCATGCGGAGCGCCGTGGCCGCGAGCGGCGCCGGCGAACCGACAGTCGGCCGCCTCGGCCAGACCAGTGGCGACACGGTGCATTTCGACATCGTCGATCGCGACGGCAACATGATCACGGCCACGCCGTCGGGCGGCTGGCTGCAGAGTTCGCCCGTCATCCCCGAACTCGGCTTCCCCATCAGCACGCGCGGCCAGATGTTCTGGCTCGAAGAAGGCCTGCCGGGCTCCCTGGCGCCGGGCAAGCGGCCGCGCACGACGCTGACGCCGACAATGGCCCATCGTGACGGCAAGCCGTACATGGCCTGGGGTTCGCCAGGCGGCGACCAACAGGACCAATGGATCACTCAGCTCTTCCTGCGCCACGTCCATTGCGGCATGAACCTGCAGGAGGGTATCGACGCGCCGGCCTGGCACAGCGAGCACTTCCCCAGTTCCTTCTGGCCGCGCACCGCGCGCCCGGGCGTGCTGGTGCTGGAGGGCCGCATTCCGAAGGCCACCGTCGACGAGTTGAAGAAGCGTGGCCATGAGGTCGAACTGAACGACGAATGGTCGGAAGGCCGACTTACCGCGGCCACGCGCGACGACCCCTGGCGCAAGGCGGCGGCCAACCCGCGCGGTATGCAGGGTTATGCGGCCGGACGTTGACGAAGAGGCGCTGACGGCAGCATGACTTGGTCGATCATTTTCCACGAACAGTCGACCGGCCGCATTGGCATCGCCGTCGCGACCAAGTTCTTCGCCGTCGGCGCACGCGTGCCCAACGTCGAACCGCAGAAGGGTGCGGTCTGCACTCAGGCGCTGACCAATCCGCTCTACGGCCCACACGGGCTCAGGTTGATCCGCGAGGGTGTCGGCGCCGCCGACGTTGTGCGCATCCTGACGACGCCGGATGCCGGCCGCGAACATCGCCAGCTCCACGTCATGGGCGCCGACGGCCGCTTTGCAGGTCACACCGGCGCCGAGTGCGTGCCATGGTGCGGTCATTGGACAGGCGACGACTTCTCCGTCGCCGGCAACATGCTGGCGGGGCCCGAGGTCGTTTCCGAAACCGTGCGAACCCTGCGCGAGCGATCAGACCTGGCGCTGCCGCGTCGCTTGATCGCCGCCATGAAGGCGGGCGAGGCCGCGGGCGGCGACAAGCGCGGCAAGCAGTCGGCCGCACTGGTGATTTACGGCAACCAGGAATATTCCGAACTCGACCTCCGGGTCGACGACCATGCGGAGCCCTTGCTGGAGCTGGAGCGGCTGGAGGCCGTGAGCCGCGAGCGCTGGACGCACTTCCGCGCCTTCGTGCCCACCCGCGAGAATCCGGCCGGCATTTTCGACCGCGCCGAGATCGACGCCGGCATCGCAAGAAGCCTGGCGGCCGAGCGCAAATGAGCGTGACACCGGGCGAACCTCCCCTTTTGGAATTGAAGGCACTGCGCGTCAGCTTCGCCACCGACGACGGTACTGTCTTTGCCGTCGATGGCATCGATCTCGCGCTGGCGCGCGGCCGCACCCTGGGACTGGTGGGCGAATCCGGTTGCGGCAAGAGCGTGACGTCGCTTGCCATCATGGGCTTGCTGCCGCCGGAGAATTCCAGCGTGCGCGGCGAGGTGGCCTTCGAGGGCCGCGATCTCCTGAAGCTCGGCGCCAACGCCATTCGCGACCTGCGTGGGGCGCGGCTCGCGATGATCTTCCAAGAACCGATGACCTCGCTCAATCCAGCCTACACGATCGGCGATCAGATCATGGAGGCCATCCAGCGCCATCAAGGCCTGTCCGCGACCGAGGCGCGGGCGCGGGCCATAGAAATGCTGCGCATCGTCCGCATCCCGAGCCCAGAGAAACGGGTCGACGACTATCCGCACAAGCTGTCGGGTGGCATGCGCCAGCGCGCCATGATCGCCATGGCGCTGGCCTGCGGGCCGCGGCTGCTGATCGCCGACGAGCCGACCACGGCGCTCGACGTTACCATTCAGGCACAGATTCTCGACCTGATGCGCGGGCTACGCCGAGATACCGGCACCGCCATAATCCTGATCACCCACGATCTCGGCGTCGTGGCCGAGATGGCCGACGACGTGGCGGTCATGTACGCCGGCCAGATCGTCGAGCGTGCCCCGGTGCGCGACCTCTTCGCCCGCCCCGAGCATCCCTACACCGTGGGCCTGCTGGGCTCGATCCCGCGGCTCGACGAGAAGCGCGACCGCCTGCCGTCGATCGAGGGCCGCGTGCCCGACATGAGCCGCCCACCCGAAGGCTGCCGCTTCGCCGCGCGTTGCCCGTTCGTCGAGCCCGCATGCCGAGAGATCGCGCCGGCGCTCGTCGAAGTGACAGCCGCCCATTTCACGCGTTGTCGCCGCGCCCCGCTGTCCGCGGTGGCAACATGAGCGGCCGCCTGCTCGAGGTTTCAGGTCTCGCCAAGCACTTCCCGGTGCGGCGCGGCGCCTTCGGCCTGGTCTCCGGCCATGTCCGGGCCGTCGATGGCGTCGACTTCCACCTGGAGGCTGGCGAGACGCTCGCCATCGTGGGCGAATCAGGCTGCGGAAAATCGACCGTCGGCCGCCTCGTGCTGCGCCTGCTCGAGCCTACCGCCGGTCAGGTTCGCTTCGAGGGCGAGGACTTGGTGGCGCTCTCGGACTCGGAGATGCGGAGCCGCCGGCAGCGTCTGCAGGTAATCTTCCAGGACCCCTACGCCTCGCTCAACCCGCGCATGACCGTCGGCGCCATGCTGGGCGAACCGCTGATGCTGCACGGTCTCGCCACGTCTGAAGCGGCGCGGCGCGCCCGGGTCGGCGAGCTGCTGGAGTTGGTAGGGTTGCGCCCCGAGCATGCCCGGCGCTACCCGCACGAATTCTCCGGCGGCCAGCGCCAGCGCCTGGCCATCGCTCGCGCACTGGCCGTCGAACCGAAGCTGATCGTGGCCGATGAAGCCGTGTCGGCGCTCGATGTTTCCATCCAGGCACAGGTCATCAACTTGATGCGCTCGCTGCAGGAGCGCTTCGGCTTGGCCTACATCTTCATCAGCCACGATCTCGCGGTTGTGAAACACATCGCCGACCGGATCGCCGTAATGTACCTCGGCAAGATCGTGGAGACTGCGACGACCGAGGACCTGTTCCGCAACCCGCGTCATCCCTACACGCGCGCACTGCTCGCGGCCGTACCGCTGCCGGACCCGACGGTCGTGCGCGAGCGCACGTTGCTGGAAGGCGACTTGCCGAGCGCCATGAACCCACCGTCCGGGTGCCTCTTCCACACGCGCTGCCCTTTCGTGCGCGACGCCTGCCGCCGCGACGTGCCCACCCTCGTCGACGACGGCCCTACAGGCTCCGTGGGGGGACATGCTACGGCGTGCCCATACTGGCCGGACTTCCCACCCGCATCGACACTTGTCGCAACCGCCGTCCAAGACCAAGACCGGATCCGGCTGACCCGCCTGCAGGCAGCATTCGTCACTACTCAAACGGAGGCATCATGAAACCGACATTTCGTCGTCTGGCGCTGGCGGCAGCGCTTTCGGCCGTCGCCCTGTCGGGCGCCGCCGCCCAGAGCCACCTGCGCATCGGCCTGGCCGAGGATCCCGACGTTCTCGATCCGACGCTGGCCCGCACCTACGTCGGCCGCATCGTCTTTTCGTCGATCTGCGACAAGCTTTTCGATATCGACGACAAGCTAGGCATCGTACCGCAGCTCGCAATCGGCCATGAGACTTCGGCCGACGGCAAGACCGTCACCATCAAGTTGCGCCCAGGCGTGAAATTCCACGACGGCGAAGTCTTCGACGCCCAGGCCGCCAAGTACAGCCTCGAACGCCACCTCAACATGAAGGGCTCGTTCCGCAAGCCCGAGCTCGGCTCGGTCGACCGGGTCGAGGTGGTCGATCCCTCGACCATCAGGTTGCTCCTCAAAGCTCCGTTCTCGCCGCTGCTCGCCCAGCTCACCGACCGCGCCGGCATGATGGTGTCGCCCAAAGCCGCCGAAGCGACGGGAGACAAGTTTGGCCTCAAGCCAGTGTGTGCCGGGCCCTACAGGTTCGTCGAGCGAGTCCAACAGGACCGCATCGTGGTCGAAAAGTTCGCCGACTACTGGAACAAGGATCAGGTCTTCATCGACAAGATCACCTACCTGCCGATCGTCGACTCGACGGTGCGGCTGGCCAATCTGCGCTCGGGCGGGCTCGACCTGATCGAGCGTGTGCTGGCAACCGACATCAAGACGGTGCGCGACAACCCGAAACTCAAACTCATCACCGCCGTCGAACTCGGCTACCAGGGCCTCACGATAAACCTGTCAAATGGCGTCAAAGCCAACACGCCGCTCGCCAAGGATGCCCGTGTTCGCCGGGCCTTCGAGCTGTCGATCGACCGCGATGCGCTGAATCAGGTCGTGTTCAATGGCGAGTTCGTGGTCGGCAACCAGTGGATCAACCCGACCAATCCCTACTACCAGCAATCCCTGCCGGTCCCGAAGCGCGACATTGCCAAGGCCAGGGCGCTTCTCAAGGAAGCGGGTGTCACGGGCACGCTGGTGCTCGATCTGATGGTGCCGAACAACCCCGAGACGCGACAGGTGGCCGAGGTGCTGCAGTCCATGGCAGCCGAGACCGGCTTCGACCTGAAGATCCGCGTTACCGAGTTCGCGACCTCGCTCAAGCAGGCCGAAAGTGGCGACTACCAGCTCTTCCTGATCGGCTGGTCGGGCCGTAGCGACCCCGATGGAAACTCCTACGTCTTTCAGACCTGCGGCGCGCCGCAAAACAACAGCGGCTACTGCGACAAGGACGTTGATGGCTGGCACAAGGAGGCGCGGACCAAGAGCGATCCGGCCGAGCGAAAGAAAATCTACGAGAACATCGCGAAGAGGTACTTGGCCGAAGGCTCGATCAAATACCTCTATCACCGCCGGGTACTGGTCGCCCACACCGACAAGGTCGAAGGCTACAAGCAGCTGCCTGACGGCCTGATCCGTGTGGTCGGCGTCAAACTCAAGTAGGACCGGACCCCAAGCCTGACATGTTGGCCTTCCTCACCCAGCGGCTGCTGCAGATCATTCCGACGCTTGTTCTGGTGTCGATGCTGATCTTCGGCCTGCAGCAGCTGCTGCCGGGCGACCCGGCGCTGATCATGGCGGGCGAGGAGCGCGATCCCGCGGTGCTGGCTGAAATCCGCGAGCAGTACCGCCTCAATGAACCGATCCCCGTTCAGTACTTCTACTGGATCAAGGGCGTGCTCTCGGGGAATTTGGGCGAGTCCATGCGGCTGAAGAGTTCCGTGGCCTCGCTGGTGGCCGAAAAGCTGCCGGTCACCCTGCAGCTCGCTGCCATGGCGCTGGTGGTGGCGCTCGGCATCGGTATCCCGGCCGGCATCATTTCGGCCGTGAAGAAGGACACGACATGGGACTACGGCGCCAATCTGTTCGCGCTGTGGGGCATCAGTACGCCCAATTTCTGGCTGGGCATCCTGATGATCTTCCTGTTCTCGGTGACGCTGGGTTGGCTGCCGGCATCGGGTTACGTGCGACTGGGAGAGGACTGGCGAGCCAGCCTCGCCACCACGGTGATGCCGGCCTTCGTCCTGGGCAACGCCATCGCCGCCATCCTGATGCGTCACACCCGCAGTGCCATGCTGCAGGCCATGGGCGCCGACTATGTGCGCACCGCACGCGCCAAGGGACTCTACGAGAAGCGCGTCGTTCTGAAGCACGCGCTACGCAACGCCATGACCCCGGTGATCACGCTAGGTGCGCTCGAGTTCGGCACCTTGCTGTCGGGTGCCGTACTCACCGAGCAGATATTCACCATCCCGGGTTTCGGCAAGCTGATCGTCGATTCCGTGTTCAATCGCGACTATGCCGTGGTCCAGGGTGTCGTCCTCGTGACGGCGACAACCTACATCGTACTCAACCTGCTGGCCGACATCGCCTACGTGTTGGTCAACCCCAGGCTGCGGGGCTGACGGCGATGAGCGCTACCGCCCTCGACACCGGTGCCGCCGCATCCGATGCCAGCGAGGAGACCCCCTGGGCGCGCGCCTGGCGGCGGCTGAAGCGCCGTAAGGGTGCCATGGTGGGCCTCGCGATCGTGATGCTGTTCGTGGCTTTGGCCACGTTCGCTCCGATGGTCGCGCCCTACGACCCGACGTCCACGAGCTGGAGCGCGGTACGCAAGCCGCCGTCATGGGCACATTGGCTGGGCACCGACGAAGTCGGCCGTGATGTGTTGAGCCGCATCATCTGGGGCGCGCGGGCCTCGCTCAGCGCTGGTCTCGTCTCGGTCGGCATCGCCCTCGGTTGCGGCGTGCCTCTGGGGCTGCTGGCAGGCTATGCCGGCGGCTGGATCGATGGTGTGCTGTCGCGCATCGTCGATGCCATGCTCGCGGTGCCATTCCTGATCCTGGCGATTGCGCTGGCGGCCTTCCTCGGCCCTAGTCTCAGCAACGCCATGATCGCCATCGGTGTCACTGCGACGCCGATCTTCATCCGGCTGACGCGTGGTCAGACGATTGCTGCCAAGGTCGAAGACTACGTCGAGGCGGCGCGCGCCGTCGGCAATCCCCAGTGGCGCATCGCACTGCGCCATGTCCTGCCCAACATCGTGCCGCCGCTATTGGTGCAGGCCTCGCTCGCCATCGCCGGCGCCATCATCGCCGAGGCGGCCCTTTCATTCCTGGGCCTCGGCCAGCAGCCGCCATCGCCTTCCTGGGGCAGCATGCTGAATTCCGCCCAGCGCTTCATCGCCCAGGCGCCGTGGATGGCCTTCTGGCCCGGCTTCGCGATCTTCCTCGCCGTGCTGTCATTCAATCTGCTGGGCGACGGTCTGCGCGACGCGCTCGACCCACGACACCGCTAGACAATTCCGGACGTTGCCGCGTCCGCGCACCGATTGTTGCCGGTGCGCGGACGGGCAGGCGCCGTCGCTTCAGTCCCCGTCTGGACCGCCTGCCCTCTGGGCACTCTCCCCCGAGAAGCGGCCAAACTTGGCAGCGGACCTGTGCGACCTCCGACCTCGCGCCAACTATCAGTTCGACGCGGTTCCCCGAGGCAGGCCGGAGGAGTCGAGCTGCGGTTCGGAACGCAGCACGATCGACTCGGGCGCTTCGACGGCGGGGAGCGGCTTGCTCGGATCCACCGCCTTGACCATCGCCACGATCCGCTTGACGCCTGAACTCGCCTCCTCGGAGACCAGCCGGCGCCAGCCCTGCTTCTCCCAGTACTTCACATCGCCCGGCAGTGCCTGGACGTACAGCATGTTGCAGCCCCGGCCTTCGGCCAGCTTGCGGCAACGCTCGATCAACATCTGCCCGATGTTGTGACCGCGATAGCGCTGGATGACGGCGAGGCGCTCCGGCATGGCGAACGACTGGAACCAGCGCACGCGAACGGTCCCCGCCGGTTCGTCGCCGACGTAGGCGATGACGTGAGTAGCGCCGAAATCGTGGCCGTCGAATTCCTCGGAGTACGGCATGTCGAGTTCGCCGATGAAGCAGGCGGCGCGCACCGCGAAGGCATGCAGCGAGTCTTCCATCTTCATGGCGAGCTTGGTCGTGATGGTCTCGCCGCCGATCGATTGCGCGATTGTGTTCATCTCACATCTCCTCAATTCACGCGTCTTTCGACACGCGGTGCATGTGGGTTGGAGGCGCCTCGCGCTGCCGATTTCTCCAGGACACCCAGGACGTCCAGTCGGTCTTCCGGCCGGTTCATGACCATCGGTTCGGTGTCGAGCTTCACCGCCGCCGCAACCGGCTCGAGCTCGCAGTAGACCGCGTAATATTCGTGGTCTGAGAAATTGAAGACCCGGTCGTCGACCCGACGGAAGCCCTCCTTCTCCATCATCGGCATATGCCGCCGCTGCAGATGCAAGTAAACCTTGGTGTAACCCTTGCGCCGGGCGAATTCCTTGCACCACGCGTTGATCTCGTGGTGAACGCCGAGGCCGCGGAAAGGCCGCAGCACAACGCAGCGTTCAAACTTGCAGAACGACTGGAACCAGCGCAGCCGCATCGAGCCCGCAGGCTCGCCATCGACATACATGATGACATGTGAAGCCGTGTAGTCGTTGCCGTCGAACTCCTCCCCGTAGGGGCAATGCTGTTCACCCATAAATACAGCGGCACGCAGCATGTAGCACTGCATGAGCTCGTCTGAAGTAGACGCAAGCTTGATGGTCACGACGGGATGGTTCGCCATCCCCACCGCCTGTTGCACGGCCATGTCAGTCCCCCTCGGTCAATACTCCGTTGTCATTCCGGAAGCGACGGCCCCCAGCCGTCACCACCGGAAGATTCGCAGACAGTTGCTCAAGCACATCGGTCACGACGACCGATGTCATTCCCTTGGCGCCCTTGCGGATCGCCGTCGCCGAGACGCCGTCGCGGCGCAGCACGCGCCAGGGATAGATCCAGCCACATTCGTCGTAGATCTGGCGCACGGCGACGCCACCGATATCCGTGCCGTGCATTCCATGCAGCCGCGCTCCGGGGTTTGCCTTCCTGATCTCGGCAATCACGCCCTGGAAGCCCTTCTTGTTGTAGGTCTCCCGGAAAAAGAGGACCTCGACGCGGTCGGCCAGGCCCGCTTCGGCCACCGCGAGGTCGATCAGCACCTTCCGTGTCTCGGGTGGCAGGAACATCCGCCCGGTGGGAAAGTAGTCGACGTTCGCATCCGCCTTTGCAGTGGTCTCGTAGATCTGGAAGCCGTGCTCCAGCCGCCCGACCCGGAGTTCGCCCTTGCGGAACGCGTCGGCATGCAGTCGCGGCACGAGAGTCGGATGGATGACCACCTTGTCGAGGCCACGCTCGTCGAGCGCCCGCCGGACCATCGCCAGATGGGTGTTGTGGAAGGGATTAAAAGTGCCGAAGAAAAGGCCGATGCCGCCCTTGGGTGCCATCTTGGAACGAAAATCCGACAGCAGCCCGATTCCGAACAGCAGCGCGCCGAAGCCGAAGCCCATGACCAGGAAGGCCTCGCGGGCGATCGGCACGCCGGCGGTGCCGAACGACGTCAGGATGATGTTGATCGACAGGCCCACCAGCACATTGCGGGTCGGGTCGCCGACGCCGCGCGAGACCAGATACATGCCGAGATACTGGAGGCCCTGCGAGGCGAGCGTCGTGACGAGCGCGGCTGAAGCAAAGCCGCCCACCGACGCCACACCATCGCGGTTCAGCGCACCGCCCCACAGCATGACCCCGAACACGGCCAGATTGAACGCATACTGCGGGATGAAGCGCCCGAGCCGGCCGGCCGTAACGAACCCGAACCGATTGTTGGCCCATAGGTCCGCCTTGTTGCTGAGCTTGGCGTAGCTCGGCATAAACACCCCGACGAAGACTGACACGCCGATCAGGGCCGCGTTAGCCCAACTGCCGTGCGCGTACGCATAGCTCAGATATGAAAGAAGAGCGGCAAAGGCCGCCATGCGCGTCGAGGGACTGCGCACGTAGCGGACGAGCCTGTCGATGTACATCGACAGCTTCGTCGTCTCACCGTCTGAGCCTATTACGGCCACAGAAGCACCTTGCCCCGTTACGAACCGTCAATCGGGATATCCACAACAGATAGATTGACTAACGAATACGAGGGCTAAATAACCGCTTCAGAGGCCTATACGGCTGGTGAAAAAAGCCGTCTAATAGCCTATGATTGAGATAGAAAACGACGTTTCATCAGTAATGACGTAAGATAAACCACGAGGCCCCTGCCAAGTAAACTTTGGGCCGACAACCTTATTGTATCGATTGTTACGATGGTCACGACTCCCCCGCGCAAAAACAAGGCACCGAACATTCTCGGTGACTGGGATGACGTGCGTTTTTTCCTGGCCGTTGCAAAAACCGGCAGCTTTAGCGCCGCCGCCACCCAGCTCAATACCAAGCAAACGACCGTCGGTCGACGCATCCAGGCGCTGGAGCGCCGGCTTGGCGCCAAACTGTTCGATCGCCACCGTCACGGCATGGAAGTGACGCCGGCCGCACGTGGTGTGCTCATGCAGGCCGAATCGATGATGTCGAATGCCACGTCGATCGAACGGCACTTGGCCGGCCTCGACCGCGAAATGGCCGGCATCGTGCGCGTGGCGGCCACCGAAGGCCTTGCCGCGCAGTGGCTCGTGCCGCGCCTGTCGGAGTTGCGCCGGCTCCATTCCGATATCGTCGTTCAGGTGATCGTGGGCGACCAAGTCCTCGACCTCGCAACCCGCCAAGCCGACCTCGCCATTCGTTTCTTCCGCCCGACGTCCAACCAGCTCGTCGCCGCCCGGGTCGGGCAGTTCAACATGTCGATCTTCGCCGCCCCGGCCTATATTGAGCAATACGGCCTGCCGCAGAGGCTCGAAGACCTGAACGAGCATCACATCGTCGACCACACCACCCTGCACAGCCTGCCGGCGATGAAGGCGTGGACCGAAGTGGTCGAGCGCAGCGCCAGCGTCGTGTTGCGCACCAACTCCTCGCATTCGGCGATGGAAGCGGTGAAGGCGTCGTGGGGATTGTCGGTCTTTCCGAGCTACAGTCGAAAAGGCGAGAATCTCATCGAGGCTCCCATCGACCTCAATATCACCCGCGATATTTGGCTGGTGTCACATGAGGAAACCAACAAGGGCGCCCGTATCCGCGCCGTGATCGACTACATCCGCGAGAGATTCCACCAGGATGAGCGCGAGTGGTTCAGCCTCTCGCAGCACCGCACCGCCGCCTTGGTTGCCTCCTAATTTACAACGCCGCCCTTAGCCGCTTGTAGATCGCCTCGATCTCGGCCCTGTCGCCGGGCTTGTACTCCCAATTGAGAGCCACAGCGTCATTGGGACGGCGCGGAATGATGTGGATGTGCAGGTGCGGTACGCTCTGCCCCGCGCCAACGCCATTGGCTTGCAGCAGGTTCACACCAACCGGCTTCAGTTCGTCAATGACGGCTTTGGCGACACGTTGCGCGGTCTTCGCGACAGCGCCCAACACCTCGGCCGGAATGACGTCGACCGTCGGCCAGTGCCCCTTGGCGACAGCCAGTGCATGCCCTGGGTTGACCGGGTTGATGTCCATGAAGGCGATCGTCGCATCGTCCTCGAGCAGTTTGAGGCACGGGATCTGGCCCGCAACGATCTTGCAGAAGATGCAGCTTCCGTCGGTCGGATGATTTCCCAGTTCCCTCATCGTCCCTCTCTCAAGGCCTGGCCCAGCACACGCAGGCGCTCGAACGGCTGGGCGCCGGGTACCAAGGCGAGATCCAACCCAAGATTGCCGAGCCTGGCGATCCCTTCGCTCCCGAACCGCTCGCGCAGCTGCTCCGCGATCCAGCCCTCGCTCTGGCGATGACGTGCGATCGCAAGTCGACCCGCGGCGGCGAGATACCGCCGATGAGCCTCCAGCGCCTCCACCAGCCCCTCCATGCCGGCGCCGCTGCGCGAGGACACCGCCAGCGCTTTGAGCGGCCAGCTGTCATCGCCTCCAGCGGCGACGGCGAGCGACAGCGCGCCCGCCACGTCGGCCCGTGCCCGCTCGGCGGCACTGCCAAGGTCAGCCTTGGTGACGGCGATCAGGTGCGGAATTTCGACGATGCCGGCCTTCATGAACTGCAGCGAATCGCCTGAACCAGGCTGAACGCAGAACAGCACCGTGTCGGCGACGCCGGCCACGTCGGTCTCCGACTGGCCGACACCCACGGTCTCGATCAGCACACGGTCGAACAGAGCGCGCATCAGGACCATGGCAGCGACGGTCTGGCCGGCCAGACCGCCCAGACGGTCACGCGCCGCCATCGAGCGCACGAACACGCCACCGTCCGCGGAATCATGGACGATGCGCACGCGGTCGCCCAGCAGGGCACCACCGCTGGTCTTGGACGAGGGGTCGATGGCGATCACGCCGACGCTCTTGCCGTCCTTCCGCCAAGCCGCAACCAGCGCGGCACAAAGCGAGGACTTCCCGACCCCGGGCGGGCCGGTGACACCGACAACGTGGGCTCGCGGCTGACGCCAGGCAACGTCGAGGAGTGCCTGGGTCGTGGCGTCCTCGGGATCGCGCTCCAAGGCAGCCAGCGCCGAAGCGAGCGCTCGCTTGCCGCCTTTGCGAAGTGCCGAAAGCGTCATTCCGTCTTGAGCGGACCGCCCAACGCGGCCTGGGCCGCAGCCAGCCGCGCGATCGGCACGCGGTAGGGCGAGCACGAGACATAATCGAGGCCGGCCTTGTGGCAGAAGAACACGGAGGCCGGATCGCCGCCATGCTCGCCGCAGATGCCGAGCTTGAGGCCAGGGCGGACCTTACGGCCCCGTTCGGCTGCGATCTCGATCAGTTCGCCGACGCCCTCGATGTCGAGCGAGGCGAAGGGATCGTGCTCGAATATTCCACGCTGCTGATACTTCTCCAGGAACGACGCCGAGTCGTCGCGGCTCAGGCCGAACGTGGTCTGCGTCAGGTCATTGGTGCCGAAACTGAAGAATTCGGCCGCTTCGGCGATGTCACCGGCGCGGAGCGCTGCGCGCGGCAGCTCGATCATCGTACCGACCAGATATTCCAGCTTCTGGCCCGAGAGCTGACTAACCTCGGAGGCGACCTGGTCGATCACCACCTTCATCAGGTCGAGTTCTTTCCGGGTCGCGACAAGTGGGATCATGATCTCCGGGGTCACGGTCTTGCCGTGCTTTTTCTGGACCTCGGCCACCGCCTCGAAAATGGCGCGGGCCTGCATTTCGTAGATCTCAGGATAGGAGATGCCGAGCCGCACGCCCCGATGGCCCAGCATGGGGTTGAACTCGTGCAGCTTGTGGGCCCTGGCCTCGATCTCGGCCACCGACACGCCGACATCCTTCGCCACCTGCTCCATGTCTGCATGGGTCTTGGGCAGGAACTCGTGCAGAGGCGGATCAAGCAGGCGGATCGTGACGGGGAGCCCGGCCATGATTTCGAACAGCCCGACGAAATCCTGACGCTGCATCGGCTGGATCTTGGCGAGCGCAATGCGCCGGGCCTTCTCGTCGTCGGCCAGGATCATTTCGCGTACCGCGGCGATGCGGTCCCCGTCGAAGAACATGTGCTCGGTACGGCAGAGGCCGATGCCTTCGGCGCCGAATTTGCGGGCCTGCCCGGCGTCGAGCGGAGTCTCGGCGTTGGCGCGGATGCCGAGCGTCCGGAACTCGTCGGCCCAGGCCATAAGCTCGGCAAAATCACCCGACAACTCGGGTTGCACCGTCGGCACGACGCCGAGCATGATCTCGCCGGTGGTGCCATCGAGGGTAAGGAAGTCACCCGCCTTGACGGTCGTGCCGCGGACGCTGAGCGTGCCGGCAGCAGCATCGATGCGTAGATCTCCGGCGCCGGCGATGCAGGGCTTGCCCATTCCGCGCGCCACCACGGCGGCATGGCTGGTCATGCCGCCGGTGGAGGTGAGGATACCTTCGGCCGCATTCATGCCGTGGATGTCCTCGGGGCTGGTCTCACGGCGCACCAAAATGACCTTCTCGCCAGCCCGCGCCTGCTTCTCCGCCTCATCGGCCGTGAATACGACCTTGCCGGATGCCGCGCCGGGTGACGCCGGCAGCCCCTTGGCGATGACCTTGCGCGAAGCCTTGGGATCCAGCGTCGGATGAAGGAGCTGGTCGAGCGAGGCCGGCACGATGCGCGCCACGGCCTCCTTCTTGTCGATCAGGCCGTCGCGCACCATGTCGACCGCGATCTTGAGCGCGGCCTTCGCCGTGCGTTTGCCGTTGCGCGTCTGCAGCATGTAGAGCTTGCCACGCTGCACCGTGAACTCGATGTCCTGCATATCGCGGTAGTGGGTCTCGAGTCGATGACGTACGCCATCGAGCTGCTTGAACACCTCCGGCATCACTTCTTCCATCGCCGGCGCATCGGACTTCTGCGCCAGCTTGCCCTGCACGGTGAGGTGCTGCGGCGTACGAATGCCGGCCACTACATCCTCACCCTGGGCATTCACGAGGTATTCGCCGTAGAACAGGTTGGCGCCGGTCGAGGGATCGCGCGTGAAGGCGACACCGGTGGCGCAATCCTCACCCATGTTACCGAACACCATGGCCTGCACGTTGACCGCGGTGCCCCAACTCTCGGGGATCGAATGGAGGCGACGATAAGTGATGGCACGCTGGTTCATCCATGAACCGAACACCGCGCCGACCGCGCCCCAGAGCTGCTCGCGCGGCTCCTGCGGGAATGGCTTGCCGGTGCGCTTCTCGACGATCTTCTTGTATTCGGCCACGACGACACGCCAGTCGTCGGCCTTGAGATCGGTGTCCATGTGGACGCCGAGATCCTCCTTCTTGAGTTCCAGTGCCTCTTCGAAATAGTGGTGCCCGACATCGAGCACGACATTGGAGTACATCTGGATGAAGCGGCGGTAGCTGTCCCAGGCGAAGCGCTCGTCGCCCGACGACTTGCCGAGGCCGAGCACAGTACGGTCGTTGAGGCCGAGATTGAGCACTGTATCCATCATGCCCGGCATCGAGGCGCGCGCGCCCGAGCGCACCGAGACCAGCAGCGGATTGTTGGGATCACCAAAGCCGGCGCCGACAGTCTTCTCGATCGCGGCGAGGGCGGCCTCGACCTCGGCTTTCAGCTCGGGCGGATAGGCATTGTTGTTGGCGTAGTACCAGGTGCAGAGTTCGGTGGTGATGGTGAAACCCGGCGGCACCGGCAAGCCGAGGCTCGACATCTCGGCCAGGTTGGCGCCCTTGCCCCCCAGCAGATTGCGCATCTCGGCCCGGCCCTCGGCCTTGCCATCCCCGAAGCTGTAAACCCACTTGGCCATTCTTAGCCCTCGATCTTCGAAAAATCCGCCACCGAATCCATGGTCGCGCGAATCTGGTTGAGTAGTTTAAGCCTGTTCAGGCGCAATTCAGGCTTATCGGTGACGTTCACCGTCACCTTGTCGAAAAAGGCGTCGACCGGCACACGCAGCAGCGACAGAGAATCCATTGCGGCAACGAAGTTTTCCTCTTCGATGTACTTCGTGTGCTTCAACAATCTTAGCGTCTCCAAAAGGCTGTGCTCCTCATCCTGTTCGAACAAGGTCGGATCCGGCCCTCCTGCGATCTTGACGCCAAGGGTTTTGTCTTTCTTCTCCTCGGCGCGGACGATGTTGGCGGCTCGACCATAGGCCGTCAGCAGGTTCTTGCCGGCCTCGCTGCCGAGGAAGGATTGCAGCGCCTCGACCCGTGCCAGCAGACGGACGAGATCGTCCTCATTGCCCAGTGCGAACACGGCGTCGACCACATCGTGCCGCACGCCCTTCTCGCGCATCTGCACTTTCAGGCGCTCGGCGAAGAAAGCCATCAGATCGTCGGCCTTGAAGAAGTTTCGCAGCGGCAGGCGGATCTTGTTCTCGACCACGATGCGGATGACGCCCAGCGCCGCCC